>ERZ826613.882-NODE-882-length-40474-cov-6.069472_pt1 | contig 40474 bp, 45 predicted proteins | sample MGYA00519925_ERZ826613 | MGnify/ENA primary metagenome ERZ826613 (study PRJEB31778, sample SAMEA3449236) | human gut metagenome | biome: human gut; feature: human-associated habitat; material: faeces | place: United Kingdom | collected 2010/2012 ... | reverse complement strand
AGCCTAGAAGCCAGCCCCCGACGAAGCCCCGGCGACAGGCAGCACACGCCTCGCGGGCGTCCCTTTCACAAACATCCCTCTCACAAAAAAAGAACAGGCCGGCACACACACCGACCCGTTCCCAAAAAACCTGAATCCCAGGACTCAATCAATCAGAAGCACTCTTTATAAATCTTATAAACCCTCTCCCGATCCAATTCCACAAAATTATTCGCCATCAATCTACCCTGATTCTCCAGCACAGAATCCGTAAACTCCTCAAGCTCCTCCTCAGACACCCCATACTCATGCAGCGCCTTCTTAGGAATCATCACATTAAGCAGCTTTTCCAGCTCCTCATAAACAACATCCACTTCACAACCAAGGATTCCCGCCATAAATTTATTCAGGCGTGCGATCTCACCGTCACTCTTGATCTCCATATAGTTGTTGAGCACACCCGTAAACATCGCATAATTCGACTCCCCATGAGCCACATGATACTTAGCCCCCAGCGGATAACTCAAAGCATGCACAGCCGCACACCCCGCATTACCAAACGCAATACCCGCATAATTAGCCGCCATCAGAAAATCCTTCATCAACGGAATCCGGGCCTCCTGACCATGATCCCTGATCTCCATATAACCCTTCAGGATCATCTCGATCGCCTTATACCCAAACATCCTTGTAGTCTCATTTCCCTTAGGAGAAAGACTGGACTCCACAGAATGCACCAGCGCATCAATAGAACTCGTAGCAAAAAACTGGAACGGCAGATCCTCCAGAAGCTCCGGGATCAGCACAGCAGAATCCCCGTAAAGCTGCTCCACAGCAAGCCCCTTCTTCGTCCCCTTCTCAGTCAGGGAAAGAATTGAAATATTCGTCACCTCAGAACCCGTACCACAGGTAGTCGGAACCAGCACCAGCTCCTTATTCTTCACGATCGGAAGCAGCCCGTCATAAAGATCCGTAACCGGAGAAATATTCTCCAGTGCAAACAACTTGGAAAGATCCAGAATGCTGCCGCCACCAACAGAAACCACACGCTTCGCATCCTTCGGCACATCCTTCCAGATCGCCTCAGCCATCACATCCGTAGGCTCGCCCTTACCATAATCCTCACGGAAGATCACATCACAGCCAAGCCCCAGCGGCTCAAAAAATTTCTTAAACAATCTCTTATTGGTAAAAAGCAGATCCCCTTTACCAAGTTTAAATTCCTCCGCAAACTGCCGGCAATTATCAAAACTGTAAATCGTCGGTCTGATCATCAGTTCCTGCATAGTTTTTCCTCCTGTCAGCCCCACATTTCGCAGAAGCTCTTTTTATAAAATTTTATTATAATATAATAACACAGGCAGACAGCCCTCTGCAATCCGCATTACTACCCGCCTCCTGCCAAACAGATCAAACCCCAAGACAGGCTTTTACATTCTACTTTGCCACCGGCATACGATCACAAGTCAGGCAGATATCGCAGCTTCGCAGAGGACTTCCCTGATCCAATCAATTTTCAATATCCATGCGTCAGGAGCGTACCATACATCTCCGGTCTTCGATCCCGGAAAACACCCCACTCCCGTCTCTTCTGTGCGATGGCATCCAGATCAAACTCCGCAGTGATCACACCCTCCGTCTCTCTGTCAGCCTCAGCCACCAGTCCGCCGGTCTCATCCGCAATAAAGGAAGAACCATAAAACGTCATCTCCGAATCCTTCTGCACCTCATGGCCGATCCGGTTGGAAGCAACTACAGGCATGATATTTGCAGCCGCATGCCCCTGCATACATCTCTGCCAGTGCGGTTTGGAATCCGTCTGAAGAACCGGCTCACTGCCGATCGCAGTCGGGTAAAACAAGATCTCCGCCCCCAGAAGCGCCATACATCTGGCAGCTTCCGGAAACCACTGATCCCAGCAGATTCCCGCACCAGTTTTTCCGCTTTTGCAAGCGTCGCTTCTCTGTCCCATGTGCAGCTCATCTGTGTAGCCGCTACTACAACTTTCCGCATAAATTTTCAAGTCCCTTCTGTTCTATAACTGAAACTTCCTTTTCACTGCATCCACCAGGAAATCCGCGGTGCCTTCCACACCAAGAAAACTGCTGTCCACAAGAATACTCTTATGATTCTTGTCATCCGGATGATAACCCGCATACTGCATGTGATAGGAATCACGGGCCTCATCAACAGCCACGATCATTTTTCTGGCCTCTTCAACCTCAATGTTCAGATCCTTCACACAATGCTCCACACGCACTTCATAGGGCGCATAAATGTAAATATGCATGGCATTTTCCATCTCTTCCAGAGTGAAATCCGCACACCTTCCAACTATAATACAGGTCTCTTTTTCCGCCAGGAATTTAATGATATTCTGCTGCGCTTCAAAAATCTTATCCTGTGTATTGCTGGTTCCCTTTCCAAGAGGAAACATCATTCTTGCAAAAGGGCTGACTTTGACTTTTTTCGCAGTCTCTTCCACTTCATCCACAACAGACACCGGAAGATTCAGCTTCTTTGCAGCCTGATCCACAATATCCCTGTCATAATATTCAATCCCCAGTTTTTCCGCCATCTTTTTCGCGATAGGACGCCCCATACTGCCAAACTGTCTGGTAATCGTAACTACATATTTACTTTTTCCCATATAATTTCCTCCCGAATTAAAGGATACATTCCAGATTAATATTTTTAATGTTCATACCATCCGACGATTCCCGGATTCAGATTAATATTGATCTGCTTGATCTCCTGATACTCCTCGAGACCCTGAACACCCAGATCACGACCGATTCCGGACTTCTTGTAACCGCCCCACGGAGCTTCATTAAATGCCGGGTTATAACAGTTGATCCAGGTAATACCTGCACGGATCTCCTTGATCACCCGAAGCGCTCTGGAACCATCGGCGGTAAATACCGCTCCAGCCAGACCATACTCCGTATCATTTTGCCATGTCAATGGCCTCCTGCTCTGTCTTAAACGTCTGGATGGTCACAACCGGCCCGAAAATCTCCTCCCGGACAATAGTCATATCCGAAGTACAGTTATCAAACACCGTCGGTCTTACATAAAAACCTTTCGCACATTCCCCTTCTGTGTAACGCTCGCCGCCGCACACAAGAGTAGCACCTTCCTCAACACCCTTCTTAATATATCCCAGAACTTTATTCATATGGCTCTCAGACACCAGCGGGCCCATATCCGGATTTTCCATAGGATTTCCAATGGTGATGGCATTTGCTTTCTTTGCAAGGCGTTTCACAAATTCATCCTTGATGCTTTCCTCGATGATGATTCTGGAGCCTGCGGAGCACACCTCTCCCTGATTCAGGAAAACACCGATCATAGCCCATTCCACAGCACCGTCCAGATCTGCATCTGCAAAGATCACATTCGGGGATTTTCCGCCAAGCTCGAGGCCGATCTTTTTTACATTACCTGCTGCCGCACGCATGATACTCTGTCCAACCTCTGTACTTCCAGTAAATGTGACCATATCCACATCCTTACTCTCTGCAATACGGTTTCCTGTAATTCCGCCGGGGCCCAGGATCAGATTCACACTTCCCTTCGGCATTCCGATCTTTTCAAAGATCCCAAACAGCTTCACGCAGGAAAGCACACAGTTGGAGCTTGGTTTAAACACCACACTGTTGCCGGCTGCAAGAGCGGGAGCCAGCTTCCACACACCCATCAGCAGCGGATAATTCCAGGGAGTGATCAGTCCGCACACACCCACCGGCTCATGAACGGTATAGGAATGCATTTTTCCAAATCCCTCATTTACTTCATAAACACCACCATGAGGCATTTTTAAGATTCCGGCATAATAACGGAAACAGTGAACTGCGTCATCCACATCCGCCTCTGCCTCTCTTAACGGTTTTCCATGATCCATGCAGTCCAGCTTCGCAAAATCCTCTTTTTCCGCATCAATGGCATCTGCGATCTGAAGAAGGATATCCGCCCTTGTCTGGGAATTCATGTCACGCCATTCCCTTGTCACATAAAAAGATTTTTTTGCCGCCGCAATGGCTTTATCTACATCTTCCACATTACCTTCCGTTACCATAGCAAGAACCTCACCATTGGAAGGATTTAATGTAGGAACTGATTTTCCCGTACTGCCTTCTACCCATTCACCATCAATAAACATTTTCTGAAGTTCCATAAGCGTCCTCCTTTATTTCTCATCCAAAATCTTTTTATCGAATCTTTTCACCTTCAAAATAATTTGCTTCCACCTTCATCCCCCGGATTTCTTCCTTATCCACTTCAAAAAGATCTCCGCCAAGAACAATGATATCTGCCATTTTTCCCGGCTCCAGGGTTCCCATGGAATCCTCCACATGATAAACACGGGCCGCACCGGAAGTGTAAGCTTTCAGCGTATCTGCCATGGAGATTTTTTCCCAGGAATTGGTAGATGTCAGGTTTCCGTCATCATCTCTTCTTGTAACTGCCGCATAGATCGTTGTAAAAGGATCTATGGTCACAACCGGATAATCGGTTCCAAGTGCCAGCGCACCTTCATGCTCCAGCAAAGTCCGGAATGGCCACTGAAGCCTCGCACGTTTTTCCCCGATCTGGTTCACCTTTCCATTTGCCGCAAGTGTCACATGATACGGCTGAACCGAAGGAATCACATCAAGCTCCGCAAAACGATCCAGATCATCGGAATGGATATTTTCGATATGCTCGATGGTATTTCGAAGACCATGCTCCCCGTTGACTTCCGCAGATTTTTCAAAAAGATCCAGCGCCATCCGCACGGAACCATCTGCGATACAGTGAAGTCTTACCTGGATCCCCGCCTTGTTTGCCGCAATGATCTCTTTCTTCATTTTCCGCTCCGGCCATAACGGAAGCCCCTCGCCGCAGGTTTCCGGCTTATCGGTATAAGGCTCCAGAAGAAGCCCTGTGTAAGTCTCTGTCACGCCATCAATAAAGCCCTTTACCCCTGCAATGTGAAAATGCGGGGAATCAAAATGCTTCTGAAATTTAAAATACTTCGAAAATTCCGTATATCCGAAAAGTTTCATGTAGGAAAAGATCTGCGCTTTAAGCCCCTCTTCCTCATCCAGTTTTTTCAGGATGTCATATTTCTTCATGGTTTCTTCTGTGTAATCATCTGCAAACATTTCACTTGCCGCTGCAATTCCATGATCAGCCAGAACCTCCTGGAAATTCCGGTGGATCTCCAGCATCTCTTCCTCCGAAAACTCCATATATTTCTTCTGTGCCGGTTCACAGGCCGCCGGTTCCAGAAGAAGGCCACTTAATTCACCATTTTCAAACTTTACATTTACACCGTTATCCATTTTTCGGTTGGGATCGATCCCCGCCTCTTCCAGCGCTCTGGAATTCAGCCACATGCTGTGGCAGTCTGCACAGAAAAGATATACCGGCCTGTCGGGAATGGCCTCATCCAGAAGTCTTTTATCCGGAAGCGGCTCATCGCCCCAGTTTGTGATAAACCATCCGGAACCACGGATCCTTTTATAATCCGGATGGGCCTCTGCAAATTCCTTAATGATCTTCACACATTCCGCCTGGGAGCGTCCTTTTCCCAGATCCGAACACACATATCTGCTTCCGTCAACGGCCCCGGAAAAAAGATGGGTATGTGCATCCAGGAAAGAGGACATAATCATTTTTTCTCCGTAATCGTAAAGAGGCCAGTCTGCATAATCCTTATCTCTCTGGAAATCCCAGGGAAGAACTGCCTGGATCTTTTTGTCCACTACTGCGATCGCAGCCGGTCTTGGGAAATCTTCAAGGCCTGTAAAAACAGCTTTACTTCTCAGAATAAATTTTCCCATAAGTCATGCCTCCTACATCACAAAACCACAGATCAGAAATCCCACAACAGAAAGTACACTTGCAATGATGACATATGGAAGCTGTGTCAGCGCATGTTCCATATTGTCAATGCCTGCACTCTGGGAAGAAAGAAGTGTCGCGTCTGTATAGAAACAGGCGTGGCTTCCGAATGCACCACCGGAAATGATCGCTGCCATAATGAGGATCGGGTTTGCGCTGATGGCTGCACCAAGCGGAAATACGATCGGTGCAACGACTGCACTCATGCCCCAGAGAGAACCGGTAGTAAAGGTAAGTGCCGCAACCAGAACAAAAGCGATCGCCGGGAAAACAGGGCCCCAGAGAAGCGGTTTAGCAACAGAAATAATAAAGTCTGTCATTCCCATTCCTTCTGTCACTTTCTGAAGAACAAAAGCAACTACAAGAAGGATCAGGATGGGAAGCATATCTGCAAAGCCACGGACGATCAGGTTAAAGAAATCATCCAGTGCAACCACTTTCTGCGGTACATAAAGCACGAAACAGATGATCAGGGAAACCACAACTGCCAGAAGCAGGTTACTGGTCGCAATAGCGATGGCAACCAGCACGCCCATCGGAATCACGAAATTCCAGATGTTACCATCTTCCTCATAACCTTTTCTGTCATCATGGTTATATTTTCTGCTGGCATCGCTGTAAACCTTACCAGTCTCCTCCACACGTTTATAGGCTTTTTTCATTGCACCTAGCTTCGGCATCACACCCAGCGCAAAGAGAAAAACGATGACAATGGTAATGATCGGATAAAAACAATACGGGATCGCATGGATATATGCCTGAATACCTGTTTTAAAGCCCAGTGCCTTTACACTTGCCTGATCGATAAAAAGACTTGCGTAAAAAACAGCCCATGTGGAAAACGGAAGCAGTACACATACAGGAGCACCTGTTGCATCAAGCATATACGCCAGTGCCTCTCTCGGGATCTTACGTTTATCGCAGACACCTTTCATGCAGACACCAATGGAAAGCACATTCAGGTAATCATCCACAAAGATCAGAATACCCATAATAAAAGTAGTAAGAAGGGTTTTTCTCTCGGTATTACAAAATTTTGAAACCAGCTTCTGGAAACCAAATGTACCCTTCGATTCCTGAAGCAGAGCGATCAGACTTCCAAACAGGCCACACACAAGAACGATCCACACATTCTCGGCAAGCACATCCTGGATCAGCGTACACCATTGCGGCAGGAAATCCTTCCCATACATAAATATGGCCGCCAGAAGAGAGCCTCCGATCAGAAATTCCACACATCTCCTGGTTGCGATCGCACCGACGATAATAATCAGAAGAATAAAAATTGCAATCAGTCCAGTATTCATTTTTTTCTCCCCTTTCCTTCTGTAAACCAGAAAGAGGCATACCCGTTAAACGGATATGCCCCTTTGCATCAACAATCTTTTTCGTGAAACAAAAAATGGCGTATTCATTGCGTTTCCGCAATCAATACACCATCGTACGTTTCGTGTTTTTTATTATTTTGATACTGATATACTATTATTTTTCAATCGCTGATACAATGCTTAATTTCGGGAGTTAAATTAATACTTTTTAAGTACATATACTTGATTTCAAGTATATGTGATAGTATACTGATTTCAAATAATTCAAAGGAGAATAAACCATGGAAAAAAATACCTTCCTTATGATCAACGACATGATCTATGACCTCTATTCCTGCACCAGCCTCAATGAAATCAAAGCCAAATTCCTCCTCCGACTGAAAATGGTCATCCCCTACAGCTACGCCAGCATCCTCCTCCACGAAACCACTGAAGACCCGGACACCATCCGCCTCACCACCCCCATCTGCATCCCCGAAGTCTTCACTGAAGCAGAAAACGAATACATGAAGGTCGCAGATGAAGACCACCTTCTCTGGCTTCTCCACTCCCGCGAACCTCGCCTTGTCCGCGAAAGTGATCTCCTGGAAGACCAGCAGCGACTCAACTCGCCCCTCTATGTCCACTGCTACCGCAAATACAACATCTTCGACTCCATGCAATACGCCAGCGTCTACCAGCAGGAACTCTTAGGGATTCTCACCCTCTTCCGCACCGAAAAAGACGGCCCATTCACCAATGAAGATATGTTCTACCTCCAGGCCATCGGCATGCACTTAAACGCCGTCCTCTACCAGATCACCCACAGTCAGCCTCAGACCAACGACCTCAAACAGACTCTCGCCTACCTGAAAAACACCTGCCACCTCACAAACCGTGAACTCCAGATTGCCGAACAGGTCTACCAGTACCGCAACAATGATGAAATTGCCCAATCCCTTGGCATCAGGGAAAATACTCTTCAGAAGCACTTGCAGAATATTTTTCGTAAGACTAATGTGACTTCCCGGTGGGAGCTTCTGAGATTGCGTATGCAGTGATGGTGTATGTAGGATGTTTGAAAAAGGGACGCCCGGGGGGGGCGTGTACTCTCTGTCTCTGGGGCTTCGTCGGGGGCTGGTTGTTTCGGACGGTAAGAATGGAATAAATAAGCGGGAGTTCATTGGACTCCTCAAAAAAGGCTTCGTAGCCACCCAATCCTGGGTCAGCCACGAAGCCTTAATTTTTTATACGTATATCTATCTCGCATGCTTATCTACGTCTATCACAACTGGTTCCAATATCAGTCTTTCAATCCATTCTGCTCAAAATCCCTGAACAAACTGGCTTCACCATCATCCGCAAACGCATTCGCATCGCCCTGCTCAGAACCATCCTGTCCTCCCTCGATACTCTCATCCTGGGAATCCTGGCTATCCTGAGCCGCGCCTTCCTCAGAGCTATCCTTGCTGGAACTGTCATCTTTACCAAGTTTTACAGTAAGTGTCTTCTCATTATATTCATTACCATCCAGAACTGCAACCGTCACATCGATCTTTTCCTTCGGCTCATAATACTGAAGCAGCTCAACCAGCTGATCGATACTGGTGATCGTTTTACCATCAAACTCTGTAATGACCATATTCTTGGTAATACCTGCATCATCGGCAGGGCCGCCCTCGGTTACCTTCGAAACAAATACACCCTGCGGGATACCATAAATCTGTACTGCCTCCGTACTTACTGTACTGCCTGTGATACCAAGGATACCATGATTATCCACTTTATCTCTTGCCTTGGCATTCATCATGTTCTCAAGAGAATCCGCAACATCAGAAATTGCAATGGCATACCCCATACCTTCAACCTCAGTAGAAGCAAGCTTGGAAGAGTTAATACCAACAACCTCACCATCCATATTCAGAAGCGCACCGCCACTGTTACCGGGATTGATAGCCGCATCTGTCTGGATCAGGTTCACGCCCTTGTTGATACTGCTGCTGTTATCTGTAGAATCACCCTCGATCTGTCCTGATGCATCTGTCTTACGGTTCTTAGCACTGACAATACCAGTAGTAACGGACTGGCCATAGCCAAGTGCATTACCGATGGCAACAACCTGCTCACCGATCTTCAGATCATCAGAGCTTCCGATCTTTGCAACAGAAATTGCATCCATTGTATCATCCGAAACATCCTTCGTTGCAACAGAAACAACTGCAAGATCCTCGCTTTCATCAAAGCCCTTTACCGTAGCCTCATAAGCATTACCATCTGCAAAGGCAACTGACAAGGTATCGGCACCATCCACAACATGATAGTTTGTGGCGATCAGTAGCTCAGAATCTGTTTTTCCGATGATAATACCGGAACCGCTTCCTTCAACTTCCTGCTCCTGGCTCGGCGCATACTGGGAACCAAACATGCTGTAATAATCCTGAACCTCCTGAACGGACTTGGTTGTGATGGCAACTACAGAAGGCATTGCCTTCTCAGCAACATCTGATACATCCAGACTGCCCTTTGTATCGGAGGATTTTGTAGCCTCTGTATCTTCGCTGTCTTTATTTGATTTTTTATCAGACTTCATAAGAGTCAGATTCTCGGAGCTATCGGTTGCCGCCTGTACGGACTGTGCACCGGAGAAATAATTTATACCTTCATATGCACCAACTCCAATGCCGCCGGCAAGTACTGCACACAGGCTGATGGTTGCACCCTTTTTCATCATTTTCTTTATTTTTAATTTTCTGTTGTTGTTCATGGTTAAGTCCTCCCTGGGAAAAAATTCTTCTCTGTTTCCTTTTGATGCTTCAAAGTATATGGGTTAATTGTGTTTACTTTGTGGGAAAAATGTGTTTTATTTGTTAAAACTTTTCACTGTCATCACAACTACAAACCACGCAACCTCAAGAAGAACGATCATTCCACCTGGTTTCAGTCCGGCATAATAGGAAAGAAACAGTCCGGCAATGGTGGTACATACCGCCACGATAATGGCACAGATCAGTGTACCCTTATAGCTTTTTGCCATCTGCATCCCACACGCCACCGGAACTACCAGCATGGAGGAAACGATCAGGGTTCCTACTGTTCGGGACGCAATGGAAACTGTCAGAGCCGTCAGAATAGTAAAAAGAAAATTAATATTCCGCACGGAAACACCGGAGATCCTTGCCGCATTTTCATCAAATCCGATATAAAACAGTTCCCTGTAAAAAAACAGCACTGCTGCCAGTACCAGCACACTGATCACAACTACCAGTGCCAGCTCTCCTTCACTGATGGACACAATACTTCCGAACAAAAAGCTGTTCAGACTGGCACCGTTTTCCACAAAGCCGGACAGCACACCAGCCAGTCCGATCCCGGCAGACATGACGATGGAGATCGCCACCTCCGAATAACGCGGGATTTTTTTGCGGATAGCCTCAATTCCAAGAGCAGCTACGATGCACATCACTACTGCACCGGCTACCGGATTCACTCCAAGTATCAGTCCCAGCACAACACCAGCCAGTGAAGAATGGGAAAGCGCATCTCCGATCATGGACATCCGTTTCAGAACAATGGTGATCCCGATGCAGGGCGTAATCACAGCCAGAAGGATTCCCACCAGAAAAGCCCTCTGCATAAATCCATACTGTAAAATACTCATACTTCGTCGATCCTCCCCTCTTCCGCTTTAAAGAACCGGTTTGCTCCTTTAAACTCACCGGAATTTCCATGAGTAACCATAAGAATCGTCAGCCCCTGTTCCTCATTCCGCTTCCTCAGAACTTCTGCAAGTGTTTTCACAGAAACCATATCCATTCCTGTGGTAGGCTCATCCAGGATCAGGATCTTCGGTTTTCCTGCCAGTGCACGTGCCAGCATAACCCTCTGCTGCTGTCCTCCGGAAAGATCTCCGATCCTTCTTTTCCAGAACTCTTCCATTTCCATTTCCGCAAGTGCGGCTTTCAAACGCGGGATCTCTTTTTTTGCCCGGAAACGTGCCTTCCAGGAAGAGGAATACACACCTGTCATCATGATTTCTTCCACAGTCGCCGGAAAATTCTGGTTTCTGCTGATACTGTTCTGTGGAACATATCCCAGATCTCCTTTTCCGAATGTGGCAGAAATATCTTTTCCATTTACGGTGATACTTCCCTCCTGCGCCTTCAGTTCGCCCAGAAGAAGCTTCAGAAATGTACTTTTTCCACTTCCGTTTTCACCGGTAAGGATGGCATAATCGCCATCCTTCACCTCCAGACTCACCTGATCCAGCACAGGTGTCCCTGTATAGTGAAACGAAAGATTTTCTATCAAAATTCCCATAATTTCTCCTTTTTTGTTACAGCTGCTGTCCTGCACCTTCAGTTCAATGCCTTCCTGAGCGCCTCCAGATTCTTCCTCATCACAGAAAAATAATCCTCTCCGGCCTCGATATCCTCCTCACTTAATCCCTCGATCGGATTCAACACAGCAGTCACCGCATCCACTTCCTTCGCCACTGTCTTCGCCACCTTGGGACTTGCCAGCTCCTCAAAAAATATGGTATGGATGTCGTATTTTTTCGCATACTCGATCACTTCCTGCATCTTGGCAGGATCAGGCTCTGAATCCGGTGTCAGCCCTTCGATAGCCAGCTGCTTCAGATCATAGGCATTGCACAGATATCCAAAAGCCTCATGCGCCACTATGATATCCCGGCTCTTCGTACCTTTCAGACCATCTCTGAACTCCTGATCCAGCTCATCGAATTCACCGGCATATTTCTCATAATTTGCTTCATAATAATCACCGTTCCCAGGATCAGCCTTTACCAAAGCATCCCTGATATTCTTCATTTCCTGCTTTGCACGCATAGGATCAAGCCAGACATGAGGATCTTTTCCTTCATCACCATGAGCATGATCATGTCCTCCATCCAGAAGCTCCACACCATCCGATGCCTCAGACACAACCAGATCCTGATTCTCCAGAGTATCCAGTACATCCTCCGCCCAGTGCTCCAGATCCGCACCATTATAGACAAACACATCTGCATCCTCAAGATTCCGGATATCCGTTGCCGCCGGCTCCCAGTCATGAGGCTCCGTTCCCGCCGGAACCATATCCTTCACCTGAATCCTGTCACCCCCTACCTTCCGGGCAAAATCATACATTGGATAAAAGCTGGCCATCACCTTCAGTCGGCCATCCTCCACAAATGGCTGTCCCACCGTTCCGGCCCTGTGCAAACCATATCCGGTCACACCGCCCACAACAAGAAGCGTCACTGCCAGAACTGCTACCGCTGTCATCTTCCCTCTGTTAACATTCATTTTTTAAGCCTCCTGCAGCTGTCACAATATCCATAAAAGATCGTCCGGCTCTGATCAATCTCAAATCCGTGTTCATCCAGCACATGTCCCACAAAATGATCGATACATCCACACTGCAGAGGAATCGTATGCCCACATTCCAGACACACAAGCTTACCGTAATTCTTCCGCTCCTCATCACGTATAAAACGATACTGGGCAGGCGCTCCCTCCACAGACGGAACCTTCAGCACCGCTCCCTCCTTCTGCAGCCGCTCCAGTCCTCTGTATACCGTTGTCCTTCCGATCCGGATCTCTTTTCCACGAAGGAGCTCCATAAACTGATCTATGGTATAAAATGTATCTCCATATTCCTGCAGGCATTCCAGAATTATTTTCTGCTGCCTGGTGCTGTATTTCATTTTTTCTTCCATTATATTTCCTACTCTCTTCTATCAACTGCACCTTACATGGCAGATTTGAATTTGAAAACCGTTTTCATATTACATTCAAATAAGAATTTCGTCAAGATATTTTTGAAGGGAAATAATTTTTGGTATGTTCTTATAAAAGCACTTTATCTCTACCTTCTTTTATGATAAAATATAACCAAGACTTAACCAATAGAAAGAAGGTAGACCTCTATGAAATCACAGCGACTGGACATGATCGAAGAATATGTGCTGGAGCATAAGAACGCTTCTCTCGATACATTATGTGAGAAATTCAACGTATCCAAAAACACCATCAGAAGAGATGTCGATATCCTTCTGAAACGTGGCAGTATCATGAAAGTATATGGCGGTGTCGCAGCACTCGAAACTCCACAGACTCTTCCCCTTCTGTCTTACGAAGAGCGTGGCGGACGTTTTCCTGACGAAAAGAAAGAAATCTGCCGCCGTGCCGCAGAGCTTGTGGCAGAAGACGATACCATCTATATCGATACAGGTACAACCTGCCTGAACCTGGTTGATTTTATTGCAGATAAGCACTGTACGATCCTGACCAACAGCCTGCTTATCTTCAACAAGGCAGCATCCTATCCGAACCTGGATATCATTTCCGTTCCCGGAAAGCTGAACCGCAAGACCCTGTCCTTCACAGGACCGGATATCAATGATTATCTGCAGACCTACAACATTTCCATGGCTTTTATGGCCTGCACAGGTGTAACCATGAAGAGCGGACTTACCAATGCCAGCGCCGAGGAATACATCACCAAAAAAGCCATCGCAGAGAATGCCAACAGCATGATCCTTCTTGCAGACCATTCCAAATTCGGCCGGATCTCTCTTATGACCTATTCTTCCATGGAAAAGCTTGACGCCATCGTAACCGACCAGCCACTTCCTGAAGAATACGACAGCTTCTGCCAGGAGCACGGCATCCGTGTTATGACGATCGATTAAATCGGATATTGTCCCTAAAAAACGGTGCATCTGCCGGAAATCCAGCAGATGCACCGTTTTTGAATATGCTCATTTCATTAGAGGATTTTATCTGAAAAGCAGATCTTACCCGATCTACCTTACAGTGTCATAAATTTATTTATGAAGCTTTCTTAAGCCTCAGTACTTCCTTCCCATGTGCCGACCTTTCTCTTTCCGGCAGCTTCATCGAACCAGTGTGTTGTAACTGTTTTTGCTCTTGTGAAGAAACGATAGCCGTCTTTTCCGAGAACGTGCAGATCACCGAAGAAGGAATCCTTGTTTCCGGAGAATGGGAAGTATGCTGTCGGAACCGGGATACCTACATTGATTCCTACCATACCGCCATCTGTCTCCATAGCAAATTTACGGCTGTAATATCCGCTCTGTGTAAAGATACAGGAACCATTTGCAAATGGATTGGCATTCATGACTGCGATGCCTTCCTCGTAATCCTTTACTCGTTTGATACAGGTTACCGGTCCGAAGATCTCACGGTTTCCAACAGTCATCTCAGGTGTTACATGATCAAGAATTGTCGGTCCTACGAAGAATCCGTTCTCATATCCCGGAACTACTACATTACGTCCGTCAAGTACAAGCTCCGCACCCTCATCGATACCCTTCTGGATCCAGTTGCAGATCTTCTCCTTATGGCCTGCATTTACAACCGGGCCGAGATCGGTATCTTCATCATATGCACAGCCAAGCTTCATAACCTCTGCTTTTTTCTTAAGAAGTGAAACAAATTCGTCTGCGATACTATCCTGTACGCATACAACCGGAAGAGCCATACATCTCATACCTGCGCATCCGTATGTAGAGTTGATGATTGCATTAACAGTAGCCTCAAGGTTGCAGTCCTCAAGTACAAGTGCATGGTTCTTTGCCTCACACTGTGCCTGAACTCGTTTGCCATGAGCTGCTGCCTTGGAATATACCTGTTTACCAACACCTGTTGTTCCTACGAATGTAACAGCCTTTACTCTCTCATCTGTAAGAAGGATATCAGCCTCTACACGGCTGCAGGTCACAAGGTTTACAACACCCTTCGGGAATCCGCCCTCTGTATAGAAGAGCTCCATGATCCTCATAGCTGTAAGTGGTGTCTGGGAGCTTGCTTTCAGTACTACTGTATTTCCACATGCAATGGAAAGCGGAACCATCCAGCCCCATGGGATCATTGCCGGGAAGTTCATCGGAACAATACCAGCAGTTACTCCAAGTGGTTTGCGATATGTAGCTGTATCATATCCTGTAGTTACCTGCATTGCAGCATCGCCCTGGATCATTGTCGGAAGTGCACATGCCTCTTCTGTAGGCTCAATTGCTTTCTGAACATCTCCTCTTGCCTCTTTGATGTTCTTTCCGAGCTCTTTTGCACAAAGTACGGAAAGCTCTTCCTTATGAGCATAAAGAACATCTCTCCATCTGAACATATACTGCTGTCTCTTTGCAAGAGAAAGTGAGGACCATTCCGGGAATGCAGCCTGTGCGGAAGCAATTGCCTCTTCTACTTCATCTGGTGTACAGCAAGGAACCTGTGCGATTACCTCACCTGTACTGGAATCTGTAACATCCATGTATTTCTCTGCTTTTGACTCTTTCCACTCACCGTTTACACAGTAACCCATTTTCTTAATCTCAGCCATTTTCAAGATACCCCTTTCGTGTTTATCTTTTATTTTTTCATTACATAAATTTCTGTCGTTCTCATTTCGTTCTGGTCACATATTATCATTTCTTTTTGTCTTTGTCAATATAGTATGGTTATATTTTGAGTATATCCACAAGAATATGTGTTAATTTATTCACATTTTATGATATTTCAGATACACTATGTAAACTCTTGTAACAGTCGTGTTTATGGTGTAAATTCATGTCCCATCTTTCTGCTTTTTTATTCAATATTATTGCAAAAGATACTCATTTTTGTTATTTCCGTAACATGCACCCGGAACGGTGCCCGAAACAACATCCGAAAAATACACCATTATTGCTTTTCACACCCCCGCAGGGGACTTCCTTAATTTAGGTCAAGCGGATATTCGTAATCCGCATTCGATTAAAAAGTAATAAAAAAGAGCAAAAATCCTCGTATATTTCAGTAAGTCAAAAATACATTTGTACGCACAATGCGTACACTATCATTTTTTACCCAACCACCGGTATTTCAGACACCTGGAACCAGCAGATATCATCTCAATTTGCCATTTAAACAAAAAAAGACATGAAATAACATATTTTCCATACATTATCTCATATCTTATCATCGTTATAATTTCTGCGGATTCCGGATTACCCAAATATTGTCTGCACCAGAACCATATAAAGTACCGTGCCACCGCCTATGCTGAGCAGCGTGCTCTTCTTCCATTTATGTAACACCACAATAAACAGAATGGCAATCAATTCCGGCAATCCAAAGTGAGTACTTTCCGGCACATCTTTTAAGCAGAACACTACCAGCAATCCAATCACTGCATAAGGCAATACTTTTCCCAGATAGGTAATCACAGCCGGTGGTTCTTTTCCTTCCGGAAATATGATAAACGGCAGAAATCGCGTTGTCATAGTTCCCAGAACTACTACAGCAACGGTTATAATCTGCTGCGTTATTGTCATAGTCATTCTTTATCCCTCCTGTATACACTCTTTTTTTCTTTTCTCCCCATACTTCTTCATTCCCAGGAAGCATAAAATAATGGATGCCATTGCCGGAAGGATAAAACTATCACTTCCAAAGAGTATCAGGCAGATTACAGAGCATACAACACCTACCAGTGCAGGTTTATGATCTTCTGCCTCTTCCCACTGATTGATAAACATAACTACAAACAGCGCAGTCATAACAAAATCAATGCCTTTTGTATTGAAATGGATCACATACCCCAGAAGTGCACCGGAAGTCGCACCAGCCACCCAGTAAAACTGATTCAGTGCATTGACAAAGAACATAAACCATCCTCTGTCCACATCTTCTGGAGGATCTACGGTACAGTTGACCGTAAATGACTCGTCACACATTCCAAAAATAAGATAAAACTTCTTCCATCCTGTATTCTTATATTTCTCCAGCATGGAAATTCCATAAAACAGATGTCTTGCATTTACCATCAATGTCAAAAAGAATACATACACCGGATTAAACGCTGACAAAAGCAGATTTGCCGTAACAAATTCCATGGAACCTGCGTAAATAAAAAAGCTCATGCACAACGGATATACAAAGGAAAAGCCCTTGCTTCGCATCATAAACCCATAAGACATTCCCAGAAAAAGAAAGCCCACACAAATAGGTAAAGTATATGGAAAAGCTGCTTTAAATGCTTTTTTCTTCATGCCTCAGATGTTTCCTTTCATTCATTTCCACGTTATACTTTATTTTTTCCTACCGGAACTGTCAAGAATATCCGACAGCATTTTTTTTGCAAACGTTTTCATGGCTGGACTTTCCATATCTCACGGTTTTCATCCAGCGTAACGATATCCCCTTCGTTGATATCTCTTTCATACAAACGTTCATCATCATGTTTCAGACTGATTTCCCGTCCATCTTCACGTTCCAGTATCACCACCGACATAAGCCGTTCTCCAGGCTGCCGTTCTTCGCATCCAAAATCCATATTCTCTTCGATTCTGATTACTTTATACTGCATAATTCAGGCCGCCCTCTTTATAATTCATCCAGCAGCACATCGTTCACTGCCTCGTAAGCGTCTTCCAGTGCGTCCAGCGCTTCTGTCAGAGTATCCATCTTCCGGCTGTCTGCATGATCTTCCTCATATGCATCAATGACTTCTGCCATAACATCTTTCAGTTCTTCCAGTGAATTGGCAATATCCTGCAGTTTCTGATCCTTATCTTCTCTTGATGTAATATTAACAATTTTGCTCATAATTTTTCTCCCTTCTGTTCTGTTTTGCTGATAATTTATTATACCACATTCATAATCCACTCCGCTACCTGACCTCTCTGAGCAAAAAAGAAGCCCGGATTTCTCCGAACTTCTTTTATATGTTTCACGTGAAACATTATGTTTTTTATATCTTACCTGCTTGCAAGCAGCCGCACCATGCATTCTTTTAATTTACTTTCATTGACCGGCTTTGTAATATGTGCATCCATACCCGCTGCGCCCTGAATCAGCTCGTCACCGGCATTATGTCCCAGTGTATCATTTATCCCTTTCAATCCATTTACATCCAGAGCAGCATAGACAAACTCCGATGCAAGGGACATTCCGTTCAGATCATCCTTGTAGGCTCTCCGGTTCAGGCATATTCTCTACGATAGAAGAAATCTCATTCTGCTTTACTTCATTCAGCAGCCGCACCGGTTCAATCCCAACCTGAACCATACGGGTACCGGTTTCATCCCAGGTGATGGCATACATCATCTTTTTTCCCTCGGAAGTATTCGGTGTGACATCCTGGCACATAGTAAGCGTTTTGTCTTCCAGCATTGGCTTAAAATATCCGATCTGCTCTCCGGAATCAAAGCTCTTTCCATAATATTTCGGTATGGTACCGCTGTATATTTTTCCTGTAGAATCAAAGATATGGATTTCATCCACAGACATAAGATCTGCTATCTTTTTCAGCTCATCTACATCTGTTTCCGCTTCCGGTTTCGCATTGATAATATAGGCAACTGCCTTGGCACGGACAATATAATCCTCCTTCAGGGAAGAAACCATATCACTCTCGTTGTCTTCGTTCTTCTCAATTACATTGACTACCCGTTCCAACAGTACCTCTGACATTTTTGCTGTGTTTCTGTTGTTGATCCAGTTCAGAATAGCCATCTGGATAACCAAAGCCATCAGAATAAGCCCCAGCGCAAGGAATACGATTTTATCTAATTTTCGTATTTTATCGTATTTTATTTTCTACATTTCTGCTCCTAGCTGATGCTCTGCTGATAAACACAGAGCATAAAAAAACATGCCCTATAGTATCTTTACGTTGTACTATAGTGCATGTTTACATTTAAATCTATGCAACTGGCTGCCATTTTACAGGCCCTATAGCTTTGCGTCACAGTCTTTCAGCTGTTTTGCCTTTTATGATCATAGTTATTTTCTATAGTAATTAGAGCTCATTATCTACGATCATTTCAATAGCTGTTCGCAAAAATATACATTCGCCTGTTTTTTGAAGTTATTTCTGTTTTGTTGCCGCAAATCCGATCAGATAGAATACAGCTGCCACTACCATGGCATTTACTGCCGCGATTCCTGCATGAATCAGATTGGCTGCCACCGCACCTGCCACAACACCTGCCAGATTAAACCAGTTGGCTGTCTGCAGCGGTACATTTTTTTCTTTATATTTGTCACGTCGGAGGAAGAAGTCCAGAATTACTGTGATGCCGATAGGTGGCAGGGCACAGTTGAGGATATTCAGCCATCCTGTAAAATTATAGTATAACCAGATCGCAAGTGCGGTTCCGATCACACCGGAAATACAGGTAGCAATCTTCATTCTTGCATTGGTGATATTTGAGATTGCAAGTCCGCCGGTGTACAGTGCGTTGTTGTTGGTTGTCCAGATATTGGCTCCCAGCACAATGATCGCCGGAATCGCAAGTCCCTGTGCTATCATAACATAAAAGATATCATCTTTTCCTGTGAACGCACCACCGATAGCTCCGAAACAGAACATCAGGGTATTTCCAAGGAAAAATGCGATCACAGTTGTCCATACAGCAACCTTGTTATTCTTCGCAAAACGAATAAAGTTCGGTGTTGCCGTACCACCGGAAATAAAAGATCCGATTACATATCCGACACCGGTAAATAAAGTAATCGATCCCACAGACTGGTTAAATACTGCTGCCAGGCCACCGCCGTCTGCTGCTGCCGTCACCATGGAATATACTCCCAGGATCACGATCAGCGGTACGGAAATCGTACTTACGATCTCCAGCGCTTTCATTCCTGTGGCTGCGGTAATGGTCATCAGAAGACCTGCCACAATTGTCAGAACCCATTTATTGATTCCCAGTAATTCTGCAGTTGGAATGGAAAACATGGCAACACCGACACCAAACCATCCGATCTGTGTGAGGCCAAGTACCAGTGATGAAAGATAAGAACCTTTTTTTCCAAAAGCTCTTCTGCACAGAAGATCCATGCTCATTCCTGTATCAGAACCAATGTACGCAAGAATTCCGCAGTATGCAGACAGGATCACGCCGCCAATAACGCAGGCTGCCGCAAATCCGTTCAGATCCAGTCCGTTTCCAAGTTTCGCGCCGACACTCATGCTTGCGGAAAAGAAAGTAAATCCCAGCATTACAAAAAACATGCTGCGGAAACCTTTTCTCGCACTTTCCGGCACTGCTTCCATGGAATAATCGTCATCTGCCGCAGTTACCTGGGGTTTTGTTTTTTCGCTCATTTTTTCTCCTTCGTTTCTCTTATACTGTTTTCAGTTACTCTCCGGAGTGTTTTCCCTTACACACTCCGCCCTTTCCCGTCTCCTTTCTTTTGTTTGCTGTGGAGATTATAACACAAATCATTTCTCTTCTGCAGTTTTTTCCGCAGATGTTTCCGTTTCCCGTTTTTTTCTAAGTTCTACCTTTTTGATCTCTCCCAGGATCTCCACTCCTCTCACCAGAGATCTCGGTTCATTTCGTAAAAGCTCGTATTCTGTCACATAACCGCATTTTTTGTAGATATCCAGGATCGCGCACAGTTTTTTGTTTACCGCATGTACTTTATTCTTCCAGCCCCGGCTCTCGAACCGTACTTTTCCCCGGTCGCTGACAAATCGGACATCCTGCTCAAAATTTTCCCTGCGGATATCTGCCATGGGCAGGATTCCCTCATCTGCTTTCATGGCATAGTAGCGAATTCGCCTGCCATCTGCATTATTTCTGGAGTTTCTCATGATCTCAAGACGCTGGATCAGAATTCTTTTCAGAAGTATCATCTCATCTGTACTTGAAAACTTTACGTTCTCCAGAAGTTTTCTCCCTTCTTCGCTATCCTGAAATTCCTGATCCGGAAACATTGTTTTAAGGAGAGCTGCCGGATCAAGCAGTTCCCGGGACACGCTGATCATCTGCCCGATATCTTCCGCATATTTATAAACCGGAAGCTCCCTTCCTTCCAGAAACCAGTATGCTTTTCCGTTTTTTTCCACTGCTACGGGAATCAGATAATCTGCTACAAAACCTTCCAGTGGCTTTCCTTTGTCATCTTTCAATTCCCGCATCTGGACCTCTTCACTGTAATCGATGGCGATGGTGGTATTCCGAAGCTTTTCCAGGGAATCTCGAAGCCTCTGCTCTCTTTTTTGTATCCTGCCTTTTGTACAGTAAAACCGTACTTTCTCGTCTCCGGACATTACCCGGAGTAAATCTGTCAGGGTTAATTTGGAACAGTTTGCTCTGTACAGGGTGTAGACCGCATCATAAACAACCGCGTCATAGTAGGAAAATGTCACGCTCTCCATTTCTTCCGGAACGGTAATGCGGTATCTGCATGTCATATTTTTTCCGCGGCTGCCTACCTCTGCAATATTCAGCTCATTCAGTTCAAATTTATTTTTGTATATTTCCTGAAATACTTTGCATATGTTCATGTAAATATTATCAGGTATTTTCATGGTTATTCTTTCCTCTCTTCTGTTGCGATTCCCGGAATATTACAGGAGACTTCGAAATTCTTCTGCCAGACGTGCTCTTGGATCATCCGGATATTCCAGATTTGTATTTTGAGTTTGTGGGCGTTCTGATTCCGGAACTTGTGTTTCTGTATTTTTCAGTGAATCCGAATTGGCTTTCACGTCCTGCGGTACTGCGGCTTCTGAATCAATCCCGCTCTTTTTCGGTAAAACATTTACATTCTCCGTATTTTTCTTATTCGATTTTGTTTCACGTGAAACATTTTGGGCTGATTTTTTTCCGGACGCTCCTTTTTCTGTGTAAAGATCTTTCGCTGCATGGAAATCCACACTTACATTCGCCTTCATTCCGGATATTCCATATCTCTGTTTCAGAAAAACAATCTCCTGCTCCCGGACCTCTTTCGACATTTCCTGTTCATAATTAAATTTGGGCTGTCGGATATTTCTTGGCTGAAGTCCCAGGATCACGCTTGCAGAGTACTCGATTCCTCCTGTCTCCTTAAAGGAATCCATTCTCAGAGATCGCTGTTCCTCCCGGTAAGACTCTCTGTTCAGGGAACTGATCACAAAAACCGCCAGGTCATACTTGTTGGAAAGACCGCTGAGCTCATTAATATTCTCATCATTTTTCTGCCGCTCTGTAGCATTCCTGTTTCCTGTGCAGGAAGAAAGAATCTGCAGGTAATCTACAAAAACCACAGGCTTTTCTTTCTTTTCGTTCATGAACATTTCCACATCCTGAACGATATCCCGGCCCGAAACAGAAAGCTTTTTACGCTCTTTTATGTACATCTTGTCAAAACTGCCGCTGATCTCTTTTCCCACTTTTTCTACCAGCTTCCAGTCTTTTTGTTTCCCTGTATTGTTTTCTTCTCTGAGGAACCAGTCTGCGGTCAGGGAGCTGTTCGGATATCGCATATGAATGGCACGGTTTAATATTTTTGCCTCCATACGGACCGATGGCATTTCCAGGGAATAAAACAGTACCGGCGAACCAGCCGCTGCAATTTCCGAAGCGATCTGCAGTGCAAAGGTACTCTTTCCCATTCCCGGTCTTGCGCCAAGAAAAGTAAGGCCTGCATAAAGTCCGCCGCCAAGCATCTGATCCAGCTTTTTGATCCCGGTAGGATAATGCTTTACGGTTCTTCTTCCACTGGCCGGTTTAAACTGTTTCAGTCTCTCTGAAACAGAAATAAAATTTCCGGCTGCCTGTTCACTCATACTTCTTCACCTCCCCGGCCATTTTGCTTTCAAGTCCCTGAGATAAACGTTTCATAGACTCTTCCATATTTTCCAGATCAATAAAAAACAGATGGATCACCAGTGTATGACCGTAAATCTTCGTTTCAAAACGGTCCCTGATTCCTTCATACTGGTATGAATACTTTGCTTTCGGATAGAGAAGCCAGATTTCCTCTGCCTCGTAACGGCTTGCATATGTAACCATCTGATAAATATCATTTCTGGCTTTTTCGTTGAAGGCACTCCATCCTTCGTTCTTCATATCGGGAAGACTTTTCCATTTTGTATCAAGGATTATCGGTCTGTTTCCTTCTCCTTTTTTCATTACAATATCCGGTCTCAGCTGAAAATCCCGTGGTTTTTCAAACAGATAATAATTTTTATCCTGGGAAGATACCTCCCAGTTTTCTCTGAAATATTTTTTAATCTGGCATGCCACATAATTCTCAAAAACTTCGTCCATGGCAAATAATATGGATCTGGCTTTGATCCCATCTGAAAAATTCAGGAAGCTGTTTCCCTGTAAGATCACTTCCGTCCACTTCATGATCTTCTCATATTCTCTGGAATTCCGGTCAATCCTTATCCGTGCAAGATCCTGGGGGTAATCCATGGATTCCTGTATCCCGTCAAAAAACAGCAGAAGTTCTCTGGCATCCTGTTTATTCTGCTCGTCTGTGGTAACTTTCTGCAATTTCTTTAACGTAGCTTTTATCAGTCGGTTCTCCGGACGGTTCTTTGTAAATTCCTCATACGTTACATAGAATCTCTCTTTATGTGCGATATTTCGCCGGATATGCCCCGCCACCTGGAGCTTTCCGCGAAAGCATCTGAGGTTATCCGTTTTTTCTTCATATGCAGAACGAAGTCCCCGTTTCACCAGCATCTGTGCCTCATCAAGATACATCCGGATATAGGCCTCAAAGAGTTCCATATCCCCCGTTCCAAGAGAAATCTGGTTCATCGCTTTTTCCTTTAACCTGTAGGTGTTCTTAAGCATCTCCAGATAGATCTGTTTCGTCCGGTCCTCACTGCCGCCAAAATAAATCTTTGGCAGAATCTGAAGCCGCAGTCCGCTTTTCAGTTCCAGCTCTCCTACATACTTCTGGATTTTGACAACCGGGATGGAACACTTTTTTTCATAACTGTATTTATACTGGATCGTTGCCGGAGCTTCCTCTTTTTTTCTCAGAGTTTTTTCCAGAGTCTGCACATATTCTACCAGGCAGTCCATATCTTTCTCCGGAAGAAAAACATATACTTCTGCTTTTTCACTGCAGATCTCGTCATATTCTTTTACAGTTTTTACTCGTTTTTTCATAACGTTTCACGCTCTGTCATCAATTCTTCCGGGATGGTTCATAGATCTGGATATAACTTTCTGCATAGTCAAAAGCCTTCTCATTGATCATGTATTTCTTACGCTGAAGCATATCTAGCATATCCGTTTCCAGTTCTTTTCCAAATAAGGTATGTATATCTTTTCCGTTGTCTTCTACTATAAATTTGTAATTGCGGTTCCTTTTCTGATTATCACCCAGCACCATTGCGATCTTCTCGTAATCATCAAAGAAATACTCCTGAAGAAGCGGAAGTACAGATTTTTTGAAAACATTTTTTAATCCATCCAGAGTTGCAGTTTTCTTAAGGCCGCAAAAATAAGCATGTCCGATGGTATGCTCACGATCATATAGAACCTCTATCCTCTGATTGATGATTTCCAGTAGTTTCTGTATATCTATGGTGCTTTTGCCCGCTTTCTTATCAACTGTATCCGGCATTTCTGGCACTTCTATCTTTATATCTTTCAGCACCTCTGTATCCGGCATCATCTCCACGAAGGAAAAACGTCTGCGTAATGCAGTATCCAGAAGTGCAATAGAACGGTCTGCCGTGTTCATTGTTCCGATAATATATACGTTAGAAGGAACACTGAACGGAAGCCCGGAATATGGAAGGATCACACTTCTCTCATCCGCTTCTCCCTTTCTTTTTGATTCCTCGATCAGTGTGATCAGCTCGCCGAAAATACGGGAAATATTTCCTCTGTTGATCTCATCAATAATAAAAACGTAAGGTTTTTTGCTTTTTTCTGCTTTTTCGCAAAATGCTTTGAAAACGCCCGCTTCCATGGTATATTCCAGATTACGGGATTTCTCTGACTTTTGTTCTTCAGACTGGTTCTGTGCATCCGTTTTTTCTTTATCCAGCACCGGACGGATTCCCTCTATGAAATCCTCATATCCGTAAGACTGATGGAAGGTGGTAAAACCGATTCTTCCTTCCTGTTCCAGTTCATGATAGATTTCCATGATTTTGCTGTGATTCATATTTTTCAGTGTATCCAGAGTATACCAGCCACAGATCAATACTGCATATGTAGCAGTTATGTATGTTTTTCCTGTTCCAGGAGGTCCGTAGAGAATCATATTTTTCACTATTTCTGGATAATCCATAATATGTTTATAGTATGGCATTAAAAGACCTACCCCCTTTATTACCTCTGCTTTAAGCTCTTCTTCTGTCCGAAGTTTTCCATCTTCTGTTTCTGCTTCTATCAGATAACATGGTTCAATATCATCATCATTATCTTTTACAGTATCCGTTTTTTCCTTTACAAATTCTCTTATAATATTTTCATCTTTATTTTTAAGTTCTTTCTCTTTGTGGACAAAAATAGTTCTTGGATCCTTAGTTTTTATATCTTCATCACCGCTTCCATACATATTTTTATACGTATAGCACAGTCCATCTCGAAGTTTCATATCTATAAAACTATAATACTGTTTTCTGTTTTTTTTCAGTCTTTCTCTCTCTTCTTCATTTGTTTCCTTCTTACTGTGCAGAAATGCATGTGCCGTTCCTATACAGATACAATAGCGTGATTTCTTCTCAAGACTTCTTTCACCGTAAATTCCAATGCATATACCTGATTCTGTGTCCGCAGTTAAATATCTTGCTACACACTGATAAGTTCCATGAAAAGAATAATTTTTTTCTCTTTTACCCTTTTCACTTTTCCCCATAGTAAGTCCATATATTCCGCATATTTCTTTCGCAATACCGTCCATACATTCGCGGACTTCTCCCTGTCTGTCCGGTGACAAATCTCTCTCTTCCCCAAGCTCACGGATATACTCAAGTACTTCTCTATACATCTATGCCTGTTCTCTCCATTTCTGTGCTTTTTCATCCATTATATATTTGTTCATTTTCGATTGCAATTATTTCGGATATATTTCTACCAAAATGTTGTTTTTAATTTATATATTATAGAAAATATCTGTTTGTATTTTTAGTTTACAATGATTTAATATCAATTATTTAATGAATAAATTGTAATAATTAATGATTCAATAATATCCGTGAAATTTGATGCATAGTCGTAAATATCCGCTTTATTCTTTAATTTTTCAAATCTATTCCATATATTTTATTGCATATTTCATAGTGTGTATGTTTTGATATGTAAATTTTATTTACTAAATTATCTCTGATGAAAAAACCTTCAACAAAGTAAAACAACAAAATCAAAACATACAAAAGCAGCAGAGCTGCTTTAACGGGAGTTAAAATGTAAATCTTAATAATGCATTGGCTGCCTGCCGGTTCAAGGAGGTGAAAATATACTACCGGCATCTGCGTTTCCAACAGAACCAACAAAAAAGCCAACAGAAAAAAAGGCAGACCGGTTCCGGCTGCGGCCACATTGCATTACAACAGAATTACAACAAAACTCCCAACAAAATAGTTAACGCAGCCAGGCTGCTCGGACGGGAGACAGAATGTAAAACAGGTAATGCAATGATCCAATAGAGATGTACCTGCAAAATTATCATATACAGACAGTGAAAATCCTGAACAACAAAACAAAACCATGTGTTTGATTTTTCATTAAATTTTCTCTTTCAACAAAAAAGGGCACTTCGGCCCGCTTTCGCTCACTTTAACTCACAGGTTAAAGCTGTCTGTACAGATATCGGTATCCGCAGTATGTGAAGAAGTAGGACACGTCGGTCCCTGCTGCTGTGGCATTGCATTGCCCTTTTACAACAAAAATCCCAACAGAACAGAAAACACAAAAAGCTAAATCGCAGCGCAGCTGCTCTGTCGGGAGAAACAATGATAATAAAAAACTGAATAAAGCGTACCACACCATATGCAGACAACAGGAACTGAAAATCAATACATATCAAATTCCTTTCTTGATTATTGATTTTATTTATTGTACTTCATAATTTTCCATAACTCCTATATGTGATACAAAGTGATGATGATGTAAAAGTCTTCTGTAAAAAACAGTTTCGCGCTGTCTGCATATGGTATGGTACGCAACACATTAAAATCAACAAAAAAAATTCAACAGAAAAGGAGAAACTCTATGAACAACAAAACTATAACTCTGACACAGACTCCACTCAAACAGCGAAAAAAGAATATCCGTAACGCTCATACAACAGAACCTCTGGCGATCTGCAACATCATAGAAAAGATCGTCCTGATGCCATTTTCGGATTTCATGTTCTGCCATCCGGAAGAATATGCCTCTGTAATGGAAGAATTTACCAATCACAAACAAAAGTGGAATTTTCCGGAAATCCCAACAGGAATGGCATTTCAGTTTGTTGCAGAACAGACAGGAATGTCGCCATCCGCACGTATTACAACAGGAGAAGAGGCGATCATTCGGAAGCAACTTCTGAATGCTGTCTATCAGCCATTTCTGGATATCTTCGATATGGCTGTTTATGACCCTGGTGATCCGTTTCATGGCTCAATCCATACACCAGAGGATCTGCTTCAGAAGTCTGCCTGGAGATATGTAAATCATTGCCGTTCTACCCATATCGTCTATGGTGAAAAACAGAGGATCCCTCTTCAGGAACGGATACAACGTATAGAAAGCTCCAAGGAATACAAGGCCAAATTCTACTGTTACAATATGGCAAATACTCCTCCTGCCATGATTCCTTCAGAACTTGGATATTCATTCTGCCTGTTTCTGAACAATACAACATTCTGTGACTACTTTGAGTGCCTGAAAAGTATGTCTCTGACAAAAATAACTCCAACAAGAAATCTTTACAACAGACTGGAACAGTCCCACAGCGGCTATGGTCAGGATGCCACTATCCTGGAATACTATGCCTGTGGAGATTTTGACCGAACCTATTTTGAACAGGGCCTTTATGCACTCTTCATTTATCCTATGGCACAGGTATATTCTGCACTGATAAAAAAAGATTTCAACAAAATCAAATAAAACCCCTGCGGGGTTAGCGGGTGAAGACTTGTAACAACTCAAATTCAACAAACAAAAGAAAGGAATATCACTATGAAAATGAACCCTTACAATATGCCACAGATCATCAAAGAAACCAGCGACGGCTACTTCCATCTCTCCGTACTGGACGACCTTCTCTCTCAAAGGGAAATCTACTGCCTCGGAGAAATAGACGCAGACTCTGCCGGCAGCCTGATCCTGCAGCTCCAGTACCTTGCAGCCCAGGATCCGGAAGCAGAAATCACTCTTTATATAAACAGTCCCGGAGGATCTGTCGCTGACGGACTGGCTCTCTATGACATCATGCAGACCATACCCTGCCCGATACGCACTGTGTGTATGGGAACTGCTGCCAGCTTCGGAGCACTGCTGTTCACGGCTGGTGACACCAGAGAGATTTTTCCCCATTCAAAAATAATGATCCACGATCCTCTGATCGCAGGTCAGGGGCTGACCGGAAGCGCAACGCTTCTGCATACAAAAATAGATTCCCTCATGGAAACCAGACAGATACTTGGAGAACTTCTGGCCCGGCACACCGGCAAAACACTGGAGGAAATCTACGAAAAAACAGCTCAAGATACCTGGTTTACTGCCTCAGAAGCAGTCGATTACGGCCTGGCAGACACGATCATTAAAACAACAGAAACAAAATCCACAACAAAATCATCAGAAGAAAAAGGAGATCAGAACAATGACTAATAAAACTACAACTCTTATGAAACCGGTAAGCACTACTCTGAACGATAATCACCGTATCCTGGCACAGGGCCGCTACATAAACAACAATACCTGGCAGACAGGCCTCAACAACAATGACCTGATAATCGGCGTCAGCGGCGCCGGAAAAACCAGAGGATATGTAATACCCAATATCCTCCATTCCAACGAAAGCATGGTCATCGTAGACACAAAAAATACCCTTTCCCGAAGGCTGTCTCCACATCTGAAAAAGGAGGGTTATGAAGTCTGGAACCTGAACTTTGCAAAAATGGATCAGTCTCCCATGGGATATAACCCTCTCTCCTGCATAGAACGTTACACAGACCAGTCCTATCCTTACAATACACAGGACATCGAAATGCTTGCAGAATATCTCTGCCCTATCGAATGTGACAGAGATCCGTTCTGGGATTATTCGGCAAGAATGTTTATGGCAACACTGATCGCCTATGTCATGGAAGCACTTCCTGAGAACGAAAAGCACCTTGGCTCCGTGGCAGAGATTCAGGAATTTATGGCAAAATCCATGTTCAAATCGCTGATAACCGAATGGGGTGACGCATTTCCGGAAAGCTATGCCCTGCAGAAATGGAAGCTCTACAAAGGCACGGATTCTGCTGACAAAACCCACGCCTGCATCCGCATGTTCGTAGGAGAAAAGCTCAGTTCCTATACCTCAAAAGGAGCACTCAAAATGTTCTCCAATCCACATCAGGTGGACTTCCGTTCCCTGGGCCGTCGAAAAATCGCCCTGTTCATCAATGTGAGCGATACCGATCGTTCCAACGATAAACTGCTGAATCTGCTTTACTCTCAGGCCCTTCATGAGCTTTGTGACAGCGCAGATTGCTCTCCTGATGGACGACTTAAGGTTCCGGTACGGTTTATCATGGATGACTTTGCATCCAATGCAGTAATCCCTGATTTTGATAAGGTCATCTCTGTCATCCGCTCCAGAGAAATCTATGTAAGCCTTATCCTTCAGAGTCTTTCACAGCTTGACTCCATGTATGGAAAAGACCGTGCCATGACCATCATCAATAACTGCGATTCCTGCCTGTACCTTGGCGGACAGGATGTGGAAACCGCCCGCTACATCGCCGTAAAAGCAAACAAAACCGCAGACACTATCCTCACACTTCCAATTGATGCCGCTCTGCTTTTCGTCAGAGGCCAGAAACCTCAGCAGGTTACGAAATACAGTCTGGAAGAAGATCCTCTGTATCTCGAACTGGTCTCCGCTTCGGCGGCTGATACCATAACACACAGAACCCCGGTTATCCATACAAAAGACAACCGTTCCAAAAACAACGAATTAACAGATGTAGCATACTAGTTTACAACAAATCAATGATCAAAAAAATACAAAATATAATGTAAAGTAAAGGAGAATTTTATTATGGATAAATATACAGGAAAAGTTAAATACTTAAACAAAGAACATGGTTTTGGATACATTTCATTATGTGAAGACCCGGGACGCGAACATGGCGACATCAACTTCTCTACCAGTGATCCTGGCTGTCACTCTCTTAGTCTTGGTGATATTGTTACCTTAGATATCCGAAAAGGTAACAGCATCAACAAAAACGGAAAAATCTGCGAATATGCCGTTTCCGTTCAGTTAAATGAATCTATCTCCAGGCCTATGACAAGTTACTACCAGCATAAAACGGATGAAGAATCGAAGCAGGCAAATAAAGAACTCAAACAGGCAATCTGTAATGCAATTTCCAGCAAGATTGGCACCTCCTGTCAGCTTCACTTCTACGACTCAGAAATGCCTTTCCGATGCGACCGAAACTCCGATAATCCCTGGATGATCGGACATCCTGACTGTGCAATTTATACGGAAGATAAACTGATGCAGGCAACGCTTCGTACAAACTCTCTCTTTAACAACACCATTTCCGGAAAAGACAGCTATATGACGTATGAGAATCCGGATAAATCAAAATTCCGTCGTACAATTCATGTTCCAGCCTATGGCTGTCCAAGCTTTCTCTTCAACAAAGAACTCTGTTTCCTAATGATCGAATTCGCCTGCCGTTCCGGTATCGATCTGTCCCATTATGAAATCATCTTCGTAGATAAAGATAATCTCAGAACCTGCGTATACACTATGACCCTGGACAAGCTCCAGCAGCTGATCGAAACCGGATACAAACACGGAAACAAATATGTACCTCTGGGAGAATACCCAAATACACCAAAATACAAAGGAAATTGCACTATGCGCTACCTTCTTCCGGTTGATGCTTTTGAGAAACTCCCAGTTGCCAAATAAAACAAAGTCCCCTGCGTACGCCTGTTGCAGCTCCGCCGGGGACTTATCTGATTCACCTTTAATAATCTGTAGTACATCTGCGAACTATTTCACAGAGAACACACTCGTTTTCACAGGAAACACGCACGTTCTTCTCAATTTGAGATTCATTCTCCAGAAGATCGATCATTCGTTCCACAGTCTTTCTGCACATGATCTGTACAGTTCTGATAGCTTCTGATAGCTGCAGCCACATGATCAGTCAAAATCTCTGGTAATGTTCGTAAGCCATTTATTTCTGAAATAGTGGATGAACACCACAGGCATTTTTTCGAACTCATCCAGGGTCATTATAAAATATACCCAGACAGGCGGCAGTTTTAAAACATATGCTGCAAGGAAAGTAAGAGGAACTGCAACAAGCCACATAAATATGGAATCCACGATCATTCCGAACCTGGAATCACCACCGCCTCTGAAGCAACCACATATAAGACAGGTATTGATACCCTCTCCCACAAGACGCCAGGTTGTCATAACTATAAAAATACCAAGATAATAAATGGCTTTCTCTGTCAGTTTATCCCGGTAGAAATCCAGTATCATAGGGCGGACTGCCAGGATAACGGCACATCCGATCAGACTTACGATAATTGTTATTCTCAGCATACGTTTCCCATATTCTCTTGCTGTATCCTTATGGTCTTTACCAAGCTCCTGGCTGATAATGATGGTAGTAGCGTTGGCAAAGCCACGACAGGCGATAGCACCAATGTTTACCACCATAACAGCAACAGCATTTGCGGCAACCATATCATCACCAATGTGGCCAAGAATCGCTGCAAATGCTGAGCTGGCAAAGCTCCAGACAACATCATTTATTACAGCCGGAGAGGCAATTTTCATAAAGTCCCGAAACAGAATACCTGATTTTGCAAAGAAATATTTTATCCGGAATCTGACATCGGAGCTGTTTAATGAATAGATGAGACAAATCAATACCTCTGCGATTCTGGCAATAACAGTACCAAGGGCAACACCTGTAACGCCAAGCTTTGGAAGTCCAAACAATCCAAAGATAAAGGAGGCATTACAAAGCACATTGACACAAAGAGATACAATGTATGTAACAGAAGGCAGCATTATTTTTCCGACACTTCGAAGAGCACTCATAAAAACCTGAGAGAATCCCATAAACATAAAGGAAAATGAGATTACCTTCAAATATTCACTGCCGGCAGCAATAGTATCCGGACTGTTTGTGAAAATCTTCATAATCGTAGTCGGCATGGAAAAAGAGATAACGAAAAATACAAGAGAAACGATCAGCGAGATCCTCTCTGCCAGGCCGAGAATCTTTTCTACTGTCTTTTTATCCCCCTTTCCCCAATACTGAGCACACAAAACCGAGGTACCTGTGGCCATGCCGTAATATAAACAGAAAAGAATAAATGTATACTGGTTGGCAAGGGACGAAGCCGACATGGCAGTCTGGCTTACATATCCCAGCATTACGGTATCAGCAACATTTACCAGTGTTCCGATCAGATTTTGGATCATGATCGGAAATGCTAATTTTGATGCATATTTCAAGAAATCTTTTTTATTTAACATACAACAGTTCTTCCTTAGTTTTTAGAATTTATAATCCTGTGGCATATCTGACAAAATGCCTGACTGACTCATCTTTCGCAGGCAATCCGTCCATATCGAAGTCCTCAAAATACAGCTCCATCCTGTCATTGAGTGGAAGGAAATTCTCATCTGTCCAGGACCGGTTTTGCAGCACTACTCAGGTCCTCAGTGAATTCCCATAAGATATTTACTTATAGAGAACAGTATATCATATACCTTACAAAACCGCGAGTTTTTTCAGTATTCTCTCTAATATGGTTCCATTTGCATCCAGCCGTTCACAGCTCATGTGCTGTGCAGATGCCGCACTTTATGAAATAAATTTTCCCTAAACAGGCGAACCGCCTTATAATATGTATTCCATCTGCCTTTCTTTTGTCCGCATTCCCATTTTCTCATAAAATTTTTCTGCTGAAATATTTCCTGCCCATACATTCAATGTTACTTCATAGCATCCCAGCTGCTTTGCTTCGTTTTTTACATATTCAAACAGGCTTTCCCCAATATGCTGACCTCGTGCCTCCTGATCGACACACAGATCATCTATAAAAAAAGACTTAAACGGCACCATATTGTTTGAAAAAGGCTGCTCCTGTAATTGACAGAATGCATACCCCACACAAACATCAGCCTCATCTGCTGCAACATATATTGGCTTTTCTTCGTTTTTCAGAAGCTCTGCCAATTCGTCTGTCTTATATTTTGTTGTGGCTGGAATAAAAATATCAGGCCTTATATCTGCATGAATCTGCAGCACCTGCCCTAACAATTCCAGGATTCTCGGAATATCTTTTTCTTCTGCTTTTCTAATGATCATTTTTATCCTCCCTGTTTCTCAACAACTGATTTTATAGGTTCTTTATACATACCATAATACCATCGTGTGGATTCCTGGTAAAGAAAGATCGACGGTTGCAAAAGCAATCCGCCCTCTTCTGTTAGTGCAAACTAACCTCTGTATATAAAAGAAACCATGTGAAAACAAAACTGTAATTTCACATGGTTTCTTTCCCTGTGTATATTCGGTATATCACTTAAGAAAGCTTATAACAATAGCATCATTTTAGACAGGCAATTTTTTTCCGTTCAACCTTCTTTTGCAAAATTCCTTATATTGGAATTATCTTATTTATAATTATCTGTAATGTATTCCGCTCCAGTAAATATTATCTTTCACTATCGTTTCCTGCGGAAGTACTACACCATCCAACGCCCACCTTTTATATTCTGCAAACCCTACACGGTCAATAATATATCCCACATGTTCCTTGCCGCCAGGCGCATTTGGATCAATATATTTTTTTACAAATTTATAGGTGTTCAGGATAACCTTGACGATAGTGTCTTCATCTGCCCAGATCAAAAAATCTTCTCCCAGACGTGGATTTTTCTTTCCAGTTCGTCCCATAAGTGTCAAACGATAATATTTTTTTTCACTTCTGGTCCATGCTCTGGTAGGACATTTTGTCACACATACTCCACAGCCTACGCATTTTTCTTCATTGCGCACGATTCTGTAATTATCCATCTTTAACGCATCCACCGAAAGCTTATCACAGCCTTTTACACAGGCGCCACAGGATACACAACGATCAGGGGCATATTGTGGCTCTGTCATACCAATAATTCCAAAATCGTGCATTCTTGCTTTGATACAGTCATTGGCACAACCTGTAAGTGCAATTTTAAAATGAAGATCATTAGGAAATATAGCCTTTTCGATTCTCTTCGCAAAAGCTGCTGTATTATAATTTCCAAAAGGACAGACTCTGTTTCCGATACATGCACAGACATTTCTGGTTCCTGATGCTGAATACCCGGTACCTGCCTCATTTTGATTGATCTGAAGATTATCAATGATCGGTTGAAGCATCTCATTAACTTTATCCATATCTTCCATATGGATTCCTTCAATTTCAAATCCCTGGCGTGTGGTAAGATGAATCTGTCCGTTTCCATATTTTCTGGCAATATCCACCACCTGCTGCATAACGTCTGCATTACAGCACCCTCCCAGAACACGAACTCTGGAAGCCGTAAGCCCACGGACCTTTGATACACGGAAGGCATTTTTCTTTAGTTTCTTTGTATTGATATCCATTACGATTTTCTCCCCTAATCAAACAGTTTTTTGCCTTCTGAATAACAGAATACCGGACCATCCAGACAAATATAGGTATCATTCATTCGACAATGCCCGCATTTACCAAGTCCACAGCACATTTTTCTCTCCTGAGATATCCAGATTTGTTCTTCCTTCATTCCCAGCTTTAAAAGCTCTGCTACTGCAAATTTCATCATAACCGGTGGTCCGACAACAATAGCTGCAGTCTCATGGATATTATCAAGCTCAAGTTCCGGAATATATTTTGTAACAAGTCCTGTCCTATAAGAATCGTCATCAGCGGAATCCACCGTCAGGATCAGCTCCATCTGCTGTTCCCAAATCTTCAGATCCTCACGGAACAAAATATCTGACGGCGATTTAAACCCAAGGATCGTATGTAATTTTTTCACTTCATCCGGATGCTCACCGAAGTAACTGATCACTCCTCTCACAGGAGATACTCCTGTTCCACCAGCTACCACGATCAGTTCTTTTCCCTGATAATTCTCCTTCTCAAAACCGTTTCCATACGGGCCACGCATAAAAAAACAGCTTCCCTCATTCAGTTCAAAAATCTCTCCGGTCACCTTGCCAACCTTGCGTATGGTCAGATCAACATAATCTTCTCCTATACCACTGACAGAAATCGGTGCCTCACCATATTTAGGAATAGAAACTTCAAAAAACTGTCCCGGTCTTACTTCACCCACATATGTCATACGGAATGTATATTCTGTCTCTGTATGCTTCACGATTTCTTTTATCTTAGATAAGAAAGGAATATATTCATTCGTCATCTTACTTTCCCTCCTTTTCTTTCAGTTTCTGAAGACATTCGATATAGGAAATATACTCCGGACAGACATTTTCACAACGCCCGCAGCCGACGCACATATGATATCCGAATCTTTTCTTATGATCTGAAATTTTATGTAATACCTTAAAGCGCATTCTTTCACCCTGACTTTGGCGGAAGCTGTGTCCTCCGGCAATATCAGAATATCCATCTACCTGGCAGGAAGCCCATACACGGCGACGCTCTCCGGCCTTTGGATTATCTTTATAAAAAATATCCTGCATAGTAAAACAGGTACACGTAGGACAGACAAAATTACAGCGGCCACAGCCAATACATCGACTGCCATATTCCTGCCACATGGAATCCTGGTGGATTGTATTTGAAAGTTTTTCCGGAACCTCTACATGAACCTCATTATTTTCCACAAAAATCGGTTTCTCCTGAACATTCTGTCCATAATCCCATAATAATTCTTCCAGTTCTCTGCATTTCAGCTCCATGTAACATCCATTTTCATCCTGAAAAATATACATATCATATTCTTCACAACGATTCGTTCCCATACTTACGCAAAAACAATTTTTTCCGGATTCCTTACACCCCATCACAGCAAAAACTGTATTTTCCCGCATTCTTCTGTAATAATAATCCTCTGCACCATTTTTCAAATACATGTCGTCCAGGCGTTTCAGGGCATGAAAATCACAGCTTTTTAAGAAAATCAACCGCTGTCTTGCTGCTCCGTCTGCTGTTTTCATCTCATTCTCCGTAAAATAAAGAATCGTCTCTGAAATCGGAAGCAGTACCTCCTTAAAGCTGTAATCCGACTTCTGATTCCAGACAATCTCTTCCCAGCTGTTCAGCAGACCATAACGAACTACATCTGTATCTGAAAAGCATCCTGTCCCCTGGTAAATTTTCGGTCCATACACATCATAGGATTTCTGCAAAATTTTAAAAATATTCTGCATCTCATCACTGCTGACTCGTTTTCCCATCAGATACCCCTTTCTCATAATCACATTTTATAAAATTTTGCAAGACCATCAAAATCTATCAGAATAAAGCGCTTATTGCCATAACGGATCAGACCTCTGTCCGTAAGAACCTTACAGGCACGAGATACATTTTCCCTTGGTGCACCAACCAGATCAGCCATCAGGGTAATGGTAAGATCAATATCTATCATCACCCCGTCTTCCGTATCTACGCCAAAATCACGACCGAGCTTCCATAATTTTGCAGCTATTTTTCGCTCCATCTGCATGTTTCCGGTCGTATTCTTTAGCTGGTGCCCCATTCGCCAGAGATTTCTCTCATACTCTCTCAAAACAGCTCTTGTCAAAGCATGGCTCTGTTCCATAAGCTGAAGAAACTGTTTTTCTGCAATTTCTATCACCTGCACCGGACAGGCAGCCTCACAAAAAAGTGCATTCGGCTTTTTGCTTACAATGCTCTGATTTAAAAGCCGTCCTTTTCCCAGGATAAAAATCACCTTTCGATTTCCGTGCTTTGTCAAATTATAAAGCATCACTTCTCCGGAATACACAAAATACACTGTTTTTGTTCTACTGCGTGAATGAAAAATCACTTCCTTTTTCTTATAAGAAACAATCTTACTTTCATTAAGCAGATTCTGCAGAATGTCCTTTGGTATTTCTCTGAAAAAATCCATATTCCCCAATTCCCTAATTGTTATCTGTCCCATTGTATCAACCTCACTGGCATAACTTTTGCAGTCTTGATAATAAACTACTCCTGTCTTGCTTTCCTTTTGTATTATAATGAAAAAGTTTGTCGTTTTCCGTGATGTATGTCACATTTATAAATATAATTAAAAGCCAGTATACATTTAACGTACACTGGCATAATGATTCTGTAAAATGATTTCTTTCTAATTGGATAAGCTTGAAGTTGTCTCCTAATCCTTCAATTTCGTTAAATCTTCTATTGTGTATACCTCCTTAAGTCCCGATTGAGATTTCACCAGCTTTAAGAGATTTAATAACTATTGTATTTTGTTATTAAACGGCAACTGAATTACTTTCGGCTTCCTCATAATACCTGTCAGCTATATATTCTGCCGATTCTGCCCATAATCCATTTTCTGTTTCCTGCAATGTCTTATACGTTTCTGATTTGTAAAATTTCAGTGCTGCTTTCTCGAAACTAATGTGATAATGTTGTTGCAATAATTTTAATACATCCCTTATTTGTATACATACATTCATAGTGATATCTTGTCCATTAAAACTATAAATCATTTCTGGCATAAGAATCCCTCCTTGTCAACTGCAAGTACTGTAATGCCTTCTCTGTGTGAAACGACACCTGATTATTTACTTTATTATACCGTAGCCTTTCTACAGCTTCTGATACAGTTAAAATATTGGCTATATATAATTGAACAGTCTCCATTGTATTATCATCTGCAACCGGACCTATTATCACGTCATATTTGTGCTGTAGTCCACCTTTACTTCTATTTTCTTTAATAAATTCCAGCCATTCTTCACTCAAAGCATCAAATCTTTTTACATTTAATACTGGGTTTTCTTCAAACAAATATTCGTAAACGAAATACTTCTTCGAAACTTATCTGATGAAGGTATTCATGCTGGATCATCATTTTTTCAAAAACCTGATTCCTATGAAATAGCTCAACTACATCATTTCCTGAAACATGATATTTTCTGGCATATGCTTCCATTGCCTGAACAGATAACATTTCACAATCTGTCTGTACACTCATTCTTTACTACTCCCATTTTTATGAAAATATTCCGTCTTTCACTATATACTCATTATAAACACACAGTCCCTGAATACGCAATGAGATTTTTCCAACAAAGCCGGGAACTTTCATCTGATAAAAACTCCAGGAAGGTGAAAAGCTAAATAGAATATCCCATATCATTGTTCCATAACAAAAAAATCTATTGTACATCATTTTTTAAGTTCATAAAAAAAATTGCTATTTTATCCAACTTTCCTTCATTATATTCTGCAAAATCCAAATAATATTTTGGAATACTTACAGCCTGAATTTCTTTTTTATATAACCATTGTCTTGTTTTAGCTTCCGGAACAAAAATAACTGCTTGATTTTCACTGGAAAAAATCTCATTATAAGTACATGCTGAACGGTCCAAAACACACTTCCAATCCATATTCTTATCCTGAAAATATCGATTTAGTTGATTCAAAAATTTTTTTGCTTTTTGCATATAAATGACATTCACAATTGGATTATAATGTTCTCCCTCTATTACAGGAATTTCCCATACTAAACAACACGTTTTCATTTATAGATCCCTCCTTGCCAGATTTTATGTTTTCATTATAGCGGAAGCACTATAAAATCCTGATTTTATACACTGCTTACTCCGCAAAGTAAAGCGGACATTCACAATCCGCTTCGCTACTTGCTCATGAACGCAGTCGCTTAGTGCTCTGCACACTTGAAGCGGGAGAATGCTTCTCTGCGTCCAAATCGAAGTCACTCATGGCTTTATACATTATTTACTCTGAAAAATAAATTCTGTAATCTTCTTAACACACTTCTGCAGTTCTTCATTCTGAAAACGCTTTTTTATTCCTGCCTTCTCCAGGTTTTCTTCCGAAAAATCAGCACTGTCTGCCAGAAAACGCCGACACATCTCATCATAATTCGGCTTTATCTGACTGCGTTCCCGATCCAAGGCCCTTGCCAGACGCATCCCGTCCTCAACCTCGACATAAATCGGCACAATTCGTTCTGCCCCATAATAATCCCGCAGTTTTTCATAGGAAACCAATGTTCCGATTGCCAGATAATCTTTTGTATCCAGATCTGTCTGCTCATCGTCTACCGTAAAATATTTCCAGACTCCGCCAACGACCTGATATGCCCGCAGCTCAATCACCTTCCCGGCATCCTGAAACTCCGAAAGCCTCTCTTCATCCACAAAATGATACTGCACGCCATCTGTCTCATTCGCTCTTGCCGGTCTTGTTGTATACAGTACGATCTGGTGCAGATTTAATTCCTTTTTTTTCAATATTTCCTTAAAAATCGTGTCTTTTCCAGATGAACTTTTGCCCATCATATAAAATATTTTTCCCATATTTTTCCTTACCTGTTTCCAAGAATACTTCTGATATTTTTGTTGTTCACCGCCTGCAGGCGGGAATCTCCTCACGTCTGATATAACAATGCCCCGAACAGTTGAGGGCATTCTGTTTCGTAATCTCATATCTGATAGTGAACTACTCGGTAACTGAGTTACCAGAGCATCTGAAATCTGGCGGGATACCGTCTTTTTTCAGGGTGCGTCCATGACACCAATACTGCTTGCCTTTCGGCTATGCAGCTACTTTTATTATATCTGGTTTTTTTAGTCCGGTTACGGACAGTTCCTTCTGTTTTCCGGATACGGAAAGATATTTCCGCAGGATATTAAATGCGCCTACCGCATCTGCATTGTATCTTACTCCGTCAGTTACATACATGCCCCGTTCTTTTCGGTTTGATGCTTCTGCATATCTTTTTGATACTTCTGGTGATAACGGGCTGCACTGGCTGGTATAGCTTTCTTCCTGCTTTATCAATTGTATTCCATACCGTTTTAGTTTATATTCCAGCATGATATACAGCCTGTTATATGGCAGGCTGTGAAGCTTCTGGTTGGTCTTATGTCCCATATCTTTTTCTTTACGGATATTTCGAATGTCTCCCACAACTACACAGCGGATATCTTCTTTTCTGCAGTATTCTGCGATCCATCTGGTTACTTTATGAAGGTAATCCTTCACTGTATTCTGCTTTTTCCTGTAAAGCCGCTGGATATGTTCCGATGTTTTTGGATATTTTATTCCTCTTTCCGATTGCTGTGCATACCATACAGACTGCACT
>ERZ826613.879-NODE-879-length-40538-cov-5.219203_pt1 | contig 40538 bp, 46 predicted proteins | sample MGYA00519925_ERZ826613 | MGnify/ENA primary metagenome ERZ826613 (study PRJEB31778, sample SAMEA3449236) | human gut metagenome | biome: human gut; feature: human-associated habitat; material: faeces | place: United Kingdom | collected 2010/2012 ... | reverse complement strand
ATACAAAATATGGTCCGAGAAAAGTGTTCAAATCATTGACTGAACTGAAAAATGATGGTATAATAACAGTACCGGATAAGACGTTGGAGCATTCAACGGTTGGAGACTTTGTAAGTCCGTCAAAATTATATCCAAATGGCAGATTGAAAAATGGTGGCCATTCTCAGAAATGTATAGAAGAATTGACAGCAAGAGGAATTGATTATGTCATTGTTGAAACTTGTGATAACGGAGTCAGATTGGGATATGTTCCAGAGCACAAACAAAAAACCAAGCAAAATGGCATAGGGCAGTCGTGGTTTCCAGAAGATTGGAATAGCGATGAAGTGTTAAAAGCTGGTACTTATGTTGCTAACAATTCAACAGATATAAATATGCCAAAATTTGCTGAGTATAATGGGGTACGAGTTGGCATATTCCTTGATAATGAAGGTCTTCCGTCAACTATTTTTCCTGATAACAGCAAACAGCCTTAAGGAGTTTTTACTATGGTAGATAATCAAAAAATCAGTAAAATAATATCAGAAAGAAAAAAGGCACATATAAATGACCCTGATATTGAAAATAAATACTGGATTCCTATGATAGAAGCACTTGGAGATAATGAAAATGATGTAATCAAATATCTTAGCACCATTGATGATGAAACATTTTCTTGGATTAGTGAAATTTATGAAGAAATTGTTTCTAAGTTTCCAAGCAAAGAGATGGAAAATGTTTTCAAAAGGGTAAAACAGATATCTTAAAGGGTGTTTATGGTAAAATAGAAATGCAGAAAAAGGGCTCCAAAAGTGCATAGGCGGGGCTCCTCAGGGGCTTCAAAAATGCATAGTGCAGGCTTCAAAAAAGAGCTTCAAAAATACACAACAGGGGTGCTCCTTCTATGCACAAACCGAGCCCCCACACGTTAATCTTGTGCTGACCGGGCTATGCACTTTTTCGAGCCCCTTTTATGCACTTTCTACTTGACAAACACATAATTATGCAGTGGACTGTTTGAGTTCCCAATATTATCAAGATTATGATGAAGTATATACCGAATATCGTGTAAAAGAATTGTTGGGGTGATTTATGTGAGGCTTATTTATACCGACGAAATGAATGAACTCAGAAAAATTTTTGAGCCATATAAGGTTAATGGTAAATTCATAGAAAAAGTTCCAGCAAAAGCTGTAAAAGCCGAAAAAAAATTTATGCAATTATTTAAAGAAATGCATGAGCGCAATTCAAGATTGTTATAACAATTTAACCGCCCGTAAAAAGGCGGTTTTCTTATGCCCCAAAGTGGTTATTTCCAAAATTGCAATAACCACTTTACATACGTTTGCAAGCATCTCGAAAGAGGTGCTATTTTTATGCCCAAATCGTCCTGTGCGGTCACGCACTGCCCCGAGCATGGCGTTAAACTGCTTAAATTTATACGGAGGTGTTAATGTGACAATAAGCAAAAAGCGTATTTCCGATGCTGAAATCGACTTCATTTCCCTTGTGGACAGGGCTGCAAACAAAAAGTCCTTCCTTATCGCCAAGGCACAGGACGGGAAAGCTTCATTTTCAACATACGGAAAAATTGTCAAGGTCAAGACAGACAGCGAGAACCATTTCGTCACCGGTATCGTCTACGAGCCTATGGCTGTTGATACTCAGGGCGACTACATGACCGCTGAGGAGATTCAGAAAGCGGCACACTGGTACGCCAGAAACGGCACAGGCGTTGACATTCAGCATGACGAAAAAAAGCTTGACGGTGCGGTCGTTGTCGAAAGCTGGATTGCAAAGGCGGATTTTACAGTTGACAAGACAGACGTAAAAAAAGGCACATGGCTTATGACTGTTGAAATCAGCGACCCTGACATCTGGGACAAGGTCGAAAAGGGCGAACTGACAGGATTTTCCATGGGAGGCAAAGGAAAGTATGAAGAGGACGAAGAAGAGCCGGAAGGTCTCACCAAGTCAGAAGGCAGAAGCTTTATGAAAAAGCTCGCAAAAATGTTCGGCTTTGAGGTGGTTGAAAAAGGCGATTTTTCAGACAAGTATTCCAAAAACAAGAGGGATTCCGATTTTCAGGATTCGTTCTGGACTTTGCAGTCGCTGCTCTGGAGATATAATCCGTCAGTCGGCGAATATGAATATGAAAGCGACATGAAAAAGGTCAGGGAATGTCTTTCAGAGTTTTCAAAGGCGGTCGAAAAGCTGCTCGAAAACGGCGAAAAACCTGTTGTCAAAGCCGGAAAGAAACTTAGTGCAAAGAATATTTCAAGCCTTAAATCAGTTTATGAAAGCATAGGAAAGCTGCTTGAAGAAGCAGGAGAAACGGAGGTAACCATGACAAAAGCGGAATTTAAAGAGCTTATTAAAAGCGAAATCAGAAAGGCAGAGGGCGGAAATGATGATTCTGAACCGAAGCTTGATGATGAAACAAAGCAGTATATCAGGGACACTATCAAGGAGATGCTGGAACAGGCGAAGAATAAAGATGATGACAGCGAAAGTGAACCGATTACAAAGGAAGAAGTTGCGGTAATGCTCAGAGAAGCTCTTGACCCTGTGTACAAATCAAGAGGCATTGCAACAAATCTCAACAACGAACCGGAGCCTGTAAAGAAAGACGATGACCTTTTTGCAGGAATGTTTGTATAAGGAGGAATGACACATGAAAAACAGCAGAACAATTATTGCAAAGGCAGCCGCTGATACTTCCGCACTCGGCACAGGCGGCAAAATGAACGCCGAACAGGCTTCACAGTTTATCACATTTATGCAGGACAGTTCATCTTTCCTGAAAAAGGTAGACTTTATTAAAATGCTCAAAACTACAAGAGACCTTGACAGTCTGGAAGTAAATAAGAGAGCACTCCGCCGACAGAAAGAAAATGCGGAAAATGCGGCAACAGGAACAGTAACCCACAAGAGGAGAACGCTTAGTGCGGTTGGTGTTATTATGCCGTATGACGTTACTTTCCAGTATCTGAAAGAAAATATTGAAGGTCAGAAAGCAGATACCAAGCTTGCACAGATGTTTGCGAAGCAGTTTGCCAACGATTCTGTAGAGCTTGCCTTTCTGGGAGATGAAACAGATTCAGACAATTTTATCAATATCAACAACGGCTGGATAAAGATTGCAAAATCCGACAGCGACACGCACAAGGTCGAAACAAACAGCAGTACAGATTATCTTAACACCGTCTTCCCTGCTCTGCTTGATGCAATGCCAACAAAGTATTACAGCCTGTACACTGAGGAGGACAAGTCTAAAATCAAGATTTTCTGTTCCACTTCTGTAAACAGAAAGTACAAGCAGCAGCTCCAGTCGAGAAACACCGCTCTTGGCGATGCCCTTATCACAGGCGGAAAAAACGTAAGCTATGACGGCTTTGAAATTGTCCCTGTGGCGTTTATGCCGGACGATGTGCAGATAGTAACGCCTTACGAAAACCTTGTTTATGGTATTTACGGTCAGAGCCTTGAAGTTTATCACGATGTAAAGCCAAGACTTACACGTCATGAATACACTCTTCTTGCTGATTTCGATATGGAAATCAACAATCCGGACGCACTCGTTATCGGCGGAAACTTTACCGCTGTAACACCGCCGTCAGGAGAGGACAATCAGCCACAGGGAGGTTAATTATGCCGAGAAAGAAAACTGAAGAAGAAAATAATCTGACAGATTCAATTTATGAGCCGGACATGGCACCTCTTGCGAAGGAAAAAACTGACGTTCCAAAGCCGGACAGCTCCGAAAAAACAGGCGTTTTTGTAAGGCTTGTCAATGGCGGTTCTTTTCATGTAAACGGATACGTTTTTAAAAAGGGCGAAAATGTACATACTGATGAAAAAACTGCCGAAGCTCTCATAAGCACCGGATTTTTTGAAAGAGCGTGATTGCAATGCCGGAAAGACCATGGGTAACGCCGAAGGAGATCCGTGAATACTCTGAAATAAAATCTGTTCAGGAGCGGACAGACGCAAGGCTTATGATTGATATTTCCAGAGCCGAGCAATATGTCATATCCTACACCGGAAACGACTTTTCAGAGTATGAGGAAATACCGCAGAATGTAAAAACAGCCGTAATTCTCTTAGCTGAGACTTACGGCTATAATTCTGCCGTTTCGGCAAAGGAACTTAAATCGGAAACGTTTGACGATTACAGCTATACGGCGGATACAAGCCTAAAAAACTTTGACGATATTGGTCTGAAACCGCTGCTTGAAGATTACATGAAAGACAAGGACAGAGGAAATATTGTGATGCGTTTAAGGAGGCTTTGAATGTCGATCGAAAAGCTTTTTGATCACAAATGTGATATTTATCATCTGAGAAAAACAGAAAGTGTGATGAATTACGGTCTGCCGTCGTCTGAATCATTTGATTATACTGATGCTCCTGACGAAAAATCTGTCCCCTGCCATTTCGGGATAGAATCACTTGATACGGAAGTTACACAGAAAAATCCGCAGAATATTTTGCAGGAACGCATAAAACTTGCTCTTCCTTACGGAACGGATATCAGAATAAACGACAGGATTATTGACTGTGCGTCCGGTCTGGAATATACAGCGGAAAGACCAAGAAATATCCGAAACCATCATATTTTTGTGTATGTCAGCCGCAGAAAGGAACAGGAGGCACTTTAATGAGCGATTTCTTTGAAAAGTGTGCAGCCGCAGGAAGCGGTGACTTTAAAAATGAGCTTTGCAAAATTGTTGAGGGTCTCGGCACTGAATTTCTGAGAATAATAGAAGATGAAATAATCCGCCTTAAAGTAATAGACACAAGGCTTCTGCTTTCAGGCTTCCACAAGGGCGACAGCAACAACATCTGGGAGATATCAGACGGCGGACTTACCCTTACAGTCGGCACAAACGTTGAATATGCAGCTTTTGTAAATGACGGACACTGGACCTGCGGCAAGGGTGAAGCTATGCGGTTTGTTCCGGGTGATGTAGTGACTGATTCGTCCGGAAAGATAAAAGAATTCCACTATAATAAAAATGCAAAAACAGGAATGATGCTGAAACAGAAATTCGTCAAAGGAAAGCATTACTGGGAAAGCGGGATAAGAATCATGGAAAAAATGATGCCCGGAATCGTAGAAGCGAAGATGCAGGAATGGCTTGACAGTTATTTCGGGGGTGATTAAATGATTGAAAAAGAATATGCAGGAATTATCCGCACCATACTCGGACTTGCGGGAAATCCTGCGGCTTATTATCATAATATCCCCGAAAACTTTATAGTCCCTTCGGTGTTTTTCCCTGTGCCGGAAATTGAAACAGTTCCCGACACACTTGATTCCTATGGTGCGGAATATACAGTATTTGCAATGTTTTTCGGCAGTACAACGGAAAACGCATATGAACTCGGACTTCCGGTATACAACGGGATAAATGCCGCCCGAAAGCTTGTTCCTCTTTACGAAAAGGACGGCAGATATACAGGTGAAAGCCTGAGAATAAAAGAGATTTCATTCAGGAAAGCCGATGAATGTGCCTGTCAGATGCAGATAAGCTGGATAAGCAGACGTATCTGCACACGTCAGGAGGCTGACCTTATTGAGAATTTTTACTTGAACGGAGGAAAAAACTTATGAAGAAAAAAGAATTTCCGGAAGAAACTGAAACAGTTCAGTCTGCTCCGGAGGCAAGATACCCGCTGGAAAAGCTTCGCAGTCACTGTATGGCTTTGTTCGGGGTAACAACAAGCACGTTTGATGGTGCTGTCTGCGGACTCAGCGGTGAATACACCGTCAGCGGAATGAAATCAATAATTACAAAATGGACAGACAAGGAGGTCAGATAATATGGCTGGAGGAACTTTTGACAAAGCGGTCGGAAAAGTAAGACCGGGTACTTATATAAACTTTGAATCGGCAGCACAGGAAACTCTCAGCGGTTCTGACAGAGGTACTGTACTTATTCCCCTCATCGGGCATTCATACGGTCCGGAAAAGGAATTTATCAGCCTTTCAGCGAAGTCACCGGACGCATATGCTGAAAAGCTCGGATACAGCGTTTATGATGACAACCCGTCAATGCTCCTTATCCGTGAAGCTTTTAAGAATGCAAGTACAGTTATCGTATATATCCCAAAATCAGGAGCAAAAGCGTCCGGTACGGGCGGCGGTCTGAAAGCTGAGGCGAGATACGGCGGCTCAAGAGGTAATTCACTGAGCTTTTCCGTTTCTGCAAATCCTGTGGACGGCTTTGATGTTGCGGTTTATCTCAATGCAGCTCCTGTGGAATCATACGAAGGTATAAAAACAGCGGCAGAGCTTTCCGAAAGCAGATACATTGCATTTTCCGCAGATGCTGAATCATCGGTTGAAGCAGCGGCAGGAGTTTCACTTTCAGGCGGTACTGACGTTACGACGGCAAACTCTGACATAACAGCATTTCTTGACGCTATGGAAAGAGTGCATTTCAATACGCTTGCCTTCCCTTCCACAGATGAAACGCTCATCACAGCCTGTGTGTCAAAGATAAAGTATCTCAGAGAGAATGCAGGAAAGAGCGTGAAAGCCGTTGTCGCCGATTTCAAGGCGGACTATGAAGGAATTATCAACGTTACAAACTCTGTTGTGGTAAACGGCACTACGCTTACAAATGCACAGGCTACAGCATGGGTCGCAGGAGCTGATGCAGGAGCTTTGTCCACTCAGAGCAACACCTGTAAAATATACACCGGAGCTGATGCAGTAAACGGAGAAAAAACACATGAACAGGCAGTTGCGGCTATTCAAAACGGCGAATTTTTCTTTTCCTACTCCGAAAGCGGAGATGTTGTAGTTGAATATGACATAAACAGTCTTACAACATTTACGGAAAAACGTGATAAGTCATACAGCAAAAACAGAGTTATGCGTGTGCTTGACAGCTTTGCCGACAGCATAAGACTTAATTTTCCGCCGAACAAATTCAGCAACAATGAAACAGGCTGGGACATTATGGAGGGTATCGGAAAGAGCATTTTAAAGCAATTTTTTGATGCCGGTGCAATACAGAATGTTGACTATGCGGCTGATTTTGCAGTTGACAGAAGCCAGAGCAAGGGCGACAGCACCTATTTCAACGTTGCGCTTGAACCGGTTGACAGTGCGGAAAAACTCTACTTCACAATAACAACAAGGTAAGGAGGACAAGAAAATGGCTTATAATAAAAAACCTATGATGATGACGGAAGGTCAGGTATTTGTTGACGGTCTGGAAATATTTGACAATGTAAAGTTTGAAATCAAGTTCACTCCTGACGTCTGGACAGGCAAGGTTATCGGGGAACGCTCACCAAGCACACGCTGGAAAGGCTTTTCCGTAACCGGTTCTGTTACCAGAAGACGTTCCACACCATGGCTTAAAGAGATTGTGGAACGCTATCAGAAAGACGGCGTTGTCCCTGAGATGACAATACAGGGCGTTATGAACGACAAGGATTCCGATTATTATGCACAGTACGGAAACTGCACAGTTACGGCTGTCGGCTGTATCATCACAGGAGACCTTACTCTGCTTGCACTGGATACGGGCGGAGATACTGTAGATGATGTTATTTCATTCAATGCAAAAGACGTTATATTCTAAAATAATCAAACGGAGGAAAATAAAATGAACAGAAACTTAGCCTATTTCATGAGAGAAGCAAAGGAAGAAACAGTAAGCTATCCTGCACCGTCAGGCTTTAAGGACGAAAACGGCAAGCCCCTTGATATGGAAATCAAAGTGCTTTCGGCTGAGAAGATAAAGCAGATTATGAACAGATACAAAAAGCGCGGCATAGCTTTCGACAAGTCCGGCAAGCCTTATATTTCCGGCGGTGAAGTCGTTTATAAATCCGAAAATGACACAGAAAAGGCACTCAGACACATTGTTGCGGAAGCTCTGGTATATCCGAATCTTAAGGACAAGGAGCTTATGGAGTTCTACAAATGCTATGACATTACAGAAATGCCGCTTAAAGTATTTTCAAAAAATGAGGAATACAGCTACGTTTTTGATGCTGTCATGACAACGCTCGGAATCATTCGTGACGATGCAGAAGAATCTCCTGACGAAATGGAAGAAGCAAAAAACTGATATCCTGCAAGGGTACTTATGAATACTGGGCGCACATTTTATGGCAGCGCCACGGACTGCGTATGGAAGAGTTCGACAAAATGCCCGACCGCACAAAACTCTTCTATATAGCGTCCGAAATGTGTGAAATAAGCGACCCTTGCAGGACAGATATAAATATATTGCTTGCTATGATTAAAAGAGGAGTGAGACTTTAAATGGCTTATGCTTTCAATCTGATATTCAATGCGATTGATAAAATCAGCCCTGTTCTGAAAAGTATTGCTTCGGGGAAAACGGTTGTTGCAGGGCTTGAGGACAGCTGTGTCAGCCTGAACAGTACCATGAGCAAAGGTGCACAGGATACTGCAAAGGCATCTGCCGCACTCTCACGCCTTTCGGGAGATGTTGCAGGAGCGGCTTCGCAGTCAAGGATTCTTGCCGACGCAATGTCAGCAGAAGCGGAAAAGATGAGGAAATCGGCGATCAGCGCTCAGACTAAGGCTGAATTAGCAGAAAGGCTTGCAGTAGAAGCAAGAAATCATTATAATGAAGTGCAAAAGGAAAATGCTGCTGAAAATGAGCTTACTACAGCTATGAAGCGAAGTGAAAAAGCTGCACTCAGGGAAGCTCAAAAGCTTGAAGAAGCGGCACAGTCCGCTAAAAGAAAAGCGGAAGCAACCGCCAAAATGGCTGAGGAAACCGCTGAAAGTGCAGCTAAAGCCAAATCAGAAGCTGATGCTCTGGCTAAGGAAGCAAATGAAGCTAAAGAGGCTGCCGATGCTGCAATGAAATATGCACGGGCGGAGGCGGAATTGGCAGAAGTGGAAGAACGTAAAGCTCTTGCCATTGAAAAAGCTAAAATTAAGCTAAGTGAAAAAGAGGAAATATCCAAATTAAAATCTGAAAATGAAGTTAAAAATACTAAAGCTGTTTTAATGGCGAGTGAAGCCGAAGAAAAGCTCTGTTCAGCTGCAACACAAACTGCCAGTGCCGAAAAGAAAGCTGCTGATGCTCTTAACAAAGCCGAAGAAGAAGCAAAGCAGTATGGCAGAGCCGCCGAAGATGCGGCACAGAAAAGCAGTCAGCTGGGCTCGAGCGGAGCGAATGCCGGAGAACTTTTGCAGGACGCATTTACAACACTTGGTGCTGCCGCCGCTCTGCATAAAATAGCCGATGGCTTTCGGGAATGTATCGATGCATCAATTGAATTTGAAAGTGCCATAACAGGTGTTTACAAAACGGTTGACGGTACAGACGAACAGCTTGCGGCAATCAGCGACGGAGTCAGGGAAATGTCGCTTGAAATGCCGTCCTCAACAACTGAAATAGCCGGAGTTGCCGAAGCCGCCGGACAGCTCGGAATCGCAACAGACAATATAACGGACTTCACAGAAGTTATGATAAACTTAGGCGAAGCTACAAACCTTTCTTCCGATGAAGCGGCATCTTCTCTTGCGAAATTTGCCAACATTACCGGAATGTCTGCGGACAACTATGAAAACCTTGGTTCTTCTGTTGTTGCTCTGGGAAACAATTTTGCAACCACCGAAGCTGACATTGTTGCAATGGCAACGAGAATGGCATCTGCCGGAACGCTTGCAGGTCTTACCGAAACAGATATTCTGGGGCTTGCGGCGGCTATGTCGTCCGTAGGCATAGAAGCGGATGCAGGCGGTTCGGCTATGTCAACACTGTTGTCTGATATACAGGTTGCGGTTGAAACCGGAAGCGAAGATCTGAATGATTTTGCATCAGTTGCCGATATGACAAGTGCACAGTTCCGCTCAGCATTTCAGGAAGATGCGGCAGGAGCTTTGTATGCTTTCATTGACGGTCTGAACGATGTGGAAAGAAACGGTGAAACCGCCACTGTTATTTTAAACGACATGGGGATTACTGAAATAAGGCTTTCCAACGCTGTGAAATCCCTTGCGAGCAACAGCGGCGGACTTGCTGATGCTCTTGATGTGTCTGCGCAGGCATGGGAAGAAAATACTGCACTTGCCAAAGAGGCAGACACAAGATATGCCACGCTTGAAAGCCGTCTTGCAATTACAAAAAATGCCGCAAATAATCTTAAAATAGCGATTGGCGATGTACTCACTCCTGCTATCGGCGAATTTGCAGATGCCGGAACAGGTGTATTGACATGGCTTACCGGATTTGTGGAACAGAATCCGATTGTTGTTGAAGGAATCACCGCAGCCGCAGCCGCTGTTGCTGTGGGAACTGCCGCTGTAACTGCATTTACCTTTGCTGTCAACGTTGCAGGACCTGCCATTGACAAACTGACTCTTGCAATGTCAGAAAATCCGCTGTTTCTGGGAATAAGCATAGCCGCAGCGGTAACTGCCGGAATAATCACTTTTGCGGCAGCTGTCAAAGCAAACAGTGATACAGTGGAGGACTACAACGGTACGCTTGAACAATGCAGGACAGAAATTGAAAGCACACAGACGGCTTATGACAATGTGTGCAGGCTTTACGGCTCAAACAGTGAAGCCGCCAGAAATCTTAGCAGTGAGCTTGATACGCTTAATGCCCAGTATGAAAAAGGCGGAGGGTTTGTTGCTGACTACGGGCAGAGACTTGCGGAGAATCAGGAAAAAATAAATTCATTCACCTCAGAATATCAAGGAAAAATGGAGGATATCAATAAAGACTGGCAAAGCGGACTTGTTGCCAATGCACAGCTTGATGCTCTTTCAGAAAAAGCCCAGCTTACAAATTCCGATCTTGATATGATGTCGAAGTACGCCGATTACCTCAATGATACTTTTAACTGTAATATTGAGGTTAATTATGATACAAGGGAACTTACGGGATTTGATCCGGAATATACCACAAGCCTTCTTACACAGAAAGCAAAGGAAAACAGAAAGCAGGCAGCTTCTGAAACAGTATCAGGTGAGGAATTTACAAATAGTTATATAGATGCTTTAAAAAACAAGGCAGCAATTGAAGAAGAATATGCGGCTGTAAAGGAAAAGATACAGAAAGCATCGAACGACTGGTCAGTCGTAAATGATACCGGATATACCATGGCTGAAGCTGATGCAGCCTTCGGAGCAAAAATCGCCGAAGCACAAAATCAGCTGACTGCCCTTGAAACTACCGCACAGGAATGTTTCAATATTATGGGAGAACCTGAGGGAACAGCTTTGTTTCTGGAAAATCTCAGACAGATATCAGACGCTGAAAGCTCCCTCAAAGACGATACAAATGACCTCAAGGAATCCATGATGCCGGAACAGTCTGTTTCAGATGCCTGGAGCGGTCAGGCGGAAAGTATAACCCAGCTTGCTGAAGAATATACCAAAGCCTGTGATGCAATAAGAGAAGATCTTGACGGTATGTTCGGACTCTTTGAACAAGCAAACATGAACTTTGAAAATTCTGTTTCTCTTGATGGTGCAATAGACAATCTTGAATCACAGATGCAGTATTTTAATGATTACAAAGAAGCTCTGGGCGAACTTTCCGAGCTCGGCGTTGACAACTCCATTATTTCACAGCTTGACCCTGAACAGGCTGTTGCATTTGCCAATGAACTGGGGAATATGGACGTCAGCTCTGCCAAAAGCAAGGTTGAGGAACTTAATGAATCATTTGAAGGCTTGTCTGATGTCAAAGATGAAGTTTCACAGAAACTCGGAGATATTGAAACGCTGTATTCTCAGAAACTTGATGACATACAACAGAGAATGGAAAACGCCATTGATGACATGGACTTGAAAGACGAAGCGGCAAAATCTGCAAAATCCACGCTATCCGGATATATTACAGAACTTCGGGCAAGCGGTAACCGTGCTGTTGAAGAAGCTGAAAGTATTGCAAGCCGGATTACCTATGCACTCAATTCAGCTTCCGGCAGTGTTCACGTCACCGCAAAGGCAGTTGTATCAGGTGCCGCAAGTATGCTTAACGGCTACGCTTCTGGTACTCTTTCCGCCGAGCCGGGAGTTGCACTGGTCGGTGAAAACGGTCCTGAGCTGATTCAGTTCAGGGGCGGCGAAACGGTTTATACAGCCGATGAAACAAAGCGTATAATCGGCGATATTGACAGCAGACCTTTGTTCATGCCGCCTTCTGATACAGCTCTTCCTGCGGCGGTTCAGACTTCATCAGAAAACAGTGAATCTGTCAAAAAGCTGTCCATTGATATCAACGGAACAGGTGCAGTCAGCGTAAAAGGCAAAGCCGACAAGGAGGAAGTTGTGGCTGTAATGATGGAATATCTGAAACCGGTGCTTATGAACATTGTTGCTCAGGAGGCATTTGAGGAGGGCGATGACAGCTATGAAATCTGATAAAAAGTACCAGTTCTGGCTTGAAGCAGGCGGCAAAAGAATTCAGCTGCCTGTCAATCCCGAAACCGTGAAAATTTCCAGAAGCGGTAATAACAGCAGTATGACTATAATCGGACTGGGAGAAATAACGAATATTCAGGAGCCGAAATCAGCCGTTATTTCATTTTCAGGTATTTTCCCGAAAGCGTATTTCCCCGGCTGTGCCGTAAAAAAGCTTCTGCTTCCCCACTATTACATCACTGTTATTACAAACTGGCAAAAAGAAAAACTCCCCGTCCGGATTTATATAACCGCCTGCGATATTGTGTGGTATACCACAATAGAAAGCTTTTCGTATTCCCAGAGCGGCGGCGATGTCGGAAGCTATGATTACTCCCTCACCCTGAAACAATATCAGATGATAAGAGTACGCCGGATAAACATAACCAAAAACAAAACAGCTCAGACGCAGAAGAAAAAATCCTCAAGAATAAGCAGCAAATCAAAGCCGAAAACATATACCGTAAAATCCGGCGATTCTCTCTATAACATTGCAAAGCAGATATACGGTGACGGTGCAAAATATACGGTTATTTACGAAGCCAACAAAAAGACCGTCGGTCCGGACCCGAATCGTATAACTGCCGGGCAGATTTTAACAATACCATAAAGGCGGTCTTTCATGGAAAATATTAATCTTATTTTGTATAAAAACGGCAGTGCGTATGACATATCGGAACTTGCTGAAAATATAAAGTGGAAAGGCAGAAAAGGCTCGGCGGCAAGAACGCTTGAGATTTCCCTTTCAGACTCCGGCAAAGCCAGAAGCGGCATAGATGTAACCGAAGGAAATCACATTGTTTTCTGCTATAATAAAAAAGAACTCTTTCGTGGAATCATTATGTCCCAGCAGCAGTCCGGAAATTTTAAAATGCCGATAAAAGCTTATGACAACGGTATTTACCTTGCTAACAATAAAGATACATTCGTGTACGAAAACAAAACCGTACACGACATTTTTATTGATGTATGTAAAAGATTCGGCATTAAATATTTTGATGTTGCAGACACTTCATATAAAATACCTGAGCTTACAAAATCAAAAACCACCGCATGGGATGCACTTTTAGATGCCGTTTCCCAGGATTACAAAGCTACCGGAACAAAGTATTATGTCAAATCCGAAAAAGGCATTCTGAGCCTTGTAAAACGCCGTGAAAATATACTTCAATGGGTACTTGAAACGGGAGTCAATATAAAATCCTATACATACAAAAAGAGCATCGAAGACATAAAAACCCGTCTGAAAATCCTTACTGATGAAGATACGGTATATGCTGTAAAAAAGGATACCGGACTTGAAAAGAAAATCGGCATTTTTCAGGAAATCGACAAAAAAGACGATGACCTTTCAGAAGCCAAACTGAAAGAACAGATAAATGAAACATTCAGGGAGATAAGCACACCTGAAATAAGTCTCTCTGTGGAAGCACTTGGAATACCGGACGTTATTTCGGGCGTGGGGGTTTATGTAAAAATAGATGAACTCGGGCTTGAACAGACTTTTTACGTTGATGAAGATACACACACTTTTTCGGGAAATGTACATACTATGAGTCTTACACTCAACGCCGTAAATGAATAGGAGGTTTTATGGAAAATCCCACAAGCATAAAACAGCTGATACAGCGGCTTATGCCCAGACAGCCGGAAATTGTCATGGGACAGGTTTTATCGTCAGATCCGCTTTCGGTACAGATTGTCAATGATGAAAAACAGGTGCTAAGCAGTAAGATGATTACAGTTCCGGGCAGGATAACAGACCTGCAAGCCGGAGAACTGGTGCATATACTGGTTTATAATTCTGGGAAGAAATACTATTTGCTTGACAGGAGGTAAAGTATGGCGGCTGATATAGAAATACCAATTGACAGAATAGAGGAAGAAACCGAAAAGCCCAGCCGGACATACCGCCTTGACCTTGATTCAGGAAGGATTATCGGCATTGCCGACGGTATTGAAGCGGTAAATCAGGCGATAAGAAAAGCTATTATAACTGCAAGATACAAAAATCTTATCTATGATGACGATTATGGCGGAGAACTCGGTGATATTATCCGTGATGAGGATTCCACCCCCGAACTGATTGAAACCGCTCTCCCTGTTCTTGTAAAGGACGCTCTTTCGCAGGACACAAGGATACTTGATGTTTATGATTTTTCATTTGCTTTTAAGGGTGATTCCGTTGCAGTTTCATTCAGGGCGGATACCATATTCGGTGAAACACAGATAAGCGAGGTGATATGATGTTTGAAAGCAATACATACGAAAATATTATGAAAAATATACTGGAAAATGCTCCTGATGACATTGATACACGCCAAGGGAGCATTTTTTATGATTCAGTTTCCGGTATAGCAATAGAAATTGCAAAATTCTATACAGATCTGGAACTTATATTTTCGCTTTCCCAGATCAGCACAGCCAGCGGAGAATATCTTGATGCAAAAGCTTCTGAGTACGGGATTGTACGCCATGAAGCCGAAAAAGCACAGTACAAAGCCATATTGAAAGGCAGTCCGCCTGATGACGGGGAACGCTTTTTCTGTAACGGCTTGTACTTTGCTTTAAAAAATGCTGATTGCTTTGAAGCTGAAGAAGCAGGAACGGAGTACAACAATATAATTGCAGGAACAAAGGCTGTCCCTGTTGATACGGCAGAAGGACTTGAAAGCTCCGAATTTGGCACAATTATAAAATACGGCACAGACCCGGAAGATGACGAAAGTCTGAGAAGACGTCTGCTTGACAAGATATCAGGTACAGGTGAAAACGGAAACAGACAGCATTACAAAATATGGTGTGAAAGTATTTCAGGTGTAGGAAAAGCTAAGATATTTCCGCTCTGGGACGGCGCAAACACTGTAAAAGCTGTGCTTATCGACCACAACGGTCTGCCGTGCAGTGAAGATACTGTTGCTGCCGTACAGAAATATGTTGACCCTGATGACAGCGGCAGAACAAAAACTATCGGTGGAACAGTTTACAATATCGGGGACGGTCTGGGTGAAGGAACTGCTCCGATAGGTGCACATTTTACAGCGATATCAGCTGCAAGCCGCATCATAGATATATCATTTTCAGCAGAGCTTTCGGAAGGAACTTCCGCTGAATCTGTAAAAAGCAGTTTTGACCCGGCTGTAAAAAACTATTTTAAAACTCTTGTGATGGAAAGCAATGACAGCGAAAATATCACAGTCAGGCTTTCGGCGATAGGTGCTGTCATCTCCGACATATCCGGCGTTATTGATTACAGCGGTCTGAATCTTAACGGCGATGACAGCAATATATCCGTTCCGGCAACGGAAGTTCCGGTTCTGGGGGTGGTGGAAATTGCAGTTATATAATGATGAAAAGTCCGGATATGAAAGACTTGCCGGATATTATCCTCTGTATTACAAAAACGTTTATGAAATGCAGGAGATTCTCAAAGCTCAGGGACGTCTTGCGGACGATATGAAATCCGGTATTGAATGTGTTCTTTCCGACTGTTTTATTGATACAATGGATTCTGCTTCGCTCAGTACATATGAAGAAATTCTGAGGATTTCCTCCGCCGGAAATACAATTGATGAACGCAGAAGACTTGTAAAATCCTACCTTATAGGCAGCGGAAAAATATCTGCATCAGTTATCAGAAGCATGATAAAAGCGTATACAGGAACAGAATCAGAATGTGAATTTACCCAGACAGAGGCTTACGGAACGCATAAGCTTATTATCCGGACAGACCGTGGCAGCGAAGAGAAAATTGATCTTAACGATGTAAATAAATTTCTATCTGAAAAGCTCCCTGCTCACATTGAATATATATTTGCTCTTGTATATGACTTTCCGCTTGAGCTTTCGTTTGAAACTCAGTGGTACGAAAAGAACTGCCCTGAATGCGGTCAGTTCTTCTGTGGTCAGAGTATACCGTTTTAGGAGGTGCAAAAATGTTCTGGAAAGACAGCTTTATTATAAAAATGCTTGGAATTATCACAAGCAGCATCAGCAAATGTCAGTACCAAATAAACGGCAGCTGGCACGATGCACAGGCGGAACTTATTTCTCTTGACAGAAACAATGCCGTTTATTCTGTGGATATTCCCGCCGATGTCTCAGGCGTTATTGACGGACTGCGGCTTGTGGACAGTTCAGGTATCATTGCAGGCGAAAGGTCAGAAAATACTGTAAAAAAATCCGGCAAGGAAATGAACCTGAGAATGAAAATAAGTCTGAAGGAGGCAACCTGATGTCATATACCCCTACAATATGGAAAGACCATATACTTTCCGAAAACAGCTACACAATCACTCCCAACAATGACGGCACATCAAGCATAAAGCCTGCCGGAACAGTCGTTCAGCAGGGAACGCCAATGTCGGCGGAAAACTTCAACAAAATGGAACAGGGCATTGCCGGTGCTGCCCAGAACGCCGATGAAGCCCTTAAAAATATTTCGGCGGCTATGGAATCCGCCAAGGATTACACCGATGAAAAAATAGCGGCACTCATAAACGGTGCACCTGATACACTCGACACCTTGCAGGAACTCGCCGAGGCTTATCAGTCCGCAAGCGACCTTATAGCCGCTCTGCAAAATTACAGCGTAAAAAAGGTGGTGGTTTACTGCCCTGAACTTACTCCGTCAGACGGGGTCTGCACATGGACGATAAATCATAACATCACAACAGTTCCGCAGCAGGGATACCAGCCTGGGCAGATAATCATACAGATATATGACAATGCCGGAAATCAGGTTGCTTGCAACATCAAAAATATTGTTCCGGGGTCTGTGAGCGTTGCCACGTTCACGAGTGCAAGCGTAATTTCCGCCCGTACATATTACGCTGTCTGCATCGGTTAAGGGGGTGGAGTTTTGGAAATATTAAGCGGTGCAAACCAGCCGAAAGATATTGTCAGCAAGGAATATGTTGACGGGCAGATAAATAATCATGTGCATGATGCTGACGAAATTCCGTGCGAGTCAAAGACCTTAAAACTCGGCAATAAAGAATATAAGATAAGCAAGAATCTGCAAAACGCTCTTGAAAACCTGTTGGATTACGTTTATATGAATGCGTCCGGCGTACTTGATTTGCAAACTAATCTCAAAAGCGTGAGCGATACGGTAAGCAAGATTCCGGCATATAAGGGCGGCACAGGAATCTCTGTTGCAGGAGATACCATCGGGCATAGTAATAATATTCTCCCCGGTATGGTCGGAACTGGAGAAATACTCACGCCGGATTTTGGTGACACTGTGTATACAACATGGTTTTCGTACGATGCTCAGGGGCACGTCACACAAAGCGGTACAGGCGGATTTGTGATACCAACAGTTCAGACAGACGACGCTTTGAGCGACACCAGTACAAAACCTTTGCAGAACAAAACTGTAAAGGCTAAGTTTGATGCAGTTGACAGCCAGATAAGCAGTCTGGGGATTGATAACAATAACCAATGGAAAAAGATTAATAGTAAGGCGGATGCGGATCATACCCACAATTACGCAGGCTCATCTTCTGCTGGCGGTTCTGCGATAACGGCAAATGCATTAACCTCCAAAAATATAGGTAGCGATACCCAACCTGTATATTTTAACAGCACAGGTACTCCATCTCCTGTAAAGTATATTTTAGGTGATGCAAGTACAAAAACAATTAAAACAGCAACAGCTGTTGGTAGTGCTGCATGGGTTAATCTAGCAACAGGACAAAAGTATATTCCAGATATGGCATTTATATCATATTGGAATGGTGCAGTTAATGACCAGGGTGGTTCAAATTTAAAGTATTGTAATAAAGGTGCGTTTGGCACAGCCGCTACAAAAGGTGTTGATACTGATGTAACAAGCGGAAGTGCAAATCTTGTTACATCAGGTGGTGTGTATAGTAAGTTATATCAATATAGGCCAATGGCTTATTTGCCTGGTACTTCCGGTAAGGTGGGTTATGTGTGTTTTGCGGAATTAAAGGTTACTGCAAATTATAATAATATGCCCATTGAGTTTAAAATATCTAGTAGAGGCCGTTTTATTTGTAATGTGACGGTAAGATTTGCTAATAAAGGCAATACCGACCCTGATATTGAAATTCTCAGTTTTTGTGGGGAGGATTATAAAATATATGCTTACAAGTCTGCAACCAGTACCTGGAAATTATATGCCCTAAAATCGGAAAGTTACGATAGCATTTATGTACTGTCAACATACAGACCTGGAGCATTTAGTGGCACAATAACTTATCCAGGGACGTTTGTTGCAACCAAACATACTGGCACAACTACCAATCCTGTAGTAAGTGCATCATGGGGATATGCTGTAAAAACCGCAAAAACAGCCGATAATGCCATCAAGTGGAACGGCTTGACAGATGATACAATGACCGCAAATACCACAGATACAAGGCTTATGGTGCTAAACGGAAACAAAGTACAGCACCGCCAGATAGACACGCTTCCGTTTTTGTCAAGCAAGGATTTATCGCAAAGTGTTTTATTCACATCTTCATCAGATGTAAAAACAGCCACTATTGATAATTTGTTTACCGATTATTCTCTTGTTTGGTGTCAGTTTGTAGGCTCAAAAACAACGCATACGCATATCTTACCGCTTGCATATCTTAAATCAAAAGGCAGTTTGACACTTAAAGACAGCGGCACGCCTATCAACATATTGTACGTTTCAGACACGCAGATCCGCTGGTTTGAGTATCAGGGACAGGGCGCAGAAACATACACATCAGTAACAATAGTCAAAATCATATAACATATGAAAGGATTGATAATATGAAGGAATTTTACAACAGACCATGGGTGAGAAGAACCGTCCGCACGTTTGTGCAGACGGCTGTCGGTTACATAGCAGTAAATCTCGCTGCAATTGATTTTACCGCAGAAAAATCCGTCATCAGAACCGCCTTGCTGGGACTTGCTGTTTCGGCAGCATCTGCGGGGCTTGCGGCAGTTATGAATTACAAGAAAGATTGATTATGGAGGGCAAACAAATGAGTAAAAAAGTTTTTATCGGAGTAGGTCACGGCGGCACTGATTCCGGTGCTGTCAAGTACATTATGGAAAAAGAATACACACTGAAAACAGCATTTGCAGTCGCCGAATACCTGAGCGAATATGGCATTGATTACAAGATGTCACGCACTCAGGACATCGACACAGAAATGAACAGCAAGGTCGCCATGTGCAATAAATACAACCCTGACCTTGTTATGGATATTCATTTCAACGCAGGCGGTGGTCATGGCTTTGAGGTGTATTACAGCCGTGTCGGGGGTACTTCAAAAGCTCTCGCCAAAAATATCAATGCAGAGGTATCGAAGATAATGGACAGCCGAGGTATCAAGACAAAGCTCGGTGACGGTGGTTCAGATTATTTTGCTATTATCAGGGAAACGTACGCTCCGGCAGTGCTTTGCGAGGGCGGTTTTGTGGACAGCAAAAAAGACGCTGAATTTGTAAAGAAAAATTATAAAAAGCTTGCAAAAGCCTATGCTGATGGCATCGCTAAAACTCTGGGTATCAGTAAACCCGTATCAGTTTCAAAACCATCAAGCAATAAGATTCTGGACAAGTCAGGCTACAAAAAAAGCGACAAGACTATCGGCAGTCTGGCACTTAAAGAGCTGCTGCTTACCGCCAAATCAAAAGGCATTATCAAGAGCGGCATGGACGAAAACCGTGTGGTCGGTAATGGAACTATCAATGCTATCAATGAGTGTCTTGGAAAATGGGGCTATAAACAGACAGGCATTGCAGGCGAAAATTTCATTAAAAAGCTTGCACAGGAAATCAGAAAAAAATAATCAAGGGAGAGGTTATCCTCTCCCCTTTTTTGAGGTGACATAATGAACTTAAAAGAAATACTGACAGGCGGCGGAGGGCTGCTGCTGATACTGCTGACGCTCGTACAGATAGCACCGATTAAAGCCGATCCGTGGAGCTGGATTGCAAAGAGCATTGGTAACGCTATTAATGGCAGTGTAATTGATAAAGTGGAGAAACTTGCAAATGATGTTCAGGCACTCAGAACCGAGTGTGAAGAAAGAGAAGCGACGGCTTGCAGGACCCGTATTCTGAGGTTCGGGGACGAGATCCTGCATGACGTAAGGCACAGCAAGGAGCACTTTGACCAGATACTTCTGGACATTACCTATTATGAAAATTATTGCGGCACTCACCCGCATTTCCGGAATAATGTCGCTGTGGCTACCATAAAAAGGATAAACCATGTCTACGCAAGATGTATGAGGGATAATGATTTTCTGGAATAATAAAAACCCCTCGGACTTAATTGTCTGAGGGGAATTTATTTTAATAATACATTAACAAAAAAGTTGATAAATATTAAAAAAGCACTTGACAATTTCAGGATATTATGTTAAAATATAAATATCATAAAGTAAGGAGGGGGAAATATGGTAACACCGTTGGGAAAGGAATTACGAATTATTCGTTTAAATTCCAATGAAATTTTAAAGGATATGGCAAACAAAATAGGCATTACTCCATCATACTTGTCTTCAATTGAGAACGGGAAAAGAACTCCTACACGAGCTTTAGTAAATAAAATAATAAGTGTTTATAAATTAGATGAAAAGCAATCGCAAAATATACAGGAAGCATTCTATAAAACAATAGATGAAATAACAATTTCGTCTAAAAATCTTAATAAGGAACACCAGAATTTAGGTCTTGTTTTTGCAAGAAAATTTAATGGTTTGGATTCACAACAGATTAATGAAATTTTATCCATTATTAATAAAAAGAAATAATTAAAAAAAGGATGTGTAGAACAATGGAGTATTTAGTTGCCAAGCCAAGAAGTAAACGTGATATTGAACAAGTAGCGTATAATATAAGGAAAACGTTAAAACTTGAAAAACACTTATATTTTCCTATTGTTGAATTCATTGAAAATATTTTACCTCAGATAGATACAAATTTTAGCTATGAATACTGCGAATTGGCAGATATGCCGAAAAATACTTATGCTTTTTATAATCCCGCAGATAATATAATGCATATTCGCGAAGATGTGTATGAAGCCGCATGTAAAGATGACGGGAGACACAGATTTACACTTGCACATGAAGTTGGGCATTATTTTCTTCATTCAGAGGATGTAATTTTAAGAAGAAGTGCTAGTAAATTTGAAATAAAACCGTTTGAGAATCCTGAATGGCAAGCAAATACTTTTGCGGGTGCACTATTAATCCCAAACAATTTAATCAAAAATATGTCTATTTCGCAAATAGCATCTCAATGTGGAACATCATATCAAGCAGCGGAAATAGCGTATAAAAAAAGCCGAGCTCAATAAAGAACTCAGCAATCACCACTTTGCACATTTTTCAAAAAATGTACCAGTAGCATAATTATAAGATCAATATGATTATACCACATTTTTTTGAATTGTGCAAGAGGTTTTTATAGATATTTTTCAAAGAAAGGTGGCATGTGTATATGTGGATGTATTCTCCATATATCACCAAGAACGGTAAACGTTTATATGCAAAAAATTTCGGACACAAAGTATTCCGTTTTTGGGTTGATGACGATAAAGTAAGAAAGTAATTTTAATACAGCTTGCGCTGGTCAAGACTTGTATTTTGATTATAAATTTTAGCGGCAGGGTTTTTCCTTGTCGCTTTTTTATTTACCCTTAATTATAAAAAGCCCTCACTGGGACACATCGTTGAGAGGTGCGTGGGGCTCTGTCAATAATATTATACACGATATTCTAAAAATGCAACTGCGAAAAAGAAAAATTATGATTGTAAAACTTTTTGCTTTAAAACTGAAAGATCAAGCGCATTTACTTTACCATCAAAATTAAGATCAGAAAGAATGTACTGATCACTATTAATTGTTATTCTAGTAAGTATATAATCTTGAAGTGTTGTTACATCTTTATTATCTACGGTACCGTCCATATTTACATCTCCCATGCCATAGGAGCACTTCGGGGTACCGCTTGACCAATAAGAATGACTTTTACCTCCAATTTTTTTGATCTCAGCATCCGATTTCATAAAATACTTGTATTTATTACTATTATTTTCATTTGTGTTATCCCAACAACAATCAATGTGAAAGTAGAGATTACCAATATTCACCATATTCCATGCATGATCAGTATTACCAACTTTTTGTGTCTCAATGCCAGCTGCATTCATAAGCAATGCATAACCTCTGGCAAATCCATCACATACTGTTGTGTCATTTAAAAAAATTGAAGAATCAACATGGTTTTTATTCGCAGCTTTATTGTCATAATCATAGTCAACCTTATTCAAAACCCAATCGTGAAGTGCTTTGGCTTTTTCCTGCTCAGACATAGAATTTGTAATAGTGTTCCTTATAACATATTCACACGTGTATGCCACATATGAATTAATGAATCCTACATTAGTTGAACCTATAAAATATTTTCTGACAAATTCATCAATACTATTGTTAAAGTATCCTCGGCTTGTTTTAGGATTTACAAAAGTAACCTTTGAACTATTAATATATTGAAGATTTTTACAACCATTAAAAGCAGTATCTCCCCAAGTGTATGTAGTTTTAATAGGAACATTGATATTTATTAAATTAGTGCATGAGCCAAATGCCGCATTTCCTAATACGGCATTACCTGAAATTGTAACTTCTGACAGTTTTGAACAACTTGCAAATGCACTACCTAATGTGACATTACCGGGAATTACAACAGACACCACACCACAATTGCGAAACGCCCCATCCTTTATGTTTTTTAGACCAGATGGAAGTGTAAGTTTACCAGTGATGGCTGTATCATTATTAAAAGCGTTGCGATTTATTGTTATAAGCGTGGACGGAAGCGATAAATTACTTAAAGATGTGCAGTTGCTAAAAGCATTTTCACCAATTTCTGTTAAACCTTCAGAAAGCGTACTCGTTGTAAGAGCTGTGCAACCAGAAAATGCAGACTGAGGAATTACTTGCACTGTTGAAGGAATCGTAATTGATTTAAGTGCTGTACAGCCCGCAAATACAGAAGTCCCCATTGATGTCAAAGAAGATGGTAGCGTTATTTTCTCAAGACTCGTGCATCCATTAAACATCATAATTCCAAGACTTTTTATTCTGTTGGAAAGTGTAACATTTTTCAGTGCCTTACAACCATCAAAAACCCAATTGCCAATAGTAGGTGAACCGTAAATTTTTACTGTTGTAAGATTAGCACAATTTCCGAAAGCCATATTGCCAATTGATTTGATATTTGAGTTAAGTGTTAATGTTTGAAAGGATTTGCTTACAAACGAATAATCACCAATCGCATTGACACTGTAACCATTTAGTTTTGCAGGAATTGTTAAAGCTGTGTCGTTACCAGAATAACCAGTAATAGTTGCATAAGAACCAGATAAAGTGTATGTATATGATCCGGAAGTATATGTCGTCTCTGCTGCATTTGCAATAACAATATTAAAAATATCTTTCGATATAAATTTTAATTCAGATACAAACGGCATTGAAAACACCATGATTGTGACAAGTATAGCTACAGTCATTTTTCTTTTCATTTTTTTCTCCTTTTTAATATATGCTTTATTCATATATGTTATTGTATTCTACAAAATATTTTTACTTTACATTTTTACAGAAAAAATGCTAAACACCCCCTTTAGTAATTTATTTAACCATGGCTGTTTTAATTATATACCCACTAACTACAAAAATCAACTTTAAATAATAATATTAACAAATTATTTACAATGTATTTATCTTTTGTATAATTAAAATTTGCAAATTGTTTGCATTTATCCATTTAATAGGGTATGTTAGCAGTAAAGAATAATTATTTTATGTATAACCCTTCTTACACTAATTGATAGCACAAGTGACAGTAATGAATAACCATTATTATTTTTATGTTTACGGCATATTTGGTTAAACTACACAATTCTGATTAGGTAACTCGTAGGTAACAAAATCCAATTAAACAACGTATCTATGTACTTTTAAGCTGTGCGCAGTTGCCGTTGAAGAAGCTATGAAATAATAATTAACGCTCTGTTTTGCGTTATATCCCACGTAAATCACGTATTTGCGTGGGATTTATTTTTGTTTAATTTTGACTAATATGTTGACAACAGATAAAAACGGGGTGCTAAAGCATCCTGTTTTTTCTGAACTTATTTACAGAGTCTTTTATATTTTCTTTGATTTCCACTTTAGCAGAAGTGCAGAGCTTATAATAACCAGAACTGAACCTGCATTATGAACAAGTGCAACGATAACCGGATTAAGCACACCTGTTACAGCAAGTGCAATGGCAACGAAATTCAGTGTCATTGAAAAAGTAATAATAGTTATCATCACTCGCTTTGCAATTCCGGCACGTGCTCTTGCAACAGTAAGATCCTCAAGAAGGCTTCCAAGCTGCATAATAAATGCAACCTCACCTGCTGCAAAGTTTTCGCCGATGCAAAGTGAAGCAACAAGTGCGATTGAAACCAGAACGTCTGCTTTGATATCAAATGCAGTTACAAGACCAATTATCGCCTCAAGAATTATCGGAATACCACATAATATTGTTGCAATCCACGCCGCATTAAACGGTAGCAAATCCGGTGAAAAAAGGCTTACAAGAAGGGAAATTCCGCTTATTACAAGCAGGATAATATCCTTTTTAGTTCCGCCAAGTTCCAGAAATTCTTCAAGCTTTCCCATAATTTTTTTCATACTACTCAACCTCAACTCTAATATACATATGGGGGTATATGTACATTATACCATTAGGGGTATGTGTATGCCAATAGATAAAATAAAAAATCCGCAGGAATTTCCACAGATTTTTTATCTTATCCCATATTTGAAAATCTTTCAACCGCTTTAGTGAAACTTTCTATCGTCTTATCAGCATCGCCATGCTCTATGCCATCACGGACACAATGCTTTATATGTCCTTCAAGAACAACCTTTCCGCAGCCATGAAGTGCAGATTTTGCGGCATTTATCTGTGCCAGAACATCTTCACACGGAACATCTTCATCAACCATTCTGTCAATAGCCTGAACCTGCCCTATAATTTTTTTCAGTCTTCTGTGCAGGTTTTCAGCATCCATACATTGTTTCGTTTTTATTCCTCCCGACTATACGCTTATATTATATTTTATCATTTGTTTTAAAGGTTGTCAACTCAAAAACCATAACTACAGTTTCAGTTCAGCAAAACAGGACCTGCCCACAAGCAGATCCTGTTAATTTTACATTATTTTTTTATAAGCTTAGTCATGCTTTTAGCTGATATCAGCATGGTAGATGTATTATGTAAAAGTGCAGATGTTGTAGGAGAAATTATTCCGGCAACGCCTGAAACAATTAGTCCGGCATTAAATCCCACAATAAAACGATAGTTTCCGCTGATACGCTTCATAAGCTCCATACTGAGTTTTCTCAGTGTCACAAGGTTTGCAATATCATCTTCACAAAGAGATATATCCGCAACTTCCCTTGCAATGTCAGAACCTCCGCACATCGCAACAGATACATCTGCCGCTGCAAGTGCCGGTGTATCATTAACGCCGTCACCGACCATGATAACCTTATGACCCTGCTCCTGAAGTTCCTTGACAAATGAACTCTTGTCTTCCGGAAGAACCTGTGACCGGTGCATATCAAGTCCCAGACTCTCTGAAACTCGTTTTGCAGCAGCTTCGCTGTCACCTGTAAGCATACATATATGTCCTATTCCAAGCTTACGCAGATCATGGATAATAGTTTTTGCATTATCTCTTACAGGATCATCAATAAGAAGCATTCCTGCAAGAACACCGCCTATTGCCAGGAAGATAGCTGAATTTCCGTCAGCACGTTTTTCTATCAGCTGTTTCTGCTCATCTGAAAGCGGAACATTTTCATCTTCAAAAACAAAATGTCCGGAACCGATTATAGCACGCTTTCCGTTATAATCTGTAGCGATTCCATGTGCCACAAGATACTCTACCTTTGCGTGTTCTTCTTCATGCAGAAGTCCTTCTTCCCTAGCCTTATTGACTACTGCCGCCGCAACGCTATGTGGAAAATGTTCTTCAAGGCAAGCGGCTGTTCTTAGCACATAATCACGCTCAAACCCGTTGAATGCGATAACATCTGTAACTTCCGGATTTGCATTTGTAAGCGTTCCTGTTTTATCAAATACAATAGCGTCCGCTTCTGAAAGTATCTCAAGATACTTTCCGCCCTTTACGAGTGCTCCGGTTTCAGCAGCTTCTCTCATAGCTGAAATAACCGAAACCGGTGTTGAAAGTTTTATAGCACATGAAAAGTCAACCATAAGAACACAAAGTGCACGGCGAAGACTGCCTGTAAGTGCCAGAGCAAGGAAAAATGCAGGAAAACTATATGGAACGATAGCGTCTGCAAGATGCTCTGCACGGCTCTGAATTCCGGCTTTGAGATTTTCCGATTCATCAATGAGTCCGATTATCTTTTGCAGACGTGAACCGTCAGAAAGACTGCGTACACAAACGGTAATCTCGCCCATTTCAACGGTAGTTCCGGCAAATACACTGTCGCCGTCTTTTTTATGAACCGGCTGTGATTCACCAGTCATTGTTGCCTGATTTACCATTGCCTCACTGTCGCAGACTGTTCCGTCAAACGGAATAACATTTCCCGCACGAACAACAACTTTATCTCCGACCTGTACTTCAGAAAACGGAACTTTAATTTCTGTACCATTATCCGAAAGCCATACATAATCTATATTAAGTGCGAGCTGCTCTGAAAGTGCAAGCTTTGTTCTTTCTCTTGTGTAATCCTCAAGAAGCTCGGAAATCTGAAGCAGGAACATTACAGATGATGCAGACTTAAAGTTTTTCTGTACAAGAGATATTCCGATAGATGTCGCATCAAGTACAGATACATTCATGTTGCATTGCAGCAGGCTGTCAAGCCCCTTTAGCACATACTTTGCACCCCTGTAAATCGTCATGACATATCTTATCGGCGCCGGCACAAATCTCATAAGAAATTTTACTGCAACAGCTTTTTCAAGGCTTTTATAAAATTTCTGATCAGCCCTGACGATAGGTGACACTTCTTTTTCCTTTATGTCACATACCTTCAGATTTTTAAGATAATCCACAATTTTACTTCTGCCACCCTTTGTGTATTCCACAAGAATACTTCCGGTCTTGTAGTTCACTTTACAAAGTGTTACACAATCAAAAGCCAAAACAGCTGATTCAAGACCACATGCCTGCTCAGGGGAAAGAAGATATTCTCTGCATCTTACTCTGAGACGGGTATATTTGTCATAAGCAATTTCAAATTTCAATTTTATTCATCTGCCTTGCTTGCATCTTCTTCAGCTGATTCTGCTGATTTTTCATCATATCTTATATCTTCTGCATCTTCCTTTATCTTTGAAAGTGATGCGGAAGCATCATCACGAAGTTTCATTCCGCTTGCAACAGTCTTTACACAGCCATCATGGAATGTCTTGCTCTTGAGGAACTTAACTCCTGCTGTAGCTACAACTACGCCCAAAGCAAAAAATCCGGCTTTTTCATTTTTGATAAATTTCAACATAATTAACAACCTCTTTTTATTCAAATTTATTCAGCAAAATTCATCATAAATACCATTATACGAACTAAATTTTACTTGTTTTTCAGTATACCACAATCATTCTGATAAGTCAATATTGTTATATAGATTATTTCCCGAATAATTTTGAAAAAAAGCCCTCTTTTTTCTCATATGGTTCAGATCTGACTCCAAGAAGCTTATAGCCTGTCGGTTCAATAACGCTTCTGATTTTATCCTCCGGAATATTGCTTTCGGAAATAATAACTGTTTCACCTTTGCTATGGGACGATGTCACTTTTTTCACATTCAGTTCCCGGCGGATCGCATCATTTATATGACTTTCACACATTGAACAAGCCATTCCGTCAATTGAAAGCATCATTTTAAACATGATAAAAAACCTCCTGAAATTATTACAATTTAAGTCAGCATATGCTAACCAGTTACATTATAACTCTGCTTAATCCATTTGTCAAGTATGAAGTCCGCTTTGACAGGGATAATATAGGCGAGGTGGTTTTTTGAAATATAAAAATTTAAAGGAACTGATCTGTTCGAGCAGTTCCTCCAGAAATTATCTTTTATCTTTACCTGTTCCTGTTCAGATAAGACTGCATGAACAGGATAAATTTATCCACACTCAGTTTGAACTGAGAAAAAATGCAGAACACATTCTAAAATATGATTATGACATCTGAGCATTCACTGACTGACGCTTTTTCATTTTCGACCAGCTTACAAATCCGTAAATATCGTTTGCAAGGAAAATCACAAAGCAGATTGTTACAGAAAGATATGATATATCAGATATAGTTGCAAGTCCCCAGAGAATTATCAGTATAACATCATTTGCCGCATATGCAACAGCATAAAATTCATTTCTTCTGAATGTCAGATAAACAGCAAGAAAGCTTGTGGTTACTGAAATTGTACTCGGAACAAGGTTAGACGTATCAAACGCTTTAAGGATAAAATAGAACAATACCGTTACTGCGACAGCAGCGACCGACATAAGAATGACTTCCGTTTTTCCTATCGTATTTACCTTTACTTCTGTTTTTTCATTGCTGTATGGATTCCTAAGCCATGAAATAAGGGCGAAAACAGCCATAGGGCCTGTCATTCCAAGATATGTTATCATTTCGCCGTAATATGCAAATGAGTAGGAAATTATTCCGTAAAGAATGCTGAAAAATATTGCAAAAAATGGTCCGAGAGGATTTCCCTTTGCGCTGAATATCAGCGATGTTGCACCGATAAGCGACGCCGCAAGTGACAGATAATTTCCGCTGCTGTCAAGCACGAAAAAAGAAAACACAATAGTAAAAACAGATATTCCCCAGAGCAGAAGTTCTCCCTTCGTAAAATTTCCAAATAATTTTCTTATTCTGTTCATAACATTCTCCTTTCCCGCCAGCGGAACAAAAAAGCATTCAACTGTATATCTTCAAAGACCTAATGACATACAGCGAATGCTTTCGCATTTTCTACCCGGTGGCAGATATATTCAATTTAAACTGGATATAGTATATCATAATCCGTCACAAAATTGCAATACACTTCTGCAACGAAAAATGTTTATACAGTTACAGATATTTTGTTTATTTATTACAGTTTTTTCTTTTTTCTTTTCCTTCTGATTCTGCTTTGGAGAAGCATTGCTCCTGCTCCCATAGCGGCTATGCCCATACCAATAAGAACTGTACTCTTTTTAAGTTTTTTTGCAGGTTTCTTTTCAATGGTATCATTTATCACTGCACTGATTTTTTCCTTATCAATAATATGCGGAGCAAGGACTGTTTCCGCATAATTGAATTCAAGATTTCCTGAAAGAACAATAAGTTTCATATGGTGCGTTCCGTCACCAAGACCCTCTTTTACATAGAAAACCTGATCTGCCTCACTTCGGCTTATGAAAATTCCTGCCGCCATTATTTTACCGTCTATCTCGATTTTAAGCCGCAGATTTTCAGATTTACCCGAAAGCATAACACAGTTACCAGTAAAATCAAATTCAAAATATTCATTGTCATTCAGATTCCCGACTGATGTGAAATTTTTGAACTGAGTTCCGGCAAACGATTTCTTTTTCCAACCCTCAGAATAACTGAATTCTCCGCACAGGCAGTCATGACACACACCATAATATGAATAACCCATGACAGGCGATACAGAAAAGTTTCTGAATATATTTTTATAGTATGCACTTCCAAGGCTTGCACGTCCTGACATCAGAACAGGTGAAGATGTTGTATACTCGCATACAAGATTTTTGTTTACATAACAGCGTATCCTCTTTCCGAAAGCTGATATTCTGAGCTGATTCCAGTCATCTTCCCTGATTATTTCTGCCGCAGAATCTTCTTCGAGGATCTCCCCCATAAAGCAAAGCTGCCATTTTCCGTCCGGATATACTTTCAGCTGATATCCTCCGTCTGATATATGTTCCTCATCACCAATACCGCAGAATCTTACTCCTACCGACACATAATTGTCTTCATTATTCTTTTCAAATTTTGCTTCCGTTTTAACAGAATAATTTGTCCAGCGTTCGTCACCGAAAAGTATAACAGGGTCAGACTCATGTTCCCTTTCGGAAAGAGTCTGCATAAGAACTTTCACACCGCCGCATTCGGTCAGCTCAAAAGCGCAGAACGGCTCTGATGAGAAAAGTGGCTTTACTCCCTTTTCATATGATATGGCAAAACTTCCCGCAAACGGGAGTGCAAGCGGTTTATTCTGATATTCACACTTTTTCACAGTTTCTGTCCCGTTTACATCTTCAACTGAAAGTGTTGTACAGGTCATAACAGAAAACGGCTTTACTTCGAGAGTATAGCTGTACCCTGCCGCATTCTCAGCAGGAATTATTTTATCTGCAACCCTGAACCAGTTAAGAGAATAATCGTCACTGCTGTCAGGCCCTTTTGTTTCAACACAGTAAACTACAGCGTCAGATTTATCCATATTGCAGATATTAAAACGATACTTTTTCGGTTCTTCTGAATCATTTACAAAAACAGCAGTATAATCACCGTCATCAGATATAAATACCGCATACTCGTTAGTTTCAGCATTACAGTGAAGATACTTCCATTCAGGCTTTACAAAATGTGAAAAATGAGCCGCACCCCAAAGCCCAGAGCCGAAAGAATAATATTCCGACCATGGAGTATCAGCCGTTACAAGACCTCCGGAGAATTTTCCGAGCTGTGAAAATCCTGCACTTACCGCCGGAGAATAAATATACATGGACGCACAGTTTCTGACAGCAAAAAGCATATTGTCCGTTGTGTCTGTCAGCGAATTTTCTCCGCAAAGCCCTGTGCCGTCTGCATTTACAGAAAATTCTGAAACATTTCTCGTTACTGTTTCGTTACAGCACCATATTTCCTTGCCGTATCTGCCGTTAAGGATTGCCATATTTTCGCTGCTTTCAGCAGATGAATATCCGACCGCACAAACTGCTTTTCTCAGCTCCTCGTCATGTATCATCAATCCGCTGATATGTCCGTCAGGAGTGTCATACACAGCCGCTTTGATTTTGCTCATGTCATAGCCGCACAGAATTTCCTTTTGCAGACGATTGCTGAAAAATTTCAGCAATCCGGCTGCTCTGTTGCCATATCCGGCAGCATCAAAACTTATAAAATCCGCTTTAAGTCCGTATTTTTCAAAAACCGTATCAAGAATTTTTTTACAGCGTACATACTCTTCCTCAAAAAAATCTTCATTATTTTCACAGGTACTTAAAGGCTTGCGGAAATATATTTCTGATGTAATATCACTGTTTATACTTTTTGCATCTGCTGCAAAAGCAAAGCTGAAATCCTCTGCATTTCTTTCCGCTTCGGTTCTGATATGTGTAAGTCCCGCACCGTAGTTTTTCCCGAAAAGGCTTAGAAGGATCTCCCTGTAAGTTTCAGGAAATTTTATTTTATAGTCTGCCAGAAGTGAAACCTCACAACTGCGAACTGCCGCGCCCAGTCCCCTGAAAAAAGACTCAGGCGAATTTCCGTCAATAAGAACTTCTTTCATAGAATCGTCCATCATCCGTCCCTCCTTACTTTTTCAGCTCAGCAATAAGAAACTTTATCTTCTTTCCCTCTTCAGTAAACATTTTTTCATGCTCTGTAACATAATTCTGTGACATATATTCACTGCTGTGCAGGTCATATGTTTTGAACTTTATTTCAAATCCTGCATCTTCAAAATACTGAAAAGATTCATTAAAAAGGTCATCATCATCGGTCTTGAACCAGATATCGCCATTTAAAAATGTCTTGTACTTTTCAAGCTGACGAAAATGTGTCAGACGTCTTTTCTTATGTTTCGGTTTCGGCCATGGATTGCAGAAATTTATATATATTCTGTCTATCTTATCCCCTTCATCAAAAACATTATCTATCTGTTCGATATTTTTTATAAAAATCCTTATATTGTCCATAGGGATTTCTTTTTCTTTATAAGCCGCTTCAAGCTTTCTTTTTGCAAGAACAAGCATCTCATTTTTTATATCAACTGCTATGTAGTTTTTATCCGGATTTTCCGGTGCCGCCTGTGAAATGAATCCGCCCTTGCCGCAGCCGAGTTCAAGATATATCGGAGCATCATTTTTAAATTCCTCTCTCCACTTTCCTTTGAGTGTTTCCGGCTCATTTATACAGAAATCACACGCTTCAAGTTCAGGCTTTGCCCATGGCTTGCATCTTATTCTCATAATAATCAAAAGTCTCCTTTATCCAAAAAAATTTACACATTTTTATTATAACACAAAATCATAAAAATATCACCTGTTTTTCAATAAAAAAATATTGACACCTGTCCCCGGCATGATATAATATAAAAAGAAATTAAAAATAAAGGACTGAATTTTAATGAATGATTTTGCAAAAACTATTCCCTATCAGAAAGCCGGAATATCTCCTGACGGTCTGAATGCATCACTTGAACCGGTTGTTCTGAAACCCTCAAAGGAAATGGCTTTCAGGAAGCGTCCTGCGGTTATTGTATGTGCAGGCGGCGGGTATGAATTCCTGTCTGATCGTGAAACACAGCCGGTGGCCATGAGATTTGCCTCCTATGGTATAAATGCATTTATTCTCAGATACAGTGTTCGTGTAAAGTTTCCGACAGCTCTTCTCGAACTTGCCGCCGCTGTAAAATACGTCAGAGAAAATGCTGAAAGGTTTGACATTGATCCGGAAAAGATTCTTGTCTGCGGATTTTCAGCAGGCGGTCATTTGTCAGCAAGCCTCGCCACACTCTGGAACAGCAGTTATCTTGCACAGTTTCTGGACAATCCTGAGCTGTCCAGACCAAACGGTGTTATACTTTCATACCCTGTAATAACATCCAGCAAATACCGCCACCAGGGCTCTGTTGAAAGCATTCTCGGAAAGAATCCTTCACCTGAAATACTTGAACTGATTTCACTCGAAAAACAGGTAAACGACCAGACCCCGAAAACATTTATATGGCATTGTGCAGATGACAAAAACGTTCCTGTTGAAAATACCATTGATTATGTAAAAGCTCTCAGCAGTCATGGTATTTCATTTGAATGCCATATATTCCCGCAGGGCGGACACGGACTTGCACTTGCTGATGAATCCACAGCCGGACGTGAAAGTCATATAAATCCGGTATGTGCAAAATGGGCTGACCTTGCCATAGACTGGGTCAGAAGAGAATTTATGAAAAATCATTCATAAATTGTTATATTTTAATGTTTTTTAATGCTACTTGCAAAAAAGTTTTATTTATGTTATAATGTTCTTTACTGAAATAAAATATAGGAGAGAGTAAAAATGTTTAAAATAGTTAACAAGCGTGTGCTTAATCCTTCAGTTGTACTGATGGATATTGACGCTCCTTTTATTGCCAAGAAAGCAAAAGCCGGTCAGTTCATTATTTTCAGAATTGACGAACACGGTGAAAGAGTGCCACTTACAATTGCTGATTACGACCGTGAAAACGGAACTATCACAATTATTTTCCAGATTGTAGGAAAATCAACAGAACATCTTGCAAAGCTCAATGCAGGAGATTCACTTCTTGACGTTGCAGGCCCTCTGGGAATCCCTACACACATTGATGAAAATGTAAAAAAAGTCTGCGTTATCGGCGGCGGTGTCGGCTGTGCTATTGCATACCCACAGGCTAAGGAACTCTTTGACAGAGGAATTGACGTTGACGTTATTGCAGGTTTCAGAAGCAAGGACATTGTAATCCTTGAAGATGAATTCAAGAAAAAGTGTAATAATCTTATTGTCTGTACAGATGACGGCAGCTACGGCAAAAAAGGCTTCGTAACAGACGCTCTCAAGGAACAGATTGAAAACGGAAGCAAATATGATGCTGTTATAGCAATCGGCCCTGTACCTATGATGAAATTTGTCTGTGCAGTTACAAAGCCATACGGAATCAAGACTATCGTTTCACTCAACCCTATCATGATTGACGGAACAGGAATGTGCGGCGGATGTCGTGTAACAGTTGGCGGAAAAATCAGGTATGCTTGTGTTGACGGTCCTGACTTTGACGGTCACGAAGTTGATTTCGATGAACTTATGAAAAGAAATTCTACATACAGAGAGCAGGAACATGCCTGCCGTATGATGAATATGAAATAATACGGGAGGAAATAATAAAATGGCAAATATGGCATTAAAAAAGGTTTCTATGCCTGAACAGGATCCAAAGGTCAGAGCAAGAAATTTTGAAGAAGTTACACTCGGTTACACAAAAGAAATGGCTATGGAAGAGGCTACACGTTGTCTTAACTGTAAGAACAAGCCTTGCGTTTCCGGCTGTCCTGTTGGTGTAAGAATTCCTGAATTCGTTGCACAGGTTGCTAAGGGTGACTTTGAAAAAGCTTATGAAATAATTACATCTACAAACTCCCTCCCTGCTGTATCAGGTCGTGTATGTCCGCAGGAAAATCAGTGTGAAGGCAAGTGCGTAAGAGGTATCAAGGGCGAACCTGTCGGAATCGGACGTATGGAAAGATTCGTTGCTGACTACATGATAAAGCATGGTACAGCTGCTCCTTCAAAGCCTGAACCAAACGGACATAAAGTTGCTGTTGTTGGTGCTGGTCCTGCCGGTCTTACCTGTGCGGGTGACCTTGCAAAACTCGGCTACCAGGTAACAATCTTTGAAGCTTTCCACACAGCAGGCGGCGTTCTGATGTACGGTATTCCTGAATTCAGACTTCCGAAGAATATCGTTCAGAAAGAAATTACAAAGCTCAAGGATCTCGGCGTTGAGATAATGCAGGATATGGTTATCGGTAAGGTTCTTTCCGTTGATGAAATCATGGATATGGGCTATGAAGCTGTATTCATCGGTTCAGGTGCGGGTCTTCCAAGATTTATGGGTATCGAAGGCGAATCACTTATCGGTGTATGCTCAGCTAACGAATACCTCACAAGAATCAACCTTATGAAGGGATATCTTGATGATTATGATACACCAGTAATCAAGTCTAAATCTGTTGCAGTTGTCGGCGGCGGTAACGTTGCTATGGACGCTGCAAGAAGTGCATTGAGAATGGGCGCTGAACACGTTTACATTGTTTACAGACGTTCAGAAGAAGAAATGCCTGCAAGAAAGGAAGAAGTACACCACGCTAAAGAAGAGGGTGTTGAATTCCTGAATCTTAATAATCCTGTCAAGATTGTTGCTGATGAAAACGGCAGAGTCTGCGGAATGGAATGTATCAGAATGGAACTTGGCGAACCTGACGAAAGCGGCAGAAGAAGTCCAAGTCCTGTTGAAGGTTCAAATTATATGCTTGATGTTGATACTGTTATTATGTCTATCGGTACATCACCTAACCCACTCATCCGTACTACAACTCATGGTCTTGAAGCTAACAAGAGAGGCTGTCTTGTTGTAAATGAAGATATGCTCACTACTAAGGAAGGTGTCTATGCCGGCGGTGACGCTGTAACGGGTGCTGCAACTGTTATTTTAGCAATGGGTGCAGGTAAAACTGCTGCAAAATCCATTGATGAATATATCAAATCAAAATAATGGAGGTTAATGTATGCAGGAAATTTTTGGTTCACTTTCAGTGATGTCCAATAACTCAACAGGAAGTATGCTGACACTTGTACTTCCAATGGTTCTGATTATTTTCTTTTTCTATTTTCTTCTCATCAGACCACAGAAGAAAAAGGATAAAGAAGCCAAAACAATGAGAGAAAACATTCAAATTGGCGATGAAATAATGACAATCGGTGGTATTGTTGGAATCGTTGTTAAAAAAAGTGAAGATACTGTTGTTATTGAAACAGGCGGAGATAAAAGTAAACTTCGCATCAAGAACTGGGCTGTTCAGGAAAACATTACACTGACTGAAAAAGCAAATGCTGCAAAAGCTCAGAAGGCTGCTGAAATAATGGAAGCCAGAAACAAGAAAAAAGAACAGAAAAAAAATAAGTGATATTTATTCCTTGCTGAATTGGTAAAATTTGGCAAGGAAATTTTTTTTGGAGTAAATAATGAAAAACACTTACATTCCTCCGGATATGGAAATAATCTATTTTGAAACTGAAGATATAATTACAACCTCAGATTTAAATTTACCGGAAGTTGATATTGAGAATTACAATGAATAAAAAAGAGAGCAGTTATGCTCTCTTTTAATTTTTTAAAATTTCCATTTGCTCATATGGAAGATCCTTAAATCCCTTTGAAGCATAAAGTTTTCTTGCCGATTTATTACATTCGGTAACTTCCAGTCTGAATCGGGACGCAGTTTTATATTTTTCAAGGACAAAATCAATAAGTTTAGAACCTATTCCATTCCCTCTGTATTCAGGACACACATAAATTTCATCAAGCCATATGACAATCCCTCCGGATTCATTTGAATATGTGATTGCAAGTAAAATATATCCGGCAATTTCATTATCCTTTTCATATACAAAAGCATCAGCATATTCACTTCCGGAAACAATCAAGTCAAAGGTTCTAAGAATATTTTCAACAGGTATTTCATGTGCAACGCAATCCATGCTATAAAAATCCCTGCACATTTCAATAAACTTATACTTATCATGTTCACAAAGTTTTCTTATCATAATTCCCTCCAGAATATAAACGAAAAACAGCAAGTGAACTTAATCACTTGCTGTTAATTAACAAAGTATAACCAAAAGTTATTATTCCTTTACACCGCCAAGTGCAACACCTTCAACGATGAAACGTGAAAGGAGCAGATAGATGATAACAACAGGAATGATAGAAAGTGCGATACCGGCATAAATTACACCATAGTCAGCGATTTTATCATTTGACTTAAGCATGTTGATCATCATTGGCATTGTGAGCTGATTAAACTTACGAGAAACGAGAATCATTGATGGCTGATAGAAGTTGTTCCAGTTAGCAATGAAAGCGAAGATTGCCTGTACGGCAATAGCTGGCTTCATCATAGGAATAGCTATAGTCAGGAATGTTCTGAACTCACCACAACCGTCAATTCGAGCAGCTTCGACAATGTCAAGCGGGAATGAAGACTTCAGATACTGTCTCATAAAGAAGACAATAGGTGGAGCAGCGATTGTAGGAATAATCAGTGGAATGAATGAGTCTGAAAGACCTAATTTAATCATGAACTGCAAGAAACCAACAGATGTAACCTGCATAGGAACCATCATTACAGCGAGAATAAATGTAAACGCAGGTCCTCTGAGTTTGAAGTCATATACACACAGACCATATGAAGTAAGTGCTGAGAAGAATACGCTCAGAACTGTTGAACAGATAGCGATAATAGCACTGTTCTTGAAACCAACAAATGGATCAAACTGATAAAGGTCATTTGTCATAAGTTCCTTAACGTTTCTGACAAGCTGACTGCCCGGCAGAAAAGATACAGAACTAATGATATCAACGTGGCTTCTTGTAGAGTTGATAATCAGAATGTAAATAGGTACAAGACACACCAGTGTTAACAGAATGCAGACAATAAACAAAACTATGGACTTAGCACGAAGCTTGGCAGTATAGTTTTCATTTGCTTTACTCATATTTCCATACCTCCTAATCCCTTCTGCTTAGCTTTCATAGCTTTCATATTAGCTTTTCTTTCTTTTTTCTTCGCAATTTCGTCTTTATCGCGATTCATATAGAAAGTAATAGAGCCAAGTAAGATTGTAATCAGGAAGAGGATAACAGATGCTGCAGCTGAGAATCCGTAGTTCGGATTCGGCATTTTTTCACGGAAATGTTCATAAATGAATACAGCAACAGTCTTTGTATACTGGTTTCTCTGTGTACCCTTTATGTACATATAAGGAATATCGAACATCTGTAAACCACCGATCATAGATGTAACCAGTGTATAAAGCATCATAGGTCTAAGAAGCGGAAGTGTAATCTTCCAGAAAATCTGACCACTGCTTGCACCGTCAATATTAGCGGCTTCAAATAATGATGGATTCAATCCCATAATACCAGACATAAGCATGATCATAGTATTACCGAACCACATCCAGCACTGAATAAACATTATCATGCCTCTTGACTGCCAAACACCTGTTACGAATTTAATAGGAGCATCAATAAGACCAGCACTTAAAAGAAGGTTATTGATCGGACCATATTTAGATTCTGCAAAAAGTGAAAGGAAGAGAGCTGCAACAGATGCAGCAGTAATAATATTCGGCATGTACATTACTACTTTAAAAAATCCCTTGCCTCTGATTTTCAGTTTAGCGTCTGTGAACCAAACTGCAAGTGCGAGGGAAAGAATAAGCTGTGGAATAAAGTTACCTACCCAGACAATGAATGTGTTTCCAAGTGTCTGGAAAAATGTTTCATGAATAGCTGATGCTGTACGACCCATACCTGTTCCGAAAAGCAAAGCCTGGAAGTTTCCGAGTCCGATAAATTCATCAACTTTTTTACCATTTCCGTAAACGGAAAGAATAAATGTGTTAATCAAAGGCCAAAGCTGGAAAAAACAATACACCAAAAAGAAGGGTAAGATAAAGAAATAACCGTATTTAGCATAGCTGATTGAACGAATATTTCTTTGCGCAGCAGATGCCATAAAGTACACCTCTCTCTAAGAAATCAGATTAATAATACATATCTACGGGATGGAAAGTCCATCCCGTAGCATGTTTTTAAATAATGCAAATCAAATAAATTAAATTATTCAACTGTAATATCTGTTACGGATTCAGCAACTCTGTCCTTGAAATCATTGATACAAGCAGCAGTGTCAGCTGTTTCACCAGCACAGTAAGCATTTACAGCATCAAGGAATGCCTGCTTAATAGAAGCATCGTATGGAGTGATAAGTCCGTTAAGGTTGATTGCCTTAGCAGCTTCGTGAAGTACTGCGAACTGATCCTGACCACCGAGAAGTGGGTTGCTGTTTGAACCTTCGTCAACGATCTTCTGCATTACGTTCATGTTGTTTACATACTCTGGCTTGCCAAGAGCATATTTTTCCATAGATGTTTCATCAATTGTGAAGTAGTTGATGAAGTTTGCAGCCATGTCAGCGTTATCTGTCTTAGGTGATACGCAGATCCATGTACCGCCCCAGAAGTAAGGTGTAGGACCCTGGCAAACGTTCCACTTGCCATATGTAGCTCCGCCTTCGCCGCCTGCAGCTGAGAGAAGGATAGATTCGCCGAAGCCCCATGTTGATACAAAGTAACCCATTGTATCGTCTGTCTGGCCTGCAGCCTTCCATTCGTCTGTCCACTGGTTGAGCTCTGTTACATAGCCATTGTCTCTCATGTTCTTAGCGAGGTCAATGAATGTGTTGCAGAAGTCATCAATCTGGAGCTTGTCATCTACAACCCATGGTGTAGATCTGTTAGCTGCGAATGCCTGCCAGATACCACCGAGTGTTGTTGTAAGAGCTGTCTTCTTGCTTGAAGCATCAGAAACATCCTTAGCTGTTGCCTGGAACTTATCCCAGTCAGAAACCTTAGCCTGCATTTCTTCAGGTGTCTTAACGCCGAGGTATGATTCAGCGAGGTCTGTTCTGTAGCACCAGCCACCAGGAGCAGCCTGCCATGAAACGCCCTTGATTACACCGTTGGAATCCTTACCGATATCCATTGTGTAAGCGTACTGACCAGCGAATGAATCGTCTGTGAAACCGAGGTCAGACATTGGAGCTGTAGCAGAGTCATCATTGATGTACTTAAGAGCCCAGTCAGCTTCAACCATGAAGATATCAACGTCAGAACCGCCGAGGAAGTACTGATCATACTGAGCAGAAGCTTCACCGCCGCCAACACCGAAGTTTACGAAGTTGATCTGTTCGTCTGTGTAACCTGTGTCGCCCTTCCACATATCGAGCATAGCGTTAACGTCATCAGGTGTCCAGCAAAGGATTGTGAACTTGTCACCACCTGTTGGAAGTGAGCCTGAATATGTGAATTCGCCTGAAGCTGCTGAAGAATCAGCTGTAGAAGAATCTGCTGCTGAAGAATCAGCTGCTGAAGAAGATTCAGCTTCAGAAGATGATGATGAAGATGAAGATGATGAGCTGTCACCACCGCATCCTACAAATGCTGTTGCAGAGATTGCA
>ERZ826613.863-NODE-863-length-41052-cov-31.169793_pt1 | contig 41052 bp, 40 predicted proteins | sample MGYA00519925_ERZ826613 | MGnify/ENA primary metagenome ERZ826613 (study PRJEB31778, sample SAMEA3449236) | human gut metagenome | biome: human gut; feature: human-associated habitat; material: faeces | place: United Kingdom | collected 2010/2012 ... | reverse complement strand
TATGGGGCATAGAACGAAGCGGTTTTTTCAATGGTCGGGGAAAATGGGTGAAAGGCTTTGAAAACCAAATGGTTTAGGCATGTTCGGGAAAATGGGCTGAATATTTCGAAGCGGTTTTTTTCTTTACATGGGCTTACATCTGCTTTACGTTTGAGGGGCTTTTCTGCGGATCTTCGGGCGATTGCTTTACATTGGGCTTGCAGATGGGGTTAAAACGGCCTGGAAGGGCTTTATTCTCGGCTGTGTGGCCGTTTTATGGCTGGGTTGATGGATTTTGTTATATGATGATGTGAACGGCTGTGTGGCTGTTTTTTGTGCCTATTTTCAAATATGATGCCTTAAAATTCTTCCAAATAAGTATTATTTGGTATATTTGCAGCATAATAGAAACGAGTATGGCAAAAGTGATTCATGTGCATTTGCTGCATAAAATAAATGGAACGAAGCAGAAAGACTGGTATTTCAGTAGTATATCGGCTGTTTATACGGTTCTGACGGCAGATCAGGTGGGTGCAACCAAGAATTACCTGCTTCATGCCGGACTGTCTGGTAACGGCACAATATGCACGAAAAAGGCTATAATTAAGCAATCTACGCTTATTTCGGGCGGTAGTAAGGGCAATGGTTAGAACGACATAATAACGCCGTTAGAAAGGCTTTTAGGCGTTATTTCTTTGAATGCTGATTGGGGAGCTTATGGCTCCCCTTTTTTATGCCCTTACGGATGGTAATTTTGGGTTTAGGGTTACTATTACGGTTACTGTTTAGGGTTACTACTTTAATGAGTTTAGGGTTACTTTTAGGGTTACTTTTTCGGATTTTGGAGGGTTCATCCGAAATAGGAAAGAATGTATCAAATGTAAATAAGTGCCGTTTTTCGCTGTTTTCAGACAGGAAAAACGACACTTATTTTATTGATATACCTTATATATATATAGCGCGAAGCCTTTGATATACAGTTATTTTGCTTCCTGATACCCTGTAAATGCCTCTAAAAGTGTGTGCGTGCGTCTTATTGTGCCTGTTGGGAGCGCTGCTGTTTATTCCAAGCGTACAAGTCCACGGACCAGGGCCACACCATTGAATTGATTCTTGTGCAGCTCGAATGGTGGGTAATTAGAATTGTCGGATACAATCAGCACATGGTCTGCATCGGATCCAGGCATGATGCGTTTGATGAGCGGCCCCTGGACGGTATCGAGGACATAAGCTTTGTTCCATTGGAAGAATATGTCATTAAGTGGCATTCTCTGGCACGCAACAAGGTCGCCTGAATAGTAAGTAGGCTGCATGGAATCTCCTTTAATTTGGATGAGGAAGTCTGCCCCCTTGAATGCCGGGATGACATATCGCTCACATTCGTACTCCATGACGGATGTCTCACCAGTAAAGGCCCCAGCCATAGCGCTAAGCGGAACCAAGGGGATTCCAATTTGCTGATTTGAGGTTTTTCTTGCTAAGCTTTCTTCGATTGTCTTATTCTTTTCTTGAAGCCCCCTCTGAAAGACTCTTTCTTTAATTAGTTCTTTTGTATCTTCCTCGTCTTTTCCATCAAAAGGTGTACCAATCCCTTGTAGAAGCCATTGTTTACTGAACTCTGGGAACTCGGTAAGAAATTTATTAAAGTCGATTTCTTCTTTAGGCTCTAAGAAGTTGTTTGTGCAATTTAGTAAGGATGTTTCTTCAATCCCTAAACTCTGTGCTACGACATGAACATCATTGGTTGCTTCTATTAGAAATGACAACCTATCGTGTAATGGGATAGATTTAATGTTGTTCAAATCATCTTTCAACATGCTCCCCTTGCCGGTTAGCAGCCAAGCAGGATTTATAAAGTCACACTTTGTGTATAATAGTTCTGCGTCAAAAGTGTTTCTTGTATACCAATTTGAAACAGCCTGTGAAGAGATACCTAAAAACCTCGCAAAATCAGCGTTTTTGCTCATATTTAGGTGCGATTTTATGGCATCAAGCATTTCTCCTTTTGATGTAAATGAAACAGTTCGTGTCATTTTCTTCAGTTTTTATTTTGTTTAATGAAACAGAGTGTGTATATTTGCAGCGTGTTTAAGATGTAAACAGCGCGCCAAATATACAAAAAAGGCATGTGATTAGCGAATTTTAAGGATTAAAGTTAATGAAAGAAGAATTGATTTTGAAGGTGAAGCCGGAAACGCTGGATAGCCTTATAAATGCTTTGGTTGATATAACCGGTGAAATGAAAGCAGCTGCACCCGACCCGCAGGTGCGATTCGGGGATGAAGTTTATATGACTTGTCTGTGTCTGGAGAATACGGTATTGGGCGCTATTCGACAGGTAGAACTGAAGAAAAAAGAGGGCAAAGAGATTGCCGGATAACTGGCAGCCCGGAAAGACGGGCAGGGGCGGCAGGCACGGCCGGAAAGTTGGTAAATAGAAAATGAGAAAGCGTAGAAAGCCGCTGGGGTTCGATTCCCCTCGCCCCACGATATTAACTTCTAAAATTTAGATTATGGCAAAGAATTTCAATCAAGGAAGAGCTGAGCGCCAGTTCATGCAGAAGCTTCGCATGATGATAAGCAGCGCGGCTCATATCCAGAACATAGCTGATCAGGCTATGGAACTGTCCGAGCAATTCATGACGGAGGATGCGCAGAATAACTCTGATGCCTACCGGGTACTTGAAAATGTGAGTTGTGTATGTGAAGAAGCCATGCAAGTGTTGCTTGAGGAAGTACAGAAGGGAATACACCTTCACAAGATAGTTACAGATGATTCTGAAGTACAACGATAAAAATTTTATAGGAACGATATGAGAAAGCAGATTTTAACCGATAACGAAACCAAGACCTTTCTGATGAAGGTTTTCAAGTGCAGTCGTCAGGCAGTGTGGCAGGCACTGAATTTTCAGCGTGACAGCGACCAGGCCCGCCGGATTCGCACCCTTGCCCTGCAGCGAGGCGGGAAGCTGACAGACGGGAACTTCATCCCTAACTGCGAAACTACCTTTGAAGAGTGTGAGCATACCATGACCTGCACCTTCGGTCCCCGTGTGAAACTCGTGGTCGACAGGAAGACCAATGATGTGGACTTGTACGTGGACGGAAAACGGACTGAGACCTACCAATGCGAGTGTATACCAGACTTCATGCAGCTGCAGCATGAAACCCAGCAGCTGGCAGCCGCGCTATAAATTGAAAATGAAATGGAGTATTATGGAAAGATTTTGTGCATATCCTACAATGACCTGACCTACGACGACCGACCGGTGATGGTGAACGGGAAGGCTGATTACAGCAGAAGCCGCACGCTGAAAGGCGTTCATCCTTCCACTCTTTCCGAAGAAGAACTTGCTCCTATCCTGTCGGTACCCAATTACAAGAAATTAGCGGCCAAGAAAGAAATCAACGTAGTGCGACCCGGCAAGGGGCTTGGAAGTTATGCACTGGTAGAGATAGCGACCATGCCACTGCGGTTTCAGGAAAGGATAAAACTAAAATACGGAGATATGAAAGAGGACATAATCAGAAACTGGCTCGGCAGCCATTACCACATCGATGCGAAAGCCCGGGAATTCTACACCCGGTTCCGCTTTGACAACGGTGATGCCCTTCCGCCGGAACACATCCAGGAATATACGGTGAACGCTTCGGTGATTGAAGCTGTGATGCGTGCCATGGAGGATGCCACCTTTATGCGGAAGGCGATGAAGGCAGGACCGGTGAACTGGGGCGAACTGGCAGGAGCCATCAGTTATTATCAAGCAGAGTTCGGCCACACCTTGCCTGTGAGTTCCAACCGCTTTAAGAAGCGTGTGAATGATTTCAAGGCCAACGGCTACGAAAGCCTTATCAGCCGCAAGTTCATGAACCAGAACCGTCGGAAGGTGACCTACGACATTGAACGCCTGCTGCTGAGCATCGATGCCCAACCGGAGCAGCCCTTCAACACTACGGTGTGGGAGCAGTACAATATGTTCGTACAAGGTGATTTGGAACTATATGACCCCGAGACCGGCGAGGTGTTGAACCCGGCAGACTTTACCGACAAGGATGGAAATCCGCTGGTATTGAGTCCGGCCACGGTAGCCAACTACCTGAACAATCCCAAGAACAAGGCCCTTCGCGGCAAGCTGCACATGAGCCAGTGGGACTTCAACAATGCTTACCGCCCTTATCATCTGCGCAGCATCGGTGAATATGCCTTGAGTAAGGTTTCGCTTGACGACCGCGACTTGCCGCGCCCAATGAAGGACGGAAACCGCGTGAAAGCCTATTATGCCTACGATGTGGTGAGCGGCGCTGTAGTGGGATATGCCTACAACCGGTACAAGACTACCGAGTTGTTTTTGGACTGCATGCGAAACATGTTCCAGACCCTGGACCGGAACGGCATGTATATCCCTGCTGAACTGGAAGTGGAACACCACCTGGTCAGCGACTTTGCCGACGGATTGATGCAAGCCGGTACCGTTTTCCCCTTGATCCGCTGGTGTAACCCCGGAAACTCTCGTGAAAAACGTGCCGAGCATAAGAACCGCGAAAAGAAGTATGGTGTGGAGAAACGCACTCAGGTAGGTATCGGACGATGGTATGCCAAGCTGGAAGCCAACCGTCCGAAGGAAGAGAAGGTGTATGACGAAAAGAACAACACCTACAAGGTGAAGACCTACAGCTATGAAGAACTGGTAGCCGATGATATACGCGCCATCCAGACCTTCAACGCGCAGCCTCACCCCAACCAGAAACGCTATCCTGGCATGAGCCGATGGGATGTGCTTTGCGCCCACCAGAACCCGAACCTTGCGCCTTGGGACAAGGCCGTTCTTTACCGGTTCATCGGTCAGCACACCGAAACGACCATCCGGCAGAATACATACTGCACGGTGATGTACAACCAATACGGACTGCCCAGCCCGGAAATCATCGAAAAGCTGGAGCCGAGAAACTACAAGGTAGATGCCTATTATCTGCCCGATGCCGACGGAACCATCAGCGAGGTATATATCTACCAGAACGGACGATATATCGCCACCTGCAAGCCCGTAGCCCGTTACAATGAGAATACAGCCGAGCAGACCGACGCCGACAAGGCAGCCTATACCGAACAGTCCAAGTATGTAGCCCAATTCGACAAGATGATGAAGGAAGGCAAGATCAAGCGTGTGGGCATCCTTGCCAAAGAGGAAGCGAAACTGATAACAGAGGTACAGGCGGAAGCCGTTCCCCTTCCTGCACAAGCCGAGGAAGAAGATTACTCAGCCTATATGGACATCAGTGCCTTTGAGCATGATGCCGTAGCCAAGATATAATTAACGACGTTAGAACGAATTTAAAACAGCATTCAAATGGAAATAACAAATGAAGTAAAGCAACGTATTGTGGCAGCGATAGCCGCCGACCGTGAAAATTATCCCAGTGACAACCGTCATGCTACGGCACTGGGCATAGCCCCCAGTGTGTACAATACCATTAAGCGGGGCAATTATGAAAAGCAGGTCAGTGATGCCAACTGGGTAGGCATAGCCCGAAGACTGGGCGTGCAACTGCGTACAGAAATGCCTTGGCTGGCAGCACAGACCCCGACCTATGTGTTTGTGAGCAAGCAGCTGGAAGTGTGCCAGGGCAGCGGACTGAGCGCCATCCTGTGCGATATGCCCAATATCGGCAAGACCTTTACCGCGAAGGCATACGTGAAACAGCACAAGCACGCCGTATATGTGGACTGCAGCCAGGTAAAGACCAAGTTGAAGCTGATACGCTACATTGCCAAGGAATTCGGCGTGACCAGCAACGGACGCTACAGCGACGTGTATGAAGACTTGGTAGCCTACCTCCGCACGATTGATACGCCTCTGGTTATTCTGGACGAAGCCGGCGACCTGCAGTATGAAGCCTTCCTTGAACTGAAGGCCCTGTGGAACGCCACCGAGCGCTGCTGTGCGTGGTATATGATGGGTGCCGACGGGCTGAAGGAAAAGATTAACCGCGCCATCGAAGGCAAGAAGGTTGGCTATACCGAAATGTTGAGCCGCTACGGTGACTCCTACAGCAAGGTGACCCCGGATGATGCGCAGGAACGCGAAAAGTTTCTGAAGGCACAGGCTGCCATTGTAGCCAAAATCAATGCCCCGGACGGTGCCGACATTGCCAAGATTGTTCACAGCACCGGAGGCGGCTTGCGGCGCGTATATACCGAAATCGAAAAATTAAGGAGGATGCAAGCATGAAACTGAAAAGAGCCTACAGCCCCGGTGAGGTGCTGAATATGAAAATACCCCGGTATGAATTTACCGGGGATTGGCAAGCCTCGATAGGTAACCCTGCCAAAAGCGGCGTGTGGATTATCTGGGGTGCCAGCGGGAACGGAAAGAGCAGCTTTGTGATGCAGCTGACCAAGTACCTGTGCGGCTTTGGACGCGTGATCTATGACAGCCTTGAGGAAAGCACCGGCCTTTCGTTCCAGATGAGTCTGAAACGACATAAGATGGACGAAGTGCGCAAGCGTTTGGTTATTCTTGACCGCGAGTCGATGGACCAGCTGGAGGAACGCCTGCAGCGCCGTGGCAGTCCCAGCATCGTAATTATCGACAGTTTCCAGTATAGCGGTTTGAACTACAAGACCTACAAGGAGTTTAAGGAGCGCCACCCCAAGAAACTGTTTATCTTCATCAGCCATGCAGAAGGATCTCATCCGGCAGGCAGAAGCGCCCGTAAGGTGGAATATGATGCCGATGTGAAAATCATGGTGAGCTGCTTCAAGGCCTGGTGTAAGAGCCGTTTTATGGAAAAGCCCGGTGAACCCTATGTGATTTGGGAAGAAGGTGCTGCCAAAACATTGAAAGATGATAAAATGGAGGAATACTTGAATGATGGAATGGGAGAATAAGCTGTACCAGATATTGCTGCCCGGTCGTGAAGCCTTGGGCGTGATGGAAGACTGGCTGGAATGTAACATAGAAACAGACATTCGTCTGCGCAGAGCCAAGACGAAAGGGCATTTAGTGATAGAAACGACGGATACCATGTTTGCCAACCGTATTCGAATGTGGCATCCCGGATGTAAAATACATATCAAAACATTGAATAATGGAAGCGCAAAATGAAAAGAGAACCTGCTGCATCTGCGGCAAAGCGTTAGAGGGTAACGGATACAACCCGTTCCCCGTGAAAGAGGAAGGCAGCTGCTGCCGTTCGTGTAATTACAGCGTAGTCATTCCGGAGCGATGGAAACGCCATAAGGCTTATCAACGCGGTGAGGAGATAGAGAACAAGCGAGTGTATATCAGTGGAGCCATTGCCCACTATGATATAGCAGAGCGCAAGGAAGCCTTCGGGCGTGCAGAAGAACTGCTGAGAGCCGAGGGTTACGATCCGGTAAACCCATTTAATAACGGCCTGCCGGAAGAAGCCCACTGGAAAGCCCACATGCGGGCCGACATTGCCCTGCTGGTGGCTTGCGACTATATCTATATGCTGAAAGACTGGGAACTGAGCAAGGGAGCCAAGCTGGAACTTGACGTGGCCAGTTCGTGTGGCATTAAAGTATTGTTTGAAACCCATTAATTTTTTCTACATGGCACAGGAAGTAACCAACTTTTCCCGGTTCTATGCTTCGTTCAACAAGCTGCCTTATCATGGCGACCGGGAAGTCTTCAAGCAACAAATCGTGCTGCAGTACACCTGGAACCGTACAGACAGCTTGCGCGAGATGACCTCGAAGGAATATGAAGCCTGCTGCATCGGATTGGAGAAGCTGACCGGACAGGATGCTTGGCGTCAGAAGCTTCGCGAGGAACTGCGGCGAAAGCGCAGCGTTTGTCTGAAGCTGATGCAGCAGCTGGGGATTGACACCACCGATTGGGACCGAGTCAACGCATTTTGCAACAATCCCCGGATAGCCGGCGTACCCTTTGCCAGGATTAGTGCAGCAGAATTGGACCAACTGTCCGTCAAACTGCGGGCTATTCAACGAAAAGGAGGTTTAACCGATAAATAGAACGATATGGATAAAAAAGCACATGAAGCGCTTGAGCGCATCAGAAAAGACGTGATTCTAACGACATCCGATCTGGAGAACCAGGATGCAGCCGAGTTTTTCAACGAACTGGCCGACTGGGCGTATGCCAACGGTGAAGCCATGCTGATAGACGATGAACCGGAAATGCAGGATTACGAGGAAGAATAAAAACAAATAATCAACCATTCAAAAATGATTTAAACATGGAAAAGAACAACCAAGGTGTGGACATCAAGTCCCTGAGTAAAGAACAGCGAGCAGCCCTTATGGCCCAGCTGCAGCAAGAAGAGAAAGAAGACCGCATTGCCCGTCGTGAAACTTACGAGGCATTACGCGGTGAGTTTATGCAAGACGTGAAGTCGAAAGTTACCTCACTGGTTGAGGATGTCAAAGGCTTTCGCGGATGGCTGGAACAAGAAGCTGATGCCTTTACCAAGGTGATGAAGGAATACGGCCAGGTGAAAAGCGACGAACAGCGCAGCTACACCATTACGGACGGTGACTTCCGCCTGGAGGTGAAAAGCAACAAGGTGAAAGGTTTCGATGAACGAGCCGACATGGCTGCCGACCGTTTGATTGACTATCTGAAGCGCTACATGCAGAACAGTGAGAAAGGTTCGGATGATCCGATGTATCAGATGGCCATGACCCTGCTGGAGCGCAACAAGATGGGCGACCTTGACTACAAGAGCATTTCGAAGCTCTACGAACTGGAAGACAAGTTCGATGAAGAGTATGCAGACATCATGCGCCTGTTCAAGGAAGCCAACGTGGTGCAGCGCAATGCCACCAACTACTACTTCAGCCGCCGTAACTCTGAAAACGGTGTATGGACCCGCATTGAACCCAGTTTCTGCCGTTTGTAACCGGAAACCGTTAACCCTGTAAACAGAAAGCGCCGCAGTTGTTATAATTGCGGCGCTTTTATTCTTAAATTCGATGGAAATCAGCTATTTTTGTATGAGAAATAAAGTGTATGGGCAAAGGACGGGATAAAGAATTGATTAAGCTGCGTGACGAGGCACTGTGCCGCCGTTACTACTATTGGACAGAAATTCAGCGGTTGCGGTTCGACGATGCTTTAAAAGTGTTGTCGGAGCGCGAATTCTTTATATCTGAGGAACGTATCATGACCATCATCCGCCGGAAATCACGTGAGGGAACAGACTACAATCTGAAGCCTGTTCCCAAGGTGAAAGCCCCCCGTCTGACTGCCACCCAGCTTGAGCTATTCCCCGTAAGATGACGGCATGGCCGATTCATCGTGCAGTGTGAATGAGAATGTCATTTCATAGACCTTGATGTAATGCGGCATGGCATACGAACGGCTTTTCTCGCGTACCAGCGGCGAAGCATTGTCCGTGCACTGCAGGCATTGCAGCGACTTGTATAATTTCTCGGCCAGCTGCTGCCTTTCCCTTACCTTGTCATACGTGCCGGATGCGTAGCTTGTATCGTCGTAACAATCGATAGCCAGCCGTATGGTCAGCATGGATTCGCTTTTCTGTACCCCATATCCAAGGTCATTCCAGTCAGAACTTGTATTTCCAATCAATACACAAGGAAAGGTGACCGGGTACTGGTCTTCTTCTGCCCCCATTTCCAATTGGCCGTAGTCCTCATCAATGAGCGAGAGTTCCGGCATTTCCTGTGCAATCTGTTCCATGATTGCGATAAAAACTTCTTCCATATCCTTAGCTGTTTAAAATGTTGGTAATTTCCTGATCCACCTTCTCCCGTATGCGGCTGTTCAATTCTTCGCTTTCTCCCATGAACTGGCGCTGCGGGATGCGGATGTGCAGTTTCTTTTTCTTTGTAAGTGCCATGTTTCCCCAGAACTGTGCCTGTGGATTCAGTTCCTTCGGTTTGATACGTCGTTTAACGCGTTTCTTTTGCCCTGTGCCGGCTTTCTTTCTTTTCCCCGAAGCCTTGTAGAACTTGGCCCATGCAAAGCGCCTCATGCGGTCTGTGACGGTGACATCGATTTCGCCGCCCCAGTTGTGGACGGGTGCATAGACCACCTCGTTAAACACCCTTACCCGGTAGTCGGCAGGTGTATATCCGACCGATTTGAAAAGATGCTTCCTGCCGGAGAGCAGCGTACCATAATTGCTGGCGGCATCGGTACCTCCCGAGGACAGCCGTTTGGATTTTGGCCAAGGGTGAAGACCGCCATTAACAAAACCACCCTGGCGGAAGTTATCCTGGAAATGGTCTTTGGCCATACGTCCTACCATGACCGGCATTTTGCGCCGCATCATGCTGTCCAGTCTGTCACGTTTCCGCTTTATCAGTTCTGCAAAATCTTTTATGTCCATAATCATTAGTAATTCAAGAATAATTTATAACTTTGCAACCAAGGCTTCCAATATGCCTTTTATGCGTTATGAATATACCGGAACAAGTGAAGAATGAGGCCCGTGCGCTTATTGAGCAATACGGTGACACCTTCGAATACCTTGGTATTTATGAAGGTCAGGAAGCCTATGTATTCAAGTTCCCAGAAGATTCCTGTACCGGTTATCCTTTTGTTTACCTGTATGACGGTAAAGAAGCAACCGAGATAACCGGTCCGTTATCCCTTGACGTTATCGATTCATGTATCGAAAATATCGAGGAAGGAGACATCGAATAATTTATTGTCAATTCTCAGGACTCCTCTGCAGCTGTGGGAAGTTGCAGCTCCTATTTCACATAAATATTTCACATCTTTCCATTCCATCCCGGAACCGGCAGAATTGTCGCTTTGGGGTTCTATGTACCTTAGTTCGCCGTCTGCGAAACGTTGCAGGATTGTAGCATGTCCGCCCCCGCTTTTCCAACCGATACTCAATTCATACACGCCTTCTTCTTTGCATACTTCATTGAAATACTCCATGTATCTTTTAGGCGTCATTTTCAGGTATCCTTTGTGTGCAACCCAATTGTTTATACTTATATGCTGCACCGGAGTACCATCGATGTTTTTCCAGACTTCAAAAGCACGCCCATTACTAAGGTATTCAAGTTTTGACCCTGCAACATTGCCCTTGGCTGTAATATCCCATCCTCTTAACCGTAAAGCGTATGCCGATGCGCAAGTCTGACAGTTGATGCTGTATGGAGTATCCCGTTTTTTATCGTAATCGCTGTTCTTCCGGTAACGGTTTCCCCTTTTATCACGATATATCCCGTTAGGATCAGGAATATACTCGTCCACGTGTTTGGGATTCGCATTCTGTTTATCCGCCTTATCCACATCCATAGGTTTCCCTTTTTTGATTTTAAGAGCCTTTTCTATTTCGAGGTTGTTCTGGGCAATGGCCATTTTTTCCTCCCTGGTAAGACTGTTCGGCATTTCCGCAATCATTTCATCAATGCGCGCCATAAGTTTATCCACCGCTTTTTTGGCACCCTCGTGGGCTTCCGTCTGATATGGATGATTGTCGGAAAACAGTTTGCCGTCCGTTCCCGGATTGTTATCCAGTCCGGGGTGTGGCTTGTTCTTGTCGTCTTCGTCCGGAAGTGGTGTCGGTTCCTCATCGGTGGCTGTAAGGTCGCACTTGCAATTCCACCGGTCTCCCGGTCGGTGGATGTTCCAGAACGGATCGTCAATCGGTCGGATGGTATTCCAAAATGGGCGGTGGTCAGCCCCCGGATGAATGGAAGTAGATGGTAGCCATTTGAGATTGGGCAGAATATCGCGTTCGCGCAGGAACTGTTGCCAGTCAGCCGCCTGATGCGCCCGAATGACCGCCGTATCATACTCCGTCCGCAGCCAGTGACGAACCTGATGAGAAGCAATGGGCAAGACTTCCTGTACCCATTTGTCGAACGGTTTTAAAATGCCGTTTGAATCCAATAAAAGTCGTGCCATGTCATTCTGCATACGATGTACCTTGAATGCCGAGAATACGGCGTTGTTCCGGAGTATGGCATTTCTGAAATCCTCGTCCGGAGTAATGGCCTTGGATTTGCGGAACCCTTCCTTTGCCGCCTTGTTCATCTTTGCCCATATTTCATTGAACAGGTTGATTTCGATTTCGGTTACCGGATGAAAGTCCCTGCTGTATATGTTCAGCAAGGCACGCCGCAGCACCTCTTCGGAAAAGTCAAACTCCATGGAGATGCTGCCATTATCAGCCGCATACAGTCTGTCGACTACCAGTCTAAAGCTGCCCCGTCTGCCGGGGCTTTCACGAAAAAACCTTTGAGCCAGTTCCGGAAGTTTCTTTTCTGTTTCGGTGTCGGTTCATCATCCCGTCCCTTATTCGCTGGTTCCGGTTCCTTCTTTGGGGTTGGAACCAGGGCAGCCTGTGCAGCCTCCCTTTGCTCAGCCTTCAACTGCTCGTAGTTGGCCGGTTTGTCGATGCCGAATTCCTCATAGAGATAGTCGTCGTCGATGGGGATGTTGAAGTTCTTCTTCAGCTGCGTAAGGATGGATATTTTGGTGCCTGCATCCGTTTCCTTCGGTTCCGGGAAGCAGAATGTACCCCCTTCAGTATTGATGCCCATGTGCAGCAGAATGTCCGTCATGTCGTAATTTAACACATTGAGCACGTATTTCCGGTCAGCCTCCAGCACCTTGTCTTCCACCTTTTTATGCACCGTACCCAAAGCCTGTGTACCTTTTTCGGACGATTCGGTGGTCAGCGTATTGCCCAGTATCAGTTTGGATATTTCATTGTTGCACCGTTCGCAGAGGCGTTCATAGACATCGGCAGACCCCGTTTTGTTGCCGGCTTCCGTGAGCTTGAGTTCCGTATCCTTGGCATGAAAGAACTGCGCCAGGCTTCCGGCATTCGCAGCATCCTCCATGGCCCGCTGACGGGACTCGTCGTCGTCGGAATCATAGATATATTCCTGGATAGGCATGCCGAATACCTCGGAGAACTGTGCCCAGTCGCCCGTGGTGTTACGCTTGTAGATGACCCACGGGGCTGCCTTGGCCAACAGCCCCAAATCGGACGGCGAACCCACAAAAAGCAAGTCGGTATATTCATCCCAGGAATGGCCGGTGATGTCTGTCTGGTGCCGCAAGATGAGTTCCCTGACCGGATCCACATGCTTACGCGGTACCAGGTCGTAGTCCACCCATTCCTGCAGCTTGTAGAACTGGCAGAGCGAAAAGCCCCAGAACTTGGCATCGAGGATGTCACCCACCAGCCGGTTGAACCAGGGCGACTGTATCTGTTCGTTGATTTTATCGTCAGGCTTCCCGTCCACCCGGAATTCCATGTTGGAGCACAGCACAGCATTCTTGCGCTTTTCGATGACACAAGAAAGGTGCGTATCCATCAGAATATCCTCGTAGAGGTCATAGAGTTTGTAACGTCGTGAGAAGTCGACATTCTCGGCTGCCTTGACGGCTGCCATGTAGTCGGAAATGTCCAGTCCGAAGCGTTTGGGCTGTGTGAGCACAATCACATTCGGTTTCTTCTGCCCCGGCAAGGCGAAATTCCCCCCTACGGTGATGATGCCGGCTTTGTTGTTTTTTCTGTTTTTCTTCTTCATACTGCTTGCTTTTTACCAGTGGTTCGTACGTTTGCGGTTGCTTTGAATGCGGAAATCCGATCTGCCTGCCCTTTCTTCCTCCGGCAGCAGCGGAGCCCCTTCGATAGATATATCCTCGTCGGCCACCGCCTTCATCCATTCCACTGCCCGTTCGTATCGGTCCTTGCGTACCTGGGAAAGTTTCTGCGGGTTGTGGATGCAGAAGATGTGATAGACTGCCATGTCGATGACCATCATCAGCACGAGCTGGTTCCGGTTCTCGCCGGTAGCTTCGAAGATTTTGTTGCAGTCGTAACGTTTGCTCAAGTAGCATCGCATTTCGGCAATGGCCCTGTCCTCGCAAACCTCAATGACCGTTTCGTCTTCGCGTACCAGTGCGTCGAGAATGTCGCGATGGATACTCGCATCGTAATCGGTGAGTTCTACAAATTTGCTCATAGTCCTATTTTTTTTAGAGTTGTCATAATCTTTTCTTGTTCCGTTTTCTCATATCCTTCCTTGAACGGAAAACGGGCGGTTCGATGCGCCTGATCAGTTCATCGATGATGCGGTTCGCCCCTTCGACCGCATCCGGTCCGTCGGCCGGGTAACGCATGGTCAGAGTGAACAGCTTGAACTGGTCTTCCAGTTCCTTCATGTGCGGATTGTCCCGTTCAGCCTCGTTGAGGATGAGGTTCCCTTCGCGGTTGAGCGGTTCAAGGTTGGCCTCGATACGCGTAGCCTTGTCCGTCTTCTTCTCCTCGTCGCCCCGGATGAACAGGGCAATCTTCTGTTCACGACGCACCTTTGCCACCAGCGGTTTGAACACCTGCTGGAAGAAAGGGTCCTGCAGCTTGTTGTTCTCCATGTAGCAATAGACATTGGTCTTACCCCCGACAAAATCAAGCATGCGGACATACCAGTCAATGAACTCCGCATTGAGTGCTTGCGCCAGAAAAGTCTTGATGACGTAAAGCCTGCCACCCAATTTGCCACAAAGTGAAACCGTCTTGAAGGATTTCCCTTTCTTCCCCTTGCTTTCGCCCGGTGCCGGGTCGCCATACGCCACGAGAAACTTGAATTTAGAGAGGGCCGGAACCTTTCCGTATGCTATGTCCTCGAAGACCTCGCCTACGGAAATGGGATTGTTGAAATATTCCCCCTGTGCAGCCTTGGTTGAAATTTTGGAGAGCGTACGGTCGATGTCTTCCTCCGAGTTCTTTTCCGGCCATGTGGAAAATCCGTTTTTGTCGCGGATGTTCACGATGTCCCATGAGTCGGCCATTTCGCCCGCCCTCACCACGCAGCAGTCCTTGGCAATGATGTTTCCGCAGAAGATGACCAGTGTAGGTTCGGAAATGGACCGCGTGGGGTACAGCGCATTTTCCCACCAGTCCCAGCGCTTCTGGATGATGTCCGGGTTCTTGGTGTCCTCGTCCGTATCAAAGTCATCGACCAGCAGCACGTCGGGACGTATGGCCTCGTTACGCGAACCACGTGGAGACTGCCCGGCACCCAGTGCGCGGAAAGAAACCTTCCCTTTGGTGGTGAATTCATCCCCGGTCCATGAGCCCGGCATTTCCTGTTTGCCGTAGTATGCCATGATGCGCCCATTGGCTTCGAGGTTAGCCCGGTAGGGATCGAGCAGCCGCACCGCATTGTCCTTGCTGTTGGAGGTCAGAATCACATTCTTTTTGCGTCCGGTCAGCGTGAGATACATGACGATGAACATGGTGATGGTGGATTTGGCCAGCTCACGGCTCCAAGACAGCACCTCGAACCATTCATCGTGTGCAATGATCCGCCGGATAGCCTTTTTCTGGAAGTCGGCAAATTCATATTTGGCATAATTCGGGAAAAAGAACCTGATCCATTCAATGGGGTGTTTTTCGAGGTAAGCCCTGTGTTTTTCACGTTCGGCAGCCGTCATGTTCCTGTCGACGGGTGTAGCCCTTGCGATGTCGTCTTTGTACTTCTCCCAATCGAGTAGAGCGAGTCTGTCAGTCTGTTTCATTGTCTGTCCCTTTATAATTTGTTTTTAATGTACGCATCGGCTATGCTTGTTATTTCCTTAGCCTTTTCGAGGTCGGCTTCCCTCACCCAATCGACGAACCCGGTGATGACACTGATGATGTCGGCAATGCCCACTTCCTGCTCCATGTTGCGTATGGCCGCCGACAGTTTCCCGAGAATGTCCGCCTCCTTGGATGAAGGAAACCGTTCCCCCTCAGGCCGTTCGGCGATGGCCTTGTTTATTTCGGCCACCTGCCTGTAGAGGTTAGCCACCTGTTCCTGCCTTGTGAGCGTAAGCCCCACCTTCTGTTCCTCCCACTTCCCGGCCCGAACCCAATTAGATACGGACACCCGTGACACACCCACCCGGTCAGCAATTTCCTGCTGTGTGAGGTTTTCCTTGAGATACAAAGTTTTTGCCCATTCCTTTTTCTGGGCATTCGTCAAATCTGCCATAAATCGTCCTTTTTAGTTGTAAATCACGTTACAAAATTGCATTAAAAAGCGGTGTTTGTAAAAGGCTGTACGCATGATGACGGGTTATAGCGTTATGATAACGCCAGAAAGCGTCATGATAAAAACGCGGTTTCCTGGTGCCATAGGAATGTTCTATTTTCGCATCATCGAAAGGCGGGGCAGCCCGCAGGAAAGTGTATGACGATGAGCAGATTTTTCAATATTACAACGAGTGACGACGGTACCAGTACGATATTCCTGTATGGGGACATCGGAGACTATACGGAGGTGCAAAGCGGGCGCATAGCCCAGGAACTGATGGAAGCCGAACGCGTGAGCCGGCGCATCCATGTACGTATCAACAGCAACGGCGGGGAAGTGTACAGCGGCATTGCGATATTCAACGCCCTGCGTCATAGCAAGGCCGACATCCGGATTTATGTGGATGGCATCGCTGCCAGCATGGCCAGCGTGATAGCCCTTTGCGGCAAACCTGTAGAGATGAGCAAATATGCCCGTCTGATGCTGCACAGTGTGAGCGGCGGGTGCTATGGCAACAAACAGGACCTGCAGCGCTGCATGGAAGAGATAGAAAGTCTGGAGGGCAGCTTGAGCGAAATCTATGCCGAGCGGCTGGGCATGAGCCAGGAAGAAGTGAAACAGACCTATTTTGACGGCGAGGACCACTGGCTGACTGCCCAGGAAGCTCTGGACCTCGGTTTCATAGACGGCATCTATGATGCAGACCCCGTGCCGGCCGACAGTACGCCGGCACAGATATATACTTTATTCAATAACCGGCTCATTGAGCCACAAAACAACAGCGAAGACATGAATCTGGAAGACGTAAAGAAACGCCCGCGCTTCAAGGACTGCGCGAGTGATGCGGATGTGTTCCGCCTGATGGACCACCTGGAGGAAGAGGCCGGCAAGGTACCTATCCTTACGAAAGAGAACACCGACCTGAAGGCCAAGGTGAAGATCTACGAGGACAAGGCTGCCGCCGAAGACCTTGCCGCCCGCAAGCAGCTGCTTGACGCAGCCGAGCAGGACGGCCGCATCGATGCGACCACCCGTCCCATCTACGAAAACCTTTTGGCCAACGACCGTGAGAACGGCGAAAAGGCCCTGGCCCAACTGCCGGTGAAGCGCCGTGTGATGGAAGACCTGCACTTGGAACCGAACGGAGATGAAAGTCCCTGGGCCAAGCGCATGCGAGAAATTAAGGACAAACGTAAAAAGTGATTGAACTATGGCAATAATTGTAAGAAACACGAATTACAGCGGCGAGGTACTTGAACAGTTGCTGACGCTTGCCGCTACGAGCAATGAGATTGTTGAAAAGGGGCTGATCATGGTGATTCCCGGTGTGGAAAAGAAAATCAGCCTTCCGCGCCTGAAGACCGGCAAGATGCTTCAGAAGCGCAAGGAGAACCCCAACGTGGAGGATTCGAAGGGCAACTTCAACTACGACGAGAAGAGCCTTGACCCTGTGGATTTCATGGCCTTTACCGTATTTAACCCCCGCACGTTCGAGAACATCTGGCGCAAGTGGCAGCCGAAGGGCAACCTGGTATTCTCGGAACTTCCGCCCGAAGCTCAGAACGCCCTTCTTTCCGAGCTGGCCAAACAGGTGCAGTTTGAATTGGGCGACCACTATGTGAACGGCGAATATGGGGATGATGACGACCACCTTTTCAACGGCATTTTGAAACAGATGTCGAAAGATACAGAGGTGATTGTGGTGGACAGTTCAGAATCGACCATGCTGGGCAGACTGAAAGCCATGCGTGCTAAGATTCCCGTGGCCATCCGCAACCACCCGGACCTTCGCATTCTGATGAGTGTGAACGACTTTGACAAATATGATGACGAGCTGACCCAGCGCGAGGCCAAGAACACGAGCGAAACCGACGTGAATGCCCGCCGCTACAAGGGCATTACCATCGAGACGCTTGCTGCCTGGCCCGATGATCTGATTGTGTGTACCCTTTGTTCGCCCGATGCCGGCGGCAACCTGTTTGCGGCTGTGAACCTGCAGGACGATGAAGACGTGATTCAGATTGACAAGATTTCGAACGCCAGCGAACTGTACTTCTTCAAGATGCTGATGAAGGCCGATACGAACATTGCCTTCGGTGAAGAAGTGGTGGTGCTGGACAAGCGCAGCAACCCCGTGTTCAAGGCGAGCGAGAAGAAGATTTCAGTTGACCCTGCCAGCGTGACCCTTGAGGCTACCGGTGGCAGTGAAGAAGTAACCGTGACCGCCAGCGGTGAATATGAGATAGGCAGTGCCCCTGCCGGCTTCAAGGTGGAAGCGACGGATAACGGTGTAAAGATTTCGGCCGGTGCAAACAGTGGCAGTCAGAAAACCGGTACGCTGACCCTTACGCTCAATGCCGACCGCAGCAAGACGGCCAAGATTACCATTACCCAAAACCAGAAAGAATAAGATGATATGGCAAAGTTGAAGTATCTGGTAATTCATTGTACGGCTACGCCTGAAGGCCGTGAGGTAAGCAGCGCAGACATCCGAAAGTGGCACACTTCGCCCGTGAAGCAAGGTGGTCGAGGCTGGAAACAGGTGGGCTATACCGACCTGTTCCATCTGCAAGGCGGAGTGGAACGCTTGGTGAACAACAACGAGGATGCGCAGGTGGATCCGTGGGAAGTGACCAACGGGGCCAAGGGGTACAACAGCGTGAGCCGCCACATTGTGTATGCCGGCGGTGTGGCCAAGGATGGCAAGACCCCGAAGGATACCCGCACCGGCTGCCAAAAAAAGGCACTGGAGAAGTATGTGAAGGACTTCCACCGCAGATTCCCGGATGTGCGCATTGTGGGACACAACGAGCTGGCGGCCAAGGCCTGCCCCAGCTTTGATGTACAGAAATGGCTGAAAGAAATAGGTATTAACCAATAATAAAAGAAGCAATCAATGAAACGAATTATGCTGTTTATGATGCTGATGCTCGGTGCGGTATCGGCTGTGATGGCCCAAGGGGCTGATGTTCCGGAAACGGACTATGACGCAATGATAGGCACCTTTGCCGGTTTTGCAGCCGGTGTGGTGGTGCTTACCGAAGGTTTGAAGGGCTTGTTCCCCCAGATGAAAGGCTGGGTGACTCAGTTGGTAAGCTGGTGTGTGGGCCTGGTATGCGTGATGCTGCTGTGGTGGCTTGATGCGGGGTTTGTGAGTGATGTGAGCTGGGACATTGCCTTGCTGTATGGCTTTGGTGCCTCGCTTGTGGCCAACGGCGTGGCTGACACGGGACTGGTGCAGTGGGTTATCGGGTTATTCCGCAAGAAACGCGAGGAAACAGCATAAAAGGTTGACTGACTAAAAAAACGGGTGGTATGGACTTTAGCGAGATCATGAACATCATACTTAGCGGCGGCCTTGTGGGCACTGCAACAGCCATCGGTTCACTGCGTGCCACGGTGAGGAAAGCGAAAGCGGAAGCGATGAAGGCCGAAGCCGACGCGGAAGGTGTGCGTGTGGACAACGCGGAACATGCCACCCGCGTTTTGGTAAACAACATTGTGGTACCCTTAAAAGAAGAGCTGAATGCAACAAGAAAAGACCTGCAGGCCAACAAGCGCGAAATGGCGCGACTGCGCAAGGCCATTGACACTGCCAACAGTTGCCGCCATCATGATGACTGTCCTGTGCTTGGCGGGCTGCGCAAGCAGCAGGAAGAGCATGACGGCGGAGAAGACACAGACGGAAACGGCAAGCGCAGACAGCGCGAGCGGAAGCCGACGGGCGGGACTGGTGATGGCGGGGATACCGGCGAGTGCGGTGATGCTGACGATAGCGGCGGACAGCCTCCGTAAGCTACCCGAAGGCGCGGTGTATCGCGGCAAGAGCGGTCAGGCCAACCTGACGGTAGGGACTGACGGCAAGGGGAACCTTGTGGCCGAAGCCTCGTGTGACAGCCTGCAGCAGCTGGTGCTGTGGTATGAAGAAGAGCTGACACGCATCCGAAGCGAGACCAAGAATAATGTTTCGAATGACGTTCAAATGGAAGAAAAACGCCCTCCGAACCGGATGCGGACGTTTATGACAGGTGTATTGGCCGGCTTATTGGCCGGTGTGTTATTAACCCTCAAAGTAAAGAGACAATGAACAAGAATTTTATTTATGGCATAGCCAGCGTGAAGTTTGGTGACAAACATGTGGGCTATATTGAAAAAGGCAGCTGGGACTGGGGCGGCCAGAAGCCGGAGAGCGTGGACATTGAGGCAGAACAAGTGCCGGATGCCCCGGTGCTTACCCTGCTGCAAAAGAACGGCACGGTGAGCCCCACATTTAACCTGATTCAGCTGGACTACAAGAACCTGAAGGCGGTGCTTGGAGGCAAGCTGGCTCCGAATGATGAAACCCCCACTTCGTGGGAAGCCCCGGAGGAATTGATCCAGTTATCGGGCAAGTGGGAAATCAAGTTTGTGAGCGGTCAGACGATGACGATACCCAACGGCGTGATATTGGCCAACCTGGGCGGCAAGCTGACGCTGACGGAAGTGTCGAAGGTGGAATGCCAGCTGAAGATCAACAAACCAGCGGAAGGCGGTGCCCCATATAAGATTGCTGATGCTGCAGGCTAAAATTGAGCGGAAATGGACAACCGATTGGAACAACTGATAGAAATGGAGTGTGCGGATGCGCTGCTGGACAGCGGCGTGTCCGTTCCTCTTAAAAGGTGGAAGCTCCCGTGGCTGAAACGTCCGCTGGAGGTGCGTGTGACGATGAAGCGTCCGAGCCTGCGCGGGCAGATTCTGCTGGCGAGGGAATACCTGAAGATGGGTGTTGCATCCGGGTGGCAGCCGAAGGACAAGACCGAGGAACTAAGCTTTGTAGCGGAGCATGGCAAGGCTGTGAGCCGTCTGCTGGCCTATACGGTGTGTCGGGGCTATGTGTCGCGACATGTAGGTATCGGTGTGACGGCCTGGGTGCTGCGGAACTTTGTGGAGTGGAAGTATCTGATGGCGCTGTTCCGAACGTTTGAGCGGCTGATGGGCACGAAGGATTTTATGCGTATTATCAGCTCGGCGGCGCGGGCGAACCCGATGACTCCGAGACTGAGCCAGGCAAGGATGGGGAGTTAAGAACCCGTTATGAGGGTTCCCATAGCCCTTTCGGTTTCGTGTGGCAGGTGGCGAGTGCAACGGGCTGGAGTGTGGACTACATTCTGGACGGTGTGAACTACCAGACACTGATACTGATGCTGAGCGACGCGCCGCGGTATGTGCGGCAGAAGAGGGGCAGCAGTAAGTGTGACAGCCACCCGGAGCGCAGCGCCGAGGATGAAGCGAACGATATAGTAGGATTTTTTCAAAGCAAACTGGAATGAGTAAACCTGTAGAAGTTGAATTTTTGATGAAGGATAACCTTACGCCCGGCATGAATAAAGCCGAGCGTGAGGCACTGGAACTGCGTAATACAGTAAGGCTGTTGGAAGCAGAACTGGAGAGGTTACGTCTTGCAGGTGAGACAGCTGCCCCGAATCTGGACCAAAGTGCCAATATTGCGCAGATCCATGCGCTGGAGAAGCAGCTTGAGGAACTGCACGCCCAGTTGAAAATGTTGCAAAATGAATCGGAATCTGTACAGGTCACTCCTGCGGATATACCTAATGCACAGCGTCAGTTCAATGGTCTGCACAACAGTATCCAGCAGATGGCGCGTGAAATGCCTTCCTTGGCAATGGGCCCGCAGATGTTCTTCCTGGCCATATCCAACAACCTGCCAATCTTTACCGATGAGTTGGCCCGTGCCCGGAAAGAATACGATGAGCTGCAGAAGTCCGGCAAGAAAGGCACACCGGTATGGAAGCAAGTTCTGTCCTCACTCTTTTCCTGGCAGACGGCTATGACCACCGGCATCATGTTGCTGGTAATGTACGGTGATGAAATCTGGGATTGGACGAAAGGCTTGTTCAGCGCCAAAAAAGGCGTGGATGAATTCAGCATATCACTGAAGGAAATGACCGAGATAGAGAAGGACGGCCGTGCCCAAATGGTGCGTACCCGTTTCGAACTGAAATCAGTTACCGATGAGATAAAGAATTTCACCGGAAGCAAAGAGCAGGAAAAAGCCAAAGTGGAGGAATTGAACCGCAAGTATGGGGAGTCCTTCGGATACTATAAAACACTTTCTGAATGGTATGACGCCCTTATCCAAAAGAGTGAAGACTATGTGCAGGTACTTTTGCACCAGGCCAATGTTCAGAATCTTGTAAACAAAGCGGCAGAGGCTGATGAGGAAGTGAATAAAATAATGGCGCAAAAGCCGGAAGAAGCAGAAAGCGCCATGGGATTTTGGGGAAAGGTGGGCCAGTATATCATTCAGTCCAGTATGGCAGAAGCCGGACAATTCTATGATGCACAGGCAGCCATTAAACAGCATGATCAGGAAGCTTATGATACATTGTTGGAAAACGCAAAAACCAAACGTGACGGTTATCTGACGAAAGCGCAGGAAGAAGTAAAGAAAGCCGCAGAGGCTGCCAAGAAAGGAAATATCGGTGGACATGTTGACCCTAAACAGCCGGGAACAGATCCAAAATCAGAAACCCAAAGACGGCTTTCTACAGAACGCAGGCTGGCACAGGAACTTGCCGCCCTGCAGGCTGAAAACCGAAAGGAAGAGATAGACCGTATGAAAGACGGCACCGATAAGAAACTTGCACAAATAGAATATGACTATAACGCGCGAAAAGAAGAAATTAACCGGCAGGAAGCATCCTGGAAACGGGAAAACAAGGAAGCTGGTATAACTACCGGGGGAGGCGGTTTGACCCCAGACCAGAAAGATGCCCTTGCTGCTGCCCGGGATTCCAACGACAAGAACCGGAGTGCAGCTCTTGCTGCCACCTTTGAGGAAGAAAAGGAAAAAGAAGCCGAAGCCATGCGAGATTACCTGTCGGAATATGGCAACTACGAGGAAAAGAAACTGGCCATCACGCAGGAGTATGAAAAACGCATTGCAGAAGCCACAACAGAAGGCGAACAAAAAACACTTCAGGAAGAGTTGAAGAAAAAGATGGCAGATCTGGACATAGAGGAACTGAAGGAAGGGTTGGACTGGGAATCCGTCTTCGGAGACCTTGACAAGGTATCCACTGAAAGCCTGCAGTCACTCCGTACCCGTCTGAAGGAATATATCGATACTCAAAAGGATCTACAGCCGGACAGTCTGAAAGACCTGGTACGTGCGATAGATTCCATCGACAAGAAACTGAACGAACGCAATCCTTTTACAGCGTTGAAAACATCCATATCCCAGGTGCAATCCACGACCTTGTCAGTCAAGGAAGCCCAGGAAGCCTACAACAAGGCCGTCAGGGAAGGAACGGAAGCCGAGCAACAGAATGCCAAGGCTACGCTGGATGCAGCGCGGAACGCCAAGCAGAAGGCTTTGGCCGAGGCCACGGACGCGCTGCATAACAGTGTGGGCCAGGTGAAGGAATATGTGGGTGCTGCGGAAGACCTGCTTGGGCTGGTGGAGCAGTTCGGCATCGATCCCCCCGAATGGATGGGCGAATGGCTGGATGGTATGGGGCAGACGCTGGACGGGCTGGAGAGCATAGACTTGACGCGGCCGATGAGCATTCTGACCGGTGGTATCAAGGCATTGGGCGGTGTGGTGAAACAGGTGTTCAGCCTGGGCGGTATCATCAACTGGAGCGGCAGCAATGCCAAGGAGGTGCAAGCCACCATGGAGCGTCTGACCAACCGGAACGAGATGCTGCAGACCTCGATTGAGGACCTGACCGACACCATCAAGCAGAGCCGTGGTACAAAGAGTGTGGCGGCTTACCGCGATGCGTACAAGATGCAGCAGGAAACGAATTCGAACTACCTGCAGATGGCGATGGCACAAGCCGGATACCACGGCAGTCACCACAGCTGGAACTACTACTGGGGCGGTTTCAACCAGGCACAGATAGACAAACTGAGCGGACAGATTGGCCGACAGTGGGACGGGAACCTGTGGAGCCTGAGCCCGGAGGAGATGAAGGCGCTGCGCAGCAACGTGGACATGTGGACGCAGATACAGAACACCGGCAAGGGCGGTTACGGCGGGCGACTGACCGAAAAACTGGATGACTACATAGACCAGGCCGGCAAGCTGGAGGAACTGACCGACCAGCTGTATGAAGGGCTGACGGGCATTTCGTTTGACGGAATGTATAGCAGCTTCATCGATAATCTGATGAACATGAAGTATGGCGCGAAGGATGCGGCGGAGGATATATCCGAGTACTTCATGCGGGCGATGCTGAGCAACAAAATCGGTGAACTGTACAGCGAAAAACTGAAAGGCTGGTGGGAGAAGTTCGGCAAGGCGATGGAGGACAACGAACTGACCGAGGCGGAACGGAACGCGCTGACTGAAGAGTACATGCAGTATGTGGACGAAGCCCTTGCCCTGCGTGACAACCTGGCTGCCGCCACGGGCTACGACAAGACCGAAGCCGGCGGCACCAGCCAGAGTGCGAAAGCGGGCGGCTTTACGGCCATGACGCAGGACCAGGGTACGAAGCTGGAGGGTATGTTTACCAGCGGGCTGCAGCACTGGAGTAGCATGGACGATAATCTGGAAAGCGTGGTGGAGAAGATGGACACGGCCGAAGGGCATCTGGCTCGGATAGCCGAGAACACCGGTGTGAGCGCCGGACACCTGGGCGAACTGAAGGAAGTGATAAAGAAAATGATACGTGACGGACTAAAAGTGAAGTGATATGGGCAATATACTGAGCGGACTGGTGCTGGTGAACGGCACGGACATCTGGACGGAATACGGCGTATTCCTGGTGGAAGACCGGCGCGGCGGCATGGAGAACCTGACGGCCATCCTGACCCCGAGCAAGGCCAAGAAGGATACGGCTGTGGACATACGGGAGGAGCACGGGGAGAAATACAGCCCCGTGCTGACCCCCCGGAATGAGGCACGTGACGTGACGCTGCACTTTGCCCTGTACAACAAGACCAAAGCCGGATGGATGAAGCAGTACTTTGCCTTTGTGAATTTCCTGAAGCAAGGGAAGGACGGCTGGATGGAGATCCGTTTCCCCCAGCTGGACCTGCAACTGCGGGTGAAGTATGCCGACTGCACGAAGTTCACCCCGCTGACCTATCTGTGGACGGAAGGCGTGCATGCCGGAAAGTTCCGGGTAAAGTTCCGGGAACCGAAACCGATTATATAACCATTCAAACGCTATTAGAATATGCTTCTAACGATATATGACAAAGCCGGGATCAAGCGTGCGGACGTGGCTGTGAACGACAGCTCGACGCAAAGCAAGGAGGTACAGGGAGACAATGTGCTTTCCCTGTCGTTCAGCTATTATGCCTTCCTGCCCCTGGACGTGAACGACTATACGGACTATCTGGGCGAGCGGTACTGGCTGACGGAACGCTACACGCCGAAGCAGGTAAACGAGGGCGAGTGGGACTATGACCTGAAGCTGTACGGCATGGAGAGCCTGATCAAGCGGTTCCTGGTGCTGGAGACGACGGACGGGGACACGAACCCCTTGTTTACCCTGACAGCCATGCCCCGCGAGCATGTGGCGATGGTGGTGAAAGCCATCAATGACGGCATGGGCCACATTACCGACTGGAAGGTGGGTACGGTGGAAGGTACGGAGCTGATCACGATAGACTACGAGGGGATGTACTGCGACGAAGCACTGAAAGCTATTGCCGAAAAGGCCGGCGGCAAGGTGGAATGGTGGATTGAGGGGCAGACGGTGAACGTGTGCCGCTGCGAGCACGGGGAAGAAATCGCCCTGGGGTACGGCAAGGGGCTGACCTCGCTGGAAAGAGACACCAGCAACACGGCCAAGTTCTACACCCGCCTGTTCCCGGTAGGTTCGACCCGCAACATCGATGCGGAGAAATACGGCAGTCCGAGGCTGATGCTTCCCGGCGGAAAGAAGTACATCGAGCAGGGTGTGGAGGAATACGGCATCTATGACCATTACGAGCAGGAAGCCTTCAGCGGCATCTTCCCCCACCGGGTGGGTACGGTGAGCTCGGTACGCAGCGAGGAGGTGACGGACGAAGAAGGGAACAAATTCACCATCTATTACTTCCGGGACGGGGAACTGAACTTTGACCCCAACCTGTACGAACTGGCCGGCGAGACCAAACGTGTGTCGTTCCAGACGGGCGACCTGGCCGGGCTGGGAGAAAGCGATGACCACTACTTTGAGGTGAACTACGACAGTGCGGCAAGGGAATTTGAACTGATTACCATCTGGCCCTATGATGACGGCACGCAGCTGCCGGGCGGCAAGCTGGTGCCCCGATCAGGCGATACCTATATTCTGTGGAACATCCGGATGCCGGATGAGTATTACCGGCTGGCCGAAGAGGAATTTGCGGCAGCGGTTGAGGAGTACAACCGGGACCACTGGCTGGACATTGCCGCTTACAAAGCCCCGACAGACCCGGTGTACATGGAGGAGCACGGCATCGACCTGTTTGTGGGCAGACGGGTGAAACTGGAGAGCCGGAAGTATTTCCCGGAAAAAGGCTACCGGCAGAGCCGTATCACCAAAATCAGCCGCAAGGTGAACGAACCCGGGCAGATGGACATCGAGATAAGCGATGCGCTGCAGGTGGGCAAGTTCGACAAGGTGACGGACAGCATCGGTGCGCTGAAAAGCTATACGAAATCAAAGACGGAAGGCGCTGCCCTTCCGGACATCATACGAAGCTGGGACAAGACGCTGCCCACGGACAACAACCTGTTTTCAGCGCGGCGCAGCCAAAAGGAGTTTCTGAACAAGAACCAGCCGGACACGGCCAAAGAGCCCATCCGCTTCCTGAAAGGTGTGAGCTTTGGCGAGGCTGCCGGCGGCAAGCCCTGCGGCAGCGTGGACGGTGAGGGCAATGCCGAGTACCTGACTGCCGTGATCCGCGAACTGCTGCGCAGCACGGAGTTTGTGGACGGGCTGACCGGTGAGGGCTGGCAGCTGTGGATTGACCAGCTGACGGGACTGACGAACCTGACGGTGGACAAAGTGACTGCCCGGCAAAGTCTGGTGGCGCTGGAACTGCTGATTGAGCAGGTGCGCAGCGTGTGCGGCCAGCTGGTGGTGTCGGCAGCCAACGGCAAGATCAAGGACGTGGTGAAGCAGGGTGACAACTACCGCATCGTGTTTGAGCAGGAATCGGGCTTTGTGGCCCATGACCTGATGCGCTGTGCCGTTACAGGTGGCAAGAAACTAAAAGCATACTGGGTGGAGGTGGCCTCGGTGATAGCCGGCGGGGTGATGGTTCCGGTTAGCGAGTTTGGCGGGGTGAAGCCGGAGGCCGGCGATGAGTGCGTGCTGATGGGCAACACGGGCAACCCGCTCCGGCAGAACCTTATATCCATTGCGGCCACGGAGGACGGGCAGCCCCGTATCGACATTCTGGACGGGGTGAAGGCCAAGAACTTCAACGGCTGCCTGCGCTGTCGGCTGGGCAAGCTGGACGGCATCAGGAGCAGCGCTTTCCCGGCAGACAACCAACCGAAGGGAAACGGCCTGTATGCTGACAACGTGTGGCTGAAGGGTACGTTCGTGTTGATGACGGGCGAGGACATATTGACACGCTTTGAGATAACCGAGGGGAAAATCCATTCGGCTGTAGAAAGCTTGCGCAAGGAGATACGTGAAGAACAGAGCTATCTGGACAACAGCAGTTTTGCCGACGGCATGGACAAATGGAAGACGGGCAGCAAGGCCACGCTGTTCACCCTGGGCGGACGCTGGATCTGGGCGAACGGCGGTCCTTACGGAACGAAGCCGGACGGCCATGCCGAGATACGGACCGACGGCAAGGTGCCTTATGCCTATATCCGGAACAATTACATCATGCAAAGGCTGCAAGACTTCCGCCTGGTACCGGAGTACCGGCAGACGAACAGCCAGGGTGAACGGGTGCCCGGAGTGGTGTATCTGTCGTTCAGTTACCGGGTCATCAAGGCCGGAAGGCTGAAAATCGAATTTGTGAACGCTGACAAGACCGGGTTTGAGAACTTCAACATGTTTGGTCATGAAGAAGACCTGCCCGTGGGCGGTGAGAAGATGTTTACGCTGGACGGACTTTGGAACGGCACTGGCGACTTCAAGCTGTCGTTTACGGGCGTGATTTACATTTCGCTGCTGGTGCTGAGCACCAACAGGGCAGATGCACTGGCTTATAAGTACCGGACGCTGTTTGAACAGAGCGACAAACTGGTAAAGATTGCAGCAGAGAACTTTGATGCCAATGGTAAGGTGATAGAGTCGTCGAGCATCATTACGACAGCGAAGTACAATGTTTTGATGTCAAAGTATTTTGCTGAAGACGGGTCGTTGATTAACTGTTCTGGGCTGGTTACGAACAGCAACTTTGCCGAGCTGTTTGCCAAAGGTGTAACGGAAGAGGGCCTTGTGAAGACTGCCGACATCAAGGCTTTTGTGACGAAGGATGATGTGGGAGAAATCATAAGCGGTGTTACGATACGTGCTGACCAGATACAGCTTGAAGGGCTGGTGACTGCCAATAACAACTTCAAGATACTTGAAGACGGAAGCATAGAGGCCCAAAACGGAAAGTTTACCGGAGAAATTGACGCAACAACCGGCAAGATAGGCGGATTCAGTATTACGTATGGGCACATCGGCATTGACCGGGAAGGAGATAGAAACGGCATGTTCCTGTATGACACGATGATAGGTTTCAACGGGGATGACATGCAGTCTATTATCGGAACCTGGTCTAATTTGGGCACATATCTTTTGGGCAGGTTCATCAACACCAGAAATGACTTTGTCAACTACGGTCTGGTGTTCGATGTATCAGGAAGCATGAGTGACCGGAATTATGCTTTTGTTGGCAATGGAGACGGTATATTAAAGGGCGTTGTGGAAGGCTTCAAACTGAACTGGATTTCATTTGCAAAGGATAATGAAGCCATATATATCAATCTGAACAAAGGGAAATATGTGGAAGTCAATGTTAACTATAAAAATTGCGTGCTGATGCTTCCCCTTCTTTCAGAATTGCGTACAGCTTTAGGCCTAAGTTCTAAATCGACTGACGATATTGCAGTCAGACTGACTGTAGTAAAACGCAGCGGAACAAATGTAAGGGTGTACGGAAGAACCAACCAGGTAACGATAAATGGTAGCTCTGTGGACAATGATGAACATCCCTATCTGCGAGACAACAATTTTGGGAATACCCAATATTGGGAGATTGGCAACGGGGATACAGTTGAATTCCTGCTTACGTTCAGCGGGAACGAATATAATGCCTATACAGTGAGTATTCATCGATAAAAACTATACGAGTATGAAATTGAACTTTAAAGAATTCAGCATTCCTTCCGGAATCAGCATCAGCAAAAGAAACTGGCAGACTACTGACGTGCGTGAACAAGTGGCAGACTTGCTTTATACCCATGCCAACGGAATTAAGGCCCATCGGCTGGCCTTTAAAATACTTGACAGCAACGGGGATGAGGAATACAGCGCTGAGGAGACAGGGATGGTGCGGTATGTGATAGAGCAGTTTTGTCTGCCCTGTGTAATAGACGGATTGAATATACTTCTGCAGGAAGAAAACAATAAAAACGAATGAGTATGGCAGAAATGACGCAAGAAGAAATGGTTCAGGAAGTGCTGGACCGTGTGCTCCAGTCCTCTACCGGTGTGGAGGATTTGGAAACTGTTACCTCTCTGAACGGTGTGAAATCACTGCCCGGCGAGAAGGACGGGAAAATGGTGAATGTACCCCTGGAACTGATAGGGAAGCCTGCGAGCGATGCCGCCGCCCGAGCCGAGGCTGCCGCCAAGAAAGCGGAAGGAGCCGTAGCCGGGCTGGAGGAAAAGACCCAGGCCGCCACGGAAGCGGCGAGCAAGGCCAACGAGGCAGCCGGCAAGGCTGAGCATGCTGCAGCCAAGGTGGAGAGTACCACTATCAGTGCGATGAAAGGGGCTACGGTGCGTTTTTCAGGCTTTGTGGACCAGGTTACGACAGAAATATCGAGTGCAACACAAGCGGGTGGTGCCGTGGTTTATGCCCGGAATCTGAACCAGTTTGTTTACCGGCATAACGGCAAGTATTACACGAGCTGGATGGTGAACGGAGTGCCAGGGATGGGCATGTATAAGGATGAGAACGGTGTATTGCGCGATAAAGTGTATATCTACGGGAACAGCCTTTATACTGCCTCATTCGGCAGATTGACCCTTTTTTCCCATCGGCACGAGGTGATGAGCGAAAGCGATTATGAGGCTATGGAACTAAAGGATGGCGACACGATATATCTGACATACGAGGAGGAATGACATGATAAAAAAGGGATTGAAGGATATAACGGGCGTGTACATTGGACAGCGTGCGATTTCGGCAGTGTATGTCGGGGCAAGGCTGGTGTGGTCTGCCATAAGCAGCTGCTTCGGCAGCGGGTTCTGGCGAGGCGACAAGCCGTGGAGCCGGACCGACGGGTGGCGAAGAAATAAATGAACAATGACTAAAGCAAGATATTATGGCAAAGAAGGTATATGACCAGGACGGGCTGGACATGCAGCACACGAACTGGAGCGGTGATACCGCAACCGGCGGGCTGCCCGTAAGCGGTCGACTTGTAGAAAACTATGTGAAGAGCATCGACGATAAGGCCACGCCTACCGAAGAACTGGTGAGCGGGGAAACGAAGGCTCCTACAGCCGGAACGGTGTTTGATGCAATGGTGGGTACGGTGACGGACGTGGATGTGCAGGACAGCGAGGACGGCACCCAGTACGTGATGACCGTCAAGCAGAAGGATAACCAGGGCGGTGAGAGCTCGAAGGAGGTGCGCTTTTCAAAATACACCGACGACGACAAGGTGGTGGTGAACATTGACCTGACGGACAGCGGCGGGGCGGGACTTCCCTCCCAGCAGTACCTGGCACTGGGAAGCGGCTTTGTGGTGAAATACTCCGTGGGCGTGGGTACTGCCGGTGGCGGTACGGTGGACGGCTATAGTGACCTGAAAGCCCGCGTGATCGTGAAACGCGGTTCGACCGTGATCAGTGAGTTTCAGGATGCGGAGTTTGTGGGTGTGACAGCCGGACAGGCTTATACCTTTGACGCATCGCCCTACCTGAAGGATGCCACCGCCTATACCGTGCAGGTGGAGGCGCAGGCTACCTACCAGGGCGGCACGCTGATGAAGACGGCCACGGCCAAGGTGACCATGGTGGCCATGGCGCTGGAGACGACCTACTCGGTGGGCAACGGACTGGCCGACGGCGGGTACCGGAACGATGTGAACATCCCCTTTACGGCCAAGGGTACGAGCGGCGAGAAGAATATCTACTACCGCGTGAACGGCGGACAGGCTTTTACCCTCGGCCTTTCTGCCGGCAGCGGGGTGCAGCAGAAGAACGTGACCATCCCGCTGACGCAGATGCAGGAAGGTACGAACGTGGTGGAAGCCTACGCACAGCATGAGAGCTCCGGTGTGGTGAGCCAGGTGCATTACATTACGCTGCTGAAGGCAGGCGGCGGTGTGACGGCCTATGCGGGCATGATGTTCAGCCACCGGGCTGCGGGATTCCAACGCGACTGGAAACGCCCGGTGCTGGTGGCAGAGCAATTCACGGCATGGAGCTTTTCGTATGCCGGCTATGACCGCGATGCGTACACGGCCCGCGTGAAAGTGACCCACCAGGGCAGTGCGGTGAAGGAAGACCTGCTGCAGCGCGGCGAGACTGGCAGCTACGGGCGGACGAATGTGAACGTGGAACCGCTGGCCTACCGTGTGTCGTGCGGTGATGCGGTGCTTGAGGTGCAGGTGAACACGACATCGCACCCCGACATTGAAGCTACGCTGGCACCGGATGCGGTGTGTACGTTTGACGCCTTCGGGCGCAGCAACACGGAAAACAACCCGGCAAGCTGGGTGAGCGGTGACAAGCGGATGGAGTTCCGGGACGTGTTGTGGAGCGTGAACGAATATGGTGCAGGAAGCGGCTGGCACAAGGACCGCCTGTTGCTGGCCGGGGGTGCTGGCATGACCCTGACGGCGGACGGCGGTTACCGCCCCTTCAACGAGGCGGACAAGCCGGAGGGATTTGCCATCCGTGACGTGGGCATGACGCTGGAGATAGAATACAGCACGGCGAACGTGACGGACACGAATGCGGAGCTGATTACCTGCCTTGGTCGTCTGTCGAACGGCAACCGGTACGGGTTGATTGTGACTCCGGAAGAGGCCAAGTTCCTGACTGGCGTGGTGACCGAGGCAATGGATGCCGGACAGATTCTGCGCTATGAGGACTCGGTGGGTACGAAATTCCAGCCGGGCACGAATATCCGCATTACCTACGTGTTCTACCCGAACGTTCAGACGAACGAACAGCGTACGCTGATCGGCTTCTATGTCAACGGTGAGGAAAGTGCCGCCTCTAAGTGGCTGGACAAGGTGAACTTCGACATCCTCAGCCAATTGGAGTTCAAGTCGGTGGGTGCGGACTTGAGTGTGAAGAGCGTGCGTATATATGACAAGGCGCTGACATCTGATGAGGTGCTGAACAACTACATCGTGGACCGCAACCATCTGGAAGATGCCGACGGGGAACCTGGCGTGCGTTCGCTTGATGAGGACAACCGTGTGCTGAACGAGGGTGACAAGGTTTCCATAGACAAGCTGATAGGACTGATGAAGAAACGGCATAACTCCATTCTTGTGGTAATCGGTACAGGGTCTGTCGGCAGCGAGGTTCCGAGTGAGAGTGATACGCTGAACGTGCTGGATGCACTGGCCCAACTGAATAATAAAAAGGCGAACAAACTGATCCAGGAACTGCGCTTTTACAACGGGGAGAACCGCTCGCTGGACTTTATTGCACGAAACTTCTTCGGACGCATTCAGGGTACGTCTTCCGTAAACTATGCGCGAAAGAACTGGCGTTGGTATTTCCAGAAGACGGCTCCGGGCTATGCAGCTACGATGAGCTATGGGGAAATCGACGCAAACGGCAAGCAGAGCAGCCCGACGGCTACGGAAGGAAAGAAGAACCTGTTCCGCCTTCGTACGAACTCGGTGGGGGCGAAACTGGCGTGTCCGAAGTGTGACTTCTCAGACTCATCCATGACCACCAATACCGGTGGTGCCAAATTTATTAACGATGGGATGAAGGAGATGGGTATCCTCACCCCGGCACAGCAGTATGTGGCAGACCACTCGGACACTTGCAAGGACGACATTCGCTCGGCCATTGACGGTTTGCCGTGTGACTTGTTTGTGGCCAAGAGTATCGACGAGGAACTGACGTATTACGGCCAATATAACATGAACAACGAGAAATCAGACTCCTACCCGATATTCGGGCAGGATAAGACGATTGGCGGTGAACAGTGGGGCACCGGTGACACCTTGAACTACCTGCAGGCGAACGGCGATCAGCCTAAGGAATATATCCCTATCTGCATCGAAACACTGAACAATTCGAACGACCTGTGCTTGTTTCACTGGCTTCCCTCAACGGAGCCGGACCATACGGACTTCATGGACTTCAACTTTGACAACGGATTTGAGTTCAATCACCCGAAAGATGTGTTTTGGGCCGATGGCGGTGGTGATGCCGAGGAGGAACCGAACCTGAAGGAGCATCTTGGACAGAATGACAAGTACGATAAGATGTACAAGGCGCTGGACCGCATGATGGGATTCCTGTACCGATGCGTAAAGGAGACACCTGCCGGAAAGAATATGACATACAACAAGGAGTCGCACACCTTCGACGGGGTGGACTACGAGGATGACGGCGACAAGTTCCCGACGGCCAAGTGGGTGAGCCCTACCTTCCAGAAAGAGGCTGACAAGTATTTCAACCTGGCTAATCTGGCGGCTTATTACTTATATGTGCAATTCAATCTGGGTGTGGATCAGCTTGCAAAGAATATGCTGCTGCGCACATGGGACGGTGTGATGTGGTGGATAACCTACTACGACGGGGACTGCCAGTTGGGTAGCGACAACAAGTCGTTCCTGACAGGCAAGTACAACGATAACCGGCAGACAAAGCGCGACGGTGCCTACGTGATGCAGGGCCACAACAGCTGGCTGTGGAACCTGATGCTGGGCAACAAGATGCCTTTCATGGAGGAAATCATGACCAAGGGTGTGAAGGGCGGTACGAGCTTTATGAGTGCATTTTCCATTCAGAAGGCCTTGGACCACTTCGATACGGAGCAGATGAAGCGGTGGTGCTCGCGCTTGTACAATAAGAGCGGACTCTTCAAGTATGTGTACCCGTTCTTGAACGAGATGCCGGTGGGTGCGGACGGTGCTAAGCAGACGTATCCGCAGATTTACGGTCTGAAGGGTTCATTGAAAGCGCACCGGAACTACTTCATTCAGCGCCGGTACGACCTGAAGCAGGTGGAGTACGGCTATGTATCTACGCTTGGCGCCCAGTTCTACCAGAGTACGGCATCGCTGGACAAGGCTTATAAGCTGCAGCCGATGCAGTATCGGCTGACTATTCCGTACCGTGTGCAGATTTCTACGTCTAACGGAGTACAGGCAGACAGCGGTGTGGTGGACGGTGATGTACTGCATACGCTGCAGATGACCCGTTCGTTCGGCGAGAATGACCCGCTGAAGATTGTCGGTGCAGCTAAAATAAAGGAACTGGTATGGCATGAGGATGCATTCGCAATTGGTTTCAATTTTGGTTTGCTGACGAACCTTGTGAAATTGGACATGAGCGTGGAGAAAGCCAGCGGGTACCGGAACGGTTCGTTCATGGCCTCGACGAACGGGATGCTGCTGCTGGAAGAAGTGAACATGCGGAATAACCAGCTTGCTCGGAACGGGGACAACGGGAACGTGGCGACCCTGGATTTGAGCTGGCAGGGGCGGCTGAAGAAACTGGACGTAAGAGGTACGGGGCTGACCCGAGTGAAACTGGCCACCGGTGCGCCCGTTGTGCAGTTATGCCTGCCGGACACGATCGAGGAGCTGTTTCTGGAATATCTGACGAAGCTGCAGGACAGCGGCCTGGTGCTGGAGGGCATCAACAACGTGCGGGGCTACCGCTATACGAACTGCCCCGGCATCGACGGGTTTGCCATGCTGGAACGCCTGCATCAGGCCAAACTGAACGGCAGCGGCAAGCTGGAGCGCTTTGTGCTGGAGATAGACCGGGAAGACGACGGAACGCTGCTGAAGAAGTATTTCGATTACGGAACATACACGCAGACGGGTGCGGTGGATGACCGGCATTCGGGCCTTCGCGGTAAGCTGACGCTGACGAAGTATCTGGCTGACGAGGAACTGGAGAAGTATGCCGCCCGTTATCCGGAACTGACGATCAAGCAGCCGCCTTATACGATGATTGAGTTTGACGACAGTGTGGCCGACGATGCCAATGTTTCGAACCTGGACAACAAGACGGGGTACAAATTCGGCAATACGTACAAAATGAGCGGGCATGTGAATGCTATCCTGTCCAAGCGCCACCGCGTATTGGCCAAGGTGACCAAGATGCCCACGAGCCGGAAGGTGGAGATGGCCGGGCAGCAGGTGGAAGTGAACAACCCGGACGGGGAGATGACCTATTTCCCCCTGCATGACGAAAGCTCGAACTTCTATGCCGATGCGGAGGATATGAACGACTGCACGGTGGCGAAGCTGGACGGCAGCGAGGGTGACTGGATGATGTATGAGCCGTTCTACTGGAGCAAGGGTATCAACGATTATCTGAACAACAAGAAGTACGCCTGCTACAGCAGCTATCCGGAGGATGAAATGCCCCCTGTCCCGGAGGCAACTATACTGACGCTGGATGCAATCAAGGAAACGCAGGGCGGATGGCTGGGTGAACGCAAGATCATGAGCGGAAAACCTACGTTGATGGAATCCTATACGACTGACAAGGCCTATTCGGTTTGTAAGGTGGATGTATCCGGCTACAGACGTGTCCGCTTTCCGAGCGTTCCCGGTACGGGGCTTATCGGCAGTGTGTTCGTGGATGATGCAGGAAGCATTCTGAAGAGCATTGTGGTGCCGACCATCGGCTTGAAGTTTGAGGCGGGCATGTATCTGATAGCGGACGTTCCGGAACGTGCGACAGCCCTGCATTTCTCCATTCTGAACACGGCTGAGTTTGACTGCGTGGTACTGAGCAACAGCAACAAGATAGAGGACATGGAACCGGATTGGGTGGCCAATGAGGAGCATCTGTGTGCCGTTGTGGGCAGTTCGGTGGTGGGCAGCAAGCTTCGTGCCTGCATAACCGGTACCTATACAGCCGGAAGCATGACCTGGACGGACTTCCACTACTACAGCCAGCAGCGGGGCATGCAGCAGATAGATGCGCTGATGCACAGCCGCATTGCGAATCTGAGCTATGCACGGTACGGGCGCAGGGACATGCAGGAACAGTGCGGTGCCGGGGAGCATAATTACAATAGAATAACGGGCGGAACGGCAGAGCATGGGATGACAGATACCATCGGCTACGATGAAGCGTATGCCATCAACAACAAAATCACGAATTCGCTGGTTGACGGCCTGGTGCACCAGTATGCCTGGTATAAGAGCCGTGACGAATACGGACAGGAGACTGTGGTGCAGGTGAAAAATATCTGCTGCCTGGGCTATGAGGACATCTACGGCAACAAGTATGACATGATGGACGGCGTGGATTTGCCGAACGACAGCGGCAACGTGGGCAAATGGCGCATCTGGATGCCGGACGGCACGGTGCGCTGGGTGCAGGGCAAAACGGCCAGTGACCAATGGACAACAGGCGTGGCACACGGCAAGTATATGGACCTGGTTCCGGTGGGTAATCTGAACGGATCGTCTTCTACTTACTATACCGATAAGTACTGGATAAGCACCGCCACAGTCCGTGTGGTCTATCGCGGGTGCAGCTATGCGGACGCGTATGGCGGTGTATCGAGTGCGAGTGCGAGTGGCGATGCTTCGATCACGCTTGCGCATGTCGGCTCGCGTCTGGCCTTCCGCGGCAAAATCGTGCGGGCGCAAAGCGTGGCAGCGTATAAGGCGATACGCGAGGTGGCGTAAGCGCAAAGCGCTAAAGCGTGGAGCGAAGCGACTAAAACGAAAGAACGGGATTCGGATGGTTTCCGAATCCCGTTTAAAAGGAATTCAAATACCGGCGAAGCCGGTCGATTTTTTTTAGAATTAAAGACAGAATCGTTATGGGAAGAGTTATTGATTTTTTGAGAGAAAGTAACCGATGGAAGCATCTGTTAGGCGGATTCCTTGTAGGTCTGCTGGGAACGCATCCGGTGGTAGCCCTGTATGCAAGTGCTGTGGCGGCTTCCTGTTTGGAACTGAAGGATAAGCAGCATGGTAGCTGTTGGGACTGGATAGATTGGGGATTAACCGTGCTTGGCGGCGCTTTTGCTGCTCTTTTATGGTTATTCTTCTGAGCATTATAGACTTCTTTTTCTTTGAAATAAGTACCTTTGTAATTGGTAGAGCTTCCCGATAGTCCGTGTGGTCTATCGCGGGTACAACAATGCGAACGCGAATGGCGGTGTATCGAATGCGAATGCGAATAACGATGCTTCGAACACGAATGCGAATGTCGGCTCGCGTCTGGAAATCTAATTAATCGGCGTACAGCACCGGGGACGTGTCCCCAATGCGGTGCCGAGGGAAGCAAGCCACAGCAACAGCACCCATTAGGGTGGAAAGCTGAAAAATCACGCGTCGGGTGGAGTTTGGTAGGCTGTTATCAGTTCGAAGAAGTCAGGCCCGGGGAAAGGAAGGCCCTTATCTTCCGTATTAACAAACCAACAGCAGAACTGTATGCGCAGGGAAGGATATATCATAGAGGAAATCATCGAATACTCCAATATGTCGGAGGCATTCGATACCGTACTGCGCGGAACGGATCGTAAAGAGTCCACTCAAGGGGAAAAACTGCTTGCCCGTAGGGAGAAGGTTATATCCAAACTTGCTGCTGCCATTAAAAACGGTTCGTTTCAACTTGGTGGATACCATGAGACGGAAATCAAAGAGTATGGCAAAAGTCGCATCCTGCAGATTTTATCCATGTATGACCGCATCGCAGTATATGCCGTAATGAACGTTGTGGACCGTCACCTGCAGAAACGCTATATCCGGACTACCGGGGCCAGCATTAAACGCCGTGGCACTCATGATCTGATGCACTGCATACGTACCGATTTGCAAAAAGACCTGGAGTGCACGCTGTATGCCTACAAGTTTGACATCCGCAGATTCTACGACAATGTGCGGCAGGATTTTGTGATGTGGTGTTTCCGCAGGGTATTCAAGGATGAAAGGCTGTTGGTGCTGCTGGAGCGGTTCGTGACACTGCTGCCGGAAGGTATCAGCTTTGGACTGCGCAGTTCACAAGGAGCAGGCAACCTGCTTCTGTCTGTATTTTTAGACCACTATCTGAAGGATAGGTACGGGGTTCGTTATTATTACCGCTATTGCGATGACGGACTGGTACTCGGTAAAACGAAAGCGGAATTGTGGAAGATTCGTGATGTTATTCACGGGCAAATGGAGAAAATAGACTTGGAAATCAAGCCGAATGAACGGGTATTCCCTGTAGAAGAAGGCATTGATTTCCTTGGCTATGTTATTCGTCCTGACTATGTGAGATTGCGGAAACGTATCAAGCAGAAGTTTGCCCGGAAGATGCACGAGGTAAAATCGAGAAAAAGACGGCGGGAATTGATTGCCAGTTTCTACGGCATGACGAAACACGCCGACTGTAATAAGTTGTTTAAAAAATTAACAGGCAAAGAAATGAGAAGTTTTAAAGACTTGAATGTTGCTTACAAGCCGGAGGACGGCAAGAAGCGATTTCCCGGCGTGGTGGTAAGCATCCGGGAACTGGTAAACTTACCGATTGTAGTGAAGGATTTTGAGACCGGTATCAAAACCGAGCAGGGAGAAGACCGCTGTATTGTGGCCATCGAAGTGAACGGCGAGGCAAAGAAATTCTTCACCAACAGCGAGGAAATGAAGAATATTCTCGCACAAGTGAAAGAAATGCCGGATGGCTTCCCGTTTGAAACGACCATCAAGACAGAGACCTTCGGCAAAGGTAGAACCAAATATGTGTTTACATGAGAAGAGTTGAAGGAAGTGCCGGTGTTTCGCTGATGGAATGCACGAACCCGGTTAAAGACAAATGGCGCATCCGCTGGGATGTGCAGGAGAAAGAGAACGGCTCTGCTTCCTACATGGAAGAGGAGTTTAACCATAAACCTACCGGCGAGGAAATTCGCACATTGGTTATGTCCTGGTATAACAGCCAGACTGATGCAGCTATCCTGTCCGGATTCACCTATAAGGGTGCTCCTGTATGGCTTTCTGTGGCGAATCAGTACAACTATAAGGCAGCATACGATTTGGCCGTTCAGACGGGCGGAGAAACCCTGCCAGTGACGTTTAAGTTTGGTTCGGATGAACAGCCCGAATACTATACTTTTACCCAGTTAGATGAGCTGAAAGACTTCTATACAAAAGCAGTAGGATTCATTCAGAAAGTTCTGGCTGAAGGCTGGAAAAAGAAGGATAAATTCAAATTGGATTTGTACCGGATTGAGTGATTGAAAATCCCCTCGGGGGTGGGATAAAAAAAAGCCCCCGGCCTGTTAAATAGTCGTCTCACTTACTATAAAACCAAAAACGCTCAGAGCGCACGACCGGGGGCCAATACCCTCGTTCGCGCTCTGAGCGTTTGTATTTTTTTGGATGGCGAAATATTCGCCTAATAAGTGAGACATTGCAAATGTACAAAAATGATTGGATATGACATTATTTGAAGCACTAAAATTTAATAGGAAGCCCCTCGAAATGCTTATAAGTTTAGGCGGAAAACAAGATGATCTTCGATATATAGACCTGTATTCGGAGTACGAAACGATGAAAGACCAGGGTGAAAAGACCACTTATACAGTGGCATTCTTGGCACAGAAGTATTCAGTAAGTGAACGTAAGGTGTATGACATTATCAAGCGATTTGGGAAGCACTGCACGCTCTGTGCAGTGTGATTTGAGTATCTGACATACCTTATGCTGTCTGATGAGGCTACCTTTGCACAAACCAAAAATGAAATAGCTTATGAATAAGTATTATCAGACATTAGAAAAGATACTCCAATATGGGAAGACCCAAGAGAACAAGAAAGGGCACATAAAGTATCTATTAAACGAGAGACTCATCCTATCGCCAGCTGATTTACTTGATATATTTGAAAGCCATGGTATAGCAAGAAAGAAGCTGAAAGAGGAATTAAAACTATTTATGCAGGGCATCCGGGATGTGGAAAAGTACAAGGAGGCAGGTATTACCTGGTGGGACTATTGTGGCCATACCCTTGTGAATAGCTACCCAACTTATTTTGAAAAGCTGCCACCGCTTATTTCGAAAATAAACAAGGAAAAACGTAATAGTAAGAACTATGTCCTGTTCCTTGGTGAAACAGGCGTGGAAAGCAATCAAGCGCCTTGCCTTAGCCTTGTACAGTTTCAGATAGATGATGGGAAACTGGTCGTATCAGCGTATCAGAGGAGTTCTGATGCCAGCCTTGGGCTCCCAGCTGATATTTATCATTTGTATCTAATGACAAGACAGATAGAACTGCCTTTGAAATCCATTACACTTGACCTTGGCAATGTGCATATATATGAAAACAACATAGACAAAACAAAGGAACTTCTTTCTGGAGGTGAAAATATTAAATTTGAATTGAACGTATGACGAAAATGAATCTGTCTGCACCGCTGCCATTTGAAGGCTGCACAAAAAGAGAATTCAATGCTCACATGAATTATTCTTCAGGTTACACAAATATAATGCTATTCAAAAAGCAAGATTCTTACATTGATAAGATGGCTGCTTAAATAAGTTGCTCGATTTGCATTAGAATGCCATTAAAGTGTTCTTATGAAAGAACAAAGCCGGAACTGAGGTCTTCATTTACCTTTTGTTCCGGCTTTATAAGTGTTGTGTGCAGCCTTTTTTTGAACGCTTCGTTTTGTTCTTTTGCCTGAAAATTGAACGCTTCGTTCCGGATTCGGCGGAAATTTGGATTTGCGGATTATA
>ERZ826613.860-NODE-860-length-41108-cov-11.332619_pt1 | contig 41108 bp, 51 predicted proteins | sample MGYA00519925_ERZ826613 | MGnify/ENA primary metagenome ERZ826613 (study PRJEB31778, sample SAMEA3449236) | human gut metagenome | biome: human gut; feature: human-associated habitat; material: faeces | place: United Kingdom | collected 2010/2012 ... | reverse complement strand
AAATCTCTGATAAGGAGCCGATTTTTTCTCCTGTAATATTTCCTTCTGTCAATTTTACCCCCCACTGAACAGAATGTGACGGAACGAAGAGCAAGGGATATGTGCGTAAACATTTGAATAATAAAGAGTTGGATGCTTAATTGGCAAAAAACAAAATGTTCCATTCCTTCAGCGTTCCTTCCTGTAGCTTCCAAGTTAGGTAAATCAATGAAGGGAACTTGTGATCGGTGAACTGGACGAAGGGTAAAACATCGGGGCGAATAAATCATCATAGGCATTGAAACAGAAGCAACAGAGGCGACATAATTGACTTTATGCCGCCTTTGTTATGTTTGGTACATCGATAGGATAAACACAAAGAACAGGCTTACTCTTGCTTAGAGCGCACTATTTCCCCTTGCTTAATGATTGCCCTTGGGGTTTGATAAACTGAAATTTCACGCCACTTGGCGTTTCTAAGCGTATTATACTTCACTCCTACTTGCTCCGGTGTAAGCACAGTGTATATAGCTGCTATACTGCCAAAATAATGATCTTTTTTCTCGAATATGAGATGTACATGAATAATCTTCTCCATAATTGTATATATGCATAGTTCAGTAACAAAAATAGTGCATATATTAAAGATATGCAAGTATTACAGGGTAATAATGAGGATAAGTAATAAGATAATGTAGATGCCTGATTCATATAGCTCGATTTCTTAATTTCATGTTAAAATTGATATTGGTTATACATTTGGATATACACTTGGATATACAGTAAAAAATTAAATTAGTAAGTATTTGCATAGTTTGGATATACAAAACAGGGTATTTGCATGACACATTGGAATAGTGTTAGGGGGTTAAAAAATGGTATTTTGTGCAAGTTTCGCATTATTCGGATACACATAGGGAATTGAGGCAATGAAGTAATAAGATGCTTCATGTTTGATTATCAGATATTTACACTGTGTTCTCTATAAAAATATCTAAAAAAGTTATATATTTGTGTGTGAAATGATAGTGTTATTGTTTAATTAGCTTTCAATATCATGATTGGGGCTTTAAAAGAAAATAGTATGAAATTAGAAGTTTACTTTCGTGTTATTCCAGAAGATAAAAACGAGGAATCAAGTAAATGGCAATATGTGGGAATTACACAACCCGTAATTTTAAAGAAATTCGCAGTAGACCATCTTTACCAAGGAATAAGTGATCATATGCTGCATTTCTTTTATTCGGAAGCTTTTGATGCACACGTTAAGAACGTAGCAAATCTTTCAACAAGTATGACCTATGGAGCTGTATGTATGTCGGATGTACCTCTTGAAGACTTTGAGAAAGACATTTATTAACTTTTTCATTTGCAGAGCTATATTTGGTAAGAGTAACAGAATACTCTGTACTACTTTCTTGTTTTAATTCCCAGTATAGACTTATCTTTATATCTGGGAATTTTGTATTTATAGCCAATAAAAGATTCTCTACGTTTCTTCTGTCTTCTACTAAAAGTGTCTGTATGTTGTGCGGAAGCATCTTCTCGTGATAATTCAATTCGTGATGTATCATACTTATATTATTAGTTTATAGTAATTGTAACGACTAGATATCTCCTGATGGGACACCAAGTGAACCAGCATTCGATCCGTGGCGCGAAGAAGGCTTCTTTATAGAAACATTCTTCGCATCGCCTAAACCCGTAGGATGATTTAGGGATTCCTCTGGCTGTGATTCGTATTGCTCGTACTTAGTCTTGAGGGTGGCAAGTTCCTTCTCCATTACACGGATTTCGGAATGGAGTTTCTTGTTTTCGGCATCCTTCTCTTTCAGCATCCTTTCTTTTTCTTCCTTCTCATCCTTATACATCTTATATATAATGGATTCTTCAGCTGGAGAAATTGGCGTAGCAACTGGCGTACCAGTCCACTTGGTTTCTTCGGATTTTTTGCTATCACGAAACATTGAACCTTCACCAGTAAGAAGCCAATTTGCGTTGAGGTCAGGATGTATTCGTAATATATTCTCTATTATATCAGAACCTACAGAACCACCATTTTTGATCATTTTACTAAAATAACTATTCGAAAGCCCCAACTCAAGGGCTAATTTATTGAAAGACGTTCCGGTATTCGTAATATATTCCGATAATCTATGAATTGTTTTCGTATTATTTTCTTCTTTCTCTTGCATAATTCGTAAAATAGTTAGATATTTGCATCGTCTTCCAATTAGATGACGCTCCAAATATACGTAATTAACTCAATAAACAGAATATGATGGCAGAAAAAGAAAGATTTATTAAAGCAGACGCTACGCAACAGGAAGCTATAGCATCTCAGTTTTTCACCACAACCCGCACTGTCCGTTCGGCACTGAACTTTGAAACGAACTCACCATTTGCGAAGACTCTTCGCGCCTATGCGTTAAACCACGGGTGTAAACTCTATGAAATTACACTAGTCGATAATCCATATGAGAAAGTAATAACCTTATAACAGTTCAGGAAATGAAACAAAGAACTCATACGCACATAGGGAGAATATGGAAAGCATTAGGCAAATGTAACCGATTGGTTCGGACCATACGAATACTTTATTGGCGACAACGGGTACATCGTTCGCTTCGCGAAGGCCGTCGATTGCTTGTTTTAGTTCATCAAGACTGTCTTTCACTAGGCGTGCTTGAATGTGTTTATCCAGAGATAGAGCTATGGCTAATGCTAGAATGCCGAGTCCGAGTAGCAGCAGTGCAAGAAAAAACGACAGACGACAAGGCAGGCTTGTTTCTGATGTGTGATGGAGGGAGATTAGTATGCCGAAAAGCGATCCGGATGCGAAGAGTAGATTTCGACAGTATAAGTTTCGAGATTTCCGCAACTCCATTTCCGCATCGCAAATCTTCATAAAATGAGATTTACAAAAATCGTAAATACTCATGTTATATAAATTTTAGTTTGATATGCTACAAATGTAGCAAAACTATCTCGGTTCGGGATGAATAAGGATAGACTTTTTAGAACGAATTTTAAACAGTAAAACAATACAACGTATGAAAACGATTAGAACGATTCAGAATGTGATGGTAGCGGTGGGTATAGTTACCGCTATAGCATTAGTAGATCAGATTGAGGTTTCCTCGTCAAAGATGTGGGCGGCTTTTGTAATAGCAGCCTTTTCCGTGATGACAGTTGTTGAACGCGAGTTGAGAGCGGAAAATAAGTAAATGGATAGCAAGTACAGAACTTCCCTGTTTTCAGGTAACACTATTAATTTGAATACCCCTATGTTTTCAATGGGTATGGTAAAAAGTTGGGAAGCAGCTACAATTCCGGGGCGGTGCCGGGACTTGCACAAATGATTTTAAATGAAACGATATGCCTCAGTTTAAAGATAATATATTAGTGGTTACTAAAGATGAGCTTCTTGCAGCCAGAGATAAGAATGGAAATCCATTCTTTAATAACTGGATACATTTAAGTACTACTCTGTATCGTTATAAAGATAAGACTTGCGGACTAAAACGTGTCGGTCGTGGCGGTGGCAAGGGTAATCCGGTTTACATCGCCTTCGATTCTCTAAGCACTGAGATGCAGGATGCAATCGGTGATCCGCGGAAGGGCGAACATATCATTACCCATTATTTTGAGATAGACAACGATGCTGTAGAATACTTTAACCGTGTCCGCACGAAATCCGGTTCATTGGAAGATCGCAAGAAGCGGGAATATGTAACCAACGCTTCGCTGTTGAATGCCGGGCTACTCCTGTCGGAAGCTAGGCGCGCGGAATGGATAAGCAAAGGTAAAACCGCCATGCGTAGTCTTGACGCCACTGTATGTCGTGATCTTCTTTCTTTCGAATCAATTCTCAAAAAAAGATACCAACGTGATTTCGACCTTCCCAAAAATCCGAAACGGTTAGTAGACAAGTTACGTGAATACCGCCAACAGGAAGGTGAAGAGCGTTACAACTACCTCATCAACGGTCAATACGGAAACAAGAACGCTGCCATAAAAACCGAACGTCAGAAATCTTTATTAGAAAGTATGTTTATGAGTCAGAAGCATAAACCTACCCCTACGGAAGTGGCAAGGCAATATGACGCTTTTCTGAACGGATATGTGGAGGTTATCAGTTGCAGTACGGGAGAAGTATTCGACCCAAAAGAATTTGGAAAGCTAGGATTGAGCACTATTACCGGCTATCTGGCTGAGTGGCAAAGCCGTATAGCTACTTACAGCAAACGCGCCGGAAACCGCCAGCAGTTTATCAGCAACTTTATCCCTTACGCCTCCATGCTCCATCCTGAATATGCCGGAAGTATTATCTCTGTGGATGACCGCAACCCACCGTTTTGGTATGTAAAAGGAAAACGTATGTGGTTCTATTGCGCTTATGACATTGGTTCGGGCGCATTCACAACATGGGTATACGGTAAATCCAAAGAAGGTATTATTTCAGACTTTTACCGCCAGATGGTGCGCAATTATGCAGAATGGGGCATGTGCCTTCCAGCCGAAATAGAATGCGAAAGTTCCCTGAATAGTTCATTCCGTGATACTCTGCTGAGTGAAGGGGCTATGTTCCGGTATGTGCGTATGGAAGCCAACAAAGCGCGAGGGAAATACATTGAACGCGTGTGGGAAATGCAACGCTACGGAAAGGAAAAAGAGCGCGAAGGATGGCTGGCACGTCCCAATTCGCTCAGAGAAAGTAATCAGAAATCGGATGAAGATACCCCTATCATTCCTTATGAGGAGATAGCAGGAAATTGCTTGGAAGACATTGTAAATTGGAATAATTCCGCGCATCCCAACCAAGAGAAGTATCCGGGAAAGACACGATGGGACGTGTTTCTGGAGAATCAACACCCCGACCTGAAACCCATTAACTGGAATATGATATTGCCATATATAGGATATAAGACGGAAACCAGTTGTAAAGCCGGAACTATCAAACTGCAACGAAAAGAGTTCTTCTTGGGGTTGAATGGAAAGATTTCTACCGGAGACGAACTGATTAACCTGATGGAACTCGTAGACGGTAAGGAGCTGGATGTATATTGGCTCGACGGGAATGACGGTGAAGTATTACGGGCGTTGGTATATCAGCGTGGTGGAAACTGTATGGTTTGTGAGGCTCATATTAAGCCATCCTTCCATCGTGCTAAGATAGAACAGACGGCACAAGATAGAGAAAACATGTCCCTTGTAATGTCCTATATTCAAACGATCAACGGATATATCAGTCGTCGAAAAGCAGAAATAGAAAAGGTTTTGGTGATAGACCACAGAGATACAACATTGAATCACAAGTTCACCATTCCGGGCATAAATACCCAACGTTACAACGTAGACCCATTGGAGGAGACGGAAGTACTCCCGGAACAAGAAGCATCGGACGAAGAAACCGAATTTGAAATGGCGGAGGTTTTAGATATTTCTCCCAATGAATTTAAAAACCCTTCAAAAACCATTGAAATATCATTTAAAAACGATTTGATTTCCCGAATAACAACAGCAAGTAATTATTAAAATATATAGACCATGATTGAAGTTAGCGAAAAATTGAAAGAAAAAGTAGTGGAAGCCTTACTCAAGGCATTTGAAAACTACGGAGGTCCGGCTACACAGTTCTCTCGCAAATACGGTATAAACAACACCGTGTTCTGCGAAATTAAGAAAGGGAACACACAGAATAAACTGAGCGCGCAAAAATGGATGAACATTGCCGCCATGCTAGGCGTATCCGCCTCCGACCGTGTTTGGCGCATGGCACGCACAGAAGTATTCAATGTCATTGAACAGGATGTGATGTTTTGCAAACAATTCAGTCAGGCAATGATCTTCGTTGATAAATGCGCCATTGGCAAAACATATTCAGCTCTTTATCTGAGTCGTGTGCTTAAGAACTGTTTCTACGTGGATGCTTCGCAGTGCAAAACGAAGATACTTTTCACCCGGGCTTTAGCTCAATCCATCGGTATAGATAACTGTGGACGCTACATGGAGGTGAAGCAACGCATCAAATATGCGCTGAACGCACTCGAACAACCCATCGTTATCATCGACGAAGCCGGAGACTTGGAGTATAGCGCGTTTCTGGACATCAAGGAATACTATAACGGAACCACCAATCGCTGCGGATGGTATATGATGGGAGCTAACGGACTTCGAAAGAAAATCACCGATGGTGTAAGTCGGGGTGCTGTGGGATATGAAGAAATATTTTCTCGTTTTAGTGATACCTATTCACATGTAGTACCTAATGGTAAAGATGAACAGGTGTGCTTCTACCGTAAACTGCTGACAGACGTGCTAAGCGTGAACATGGAAAATAAGAGTAAACTGAAAACTATTGTGAACCAATGTCTGACTACAGCTACAGGAGACACTATCACAGGTCTGCGTCGTGCGGAGAAATTGTTAATCCTTAATTCCTGATAGAATGGCAAGAGCATTATCTGTAAAGAACCTCTATTCGCAACGGTTTACTACCCTTTCCATTAAGGGAAAGTATGAAGAATCGTTCGGTAATCCTTCCGACTCCGGATTGTGGATTATTTACGGCAAAGAGAAGAATGGTAAAACAACCTTTGCCCTACAATTGGCAGCCTATTTGAGCACATTAAAACGTGTTTTGTATATCAGTGCGGAAGAAGGAACGGAGAAGGAATTTACCGAAAGTTGCATACGTGCCGGAATTGAGGAAACAAATACCGGAATACATTTTATCGACTACGAACCGAAGGAGGAGCTTCACAAACGGTTGAAAAGTCGTAAAGCGGAATCTATAATCTTCATTGATAATATGACGGTGTATAGTGATGAATTGAAAAACGGTGGTCTTCGAGAGCTTCAAAAGAAATTTCCCAAAAAGTTGTTTATCTGCATTGCGCACGAGGAAGCCGGAGAACCGTATACCGCCACCGCTAAGCTTTGTAAGAGGCTGGCGAAAATCATTTGTCGCATAGAGGGGCTAACGTGCGATGTCAGTGGCAGATGTCCGGGTGGAAGAGTAATTATTAACGAACAAAAAGCATCTCTTTATTATGGAACAGAAAACGAAGAAACCGATTAGCAAAAACCTTATCAAGCGTTTGCATGTAATATACAGCGCACAAGGTATTGATGACGAACAAAAGCGGGCTATCCTGCTAGACCTGACAGACGGACGGACAAATACCACAAAAGAGTTGACATACAGCGAAGCAATGTATCTCTGTGGGTATCTGAACGGTGCGAAAAAAGAAAATCGGGATTTGACTATCACCGAACGGGAAATAAGAAGACGCAGGTCGGCTGTCCTGAAGAGAATGCAGCGGATCGGAATCGATACAACGGACTGGGGGGCTGTGAATGCGTTTTGCCTTGATGTCCGGATAGCAGGAAAGAAGTTTCGCGAACTGGACGGGGAAGAACTTCTCCTGTTGATACCGAAGCTGGAATCAATATTAAAGAAGAAAGAAGATGGCGGATATTAGTGCGGAACAACACCGGATTAACCGGATTAATGAATTACTGGATCGGCTTGACAAGATTCCCGGTGAACTGGATGCCATACACGAAAAATTGTATGCTGGGAATATGGATCGCAATACATTTGCGAAGTTGGTAGACCAAAGGTCATCGCTTTATATCGAAGCGGAAAACAAGGAACGGGAACTGAAAGAAGTATATAAAATCAAATTGTAATTAATCATTTAAAACTTAATAATATGGATATTAGTAAATTGTCAAAAGAAGAAAAAGCGGAATTGCTCCGTAAATTGAAGGAAGAGGAAAAGGTCGATTTAATCAGCCGTAAAGAAACCTATGAAGCACTAAGACATCAATTCATGTTCGATGTGGAAAGTAAACTCATGCCAGTAGTGAATAATGTTCAGGGCTTTTATGATTGGATTGTGGGTGAAAGCAAGGCTTTCCGCAACGTAATGCGGGAGTACGGTCAACTTCGTCTCCGTCAGGGTGAAGAAACTGCCACGTTTTCAGTAGTGGATGGAAACTTTAAACTGGAGGTAAAAAGTAATAAAGTGAAAAGTTTTGATGAGCGTGCCGATCTTGCTGCCGAACGACTGATAGATTACCTGAAGAACTATATAAATCATTCGGAAAAAGGGGTTGATGATCCGATGTATCAAATGGCAATGACGCTTCTCGAACGTAACCGACAGGGTGATTTGGACTATAAATCTATTAGCAAATTATATGAACTGGAATCGCGTTTCGATGAAGAATATGCCTCTATCATGCAACTGTTTAAGGAAAGTAACGTAGTTTATAAAACAGCCACTAACTACTATTTCCATAAACGTGACGAGAACGGAGTATGGCGTCGTATTGAACCTTCATTCTGTCGTTTATGATTATAGCTGTAGATTTCGATGGAACAATTAGCCGGGGGAAGTTCCCGGCTATTGACGGGGAACAACCATACGCAGGTGAGTCACTCCGAAAATTGCATGATGAAGGACACAAAATCATTATTTGGACATGCCGTACTGGTGAGCAGCTATTGAACGCTATTAACTGGCTGCTAGAACGTAAAATTCCATTTGACCGGGTAAATGATCATGATCCTAAGAATGTAGCGAAATATGGAGACGGTGGGAAAAAGATATATGCCCATTGTTATATCGATGACAAAAATATCGGAGGCTTTCCCGGATGGTTGCAATGTGTGGAAGAGATTGAACGCATGGAAGAAGCCTATAAGACTTCTTTAAAAGAAAATGAAACGTCCCCCTATTAAATTCATTATCCAAATAGATGAAGACCGACTCTCGGAGCTTATTTATTACTGGAATTACTACGACAAGCCCTGTGACTTACTTTTCTGTAAACCGAAAACACCGGGGCTAGCCGCAGTAATATTGACGGTAGAAAGTGATGAGAGTGCGGACTTCCTATGGAGGGTAAAAGAAAAAACAGGGGCGAAGTTATATCAAAAATAAGACTAATACAATTATGAGCAAAAAAGACATTTTAATAAAATGGAAAACAGTTGAGACAATAACTCCACTTTTCCCTGATGGTGTGATTTATATAAAAGAAGATACTCCTATCGAATACCCTTTGGCACTTGTGCCCTTCCCGCTGGGGAGACACAAGAACGGAACAAAGAAACAAAAGAAGAATGCTAAATTAATAGCTGCTGCTCCTGAATTACTAAGAGCATGTAAGGAAGCACTTAGGTTTGTTTGTATTGAAGAACCCGCCTATGATATTTTATGCGATGCAATTAAAAAGGCTACTGAATAACCCTCAATAAAGAATAGTAATGAAGAAGATACTAATAACACTTATGCTTCTCATCTTAATGGTGGGATGCACTACACAGAAAGTCTCACATACGACTTTCAAAAGAGAATACAAGGAGAATCGCTTCACGAAGCAATTTCAGCAAGCAGATTCAGTGTTTAATCAAAAAAATGGATTATAATGAAACTTAGGCAAGCTAAGAAGATACTACGAAACGTAGATAAATACTGGTGCGGATATAATTCAGTACTTTGTGATAAACATATTCCGAATGTGGAGTATGAGAAAAAGAGCGTGAGGTACTTCCTCAAAAACCAGCAATTAGGTAAGAAGTTCTATTCATATTGTATAAACAATAACCTATCAATACAAAAGGCTGTGAAAGTTTGGAATAAATGGTATAAGAGAATACACGATCAATCTGGAATGCCAGTATTTTAATTCAAATTAAGATAGAAAGGAATATTATGACACGAAAGGAATGCTTAGATAAGATTCAAGAAGCAGTTGACAATTTAGATACACTTCTTGCTGTAATAAAGTTACCATCTAAAACTACAATTAGGTGGGATTGTGAAGTATATGCAGATGAAGCGGACAAAATCACGAATGCACTCAATGCCCTACATACCAATTATGGGAACGAGACGAGAGAGGAATTTTGCGTAGGATTAGATAACGAATAATAAAGAAGAAATGAATAAGAATATACTCGTAAAGAAGGAAAAGCCTTTTTGTCAATTAAAGAAGCTTCCTGGGGTAAAGAAGTACAAAGTTGATGCATATTGGATTAACGATACTAGCGATATAGAACCGACACTAGAATTGGGATATGCGTGCACTTCTTCCGGAAATAACGGAGCTATAAACATTTGGAAGGATGATACAGGAATGATTCGCAGTGAATTAATGCGACACTTAGTAGTTGTTGAAAAAAGAACGTTTGTCAGCTATGCAGAAGTGGAAAAATGTGTTAGTGATTGGCTTAAAAGAATTAACGAATAACAAGAATAGAAAAGAGAAAGACGCATTATTTGCGCCTTTCTCTTTTTTTTAGAATAACGATATTTGCTTTCCGTGCAAATTATCGTAATTGCATACCATCCATTCTTCCTGTTTCCTACGATTCGTTCTGCTGGCACTGATTGTTCGTTCGATACAATGAATGCACCATCCGTTTCTATTAGCAAAATCTTTAATCATAGGCAATGGAAACATAGTTAGCATGAATTTCCCTTTAACTGTCTCCAGTAGTTTCAACAAGTCTTCCATATTTTGTTCATTGAAACAACCAGCGTAATGACCACAATCTGAATTGATATAGGGTGGATCTACAAAATGAAACGCATCCGAATTGTCATAGCAAGAAATAACCTCCAGTGCGTCCCGGTTTTCAATTGTCACATTTTCCAAACGCGTGCACAAATGTTCTGTAAATAGGTCTTTAGCACTTGCCACTTTTTTAGGTATTTCCCCGTTAAAGTCGTATCCAAATGTTGTTTCTATTTTTGAAGCAAAAGATATTTTGCATAAAATCCAAATAGCCCATGCCCGTTGTGCCTGACTGAAAAACTGTGGATAGTTAAGTATGTGTGCAGCATGGGTATGCATATCCCGGCTATGCAGTGTTTTATCAATTTCTATCTTTAATTCCTGATAGTTGGTTTTTGCCATCCAATAGAATGTCGTCAAATCCATATTCAGGTCATTAATAATTTCCGAGTCAACTGGCTGTTTTGCGAATAAAACAGCCGCGCCACCACAAAAGGCTTCAGTATATAACTTGTGTGAAGGAATAAGGGGAAGGATGTGCTTCAACATCGTTTGCTTCCCGCCATAATAAGAAATTGGAGTTTTCATTTTGGTTATTGTTTAAATGTTACTACTTTTGTCGCACCACTCACATAAAAAAAGAATGCACACAATCGCAGCGGAGACAATTTTTGCCCCCGGTTGCTGCGATTGTGCGCATTTTTGTTAGTATGTGAGTGGTATTGCTTACTAACAGCCGGGGGCTTTTTATAGCTTTCCCCCGATAGGCTTATATTCAATTTTGACAAATCACTGGAAATCCGTATATTTGCGCTATAATAATGCTTGTTTATGCGGAATCCTGAAATGACCAAAATACGTGACCGGAAGATGGTAGAGACTTTCTACCTTCTTTATGATAAAAAGCGCATCCGCTTAGAGGATGTTCTTTTGCGTATGAGTCATGACCTGTTCTTCCTCGATCATAACTACATCTATAAACGAATCTTTTATATATCGGAGAATTTATCATATTACGAGCAATTAAAAGAGGGCAAAAAGCCTGATTCAAAAAAGGACGATATAAGTCAACTAAGCCTTAGCTTTTAGGCGTTGTATCATAGATGATACAACGGTTCTTCGTCTTCCGCTTTCTCCGGTAAGCCCCCATTGCTAATTTTCATTTCACGGTCTTTCATATCGGCATGGCTTGCAAGCTCCATTGTGGTATAATCCATAATTTCACATTCAAAGCTGATCCGGTACAAGTTTCCCGCACCTCCCGACTCTTCCCGTCCGACATGGGTACGTCGGAGCGTGCCGAAGTTCTTTCCCGATTTCCCATGTAGCATCATCCCCAGCAAAGTCAACAGATCAAGGAAGGACAACGCCTCTTCCTGCATTGCCGCACCTTCACAGGTATCGGAAAAGGTTTCGTAAAACAGCCGGAAATCAATCTGTGTGTGAAGCCGTTGAACGAGTAACCCTTCGTCCTCGATGCCCAGTGTATTAAATTCAATGAATACAGCCGGAGACGGGAACGGATGCTCCTCATCGAGAAAACTGACCTGCTCATGCCACATGTCAATATGTTCAATCTCTGGTGTATTTTCCATCTGTTCCCTTAGCTCGGAATACTCATCCGGGATAGATGCCAGGAACTCATTTTTGCCCCGGATTATTTCAACCAGTTCTTTGTAACAGTCTGTCCAAATCATAATTATATTGATTAAATATTTGAGAATCGTTTGTCAATCTCCGATGTTATCCATGCGTCCAGCTGCTTCATAAATGTGGCAGATTCACCCATGTACTGACGTTTTGGAATCCTTATTTTACTGCCCGCCTTTTTGAGTGCCATACCTTTGTAAAAGGAAGCCATTGTAGACAGCCGCGCATTGGCTTTATTTTGCCGTAATTCACCGTTTTTCTTCTTTTGCATAGTTCCGGTCGATTTCATGTACAAAAACCAAAAATAACGCTTCATTCGCTCCGTTACGACAATATACCCGCCTTCATTGTGAATCTTGGCATACGACAGCGGATCAGTCTGAAAAGTAATGCGGTCTATTCCTCGACTGACTGCATGGATACTGTCGCGAAGTTTTCCGCTTTGTATCAATACACCGCGATCCGAACCAATAGTGAGCGATCTCTTTGCCCACGGTGTCAGTGATGTGTCAAGAAACCCCTGCCTGCGAAAATTCTGCTTGAAGAAGTTCACACCCGCAACTTTCGCATAGCGGTGCGCATCTTCTACCAGCGTGGATAATTCTTTGAAAAAATCAGGTAATTCAGTCCTTTCCATTTGTATTTCAAAATAAAATTGTATATTTGCAATGTTCGCGGCTGTAACAGGTCAAGAACTCCCTTCAGGAGTGTCAGTTTCGGCTGTCACTCCTGAAGTTCTTTTAAGAGCTTGGTAACCTTTCCGGCTTTCACGTCTTTCCACGATACCTTCACAGCCTTCCCACTATAAATGAATATCATCTGCTGTCCGGAGAACTTGTCCCCATATAGCTTATATATTCCATTCAACTTGTTCTGCACCATTTCGGGCTTGAGACTTTCAAATGCATCAAGGTTAAAAACCGTGTACTCACATTGCTGCTTACGTGAACTGTCCAGCCCGTTTTTGATACCGCCTAGTCCCTGAATGTTCTTCAGGTCTGCCAGCTTTTCGTTAATCAAATATTCCGGGTTCTTTACCCCGTCCTCGTTGATATGTGGGCGGATTTTAACTTTCATCTTTAGCTCTTTTGAAATCACCCGTGCGCTTTCGACATTTTTCACCAAGTCTTTCGGATCGGCAAAGTCGCTGATCAGCACTTTCGATTCCGGATCATTGTGATAAGGAGCGTATAATTTGCTTCTTTCCGTCTCTTTCCTGATTTTTTCCAAGTGTTCGTCAGGCATTGAAAAATACGGGTGAGCGACAGTGAATATTTCACCGGATTGCCCTACATTATTTGCAAAGGCATCCGGTATCGTCACGACAGGGGTGGCAGGGGTTTCAGGCTCATCCGTTTGCTCGACATAACACCTGCACCGATACCCGTTGGGCGGGTAGTTCTGCAGCCAAAACGAGTCGTTAATAGGTTTTACGACGCCATCCAGTATCCTATGTGACTCTCGTACCCTTTCATCCCCCGCAGTTACATATTTCAGGTTAGGCATGATATCCGCGTTCGCTTTGAACTCTTGCCACTCACTGGCGCGTCTGCCACTTGTTTCTGCCGTTTCAAATTCCGTCCGAAGATAGTTTTCATTGTAGTCCTTATTGATCGCCAGTGCTTTTTCCCGGAAATCCTTATAAGATAGCTTTTTGCCTTTTTCGTCGTAAAGGGCGTCATTCATCTCCTTAATTTCCTGATACGTCTTCGCTCCGGAGAACTTGAACAAGTTGTCACGTATCCGTTGAGGTTCTTCCGCCTGTTCCGGATCATCATAGTCATCTTTTCCCCATCCTTCAGCCGCCTTTTTATTCAGTTCCTCGTATGTCTTCCTGAATAATTCCTCGTCGATATCTCCCGTTTTGACTTTGCGCTCATAAACTTGTTTCATCACCCTGCCGATGATGCCGCTGAAATCATACTCCCCTGCTTCCATGACGGGTGACGTTACCGCTTCATCGTCCGGTTCGGTCTTTTTTTTTTGAGGGTCTGTTTTGGGCTGATTCGGCAGTGTTCCTCCCTGCTGCTCACCACCGGGATTTTTCTTTTGACCAATGATCGGAAGTCCCGTTTTCTTTGCGACCTCTTCGTGATCAAATTCAAAGGTATAAGCCAGTTTGTTAATCGCCTCAATATATTCCGTAATAGACAAACTTTCCGTATCGTCCCACTTTAATTTCAGTCTTTCAAGCGGCTTATAAACAGGGCTTATCTTTACCAGTTTAGGGATAATAATATAATTGAAATAGAACTGGAAAAGCATCTTATCATATTCGTGCCGTGACTTTTCAACACGTTCATGTACTTCTGCCGTTCCTTCCCACGCTCCATTCTCGGTCGTACCTGTTTGACCAAGCAAACGCTTACTGATTTGATTGTCACATCGTTCTTCTAATGGTAAAAAGGCATCGGTCGTGTTTCCACCGGCTTCTTTCCCATACTCGACCTTTTCATTTCCGGACAACACTGCAAAGAAATTATTCCTGAAGTCCAACATCATCTCGAATAATTCGTCCAAACGTTTTTTATCCTGTCTGTCTGAAGTAACGAAGACGGGCGGAATGCCGTATTTCTCAATGTAATTCATCCACGAGCCTAAGCCCAGTTTTTTGGCAAGCATGATAATTGCCAGTTCATTCAACATGCCCAAAGCCCACGCACTCCCGAACTGAACGTAATACGGTTCAAGTGCCCCGTCCTTATATGACCATCCGGTTTTGTCTGACTCTTCCTTGACGATTATCATCTGTTGCGGGATATAGTTGGACATGGGAACTTCTTCCACATGGCTGATTTCCAAGTTTTCATCAAGGTGGGAAATGTCGGCAAGTGAGACTCCCTGCATCTGGTGTAAAAAACATATCCGGATTAATTGGTGATACCACGGACGATCCAGCAATTTCTTCGCTTCCTCGTCCTCATTATCATTGTCATCTACAAGGTTGAACTCCGCCTGTTGTACAGGTAATACACGATTGTCAATCGTCGTTTGTAAATGCTCGTCATTGTACAACGATTGGTAGAACCGATATAATAAGCCACGTCGGGGATCATCCGGATCGGTTGCCGAAGTTACCGCCATGATCCAGTCATCAATGGTCTTTTCCCGGTAGACGATAGCCTGTCGTTTATAAGCAGCACCTGACGAAGATTGTGTCCCACTGCTATCCATCCGAAAATAATACTCATTAAGTACATTTTTCAGACTCATTCGACGAATGGCTTTCTGCTGAAACCAGCTGAATATTTCTCTTAACTTCTTATACATAACATACCTTTTAAAAGCGGTTTAAAAACTATTTAAAGAAACCATCCATTGTTCCGCGTATGACCAAACAGAATGGGAGATTCAACATTGCCTTCTTCATCCGTTATCAAAGGGATTTCGGGGGGTAATGACATGATCCCGTCACGTAACTTGGCAAGTATAAGGTCAGCCCAGTCGTTCATGTCTGATAACGGGGTATTCCCCGTTTTGCGGGCTGCGTTCCGGCTTACTGCACGAAAGGCTGTAATACAGGCTATTACCCGAACTAATAAACCCGTCCGAATCGGAGGATCACCGAATACCTTTTCCACGTCATAACGACCGCTTATGTAGGCGGATACTTCACTGATGACAAGGTCTTCAATCCCATTCAGGACTTCTTCATCCTTTTCGATACTTTCAACCAGCAACCGATTCTGTATGACGGTTGTCAAGTCATCCATATTGATATACTTCATAGTTACCATGCATATTTACGTTTATACCTTCCTGCCTTCCACGGTCGTGTCACAGGTTCATCTTCTGATGGTGGGGTGTCAGTATATATCTCCAGCTTTTTCACCGCCTGTTCGTCGGCATCCGGACTGTCGTCATGTTCCGTCATCCCCGGTTCAACGGCAAATAATTGCTTCAACCCGACAGCAATGTCAGGACTCGCTTTTAAAAGCTCATTGATATACATTCGTCCGTTCTGATAATAAGGATGCATGGAAAGCATACGAAGCAATTTATTCATCGTTTTCGGTGTCTGAACCGGAACGAGGTTAAGTTCAACGCCTGTTTCCGCTTCCGCTTCCTGTATATTGCGTTTAACTTCATCATTCCAAAACTGGCTCTCATACTGCCAAAAACAAATGATATCCTTTGCCCTGAATTCCGCCTGTTTCATACACATCCAAAGAACGCAGAGTTTCATTTTTGACTGCTTTACAAAACCGTCAATCAGCCAAAAATCATTTTTGTGTCGTCCCCAAATCTTACAGGCATTAAAGTCACTTGTATCTGTCCCAGCATAGGCGATATCCCAATGCGCTACGATCGCATTCATTGTATGTAAGTCAGGGAGCTTTCCATATTTTATCATTTCCGGCATGAATATTTTACCCTTGACAAGTGGGACATGGTTATACTCCGCATGTGCCGCGAGAATACCCATGTCCTTTTCCTGCTGTCGATAGAACTGTGCGGAATACATCGATTTCCATGCAGGTTCATACGTTACCGGGTCGTAAGCTTTCACCAAATGCCAGTCCCAATCAGGATGCCGTTTCTTTAATATGGTTTGCACCATTCTTGATGCAAAACGGTTGTTAGCACCTATTAGACGTCTGCGCTTTCCCGTCATGGTTGCCAGTACATCTGCTTCTATCCAGTCAGCATAATCGTCCTGAATACGTCCATTCTTGATGGTCTGTGGTGTCTCCAAGTCGTCAACCACCCACAAGTCAGGACGGTGTGCACCCTTACGAAGCCCGCGAACCTTTTGCTTTGCACCGAATGCCTTGCAGATAAACCCGTTCATCGTGACGAAGTTTCCCTTCTCCCAATATCCGGGATTATACTGTTCGCCAAAATCATGCTTCAGTAACTCGTTTGCTTCGAACTCCGCACGTATATCTTCCAACAGGTCACACGCTCGGTCAAACGTATCGGAAACGATACACATATAATGCGTCTCGCCATTGATCCATAACCATAAAGGAATAATCACGTCGTTCCATACCGATTTTGCAAGTCCGCGTCCCCATTCCGCATAGCCTTTGTAAATAGGATCGTTCATTACCTTGTTGGCATGCGCGATTTGAAAGTCCGCACAGTCTGCGGTTGCATAATGGGGAAGATAAGTTTCGACAAGGTATTTGACATCACTTTTTGCACGCTGTATGCGGTTCATCCGAACTGTCAGTGATTCGTCCGGATCAATCAGGTTACCTGTGCACCGCGCACGCTTTAGCTTCTCCTGATACTCTTTGAGGGCTTTGCTATCTTCGACTTTCATTATCCCAACATTTTTGCGGCTTCATAAAGGTGGTTCTCCTGAAAGTCCAGTGTTTTGAAGTAAAGTTCGGCATTGTATGCCTTCATCGCATCGAATATCCTGCCCATCACATCAATGTATATAGCCAGCGTTATCCGGTTCTTTTTATCCACCTCTTTGAGCTGGTTTCCCCATTGCGCTACACTGTTGTCTAGTCCTGCCGCCTGTTTCCGTAACTCCAGCACCTTATCACTATCACCTTCTGCAATAGCTTCGTCAATCATGCGCAATAGCTCCAGTTTTTGATCCGCAAGAATGTTGATGATTTGTTTCAGGTTGTCCCCTTGCTTCTTTGATGAAATGACGGACGCTTGGCGTTCTTTCTTCCAAAGTGCGTCATTCTCATTGATCCAATTTGATACAGACCTTTCCGACACGTTGATACGTTCGGAAATCTCCTTGCACATCATTCCATCCCTTACATAAAGGTCGTGCGCTTCCTTCTTTAATTTACGGTAGTACTCTTTGCTTGGCATATCGCTTCCTTTCTTTTACGCAAGCAAAGGTCAGATTTCAACACCACCTGTGGAAAATGGCTTTTCATGTTGGAACGTATTCTTTCCAAGTTGGAAAAAATACGTCCTTGTTAACACTGTTTTTTTTCCAAGATGAAAACGCTTTTTCCGTACCCGCCTTTCCTTTCTCAATTTTGCAGCATGAAATTTTAAATATCGCGAAAATGAATCTGACTGCAACAGCGGAAAACGGACGTGCCCGGATTGAACTCAAAGGCACGATATCAAAATGGAGGGAGACGGAAGCGGAATTCACTTCTAAGGTTGAGCAACTGATAAAATCAGGAATCAAAGACGTGCACATCTATATCAATTCTCCCGGTGGTGAATGCTTCGAAGCTAATGAGATCGTGAACGTGATCAAGAGGTTTCCCGGCAAAATTACAGGTGAAGGTGGTGCACTGGTAGCTAGTGCGGCAACATACGTCGCTATTAACTGTACATCATTTTCCATGCCCGCTAACGGACTTTTTATGATTCACCAAGTCAGCGGGGGCGCATGCGGAAAAGTCGCTGATATTGAGTCTACGTTGGAGGTCATGCGCAAGCTGAATGACCACTACCTGAACGCTTTCCTTTCCAAGTGTACCGACAAGAAAAAAATCAAAGACGCATGGGATAAAGGTGACTACTGGATGAGCGCACAGGAAGCAAAGGAAAACGGCTTTGTGACGGAAGTAACAAGCAAGGCAAAGGTGGATAAGGCTACGGCACAAATGATTACCAATTGCGGCTATACAGGTGAAATTGAGATTACTGACTCTATTAATAACGAAAAATCAAAAAATGACATGGATTTAACAATGTTGACTTCCCGCTTCGGAATGGACGCAAGCTCCACGGAAGCACAATTTATCGCGCAGGTAGACGTGTGGAAACGCAAGGCAGACCGCGTCGAAATGCTCGAAAGACAAGAAGAGGAACGCAAAGAACAGGAGATCGAGAACGTCCTGAACAAAGCTATCAAGGAAAAAAGAATCACTGCTGACGTGCGCGACGATTGGAAAGCGAACCTGACCAGCAACTTTGATACCGCAAAGAAGTTGCTTGATGCCATCAAGCCCGTGGAAATGCCGGAAGTTCATGCTCCTAATCTGACAGATACCACAAACAAAAAGTTCGAAGACCTTCAAAACGATCCGGAGGCTTTGAAAAATATCATGGAGAAAAATCCGTCGGAATACGAACGTCTTTTAAATGACTACGTAAAGCGCAACGGAAAATAAAATACTAACCATTTAAAAAAAAGAATATGGCACTACCAGTAGACGGTTTTTATTTGAACAAGTACGTCGATCCTCAACTGTTGATCGAACGTCGCAATTACAGAGCGGACTTCATGCAAGTTTTAGGCTCTGTCCCTGCCGGAGCTTTAGCAGCAGATGGCATACGCAGAAATAAACTGATTAACAATGTCGGTTTCCGCGTAAATAATACAGAGGAATTCACTCCCAAAGCTATGACAGGACAAAATATCATAGTTCCCTGGGAGATTTACGACACAGAACCGACATCATGTACAGATGACGAAATCCGTTACCTTGCATTTGATAAACGGGCGTCTATTCGTGTGAAACATAACGAAGCCTTCCAAGTCGGTATCCGTAACCATGTCCTGTACAAGTTAGCTCCAAACGATAACGAAAAAAAAGAAATGCCAGTCATTAAAACAACAGGTGCTAATGACGGTACAGGACGACTCCGTTTGTGCTATAAAGATTTGGTTAACTTCGCAACGCAAGTTAAGACTTGGAATCTTCCAGTCAGTGACGCGCTTTATATGGTGCTTTGTCCTTTACACATGGGAGACTTGCTCTTGGATGAGAATGCATCCAAGTATTTCTATGACCGTACATTCTACGTTGATCCAATTACCGGAAAGCCGAAAGGATTCATGGGGCTAAAATTCTTTGAGAACAATGATACTCCATATTATAATGCGACTACATTGAAAAAGATTGATGAGGGAAAAGCTCCTGCCGACACGGATTTTCAGGCAAGTACCTTCTTTTATGCTCCTAATACGTATTATCACCTTGAAAGCGTAAAATCGCTGTATAAGCCGGAAACGACTGACACACGCAGTAAAAGTCCTACATCCGAATATCGTACTCAAACTTACGGCATTGTAGACCGTATCGAGGAATTCGGTGTTGGTGCAATTTTATCGGCTAAATCTGAATAACTACAATTATCATGGGAAATTTTACAGGAGTATCAATTAACAAAGTGAATGGCGGACTGGTACGGGATACCGATACCAGCGACCGCGTCATTTTGCTCGTGGTCGGTGGTTCGGAAATCGGAAAGCTTGAGTATTACAAGCCGGAAGTCCTGAACGATATCACCGATTTGGAAGCGTTGGGATGGGACGATACTATCGACCTTGAGAACAAGGAACTGGTGCATTATCATACCAGCGAAGTCTTCCGCCTGTCTCCGGAACGTTCACTGTATCTTATGCTAGTTCCGAAGTCTGAAAAGGTGTCAAGCCTGCTGACGAAAGAAGACTTTGTCAATGCGGTGCGTACCATCAACGGGGTAAATACCATTGGTATCTGCTCACTGACTGCGGACGAGACAATCACCGTAGCCGTACAAGAGACACAGAAGATGGTCAATAAATTCAGGGAAGACCATCTGTATATCGATGTGGTAGTATTGGAAGGGGGCGGTAAGTATATCAATGCCATTAATGATGCTGTCGATCTTCGGAAGCTGGACTCTGAAAATGTCGCTGTCGTGATAGGGCAAGATCCGGCACAGGCAGCAAAGGACGAAGCGTACAGGACACATGCTGCCGTCGGCAGCGCACTCGGAATGTTATCTGTCCGCTATGTACATGAAAACATGGGCAGCGTCGATATTGAAAACCACCCACGGACAGCAAAGGGAACAAAGGACTATCCATTGACTAACAAACTGAACGGGCTTTGGCTGGACGCGGCTTTGAGCAATGGCAAACCCTTCTCGCAGTTGAGCGTATCCGACCAGAAAAATCTGACAGGCAAAGGGTATAACTTTGTCGGTAGCTTTCAAGGGTATGCCGGGTTCTTCTTCAGCAATTCATGTACTTGTACGGAAGCCGACAGCGACTATGCTTACATAGAATATAACGCTGTTTGGAACAAGGCTGCACGCATCATCCGCACGACTCTTTTGCCTCGTGTAAGAAGCAAGGTGAAGGCTGATCCGTCAACCGGATATATCAGTAACACCACGATCAGCAGTTGGGACGCGCTTGTCAAATCCGCACTGGAAAGCATGGTCAATTCGGAGAATATTGCGGACTTCGATATTTACATCAACCCCAAACAGATGGCTGTCAGCGACAAGGCTTTTAACATCAAAGTAAGACTGGTTGCGGACGGTATTGTACATGAGTTTGAGATTGATTTGGGTTTCACAAATAAAATCTGAAAATATGGGATTGTTAGGAACATTAATCAACAAATTCGGGAAAATAGCCGGGTGGAACAGCGTCAAGGTTGTCATGCTCGGACGTCATGTAGAAGGCATTACAGCCCTTTCCTACAAGGACAGCAAAGAGAAAGAGAACATTTACGGTGCTGGTGAATTTCCCGTCGGTCGTGGTGAAGGAAATTACAAGGCTGAAGCATCGATCACCCTTCTGAAAGAAGAAGTGAACGCCTTGCAGTTGACACTCGGTCCGGGAAAGCGTCTCATGGATATTGAACCGTTCGATATTCCGGTCATGTATGAGTATAAAGGACTTATCATGAAAGACGTAATCCGGAACATCGAATTTGTAGACAATGGCGTAGACGTAAAGCAGGGTGATAAAAGCATTGCAACACAATTCACCCTTCTTCCCAGCCACATCGACTGGAACGTAGCAATGTAGTTTAATAACCGTTTAAAAGACTTTTAAAAATGGAAGATAAGAAAATCAAGGCTGGAAAGCCTTACGAGGAACTGACAGCGGAAGAAAAGGCTCTAATCGTTGACTTCAAGGAAGAAGAGCACGCAGAACTGAAAACGAAATACGGGAAACGACTGAAACATGTCACCATACAGGTGGATGAAGACGAGCGTTATGACTACCTGATTGTCCGTCCGGGCAAAAATGTCTTGTTGGCAATGGCGAAGAAAAAGGAAGACCTTGAAGAAGCGAATGATATCCTGATCCGAAATTGCGTGGCGGCTGGTAACATGGAAGCACTGGAAGATTCCGCTGTCTATACTTCTGTCCTCACCGCTATCGGGGAACTGATTGCTGGACAGGCGGCTTTTATCAGCAAAGCATAGAGGAATATTCAAAATCGTTCAGTCTTGTCGAGGGAATAGATGCCATCCTGAAAAAAGTATATGGCGTCGACGTCCCGGACAAACTGGACGAAGATGAATGGCTCAGGCTCTATGCCGAATACCGCATGTTGCGGAAAACTGAGTTGGAAGAATTTGAAATAGTGGTGCATAATGCAGTCGCTAAAGTAGTAAACCGATTATTCTCAAAAGACAATGCAAGTGACTCAATGGATATTGGAACTGGTTGACCGGATCACCTCTCCGTTACATGCCGCGACCGATGCTGCCGAGGAAGCTACACGGGTAATCGACGACACGGAAGAAGTGGTCGACCGTCTTGGAGAAACATCGGGGAAAGCAGCCGGAAAACTGGAAGGGCTGGGAAAAGGAATGTTCTTTCTCAACCAGCTGAAGGAAGGTGTCGACAATATCCGTGATTCCTTTAACGATGCTATCGAGCCGGGTATCCGGTTTGAAACTGCCGTTGCTGAAATGTCCGGTATCACCAATATGGAAGGAAAGGAACTGGACGTTCTCGCTGGCAAAGCCCGTAACACGGCAAAAGCCTTCGGTGTTGATGCAGCAAATGCTATGGGTGTTTACAAGGACTTGCTTTCAAAGATTACTCCGGAACTGAAAAAAGCACCGGACGCGCTCGAAATCATGTCGAATAATGTAATGACACTTAGTAAGACGATGCAGAATGATGTGCCCGGAGCGTCTGCCGCCATGTCCACCGCCATGAACCAGTACAAGGTTTCGCTCGACGATCCGATGAAGGCTGCACAAACCATGACGGACTATATGAACATCATGGCGGCAGGAACCGTCGAAGGTTCTGCCGAAATTAAAGAGGTAGCTGAAGCACTGAAACAAACGGGTAGTGTCGCAAAAACATTCGGAGTTGAATTCGCTGAAACGAACTCTGCAATCCAGTTGCTTGATAAATCAGGGAAAAAAGGTTCTGAAGGCGGTATTGCCTTGCGTAATACGATAGTCAAATTACAGGCTCCGACTACGGACGCGGTCAAGCAGTTAAAAGCTGCCGGGGTCAGTATTGAAACGATGCAAAACCAGTCCCTTTCACTGACTGACCGCCTGCGTGCCCTGACTCCGGTCATGCACAACGCGACAACCATGTCCGCATTGTTCGGAGGTGAGAACCTAGCTTCGGCAATGGCTTTGATTGATGGCGTAGACCAAATCGATACATGGACGGAAGCGATACAGGGTTCTACTTCAGCAGTCGATATTGCAGGCAAACAAATGGATACCTATGCCGAAAAGCAGAAACGCATGCAAGCGTTTATTGATGATCTGAAAATCAGCATCTTTGAATTTGTAGAGCCTATTGCGCCAGTTCTTGAAGTGCTAGGAGTCCTTGTCGGGGCATTGGTGACGCTCGGAACTGTCGCGTGGTCTATCGGGCAAATCATGACTCTTGTCTCTATCAAATCCTCGATTGCATGGCTGGCTGGCATGGCAAAAATGGTCGTATCAACAGTAACGTCTTCGGCTCTCATATCCACCGCTATTTACAGTATTCCGATTATTGGATGGATAGCACTTGCAATCACTGCCATTACAGCACTGGTCGCTTTTCTCTGGAATAAGTTTGCAGGAGTACGCGCCTTCTTCTATGCCTTGTGGAACTTTATAAAAGTAATCTTCACGGAATACTATAAGTTCATTTTTAACGTGATGAAAGCGATTGTCGATGTCATAAACCCGGCAAACTGGTTTGATGATGATTTCCATTTCAGCGATGTTTGGGACAGGCTATCACAGCAAGCACTTGAAGGGGGTAAAAAGGTCGGCAGCGCATTTTCAGATGGCTGGAAAGAAGGCATGGCAGACTGGGAAAAGTCACATCCTAAAGACGGAGAGAAAAAAGGAGATACCAGTTTTAACCTGAATTCCCCCTTGTCTCCAGTCAACGGGCAAACCGTACTGGCAACTGGAGGGACAAAGGCAACCGATGAGAAGACCGGACTTGGCGGGAAAGGCGGAAGCAGCGTGAAAAACATCACCATGAACGTGACATTCAACAATAATTTCAGGGTTTCAGGAGGTGCGGATACGCGTGAAATTGCGGATAAAGTTAAACGGGAAATTTTGGCAGTGATGACCGATACAGTACCAGCAATAGGATAAAGTTATGACAGGAAATACAGCGTTAAATATTGGTGCATTGTTCACGGAAGTTTTCGGAATCTCATCCCCGATTTATCTTCCGTGGGGACGCACCCTGCAGGATTACGATCCGGGACAATATACCGGAGTGACAACCATTCCGGATGCCGAAGCCGAAGCGTATAGCTGGATGGGGACTCCGGTGATCGGAACGTTTACTCTTGACGGAAACAAGCAATACAGCACCTATAATCCGGACGGGTCACGCGGTACGATGAACATGGCTAGTTTTCCGATGCCCTATGCAACTATCGTTGATTTTTCGCGCTCGATGAACTGCTCGAAGACTAAAGTTTTGGGCGTTCACGGGACTGTGAAAGAAATCTACGGGCTTGATGACTGGAAAATCAACATCCGGGGATTTTGCATAGCCGATAAAAGCCGGGACGGTTACAAGACGGTAGCCGAACAGGTGAACGCTCTTAATAAGTTCCGCAAAGTGACGGAAGCGATCGGAGTGACGGGAAGTATCTTCAATAACAAGGATATTTATTCCATTGTCATTGATAACCTTTCGTTCAACCCGATTCAGGGAAACAGCAGCGTAGTCCCCTTCACGATAGAGGCGACAAGTGACAACCCTTACGAATTGACATTATGAGCTATATGATGTGCAGCCGGATCATATTTCCGGCAAACGAAAAACGCGAGGAACTGGTCATTCATGCGATATCGTCGGTTCACATCGAAAGTTCATGGAAGATGTTGACGGATTCGGCTGAAATAATACTTCCCAGGCGTATCAAATACTTTGCAGGAAAAGACCTGAAGGAAATGCTGTCTGCCGGGGATCAGGTGAAAATTGAACTCGGATATGACGGTGACCTGTACACGGAATTTGAGGGGTATATTTCATTAATCGGCTGGGGTGTCCCGGTGACGATCCGGTGCGAGGATGAAATGTACAAACTAAAAAGAAAGACGGTATCCTATTCCGCAAAGAATGTCACGCTGAAGAAGCTGCTGGCAGATGTTGCCAAAGACTATGAGGTGAAAACTAACTATGATGCGGAACTTGGCGCAGTACGGTATTCATCAAAAACGGTTGCGGAGATTTTTGACGACATACGGAAAAAGACTAACCTTCACTGCTATTTCATCGGTAAAGTCCTGTATTGCGGAAATGTATATTCCGAAAAGGTTGACACCAAAAAGGTGAAGATTGTACTGGAAAAAAACGCAGTCAGTCAGGACTTGAACGAAACGAACGGTGAATTTCAGGTTAAAGTGGTCAGCATTGGTGCAGGCGGTAAGAAACTGGAAGCAAAAGCCGGGGTAGAAGGAAGCGAGGTTTATAACCTTACCTACAATGAGAAAGGAAAGTCCATCAAGGTAGAGGACTTGAAGACGTTTGCAAAGGATTTTTACGAAAGCCTTAAAAAACAGAAGTATCGCGGGGGTGTCGAACTGTTCGGAGTACCTGTCGTTCATCACGGAATGACAATCGACCTGAAAAGTGAGGTGACACCGGAAATGAATGGATGCTATTATGTTGAGAAGGTGACAAAGGATTTCAGAGACGATGCCACTTACAGACAAAAAATAGACCTAGGAGGACGGGCGGAATGACAACGGATGAACAATTACGCGATGCGTTTGAAAGGCGGATAAACGGTGCAAAACAAGCGCAGCTGCGCTGGGTAACAGTCGATACGGTTGATAAGGACAACAGGGCAATGGACGTGACGGGAGTCGTTGACCAACTTGAATACTATAACGTCCAGTTGGGAATGGGTGCACTATGTATCTACCCGAAACCGGGAACGACTTGTCTGGTCGGGATCATTGAGGGACAGGAGACCGACACCTTCCTGATCTCCGCTGACGAAGTGGACGAAATTGTACTGAATGGCGGGGCATTGGGCGGACTGGTAAAAGTCGGTGAACTGACGGAACGGCTGAACCTGATAGAAAAGGACATCAATTCGCTGAAACAGAAATTGTCCGGCTGGACGCCTGTTCCGAACGACGGGGGATCGGCTTTGAAAACAGCATTGTCCGCCTATTTTACGGAGTCCCTGCAGGAAACACAAGTCAAGGATATTGAAAACGAAAGGGTGAAACAATGAAAGGACTATTACTTGATAAAGACGGTGATATCAGGATTGTTCCGCATACAGCGACAGACGGGAAACTGACTGGATTTGCAGTCGGTGATACCCTGATTCAAAACGCGGCAATAGTGCTGGAACTGAATCAGGGAGAATTGAAGGAAGACCCGGTTCTTGGAGCAAACCTGATCCGATACATACGTTCAAAGGCTAATAAAATAGTCATTGAAAAACAAATGAAAGTCCACCTGAAACGGGCAGGCATTGACTATTCGGAACTGGTGGACAAAATAAATATTGAAATTACTAACGATTAAATTAACGAAAATGAAAGCAAGTAACGATTTGATTAAAAAGTTCGGAGTGGACAAAATCATTCACGGACTAATTGGAATGCTCATTTTAGCCGTGTGCGTGGTAGCATCAGTTTTCCTGTTTGGAGTGAGCTTCCTTAGCGTATTGGGCGGCATGGTCTTGGGGACTGTTTTCGCATGGCTGGCTGGTAAATGGAAAGAATCGAAAGACGATGATCCGGACACGGCAGACATCCGGGCGACGGTACGCGGGGCGTTGTTGGCAGATGCGGTCATATTACTGGTGTGGATAGTCTTCCGCCTGATTTTATAAGTATGTATCATGAAAAGACTACACGTACAGTTATGGATCGCAGTTTTCCTGTCCGTATCCGGAATGACCCTACTGTTTTGCGGATTTTGGGTTGAACCTACGGGGCAGATTGACAACTCTGTTTTAGTCGCCTATGGCGAAGTTTCGACTTTTGCGGGCGCACTCTTCGGAGTTGATTACAGGTATAAATGCAAGTATAAGAAATACATTCAAGGAGAAGACGAAACAGAAAATAAGGAGGAAAAGAAAGATGAATAAACCTACATACATTATCATTCATTGTTCTGCGACACGCGAGGACAAAGATTTCACAGAGAAGCAAATTAATGATTCACACGTAGCCCGTGGCTTTGGAAAATGGGGATACCATTATTATATCCGAAAAAACGGACGTGTGATCCCCATGCGGGCGGAGAACGAAATCGGAGCACATGATAACTTTATCGTTCCCGGTATGAAAATCAGTTATAACCGTTGTTCGATTGGCATTTGCTATGAAGGCGGACTGGATAAGAACGGCAAGGCAAAGGATACCCGGACGGACGCGCAGACGAAAGCGATGCGCGAGCTCGTTCAAGACATCTGCCACCGCCACGACATTATCGATATCCTCGGACATCGTGACACCAGCCCGGACAAGAACGGGAACGGTATCGTCGAGAAATGCGAATGGATGAAAGAATGTCCCTGCTTCGACGTAAAGAGTGAATTCACCTCATTTTTACCACCTGTAATCGTTCGACCATGAAAAAGATACTCATTTTTCTATTCGCAATCGTGGTGCTGTCTGTCTGTTCCTGTCGTTCGTCGAAGATTGACACGACCGTCCATCAGACTAGCACAGAGCAAAAGCAGACGGAAAAGGAAGAAACGTCCACCGACAAAACGCAAGTTGACGTAAACAAGAACGTCGAGCGAATTATGGAAATGATGCAGCAGATGAATTTCAACTGGCAAAAGACAAACCTTTCGCCACCGGATTCGACTGGGAAACAGTACCCGACTTCGACGGAGACAGCAACAGGAACGTCCACCAAACAGGAGAAAGAAACATATAACGAACAGTTACAGGTGCAAATTCAAGAGATTCAGGAAACCCTGATGACATTGAAGGTACAACTGGAGAAGCGGGAGAAGAATGATACAAAGGTCGTTGAAGAGGTTACTTACATTCCCCCGTGGATGACGGCAATAACTGTAATATCATGCATCGTATTAGTTCTATACCTTTATAAAATTATAAAAATGTAATGAAAACAGTAGTACAAGCCGGGCAAACCCTGCTGGATATAGCCGTGCAGGAATATGGTACAATCGAAGCGGTGTTTATGCTTGCAAAGGCAAACGATATGAGCATAACGGACACCCTGAAAGCCGGACAGGAAATCGAAACACCGGAGAAGGTATATAACAGCGAACTGGCTGATTATTGTCAGCGGAACTCCGTTTGCCCGGCTACTTCTGAAACTGCATCAAATGCAATACGATTGAGAATTTTCACAGAACAATTTACCGAACAATTTAAATAATGGCTAGAACAATCGCAGAAATAAAGAAAGAAATGACGGACGCCTATATGTCTAACAGCATCATCCGGGACATATACGGTATCACAGGTGATGCCGACTTTGATTCGGTGTTTTCTCCCGTGTCAATAGAAAGCACCCTGTTCTACATTTTTGCGGCAACAGCGCACGTCATAGAGCAAATGTTTGACCAGTTCAAAACGGACGTTGAAGAACGTATTGACGCTAATATCATACCGACCGTGCGCTGGTATCATAGCAGTGCGCTGGCTTTCCAGTATGGTGATCCGCTGGTTTATGATCCGGAGAAATATCAGTTCCGGTATTCCACTTATGATGAGACAAAACAGCTTGTCAAATATGTGGCAGTCAAAGACCGTGGCGGAAGCATTCAAATACTTGTGTCCGGAGACGAAGGCGGGCTTCCCTGTCCTTTGACCGGAGATGTTTTAACGGCATTTAAAAGCTATATGAACTCGATTAAAATAGCCGGAGTAATTCTCTCTATCCAATCAATGAAGGCAGACGACATCTGTATCAACGCGACCATAGAAGTCGACCCGATGGTTATCAATTCTTCCGGTGTACGTTTGTCCGATGGCAGCAAACCTGTGGTCATTGCTATCAATGATTACCTGAAGGGCATCGAGTATGGAGGTAAATTCAATAAAACGAAATTGGTTGATGCAATCCAAAAAGTTGAAGGAGTGCTGGACATTGAGCTTGGAGAATGTGCCGCGAAAGCGTCATCCGCTACGGAATATAATGTAATTAAAAATAATAACTATACGGCTGTAGCCGGATGCTTCATCTTAAACAGCCTTGAAACTTCTCTGACTTATGTGGTATGATTTTGACATTATCAAATACGCGCAGTATGTGCTTCGTCCGTCATTGAGGAAAAGGAAGATATTTGCAATTATCTCGGTCTTCCTGCTTCCTTTGATTTTCATCTATACCCTGTACAAAAGTTATCGTAAGCAGGCTATTGACAAATTGAACATCAACGGTCAAGTGATATATATTGAAAAAGTCCTGAACGACAGGTTTTTCTTAAAAAACCGGGAAATATACATAACTGATATTGCGGGAAAGGAATTCTACCTGTATCATCGCAGGGAAGAACAAATACCGTCTTATTTGCATAAACGGAGTGAAGGGGCAGAAATAAAATACATCCAGCAGCGCGGTGAAGGAAATTATTCAGGAAATTACATGGTGAATATACCGTCGTTCCTGTCAGCGTATGAGGGTGAAATTAAAAATTTGATTGACTATTATAAACCAGCCGGACGCTCTTATGTCCTTAAAATATACGAATATGAATAAATTGTTATTTAAAGAAGGCGGACAACCGTTTTATCTTGATGATTTGGAATTTATGCAAAGTGCATTTGCTGAAACCGTGAAAGGAATAATCAGTACATATGGTAATGTTATCCTTTCCGGCTGTAACATTCCACCTCCTATTTCTATAGCCGGACATCCGACGACTTATGACTGGGAAGAAGGTTATATAGCCATTAACGGAGAAGTTTACAGGGTAGAGAAGGGCAGATTTCAAGGAGGGTTGAATTCTGAACTTTACTGGAAAGTGGTCAGTACAGATGAACAAAAAGAGAACTATGAAGACGCATCAGAAGGCTGTGTCTACCGAATCAGAAAGGTAGTGCTGACAGATACGGTAAAAGAGGGTGAACTATTTGTTTCGCAACAAACTATGAAGACGTTGGAAGAACTGACGAGCCGTTCGCTGTCATTATCAGTGGAAGAGGTATCGGTAAACGCTGACGGGAATAAGGCGACAATCCGAGTGTCCGAGGAAGATATACCTCTTCTTCAAGAGGGGGACATGATAGAAATTATTATCTCTCTCGGGTTTAAGTACGGTATTATGGATGGGGCAGTCACAAGTGTTGAATCATTCAAGTTTATAGTTAGTAATGATTCCCGCTCTTACAGGTGTATCGTAGCGAAATCTGATACTGGCGAAACAATTATTCCAGTATATGCCAATTTTAATGCGGGAACAGGTGCGTTATACCTTTCCCATGACACCAATCGGGTTTTATATGTTAGTCCAAAATCCAATCATCGTATAATCGTTCACAAAAATATTCAGAAATAAAATAAGTATGGCAACAATATACGAATTAAAAAGACGGGCACAGGAGCTTTCGGCAAAGAAAGACTCCCTATCCATATCACCTGACGAAGTGGGCGGTTTGATTGATGAGACGCTGGATGTCATCAATGAAGCGGAAAAGAATCAGGTGGGACTGGGTATTCGTAATACATATACGACCGTCGCGAAGATGAACGCGGACAGTACTTCTCCGGCTGGTTCTGACGGAAAACCGTTGAAATTCGGTCAGATTGTGACGGTATATGATGACGGCAATCCCGATGCAGCCGACAATGGCAATATTTATGCCTTTCAGAATCCGGGCTGGAAGCTTGTCTCAACGACAGGCAACCTTTCCGTATATGCCAAAAAAGAAGACGTACAGGCGGCAAAGAAAACGGCTGACGATGCACAAACGAAAGCGAATGAAGCAGCGGAATCCGCAAAAAAAGCAAATGAAAACATCGGAAAGCTATCCGATAATGTCGGTACGGAAGAAGCATCAGAAAGCGAAGACGGGACAGTATGGGGCAAACTTAAAAGCCTTTCCGACGATGCTGACAGTACATCGCAGGACGTGTCCTCTTTAATGGTAGACTTTGTACACCATTCGACGGAACGCTTTGACGAAATAGTGACTGATGCTTCCATCGTGATGGAGCAGTCCAGCGCAACCGCAGAGGGCGGTAAGGTTGTATTTGTTGCCAGCAAGGGTAAATTTGCCTATTTCGTTGATAACAAATATTATCCAAGTTGGACGGGTGTTGATAACTACATGAACGCTGACCGGACATCCCCGCACGAGAATAAAATATTCCTGTTCGGCAACAAGACCTACATCTACTTTGCCGGGGCTCTGCTTTCTGCCGACTCCGACGCGATGCAGTTAGCCGCGTCTGCGGACTTGGCGGCAAAAGCGGCAAAGAAATCGGCTGAAGGCGCACAGACTACCGCGTCTTCCGCATTGTCACTGGCCAACAAAGCCTTGTCCGTTATTAACGTCAACGGAGTTTGTGGCGGCTCTGTTTATTCATTACCTACAGCTATTGCCGCGATTACGGAAAGGGAAGATGTGGACAACATCATCTACCGTAAACCGGGTATTGTTTTAACCTATAAAATTGCTGAAAGCGAATGGGAGTCCAAGCAGTTTGCAGGTTCATCCCTTGAAGGATTTGCCACAGAAGCGAACTGGATAGACTTCGGTAGTGCTAGTGGAGACATGACAGGCAAAGGCGCAGTACTGTTGGTCGATGAAATTGCACCATTATCAAACGGATACTATATTCTTCAAACGGCTATTAATGCCCTGACAACCTACGAGACAGCAAATGAAACGGAATGCATCAAGCCCGGTGTGGTCATTATCTACCGCACCGGAAAAGAAACATTCGAGTCTAAACAGTTGTGCGCGTCCCGTGCCGATTATAATGACTTGGCGGCATGGATTGACTTCGGTTCTGCTGCCGGAGGAACGGTCGAAACCGATTCCGAAATCATTAAAGACAGCGTGAATCCGGTAGCGGGTGGCGCGGTCTATGATGCCATGCCCGTCGAAGTGGATGGTGAACAGGCGGAAGACGGAACGGTGCGCGTGTATATGAAGAACGCGGAAGGGCTTCCACTGGGAGACGGTTTCACTTTTGCGGTCGGAACTGGTGGCGGTGGGGACGTTGCCGGGACAATCGTGTACATCTACCCGCAAAAAACGTCCCTGTATGCCGCACTCGGAACTGACGACCTGACAATCAAACTTGCAATCCTGTCACGTACCGGATCGGGCGAAATGATTTCATATAACAATATCGAAACCCTGCAACTGAAAGACAAGTCAACGGGTGAAACGCTTGAAACGTTCAACGTGAACCGGGAAAGCTCCGCATCTGATACGGACTACTCTTTTACCATCCCGGTAAAAAGCTATTTCAGCGAAGCGATGAACCGAAAGTTTGTAGTCGTCGCCACCGATGACGGGGGAAACACCGCACAGAAGACAATCAGCGTCACGGCTGTAAACCTGAAACTTTCGCGTGTGTGGGCTTTGTATAAAACATTGCAGCAAGGCTCCGGACTTGTCACCATGACGGACGTGTTCAAACTGTCCTCCGCTAATAAATCCACCGTTACGGCACATATTAAAGTGGGTGAAGAATGGAAACTGATATCACAGTCCAGCGTGGCTTCTACGCGCTCACAGGACTTGCAAATCAACGTTTCGTCTTTGGGATTGACACATGGTGCATATACTGTCAAAATCGTTGCACAGGACGTGGAATCGGGTGTGTGGTCGAACTACCAGTTTTTTGACGTGATGATCGTCAACCCGTCCAGCCTTATGCCCGTTGTCTCGTTGGCACATTCGGAAGAGACGGAAACGGCATGGTCAGTCAGGAAGTATGCAAACCTCAATATCGAGGTGGCGTGCTATGATCCCAGCCATGTCGCCACCGATGCCCACGTCGAAATACACAGGGTCGCAAAAGTTACCAATACATCTACCGGGGACAATAATGAAACCGACACAGTGCTGACTACCGTATCAGTAGGACGTAACAGTACATTCAATCTGTCCACCCGTGTCGATGGCTTCACGATTGCAGACAACATCCGGAATACGTTGGGTATTTACGGGAAATGCGGTGCTGGGGAAAGCAATACGATTGAGTACTCCGTTAACAGTTCCGTCATTGACATTAACGGTGATTCCAGCTATATAATTTATTTCAATCCGGCAGACAAGGACAACTCGGATCAGGACAAGTCATGGCTGTACGGACTTTATGAAATGAAGCAGAGCGGGTTCAACTATTCCACGAATGCCTTTGTCACTGACAAGAACGAAGGGAAGGCATTCAAGGTTTCGGATGATGCCACCGCATTGTGTACTTATCGTCCCTATAACCGTACCAACATTGAGCAGACCGGATCGACTACCATCATCAAGATAAAGACGCAGAACGCTGCCGATCCTGACGCGAACGTCGTGTCATGCTGGGACGAAGCAAACCAAATCGGGTGGCGTATCACTTCAAAATGTGTGTACTTCAAAGCACTCGGAACTGAACTGATCGAACGGTATTTCAAGCCGGGCGACATCTACGAGTTTGCCTTCGTCATTGAAAAGGCAAATGCGGAAGAAGATGGCAAAGGGTACATAAAACTGTATTGTGACGGTGACCTGATTGGCGCATCCAAATATACGGCAGGACAAAGCGCGATCAAACAGTCCGAACAAATCAGTTTCTCCGGAACAGCCGGGGAACTGTATATGTACCGCTTGCTCTCTTGGGAAAAGGAAATGGCGGACGAACAGATTAACGATGAACTTGTGATCGGTAAATCTGATACGGACGAAATGATCGCTTTGAACAAAAAGAACGATATCCTAACCGATAATAAAATCGACCTGAACAAAGCACTTGAAATGTGTGACTGTCTGGTGGAAATGCCGCACGGGGATTATAAACTTGAAACGCTTGACAACGTAACGGATACGTCCACCAAGATATATACAGACCTGTACCTGTTCTGCAAGGACAAAGGTATGAGCCTTATTATCGAGAACGTGGAAACGACCAATCAGGGAACGACATCCGCCTTCTATCCGACCTATAAGAATAGGAAATACAAGCTGAAAAAGGCAATCATCCGTGCAATGTATCCGGAACTAGCTCCGCAGGCTTTGCTTGATGCGATTGCAAACAAGAAAATCATTTTGCGTGGTGAGACTATTCCATTCGACAAGGTTTGTCTGAAGGTCAACTATGCATCACCCGACAAGGTAAACACCCCGATTTCCCGTATCAATAACGATATGCAGAAGGCTTTGGGCGAGGAATATATGACCCCAGCGCAGAACGCGTACTATGCGGATGAAAACAACACGCTGGACTTGCGTACAAGTATTGACGGTAACAGCGTGCTTGTCTTCAAGTCGGATACCGGAAATATCAATGACGCGTACTTTTGGTGTCGCGGTGACTGGAACATTGACAAGGGAAATCCACCGACTTTCGGCTTCAAGGATGTTCCCGGCTACAATGCCGACTGTTTGAGTTATGGCGACTTCACCGACCTTCCGGACGTGACGGAATCCTATTTCATGTCCCATGCTGACGACTACGATCAGGATACGATCTACATGCTTTCCAAATCAACGGACGCTTCGTACAAGTTCATGGAATACGTCGACGGGGCATGGAAGAACACTACCGGAACAATCTCTTTCAACGGCAAGAAAACGGTCGTTACCGGACGTGTCCTGAATCCGGTTGAATGTGTTGAAATGCTTGATTATGAAGGTATGTGCATCTTCGATGATATCGACAACTTCATGACCATGCAGTCGACGCACAGCAAGTGGGTGAAAGGCTTGTACGGTGCGGAACTGTCAACGGAAAGCCTTGTTCCCAAATGGACGATGTTCTTTGAATTCCGTACACCGGACGATGACGGCATGAACCTTGCCTATGCGCTTGGAAAGAAGACACCGTACCACTGGAAACAGTTCTGCGAATGGGTGTATTCATGTAACCCGAAGAACCGTATGGCAGGCGGCAAAATCAGTATCAACGGGGCACAGGTCAGCGATACGCTCGAAAACCGATACCGGAAGCTGGTTGAGGAAATGGACAAGTATTGCAGCGTGGCTTCTTTCCGCGCATACCTAGTCCGTATCCTGTATCATTCAGGCGTCGACCAGTTATCGAAAAACAGCATGTGGGCTTTGTACCTCTGCCCGGACGGTATTTACCGTTGGTACATGAACCACGATTATGATTCTGACAGTACGAACGGAAAGAATAATTCCGGTATCTTCAAACTTCCGTATAACGTGATGCTTGACAGCGTCATGGAGGGGGAAAACGTATTTGCCGGACGTATGAGCGTCGTTTGGCAAGGCATGTGGCGTTATGATCAGGTCGGACTTGCAGCGACCGCGGAGAAAATCCGCACATCGCGCCTTCCGGGTGGCGAGTCCGCTTTCTCCTACGAAGCTGTTCTGCGTGAATCGGAAGAAAAAGACCACCTCTTGATCCCTGCGATCGTCGCCTGCCGTGATTCCGTGGCGAAGTATATCACCAATCCGGGCGGTCAGGCGTTCAACGTGATCTCCGGTATGGGTATCCCTTACCGCCATTACTATGTGTCTGCCCGTTATGACTTCCTTGACGCTTATTTCGGTGTCAGCACGATCCTGAAGGCGGATAATATGTGCATGTTCCGCGCCATCGGTGAGGACATCAATATCGAAGTGACCGCAAGCGAGCAATGGAAATTGTGGGCGGGCTTCAATACGCCAGCCGCACAACAGGGGGCATGGGCGGAAGAAGACGGCTCAAAGGTGACATTCCATTTCGACGGTTCAAACTCATCGAGCGCGATCTATATCATCGGTGCATCGAAGATCAAATCTTTGGGTGATTTGAGCACTGTCAACATCGACGGTACACAGGCAAAGGACTTCACTACGTTGATCCGTGTCGAGGAACTGGTGTTCGGCAGCAAACGCGAAGGATATGCCAACAATAGCGTCACAGACCTCCCGCTTGGTGAGAAACCGTACATGAGACTCCTGAACGTTGAGAACTTCAAAAAGCTGGTATCTCTTGACCTGACCGGGGCAACACGCCTTTTGCGCCTGTTGGCGTACGGCAGTTCCCTTCAAATCGTCAACTTTGTGGGTGGCTGTCCGGTTCAATATGCGGAATTGCCGACCGCCATGACACAGTTCAAGTTGATGAACCTCGATAAGTTGAGCTATAAGGGGCTGAATGCGGACACAGGCATCGTTGTTGAATCCATGCCGAACATCACCACACTGCGGGTGGAAAACTGCCCTCTTATCGACGTTGTAAAGATGATCCGCGATATAATCGATTCGCAGGAAGGTAATGTCGTATTCCGCCATATCCGTATCACAAACCGTGATTTCATCGGGAACGGTTCGGAAGTGCTGGAAATCCTGCAACTCGGTATCGGGGGACTGGATGAAAACGGTAATCAGGTAGAGAAGCCCGTACTTACCGGGAACTATCTGCTGGATGAAGTCATCGAGAACTCGGATATAGAAGCGATCCGTAACGGCTTCGAAGGTCTGACCGTCAGCACCATAATCGACGCTTATATCAAGATCATCGACTGGTTTAATGCGGAAGCGTATGGCGGAGAACCCTATTATCCCGAAGTCACATTGGATAATGTGGGTGAAATCATGGACTATTATAATGGTGAAACCTATGAAGAATACCTTCAACGGTTTGCGGAAGAAAATATGGATATTAACGATATAGTAAACAGCAAATAACATGAGTACAAAAGAACAGAGCGCAACCCTGCTGCGTCTCAATAAACAGGAACAGGTAAAAGCATTGCAGGCTGTAGGCTTTGCCGACATCACGGAGAACTCGCGTGCCAGCGAGTTCCCGAACCGAATCAGATGGGCGTCCGGATTGCTTGACCTTCGTGTTGCATGTAACCGGATATCAGACAATTCAAAGATGTACTTTACGCGGGAAGAATGGAATGCCCTGACCCCCGCAAATAAACTGAAATATATCCGTCGCGGTCTGCTAGTCCGCGCCCACGGACATTCCTTCGTAATTGCTGCCCAGGAGTGCTATAATGCCGATATGACTACTACCTTCTATTGGGGCGGTCAGGGTAAAGCCATAGACGGCCTGAACCAAAAAGGACTGGGTGCCATGTACGGCTGCTTCACGGGTGAGGAAGATACCGACCTGATTATCACCGGCCTGAAAGACCAAAACAATAGCGGTGTAATCGGTGCACCGGCTGCCGAAGCCGCCCGTGCATACCGTGCCTACACTTTGGAAAGTGACGGTATCGAGGATGAATCCAACTGGTTCCTTCCTTCATCCGGCCAAATGCTTCTGATGTACCGCTACCGCGATAAAATCAATGAGATGATGCGTACCTTTTGGAGTAGTGACAGTATGCTGATGACTGATAAATACTACTGGTCATCAACAATTTGGGATACTAACTCCGCCTGGGCGTTCGAACTGAATACCGGGCGTATTACGAATCAAAACAAAAATTCAGCCCTTCTTTATGTGAGAGCTGTTGCTTCCGAATAGTATTAACTTAATATTATACAATAAAATGGATAAAAATATCGCCAGCGCCATGCTTCTGCGCTTGAATAAACAAGACCAGATAGAAGCCTTAAAATCAATAGGTTTTACAACCGTGAATGAAAACACCCCCGCAAGCGACATCGCCAAATATATGCAATGGTCAGGTACGCTTCTTGACCTTTCTTTGGCTACGCTCCGGATTGAAGACGGTGAACAAGTCTTTTTCACGGCTTCCGAATGGAACTCCATGAGCGCAAACAACCGCTCCAAGTATATCCGTATCGGCATCCGACTTCGTGCCGAATGCCACCAGTTCATTATCGCCAAAAGTGACTGCGTTGACGCAGGCGGCAACAAAACGTTCAAATGGGGTGGCTACGGAACCGACCTACGCGGACTGAAAAACTACGGCAGTGGTAACCAAGGACTCTATGATACCTTCGACGGCAAGGAAAATACCGATGTTATAATAGAAACCCTTGCAGGCGTCAAAGACACCCAGGGAACTGTCGGTGCCCCTGCCGCCGAAGCTGCCAGAGCCTATAAAGCCTGTACACTTGAATCTGACGGAATTGAAGATACAACCGTGTGGAACCTGCCCGCACTGGGCGAACTTATGCTTATGGCCAAGTATAAAACCGAAATCAATGAGCTCATAACTTCCATGTTTGGTATTCAAAATATAATTACAACCGACTGGTATTGGAGCAGCATCGAATACGACGCCTCGAACAGTTGGTACGTGAACATGAACAACGGCAACGTGAACACGAACAACAAGAATAGTGCAGGCAGGGTTCGTCCTGTTTCCGCAATAGATTCTTTATCTCTTTAACTCTTTATCTCTTAGATAGTTACGCTTAAAAAGCCCCTACCGGGGCTTTTTAAGTTTTAAAATTTTGAAAAAATGAGTGTTAATAGTTTGACAATCATTAACTTTGCGGAGCAAAAGAAAAATTTTAAAAATATCAAAAATTAACATGGGAAAAGCAGAAGACAGACCAGTTTACCAGTGTATGTATCGGTTAACAATGTTGATACTCGACGCAAGGGACAAGTTTCCCAAAGGATATCGTTACGAATTCGGTACGGAACTTATGATGTCTGCAATCCGCTGCTGTGAACTGATTCGCTATGCAAATTCAAGCCTTCCGCGTCGCGTGGAGTACCTGAATGAATTCCTTGTTAAATTTGATACATTGAAACTCTTATTAAGGGTATGTCGAGACCGGAAACTGATAAATATTCAAACGACAGCCGACATCATTGAAATGGTGACTTCTGTTGAAAAACAAATTCTAGGGTGGCGAAATTTCACCGCTTCCCAAGAAGAAAAAGCAGCTTCCGTAAAGCCGGGGTCATGTTCGTCAAGGTGAACATGAGCGAGCAATCTAATTTATCTATTGGGCATTCCCCCGGTGATGAACCGGGAAAGACTAAGACAGTGAATGCTGAATCCTCGAACAGTTGGTACGTGAACATGAACAACGGCAACGTGAACACGAACAACAAGAATAGTGCAGGCAGGGTTCGTCCTGTTTCCGCAACAGATAAACCGATCTATGACATACCCTTATCTTCAATTATTGAAGCTTACGATGATTGCTGTAAAAAGAAGCGTAATACAGGCGACTGCATTGAGTTTTCTTTCAATTATGACACGGGGCTAGTCGCTGTATGGGAAAGTATCAGGTACGGTCATTATGAGCCGGATTTCTCACAATGCTTTATGAGAAGGAAACCTGTCCTGCGTGAAGTATTTGCTGCCGCCTATATTGACCGTGTGGTGCATCATTGGATTGACCTCCGGATTGACCCAATTTTGGAAGGACGGTTTCAGGCGCAGGGAAACGTTTCCAAGAATTGCCGTATAGGTGAAGGATGTCTGTCTGCAGTCATGCGCATGGACGAAATGATTAAAGAAGTTAGTGCGAACTATACACAGGACACATACATTTTTAAAGGTGATTTAAAAAGCTTTTTTATGTCCATGTCAAAGCCGCTGTTATGGGAAATGATTGATATATTTATTCGCGACAATTACAAGGGAGACGACATCGAATGCTTGCTGTACCTGATTCGGGTTGTCATATTTCACCAGCCACAAAACAAGTGCCACAGGAAATCACCACTGTATCTGTGGGATAAATTGCCTAAAGACAAAAGCCTGTTTTATAGTGATCCGGAACGCGGTGTTGCCATTGGCAATCTTCCTTCTCAAAAGTTTGCGAATTTCATAGGTTCGGTATTTGATAATTATGTGACTGTAATATGCGGGATAAAGCACTATGTACGTTTTGTCGATGACTTTGGCTTTGTCATGCGTTTTAAAGAAGACATTCTGAAAAATGTTCCAATACTAAACGACTACCTGAGAGAACAGTTACTCTTAGAACTCCACCCTAAAAAGATATATATACAACACTATTCAAAGGGCGTCCTGTTTGTTGGTGCATTTATTCTTCCCGGTCGAATCTATATTTCAAACCGCGTTGTGGGCAATCTATATGACGCAGTCAACAAGTATAACAAGATTATGAAGGAAGGCTTCGCAGAAGCCCATATTGAAACTTTCGTGGCTACGATGAACAGTTACTATGGATTGATGAGACATTTCAACACGTACAATCTAAGGCGCAAAATAGGCAAGCTTATTGCGCCTGAATGGTGGCAATATATATACGTCGAAGGACATTGGGAAGTCTTTGTAATAAAGAGCGAATATAATTTTAAAAAACAACTAAAAAAACAAATAAGAAAAGGCAATGCGAAAAAATATCTTACCCCGGAAATCGGCTAAACCTATCGAACAACAATCCGACGGAACATGGATAATTCGATATGCAATACAATCAATCGGTAAAACTGATAGTGAAGGAAACGAACTGGTAACATTTGCAAGCTCAATATTCCTTGAGAAACCAACATTGGAAATGATAAAGAAGAGTATTCATCGCTATGCAATGAGTGTTCTTGATGACGAAGACATTCTTCCGCTTGTTGCTAATCCTGACTTATCAATTTACATGATTATAGATTAAATTTAAAGCCTGTTTAAACGTTGATTAAACAGGCTTTTATTTTGCTTCAAAAATCACATTTTGTTTTGTGTTAAGATATGTTTCAATGACACATTTTGTTTTTCGGTCGGGAATTTTTTGATTTGGCGATTGTAATTTCACGCCTGATGAGAAAATAGCATTGTTCAGCAGCTTTTTCAAGGGAAGAA
>ERZ826613.846-NODE-846-length-41674-cov-3.248588_pt1 | contig 41674 bp, 27 predicted proteins | sample MGYA00519925_ERZ826613 | MGnify/ENA primary metagenome ERZ826613 (study PRJEB31778, sample SAMEA3449236) | human gut metagenome | biome: human gut; feature: human-associated habitat; material: faeces | place: United Kingdom | collected 2010/2012 ... | reverse complement strand
TGGAAGCCAGCATCGCGAAGCCGGTCTGACGGCAGGCCATCACGTCGGAATGGTCACCGAAGATGTTCAGAGCGTGGGTAGCAACGCAGCGAGCAGAAACGTGGATAACGCTCGGCAGCAGCTCGCCGGCCATCTTGTACATGTTCGGGATCATCAGGAGCAGGCCCTGAGAAGCCGTGTAGGTGGTGGTCAGAGCACCGGCGCCCAGCGAACCGTGAACGGTACCGGCTGCACCTGCCTCGGACTCCATCTCGACGACCTTGACCGGGGTGCCGAAGATGTTCTTGCGACCCTGGGCCGCCCACTGGTCGACATGGTCGGCCATCGGGCTGGACGGCGTAATGGGATAGATTCCCGCTACCTCGGTGTACGCATACGAAACATATGCGGCCGCCTCGTTGCCGTCCATAGACTTAAACTTACGCGCCATATACCCCTCTCCTCTCATATAGGTATACAGGCCCCGGCGATCGCCGGGATGTTGGCGTGATGGGATTTTCGCTGTTGCTTCCAATCATCTGACAGGCGGACTCAACAGCAGGTACATGGCGTGGAGAGAAGGCATGCCGAGGCGAGGAGGGCTGCACGCGCTCCACAAGCCCAGCTACCCGTCTTGCACATGACCGAGCGCCGCAAAGGCCGCATGTCGGATGCTCCCGGGCACGCCCCGGCGATGGGAAGCGCCCGCAACGGAAATCCGCATGCGGGTTTATTGTACCCCGCCGTCAAGTGTAATTTCGGCAAATATAGGTGGGCGGTAAAGGTTTACCCCGGGTGACCGCCAAAGGCCAAAATGGTCCCTCCATCCCCGGGCGACTGGCTCTGACGCGCCAAGGAGTGTCCCCAAGTGCCGGCAGAAAAGGAACCTCTCTAACTGCCGGCTAGAGGGCGCCGAGGAGGATAGCGTAGGTGGTGGATTCGCCGAGTTTGAGCTCGTCGCTGGGGTTGAGCTGGGCGGAGCGGCCGGGCTCTACTTGAATACACACACTCGTGGCCCCGTTTACCACCACGGTGCCGTTCGTGGACGACAGGTCCTCGACAAACCATGCGCCAGAATCGTCGCACCAGATATGGGCATGGTGGGCCGAGACGTCGTCGCCGACGTCGGTGATGTCGCCCTCCCCCGTTGCCAGCGCGCCGATCTCGACGCCTTCCTCACTCGGCTGAATCCAGCGCGGGGCGCTCACCACGTAGCCGTTTTGCACGCGCAGCAATCCCAGCGGATGCGCCGGCGCGACCTCGTGCTCGCCCGCGACCGAAGATGTGCTCAGCGAGCGCGGCGTCGACGTGTCGCCGCCACGGGTCGCATGAGCGCGGCGGCTCGCCCGACTTGGAACTAAGGCGGGCGTGAGAGCAAACGGCATAGGGAACGAATCTTGCGGATGTACTCCTCGACGTCAGGCAGGTAAGCCCCACGAAGTCACCGGGGAGGCCCAAGCGGCCCGGCACCACTTCCAGATTCTGACCAGGGCGAGTCGTTCGCCGGTGGCTGAAGGCTCGCTCCCACCCAAAAGGGGAGATTCGCGTTGTTCCCCAATCGCTCTCGCATCTTTCATTTTGCTCGAGGTGGGCTATGAAAACTTTCCTGGTGAAAGGCGGCGATTGGTTTCCTTTCTTTCTAGAGGAGCGCGCCTGTAATCTGTTTTCATCCTAAATCAAGTTAAGATCGGACCTTCCAGAGGCAAGTCGACTCAAACTGCGAGGCTCCATGTTGGAATAAAGAGCGCTGTCGAAGTGCCAACAACACAAAGCTTGCCAGTCTCAAATAGAACCTTTTGGGAGTCCGATTGGGCCGCACACCGAATCCCCGCTGGTGGTTTTTTATAGCTGCGCGACAATAAACAAGGTTAGTGCCAGTCCAGCATGAAATTGAGGAACGTATGCATTTTTTCTCAGTAAGTGATCGTCGTTACTGCTTCGATGAGGTCACTCGCAATTGCTTTCAGGTTGACCAAGCATCAGAAGATGCGCTTCGCATATTTGAAGCATCGGGAAGAACGGTCAACTCGAAGTTGCTAACAAAGTCACTTGCTGCGAAAGGCTACGACCAAACGACCATAGCAGAACTTGAAGACGACATTGATGAGTATCAACGATTGTCTGAGCGGACTTTCTTAACAAAAGACACGCCTCGAAAACTTAGATCCATCGAACTCCACGTTTCACATGCATGCAACCTTGGTTGTAGTTACTGTTTTGCCGGTAAAGGAGATTATGGAACGTCTCCTCTGCTGATGACAGACGAGATAGCCTTCAAGGCGGTCGACTACCTCGTCGCAAGTTCATCGGAAAACGAAACGCTTGCGATCGTCTTTTTTGGTGGGGAACCCATGATTAACGAGCCGCTGATATGGAAAACGGTCGACTATTCAAAAAGAATATACCCCAATAGAAACTTTACCTATTCTATTACGACCAACGGAACGCTTTTGAATGACACTGCTGTGAATTCTTTCAAGGAGCACGGGTTTTCTGTTCTGATTAGTCTCGATGGTACAGGATGCAAGCACGATGCATCGCGCCCGTACAAGACGGGAGACGGCTCTTTCTCCGATATCGACAAAAACGTTCGTCGTTTTTCCGAGTCGTTCCCCTTCGGCGCAAGAGCGACCTTAACAAATAATAACTGTAACCTTGTTGAAGACTATCTTCAGTTTAAAGAGATGGGCTTCAGAAGGATTTACTTCTCGCCCGTGAGCTCATTCGATGAGAATATCAAACTCGACGAACACTCATTAAACAAAATCAGGGCGGGCCTAATAGATTTGGCGGATCAATATCTCAAACAGATTGATCAAGGGGAAAAGCCCTTGTTTAGAACATTGAAAACTGCAGTTGATTTGATTATGAGCAACAGGATCGCCTTTGTCGGATGCGGGGCTGGCAGGCGTTTTATTTCCGTGACTCCCGAAGGGGACGTATACCCCTGTCACAGGTTTGTCGGGATGATGCGATTCAAAATGGGCAACATCGTCACCGGAATTGACGAAACTAGGTATATTGAAAACTGGAGTCAGGGTGTCGAAAAAAGAATTGACTGTACGGACTGTTGGGCTCGGTCTTTCTGTGGTGGGGGCTGTAGCTGGGAGGCTGCAGACGAGCACGGCTACTTGCCCAAGAGTCTACACCCTGCATCATGTGAATATAGAAAAATGTGCTACGAGATGGCTTTTGACCTTATTTCCCGCCACTCATCTTCGCAGGAGAAAAATCAACGAGAAGCTACTGTATCGGAATAAGCGGTTCAGCGCATTGCTGTCACCATTGTGGAGGTGTTCGTTCTTCTGATTACCGTCTGCGAAGCTTATTGCTACATTCGCCGAAACCATTCTAGAAATATGGTGAACTAGACATCTTGGTTTGTTATACACAATATTGAGGTTTTTCTGCACTCAAAGGGAGGTAGTCGTGAAGCATATTCATCCGATTAATCCAGGAAGTGGCGACGAGGCAGGCGTGAAGCCGATGTCTTTTGACTGCCTCTTGGGCATTACTGACATCTGTACTGTTTATGATAAAGCAGATGGCTGTGGTGCATACGATTACTGCGACTATGACATGGATGGCGGCAGCATCTGCGTTGTAGATCACTGTGGCATTGATCAAACGTAGTCTCTAATTGGATTAAGGTGAGGAGCTGTTATGAAGCATATCCATCCTGTTGGTTCAAATGAACATCCTCCCGTTGAGCCTTGTTGTCTTGGAGTTGATATATGCAATTTTTACGACATCGCCGAGTGCCCTGTTGCGGATTGGTGCTATGTCGATAAAGAATCAAGCTGTGTTTTGCCAGCAGATTGGTGCGATCCAGTTGACGAGTAGTTTTGTGGCTAGGAACTATTTGGTCCAATTCAGAATAAGATGGGAACAAATACCAAAATCTCGTGTCTGGGAGGAGTTATGCCATTATTGCAAGGTCTCGTTGGATTAGCCTTTATACTTGCGTTATATCTGGCACCTTTTTTAATTCTATTCTTCATTATCCGACTCTTTCTTCGGAGAAAATAGGAGTGTCACGCAAACATTAGCGTAGCTTTCTTCCAATATGAGCCGAGCATTGGCAAGTGGAATAAGAAGCCCGACCGTTCGCCACATGAAAGTGATCGGACGGGCTTCTCTATTTAACCCGGGCCGCCACCCATAGCGGCTTTCCAAGCGTATTCTCAGTGCAAAGCAATCGTCAGTTTAATCCTATGCGCTGATACCGCATTTCATTTGTTCAGCTCGAATTCTACGGCCTGGCAACCCTCGCACTCTCCGGCAAATGGATTGAACGCGAAGGCAGAGATGATGTGTGCGTGGACATCGAGGCTGCTGTAGGCAACATACTGGGACATGGACCCCCGCTGCGCGTGGTATGCGGCCCGGCATATTCATTGCCGTCCAACCCCGTGTAGTTGCAGCAAAGGGTGGAACCTCAATGCTCAGCTCATGTTGTCCGTGGGACACGAGAATCGTAAGTACACTTTGGTGCGATTCTCACGCTGATACTGAGCCACCTGGAATAAGATACGTCGCGACAACACTTCGCTTCACCTCTGTCTCGACAAGATGACGTAGACTAAAGTTTCCTTTAGTAAGAGAACGAGAACTATATCTGAAAGCGTTGCGATGGCGTGAAGGCACCGAGTCCGAACCGCCTGAATGCTACGTGCATCTGCATCGCCTTTTTGTTATCTCTGCCAGTTGGGTAGCACTACACTTGTCATCATTTACCCTGGTACATGCTGCCTAAATCCACTACCCCTTCTACCGCGCCGACCATCTCGTCATCGTGAGAGACAACGATGATCAGCTGGCTTTGCTTGTTGCGCTTAACATAGGCCGCAAGCTCGGCGCGGCTTACAGCGTCTAACCCAGTCGTGGGCTCGTCGAGTACCAAAACTGACGACTTGCGTGAAATCGCCGACCATAAGTACACTCGGCGCAGCTCACCGCCCGAAAGCGCGGAGCAACGTTTCCCGAGCAACTCCTTCACGCTGTTTTCCAGCGAAAGTAGGCCATCTACACCCCGGTGATAGGAAGAAAAGGGCGTGTCGAAATACTCTAACAGCTCTTTCACCGTTTCGTCCGGCGCGAAGCACGACTGTGGGCAGCACGATATCTCTCTCGCACGTATGTAATCCAAGTCGCATTCTTCGATTGGCACGCCGTTGTATTTTACTTTGCCTTTCGATGAGTATAGCCCGAGCATCAAGTAAAGAAGTGACGTCTTGCCTCTTCCGTTTTCCCCAACTATGCAATATGTACCAGGACCGGAAAACTTGAAAGAAAACCCGCCGAGGACCTCTCGGACAGATCCGTCTGGAGGGGCAACCGAGAATTCCAAATCAGATACCGAAATGTCATTTATTTCATCGAGTTTAGCTAAATCGGTCCGATTCCACCCCGATCTCTCCTTTTCTCTCGTCGCGATAGCCGTCCTATCCCATGATGCTTTGGCATCTTGATAGGATTTGAACAATGACATCATACTTTTCAAAGTCTTAAAGAGAACCGCGAAGTATGTACCGATGATAGTGTACTCGCCTATTGACATAGTTCCGTTAATGATTCGTACTCCGGAAACAACAAGTATCACCGCTTGAAACAACGCTGCGAAAAGACCATCGAGCGATGTCAGAGAATATGATAGCTTTCCGGAGCGCAAAACTTTGGGAAAATAGCTCTTAAACCCAGCGTCGAGCGCTTGTTCGCTCTTGCCGTACGAAGATGCCAGTTGAATGTTGAGAATCTGATTAAGCTGCGATGCAATTGCGGCGTAAAAGGCGCTGTCCGCCTCTTTCTTCTCATACGTGACCCTATACAAAAGTTTCCTCAACCCAGTAATTACACAGAAATACACGATGAGGAGAATGATGGAAAACACCGCGAGAGTTGAATCAATTGACCATATGATAAGCAATACGATGGGAATAGCTACAATGGACAGCGGCGCACTGATGAAATTCGCCAAAACGAAGGATGAGACCACGCTGGAGTCGGAAATAATCCGTTGCGTTGTATAAGCTGGATCGATGGTCCGACTCACCAAGTAATCGTCTCTTTCAAAACGCAAGACGGCCTCCCTGAGAAGATCAAAGGAAAGTCTCGTGGTTATGCGAATGGAAAGTGTTCCTGCAAAATAAGTAAAGAGGGTGGAGAAAACTCCTATTGACGCAACCAGGAGCGCGAAGAGTACGGCGTCTCTTTCGCTGCGGTTACCGAGAAGAAAATCTAAGAATTTCCCGTTCACGTATGGCATGGCATAGGAGAGAGCGGTTCCAATCACCGTGATAGCAATGAAGACGAAAGCCCCTTTTGCTCTGATGAACCTCGAGAGAACGCATCGAATCAAGGAAGGCCCCAATCTACCCGCCACAAAACATCAATCACTGATACCTTACACCTCAACACAACAGGAGCGAAGATTTGCCAATGAGACTGCTTTAAGATTGCCTTGGGCCAATACGATCTCAAGCTCTTCCTACAAGAGAGTCGGAATCGGACATCTCCTCCGACGAACCTGGCAATCGGGCGGTTGAAATATCTTTTTCAACCGCCCGATTGCCACAATAGATTTGAGCATCCGCCCACAAACGTCCGCGTTTTATACCCATCAAATCCTTTGCCTTTTGTCGTCTAGACTAGAAAAATCGCTCGAAATAACGCAACCGGCCTGCTCGCTTGAAGAAACCTAAGCCCGTAACGTAGATGTGCAAACTTCCGAAACGCCTTGCGCGGCATAGCGCGTATAAACTTCGTCAACCGCCTCAGAAATACCTGAGTATCGCGCCAGGGCAAAAGCATACGACGTCGCCGCCATACCCCGCACCCATTCGGAACGCGGACTAATTGAATAGCTGCGCAGTATCATCATACATGCATCTAGACCTGATTCCCCAAGTAGCCGACGTATTGATGCGAGCATCGTGGGTCGCCCCTACGCCATCGTCGTCACCCCTATTAGCAGTATTTAGCGTTTTCCTCTAAATGCGTATCGCCACCCTTAAGAATATGAAGTGTTATATCCAGACCCGATTGTCCCCCATCCCCAACGAAGGGATAAGGAATCTCATCCGGAATCGGCAGTAACGGAGGATTCACAACGACAAGCGAAAAACATGAGTCATCTCACAGAGGGGAGTAAAGGCTCCCCTCAAGCACCCTAGTTTCGTCATCCAAAGAGTTGATGGCAGTGTTCTTCTTACAAAGGTCGACAACAAAAGGGTTGATTTCTACAGATGTTACATCCATGCCACAGTTGGTAAGTATCAGGCCCTGTATTCTGGGGCCAGAACACAAATCGAGAGCCTTCCGTGCGCTCTGCGGTGTAAGGCGCCAATCTCAGCAAATCTGTCCCACAATACTGCGCTGAAGAACAAGACGGAACCCCTGAGCCAAACTCCCCTATACCTTTTTAAGGCTAAGACAGGCAAGTTCACGCACCCGGCATATTCCAGAATAACATCCTATTGTTTTAGATGCTCTACAAGCATGAACAGCCGCGAATCGGAAAGATCTTCTAGTTTCGCCCCGACTGACCGCCAAGGGCCAAAATGGCCTCTCCATCCCCAGGCGACCGGCTCTGGCGCGCAGAGAAGTGCCCCCAAGTGCCGGCAGAAAAGGAACGCCCCTAACTGCCGGCTAGAGGGCACCGAAGAGAATGGCGTAGGTAGTGGATTCGCCGAGCTTGAGCTCGTCGCCGGGATTGAGCTGGGCGGAACGGCCGGGCTCGACCTGAATGCAGACGCGCGTGGCCCCGTTTACCACCACGGTTCCGTTGGTGGACGACAAGTCCTCGACGTGCCAGATATTTTGAGCATCGCACCAGATATGGGCATGGCGGGCCGAGACATCGTCGCCGACGTCGGTAATATCGCCCTCACCAGTGGCCAGCGCGCCAATCTCAACACCCTGCTCACTCGGCTGAATCCAGCGCGGGGCGCTCACGACAAAACTGTTTTGCACGCGCAGCAAGCCCAAGGGGTGCGCCGTGGCGGGTTCGCGTTCGCCCGCGGTCATCGACATGCCAAGCGAGCGCGGCGTGGAGGTGCCTCCGCCACAGGTCGCGTGCGCGTAGTCGATGGCATAGTTCACCGAGGACCGCACATCCGCCGAACAGCCGACGGCGACAAACAGCACCAGCACGGCCTCGGCGCGCTCGGCAGGCATGAGTTCTGCCGCCTGGGACAGGCGATCGAGCGCGTTGCGATAGAGATTCGTGTCCTGGTGGCACTCTTCGAGCGCGCGTACCATCGGTTCACCTGCAGGACCGCACACCATATTGATCACTGCCGTGGAGTCCATGGGATTTCGCTGGCGCAGGGCCAGTTGCGACATAATACGCGCAGCCGAGGTACCGTATTCGGCAAAGTAGCGCTGCTGAAGCGTGCCGACCGGCGCGCGAACGATAAAGCGGGAAACCCAAGAGCGATCGGCGGCTCGGCTCTGCGGGCTGCGGCCGTCGGCGAGCGGACGGGACGAAAGCACCAAGCCGCACAGCTCGATATGGCTCAGATGCGCCGCGCGCTTAAAGATGTCAAACATGGCCCCGCATGGGGTGAGCTCAACTTGAGATGCCATGACCTAGGCCTCCTTGGTCGTAGAAATAGAATCGGACGATACTTCGACAGGTCCGCCAAAAGTACGGGCAGCTGCGGCTCCACCGGCAAGCGGAGTCGCCATCTGGGCTTTTGTGCGTCGCGGTGCCGAAACGGGAAGTTCAACGGCAAAGCCCATCGCAAGCAAAAACCACGTAAGCGTATAGGTTGCAACCAGGGCGGCAATAAGGCCGCCCATCACGGCGCGTTGGGAAAATGCGCTACATGCAGCCACAACCAGCACCGGAACCTCGCAGGCAGAAAGCGCAAGCACACCCTGCAGGAGCCCCGAGCGCCGATCGCGCGCAAGTGCCCCCGCGGCAACGCCGGCTATGCCTGGCAGCGCCAACGCCAGTGCGGCAATAATACCCGGTAGCGACCCAGACCACACGAGCGATCCCAAAGTCGCCGTCACGCGAGCGCCCGACGCCAGCAGCGCGGCCGAAACCACGACCACAGCCCAAACCACGCCACAGACGACCGTCGCGCCGACCATCAGCGCGCGACGAACCGCGCGGCCAGACGCATCCATGGGGCACGGCGTGAGCGGCTCGCCTCGGAGCGAACGACCGACGTTTTGCGCATAGTGGTCACAAAACGCCGAGAGCGCCGCCTCGACCGCCGCCGGCTCGGGACGATCTTTTTGATGGCTGGACAGACAGGCCATCACCACGTCGAACAGCTGGGCATCGACAAACGCCAGCGCATCGCGTAGCTCTTCGGAATCCGGCTCAAGCCCTAGCTGCTGGGCCTGCTCGGCCGCGGCGAGCGCCACATCGGGCTCACGACGAAGCAGCTGAGTCAAATCACAACCGGGCGCATGGGCACCAATGGGATAATCGGGCCGCGTGTCCATCTTGAGACGGTAGGGGCTCGCGATGTCGCGCGTCTTTTTGCGCGAACCCGAGGTGCCCGAAGTGCTCGGCGCGGCTTCGTATGGCGCGACGCCGGCAATGAGCTCGTAAACCGTGCTTGCCGCGGCATATACGTCAATCGCCGGCGACATACGCAAAGCGCGCAGGTCGGGAATATCGTCGGTGAGCATCTCGGGCGGGGCATAGGCAACCGTCGCGCGACGCAGCGTGGCATAGCGCTCCGTAAACGACGCCTTGCCGCCGGTACCGGCCACGGCCGACGCAGGCTCGAGCGCCAGCGACGAGCCAAAGTCGATCAGGCACAGGTCAAAGGTGCCCTCGGCAAGCTGCCGGTCAAGCGGCAGACGCGCCGCACGCACCATAATATTAGCGGGCGAGATATCGCGATGGACAAAGCCCTCGCCCACCAGGCTCATACGGCAGAGCAGATCGAACAGGTCGCGACCCAGACGCGCCGCCACAAGCGGCGACAGGCGTCCGGCATCGTCCACAGCAAGTCGCGAACGCAAGCGGGCAAGCGTCTCGCCCTCGACCCATTCCATGACAATTGCAGGCACACCGTCGACCTCGCCCCAGCCATAGAGGCGGGGAAAGCCCTTAAGGCCCGAAAGGGCGCGATGGCATTCGTATTCCTCGCGAAACGCCGCCTTGAACTTGGCGACCAGCGCCTCGTGAGCGGCATCGTCGTCGAACTCATCGCGCGTCGGCAAGATGAGCTGCTTGAGTGCCACGGCCTCGCCTTGGGCGTTGACGGCACGCGTCACGCGGCCGATACCGCCACGGCGCATGGTGGCATCGTCGGCAAACAGCATCGTAAAACGACGCAGATAGGCAGGCAGTTCGTCCTGACCGAGCGCAATGGCCGGCTCAAACCCGTCGACACGCGCCAGGCGCAGGCCGACCATGGGATCGCGACCGAGCGATTGTGGTGTGGTGGATGCAAGATCGGTCATCATAGGGCAAGCGCCGCCACGTTATTGTTGAAGTTACCGAGCGCGACGTCATCATCGCCGTAATGGCCGACCCATTGACATAGGTTGGTATAACAGCCCCACAGATTGGCATACTGCTGATACCACTTAGATTCGGTCGAGAACCTTTGTCGACCGAACTCAGCACGGATGGCAAACATGTCATTCGCCAGGCTGTCGCACGGTCTGGGATCTCCCGTAGAGTTATAGGTCGAGACCACGTCATTGGCACGAGAAACATAGCCGTCGAGCATGTTGTACTTGGTCACAAGCCAACTGTGAATGCTCTCTTCTTCAGCAGCGGAAAGGCCACCGGAGTTTGCATCGTTGTCAGTGTTGCCGCCCGTCGAGCCGCCGTTTCCAGACCCTCCGGTAGAGGAACCCGACCCAGAGCCGCCGCCCGAACTCGATGAATCCGAGCCGGAGCCAGAAGTATCCGAGCTACCGGGCTTTCCGGACTGCTGGGCGTCCTGCTCCTTCTGCTGCTCGACTTTATTCACCGTTGCCGCCACGCTATTGTTGGACAACCGATCGATGATCTTGGTGTTGGTGAGCACGATGGTTTTGCCATTGGCAAGCGTGACTTCGTTGTCCGGGGCCTCGGCGCCGTCCGCATCGTCGGTGCCAAACACAATATGCGCGACCACACTTGCCCAAGCATATCCAGTCGTGGTACCCAGATCACTTTTGACCTCATGCCCCACACGCGGTTCGCGTGCGGCATGCGCCTGCATCATGGACGGCACGGTCATGCCATAGGCAGAAACGCCAGCTATGACCAGCACCAGCGAGCACGATAGCAGTGCGTACGCCCGCGGCGCCAAGCCAAGTCGGCGTCGCATGCGCACCGCGGCGCCGCGCTTTATCTGAGGGCCACCGGGCCGCATGCGTTCTCCTCCAACAGAAACACGCCGCTCGGGAGCGGCGCATTCATTCGAATCCATATTTGAGTGTATCAGCGAACCCAAAAGGTTGCGCAACGAATGGGCAAATTAAGGATGCGAGCGGAAGCATCCATGCGATACGCGGATACGAAGCATCTTTGTTGCACAACAAACTCACAGTCGCACGGGGAAATTATGACTACCCCGTGCGTCGCGAGGAAAACATACGGCAGGAGCAGGCTCGCCACCTAAATCGTGCGACGGGCCTCGATGGCGCGCCCAAGCGTAAGCTCGTCGGCATACTCCAGGTCGCCGCCCACGGGAAGGCCGCTTGCCAGACGCGATACCTCGACGCCCAGCGGCTTGATAGTGCGGGCCAGGTAGCTCGCCGTGGTCTCGCCCTCGATGTTGGGGTTGGTGGCAATGATGACCTCATGGATATCCTCGTGGCCCAGACGCGCCAGCAGCTCGCGGATGTGCAACTGCTCGGGACCAATCTTGTCCATGGGGCTGATCACGCCGCCCAGCACATGGTACAGGCCGTGGTAGCTGCCCGTGCGCTCGATCGCCTGGACGTCGCGCGGCTCGCCCACCACGCAAATACGAGTGGTATCGCGCATCGGGTCCTGGCAGATGGAGCACTCGTCGGCCGTGGCGTAGTTAAAGCAACGGCTGCAAAAGTGGACCTCCTGCTTGACCTCCAGGATGGCCTCGGCCAGGCGGCGGGCCTCCTCGGCATCGGCCTCGAGCAGGTAATAGGCGATGCGCTGGGCCGACTTGGGACCAATGCCCGGCAGACGACCCAGTTCATCGAGCAGTTTTTGCAGACTGTGATTCGCACTCATATATATGCGTGTCTTAGAACGGCATGCCCGGGATGTTGAGGCCGCCGGTGATGGCGCCCATCTGCTTGTTGGCGAGCTCGTTGACGCCGCGGACGGCCTCGTTGACGGCAGCCATGATCATGTCCTGCAGCATATCGACGTCCTCGGGATCGAGGGCATCGGGATCGATGGTGAGGTTGACGAGCTCCATCTCGCCGTTAACGGTCACCTTGACCATGCCGCCGCCGGCAGAGGCGTCGACGGTCTGGGACTTGAGATTCTCCTGCGCGGCGGCAAGCTGCTCCTGCATCTTGCGAGCCTGCTTCATCATCTGCTGCATGTTCATACCGGCCATGATGGCTCCTTTACGTGCGGCCGCACGCCGAGCTGCAAGGGCAGCCGGAGCACGGCGGGACTTTCAAACTCAAAAATCGTACCACGGCGCGGGGCAAGCAAGCGGGGCGGACACACTACCTCAGTCGATATACATGTCCTGGAGCGTGATGCGCCCCCAAGATTATGCAAAGTTGAATAATTCGCATCTGCATAATATTGAAAGCTAAATCTCGTAGAGCCGGAATCCGACATTTAATGCGTACCACTAAATGGGGTACCACTAAATGGCTAAATGCCGAGCCACTACTCGAGGCGGCACGCATGACGGCGGGGTATAATTTGATTGCCATAGACAGCAATTTGGAGGTGCCCCATGAACGCCCCCGACGCGCTTCAAAACATCCGCTCAAAACACCCCGTTGCATATTTGGTTCTCTATCTCTTTGTCGGCTGGGCATTGCTGGTTGTCATCACCCATGCTATAGCCTTTGGAGCAGAACTGCTGATAGCCAGCTCGGATCAGCCCATCGTCAAATGGGAGACGACCGATAAGTGCACCGACGGAACCCGAACCGTTTACTACAACAGCCCGTCCCTCTACCAAGAGTTCAAGGTCGAGATTAATAACTCCAAGATTGTCGATGCCGAGCTAGGCGACTATTCGACAATCGGAGCAACCGTCGACGCCGAGCAAGTCGAGCACACAGACAGCCATGCGACGTATCGTATCGACCTCAACATCCTAGGCCGGCCGTCGCGCACCTGTTTGCTCGAATGCGACATACGTGGCACCACGCTATACATGTCCGAAATACAGATGCGCCCGGACAAGGGGCCCTCTTCTTGAACGGTATACCCGCCCACGCAGCTACTCCACCGGCTTGAAGATGGTGGCCTGACCGAAGACGCTGCGGATGAGGTCTTTGGCCTCGTCCTCGGTCTGCGGGATGCTCGGGGCTGCACCCTGATGGCCGAAGGGGCTGCCCGCACCGGGGTTGGACTCCCAAGGAGCTGCAGGAGCGTCCTCCTCTTTGGGGGCAGTTGCAGCGGACTTGGGCGCGGACGCCGCACCCGGCACGTCGAACGGAGGCAGATCGTCCCCGCTCGCATCGCCGGCAAAGCCGCCGACCATAGCGTCGTCGTAGGGCACCTGCTCGGATTCCCACGGCGCGGGCTGCGCGACAGGCTGAGCCTTGGGAGCGGACGCGTGCTCGGGCGCTCGGGGTGCGGGCTCGGTCGGGAGCTTACCCGTGACAGGAGCGCCGGCGGGGTTGTCGGAGCGTAGCCAGGGGGCTTTGCCCAGGTCAGACGACTTGGGCGCGGGTGAGACGGGCTTGGGCGCGGGTGTCGGAGCAGCCGGTTTGGGCGCTGCGGGCTTAGGCGCCGACGGGGTCGATGCCGCTACCGGCGCCGCTTGCTGCTGCGGCGCGCTGGCGCTCGAGGATACAGGGGCCGCCGAGGACACGGGTTGCGGGTCCGCAGATGCCGCAGCCCGTGCAGATGGAGAATGCTCCTCATGTTGAGGAGCCGGCGTGCCACCCCCATCCAGGACATAGTCGACGGTACGACGACCGAAGACCGCGCAGACCGTCGGCAGGACCACCGACTGCGTATCGGCGCGACCGAGCATCTTAATGGCAAAAGTCGAACCCGCGGGGAACGAGACCGTGAGCTTGGAGCCGTCGTCGGCCGTGGCGCGGGCGTTGAGCAAAAGCCCTGCGTAGGAAGCCTGACGCGCCTTGACACGCTCGACGACCTCGGCCCATTTGCGCTGCAGCTCTCCGGCATCCTCGACCGCGGGCGTCTCGGCAGCACCGGCGGCGGCAACCTGGGCGGCATTGTTGGACTGGGGCTTAGGTGCCGGAGCGGTGGCAGGCGCGGGGGCAGCAACGGGCTGAGGCGTCGACGTCGGCGCAGGCTGAGGTGCAGGCGCTGCAGACTTGGAAGCTGACACGGACGCAGAACGGGGAGCAGGCTGGGCAGCCGGAACAGCAGCGCCGCGGTCCCAAGGCATGCCACCCTGATGCGCGGACGTAGCAGCGGGGGCAGCGGATGCCGCCGGAGCGGCAGCACGGGCGCCCGAAATGAGCGTCGGCTGTTGGGCAGCAGCGGGTACGGATGCTGCAGGCGCGGCGGCCTGAGCAGCGGCCACGCTCGCCGGCACGGCGCCGTTGGCAACCATGGCCTCCAGACGTGCCACGCGCTCGGCCAATGCCTCAATCGTTAAATCAGCCTCGGGACGTGCCAGACGCGTGCAGGCAATCTCAAGCACCAGGCGCACGTCGCTCGCGCCCCTCATCTCCAGCGCGGCATCGTCGAGCACTGTCAGCACACGGGCCAGGCGGTCGGCAGGATGCTCGCCAAAGGCAGCGGCCTCGGCAGCAAGCGCCTCGGCCTGCTCGGAGCCGCCCTCAAACAGCTCGGCACGGGCACCGGCAACGCAGGCAACGTACACGTCACGCACATGCGCCACCAGGTCGCGCGTCAGCTCCAGCAGGTCGTTTCCTTCCTCGACCTGCGCACGGATCAGTCCATATAGCTCGGCAACATCGCGATCGGCAATGGCGCGGGCAAACTCGCCCAGGATCTGGTCCGAAACCTCGCCCAAAAGCGAGCGGGCATCGTCCGCATGCACGGCGCCGTTGCCAAAAACGCTCAGCTGCTCCAGCGTGGACAACGCGTCGCGCATGCCGCCCTTGGCATGGCGTGCCACGATAGCCAGCGCCTCGTCGTCGTAATCGAAGCCCTCCTGCTCGCACACGTATGCCAGGCGATGCTCAATATCCTCGTTGCCGATACGATGGAAATCGAAGCGCTGGCAGCGCGAGAGGATGGTCTCCAGAATCTTTTGCGGGTCGGTGGTGCACAGCACAAAGATCACGTGTGCCGGCGGCTCCTCAAGCGTCTTGAGCAGCGCGTTGAACGCCGCCGTCGTGAGCATGTGGACCTCGTCGATGATATAAATCTTGTACTTGCCGCGCACCGGGGCAAAGTTGACGGAGTTGATGATCTCCTCGCGCACGTTGTCCACGCCAGTACGGCTTGCGGCATCGAGCTCGTAGACATCCGGGTGGTTGCCCTCGGCGATGAGCTCGCACTCCTCGCAAGTACCGTCGGGCATGCAGCCGCTTGCACCCTCGGCGCGCGCCGCCTCGGCATTGCGGCACAGCAGCGCCTTGGCCAGAATGCGCGCCATGGTGGTCTTGCCCGTGCCGCGCGGTCCGCAGAATAGGTACGCGTGGGACAGGCGCCCCTCGGTGATGGCGTGCTCGAGCGTCGAGACGATATGCTGCTGGCCCACCACGGAGTCGAAGGTGAGCGGGCGATACTTTCGGTACAACGATTCCATGGGTGCTCCCCCGGGTATACTGAGTCTTGTTGCCGCGGCGGCCATGCGGTCGCACGGCATACTGCATCCATAATAACCCGTACGGCGAGCCCGCCGCGATAGGAGTCCAAAGAGCATGGCAGACGCAGAGAGCAACCTCGTTCCCTCCGAAGCAGCCGACCAGGTCGAGGTCGCGCTCGAGACGCAGGCAGCAGCCGATGACGGCATCCTGTACCTCAACGAGTATCAGTACGAAAACGACCTCGTCACCGATTTCGCCCGCTTGGTTGCCTCGCCCAGGCGCCGCGGCTCCCTGTACGTCGCCGCCGCCATTGCCGCGCTGCTCGGTATTGGCATGCTGGTGGCCGGCGGCAGCTGGATCAAGTTCGGCGTCGTGCTGATCGTGTTCGGCGCCTTTTTGGCCTGGTGGAGCAAAAACCTGCACCACACCCTCGCCCGCGACTTTATCGACGCCGTTGAGGCCGACGAGTCCATGGGTGGCCGCTATCGCCGCGTCGCCGCCAACGAGGACGGCCTGATGGTTTGGGGCAAGAGCGGCAAGTCACAGTTCTTCCCGTTTGAAAAGCTCGACCACGTGCTCGACGGCGAACGCATCTTTGTGGCCATGTTCGCCGACCAGGGCGTGACGATCCCTAAGGACACCTTTGTCCGCGGCGATGCCGAGCAGTTCGGTCCCTTCCTCAAGGCCCGCATCAACAAAAAACTCCGCATCGAGACCAAGAAGAAGAAAATGAAGGCCGAGAAGGCCGCCGCCGAGGCCAAGCAGGGCGACAAGCCCCAGGAGACCAAGCGCAAGCAGAAGAAGAACAAGAAGAAGCGCTAAGGCCAAGTCAGACAGGCAGCCTCGCATCCCGTTTTCCTCGCCATCTGCCCGAGCGTGCTACACTAGCAGCATCTATGCCACCGCGAACGGCTCGGCCCCGCGCCCGCCGCTCGCAAACGAACTTTAAACGCACGAGGGTTGGCCATGCCGCTTTTCTCGCAACATACCGCCCGGTTCTCGCCGGACGTTCCTTTGGAGGGCACCAGCTCTCGCGAGCTGCTCAAGCGGTACCAGCCGCTCGAGACACTTGCGACCGGCGGTTTTGGCTCCATCGAGATCTGCCGCGACACGCACCTGCGCCGCCGCGTCGCCATTAAGCGCATCCCCCTTATTAACGGTGTCGGCATGCCCGCCAGCGACATCATGGATGTCCTGCGCGAGGCGCACACTGCCGCCATGCTTCAACATCCCAACATCGTGCAGGTCATCGACTTTACGCACGACACAGCCTATGCCTACCTAGTTATGGAATATGTCGATGGCATGTCGCTGGCCGAGTTTTTGCACCGCGTGGACGGTCACTCACTTACCTTTGACGAGGCCGCGGCCATTGCCGATGCCCTAGGCCAGGCGCTCACCTTCGCCCATAGTAATGGCGTACTCCACCTGGACATTAAGCCCGCCAACGTGCTCATCGACCACTCGGGCAATGTAAAGCTCACCGACTTTGGCATGGCGCGACTGTCGTCCGCCGGTGGCTTTGGCGGCTCGCGCGGCGGCACCATCGGCTACATGCCGCCCGAGCAGCTCGATATCGAGACCGGCACGGTCGATGAGCGCGCCGATGTCTTTGCCCTCGCCTGTGTAATCTATGAGGGCCTGTGCGGCAGCGCTCCCTTTATGGCGGCCACGCCCGCCGACTCGCTCGACCGCATCATCGGCGGCGCCACCTATCCCAGCGAGCTGATACCACACTTTCCCCCGGGAGCCGAGGCCGCGCTCATGAGCGCGCTCTCCCCCATGCCGCAGGACCGCCCCAGCAGCGTCGAGACATTTTGCGACCAGCTCCTTGCCGGTCTGGGCAGCGTGCGCGAAGGCCGTCGCAGCCTGGAGCAAATGGTTGGCGAACTTTCGGATGACGAGCAGGAGCTCGACGATATCGAGCCGTCGCACTACGAGGACGACGCCATCGAGGTCGACCCCGCACTCGGCTGGGCGGGCACGCGCTGGAGCCATGCGCGCGACTACACCATGCGCACTATCTCGGCGCTAACGTGCGGCACCTTTAGCTTTTTGCTGATGCAAACGGCCGGGGTCGCGGCGCTTCCCGGCCTGGTCATTGCGGCCATCGCGATCGGAGTGGCGGCTGGCCTGGCCCCCCAGATTGGCTCGGCCATCTCGGCTGTGGGCTTTTTGGTGCTCATGGCCAACGCCACCATGCAGGCACAGGGCATCCTGTCGATGCTGCCCGTCGCGGTGATCTTTGCCGCCGCCATGTCCGGTTGGTGGATCGCCTGGGGTCGCACCGAGACTGCCGCGAGCGCCACGCTCACCTGTGCACTCGCGCTTGGCTGTCTGACCGGCAATACCTTCCTGGCAGCTGGGGTCGCCGCCGGCGTCGCGTCATTTTGGCTCGGCCCGGCAAGCGCCGCCGCGGCAACGGGCATGGGCGCGCTTTTTGCCCGTCTGGCCACGGTCGCGCTTTCAGCCGGAGGCGTACTGGGGCTCGGTAACGTTGCCGCAGCGCTGGGAGACCCGCTCCTTTGGGCTGCCTTTGTGCTGGTCGCGGCAACTGCCGCGGCGTCATCTGCGCTGCTCAATGCCCATGCCAAGCGTGCCAATCAGGGCTCAAACCTTGCCGCAATCGCCGCAATCGCTGTCACCGGCATCGGCTGCGCAGCGGCGTCCTGTCTTGCACACCATATGGAAATTGCCAGCCTTGCAGCCGCGGTCGTCGCCAAGGCGGCGGTTGCGGGAACCCTATCCTCTATAATCGTTGGGATATGCCTATATTTGCTCGGATACCAAAGAACCTATACGGAGAGTGATCTTTCGTGAACTTCCTGAACATCTTCGAGGACCACGTGGCCGGCATCTTCGGTGCCACCCGTGCCCCGTTCTCCTTTAAGAAGCTTGCCAAGCAGGCCGCTCGCGACATGGAGGATCAGACTCTGGTGATCAACGGCGTCAACACGGCGCCGGCACTCTATACCATCCTTATCGCCGCCGACGACGATCCCATGCTCGCCCCGTTCTACCCCGAGCTTTCGCGCGAGGTCCGCGAGTTTGTGAAGGCGCAGGCCGAAAAGCGCCGCTATGTCTTTGTCGGCGAGCCCCTCGTGCGCTTTATGATCGATCCGCAGCTGCGCGCCGGCAAGTTCTCGGTCTTTGCCGAGAACGTCGATGCCCCCACGCTCGGCCGCCTGTACGAAGAAGAGCGCGCCTATCAAAACGGCCTGGGCCAGAACAACTCCGCGGCAAGCCGTGCCGCCAGCGCCCCGCGCGCCGGCCAGCAGCAGTTTGCTGCCCCGCAGCAGCAGCGCCCCGCCGCCATGCCCCAGCAGCAGCCGACGCCTCGCGCCGCCGCTCCCGACCCGCTTGCCGTGGCAGACCCCTTCGCGCCTAGCGTCCCCGACCCCGCCGCAGCACCCATCCCGGTGCCGCAGACCGTCTCGCGCGACGCGCTTGCCGGCATGGGCGGAGCCGCCGCGACCGGTGCCGCCGTGGGCCTAGGCGCCGCAGCCGGCATCGCCTCCAACATGGCGAGCACTCGCGCCCCGCAGCGCCCGCTCGCCCAGCTCGTCGACGTCGTGAGCGGCGAGAGCCATAGCATCACCTCCGCACAGGTAACCATCGGTCGCGAGCGCTCAGTTTCCGACATTGCCCTGCGCGACCCCAACGTGTCGCGCCGCCACGCCCAGCTCACCTTTACGGGCTCGGATTGGTCGATCGAGGACCTCAATTCCACCAACGGCACGCTCGTCAACAACCGCCGCATTACGCGCTGCCCGCTGCGCAACGGCGATCTGCTGACGTTTGGCCTGAGCACCTTTGAATTTAGGGGATAGTCGCTTATGAACATCGATATCGTCCTTTTTGCAGGCCGCATCGTCCTGGTCGCCCTGCTCTATATCTTCCTGTTCGCCGTCATGAAGACCGGCGTGGGACTTGTGCGCGGGCAGCGCCGCGACTCGGCTATCTGGACGATTGATGTGGACAAGGGTCCGCGCGGTATCCGCGGCATCCACGTAGACATGCTCGGCCCCGTCATCGTCGGTCGCTCGCCATCTTCGGACATCTGCATCAACGAACCGTTCGTCTCGGCCTCGCATGCGCGCTTTTCGCTGCAGGGCCCGGCGCTCATCATCGAGGACCTCAACTCGCTTAACGGCACGCTCGTCAACGGCCGCCAGCTCGTGGAGCCCGCGACGCTGCGTGAGGGCGACGAAGTCCAGATTGGCGACGTGGTCATGAAGGTGAACCGTCGATGATCGACGAGGAGAACAAGTCCGCAACTATGACCGAGGCACCGGCTGCCGCCGTAGCTGCACCGGCCCACGCCGCTCCGGCGGACTCCACACCCGTGGAGCCCGAGGACACCGTGTTCTCCCTGCCTCTTTCGCATGTAACGCATGATATTTCGGATCTCGCCGATAACGAGGGCGAAGAGGATGCCGCAGCAGCGCCCATCGGCGCACATGCTGCGGAACAGCCCACAGCGCCCGAAGCAACCCCGGCGCCGGCTCACTTTGCAGAGCCCGTCGCCGCGGCAATCAACGAGAGCGCTGCGGTGTTTGCGGCACCCGAGCCCGCCGCGCCGGCGTTTCCCATAGCCCCGGCATCCGAGGTTGCGCCCGCGTCTACGCCGGCGCCCGAGGCGGGGACATCCCCCGAGGACGGCCCTGCACCCAAGACCCCGCAGCCTGCGCCCGCAAGCGAGTCCGATGCCGTGGCCGAGCCCGCCGCCCAGTCGCAAAACACGCCCGCGCCGTCGCACTTTGCGACGCCCGAGCCTATAGACGTCAGCCCGCAAGATGACGAGTCGACCGCCCGCGTTTCCGAGGAGCCCGACTCCCCGGACACCGGCGATTCCGAATCAAACGCCGAGACCGACACCGTCTCTCCCGGTGACACAGCCGAGATCGACGTTGCCGCCGTTGAGGCCAAGCTCAAAGACCCCGGCTCGACCATGAGCTTTGAACCCCTAACCGAGGAGCGCATCGAGACCGACTCGACCTATGATGCCGGCACCACCACGCAACTCATGTGGGGCGCCCGCTCCGACGTTGGCTGTGTGCGCCCGCACAATGAGGATTCCTATCTGGTGCAGTCGCCGCTCTTTTGCGTATGCGACGGCATGGGCGGTCACGCCGCCGGCGAGGTAGCCTCCTCTATCGCTGTCGAGACCATTGCCAAGACAGCTCCTCAGTCTGCCGACGCCGCACGCCTGGCGGCAGCCGTCGAGGCCGCCAACGCCGCCGTAATCGAGGCTGCCTTGAATGGCCTGGGCAAGCCCGGCATGGGCTGCACAGCCACTTGCGCCTATATCGAAAACGACACGCTCGCCATCGCCCACGTGGGTGACTCTCGCGCCTACCTGCTCCACGAGGGCACGCTCATCCGCGTGACCCGCGACCACTCCTACGTGGAGGAGCTCGTGGACGCCGGCGAAATCACGGCAGACGAGGCTCGCGTCCACCCCAACCGTTCGGTCATCACCCGCGCGCTGGGCTCGGACCCCGCTATGTATGCCGACCACTTCACTCTGCATATCGAGGAAGGTGACCGTCTGATCCTGTGCTCCGACGGCCTTTCGAGCATGATTCCCGATAGCGATATCGAGAACATCGCCACGCAGTCCTCAACCGCGCAAATCTGCGTCGACAACCTAGTGGACGCGGCGCTTGCCGCCGGCGGCCACGACAACGTGACCGTAGTAGTCGTTGACCTGGTTGACGATGGCGTCATGCGCGAGGCGCAACGCGTGCGTCGCCGCAACGTTACTATCGCCGCCATCCTGGCCCTCGTCTTTGTGCTGGCAGCTGGCATCTGGGCCTACACGGGTGTCACCGGCTCGTACTACCTGGGTACCTACCAGGGCAATGTCGCCGTCTGGCGCGGCCTGCCCGGCAAGCCACTCGGACTCAAGCTCCACTGGCTCGAAAGCGAAACCAGCATCAAGCTATCCGACCTGCCCGAAGACACGCAAAACCGCCTCAAGGCGGGTATTCCGCAAACAAGTGTCGACGATGCGCAGGACACGATATCCAAGTACCGCCACCAGATCGACGAGGAGCAGACCCGCCAGGTGATCGACGCGCAAACGATTCGCGACAACACCAATCAGGGATCGACCTCCGAATCAGATTCCGAGAAAACCGCCGAACAGTCCGCCGAGGCCGAAGCCTCCGATAAGAATTAGAAAGGGAGTGCCGCTTATGAGTCGCCGCAACACCGAGCTGCTCTTGCTCATCGCCTCGGCGTTCCCCGTCATCCTGCTGTATGCGATGTACGTCCTCACCGCGGGCGCTGCCATCTCCTTTGAGACGCTCGCCGTACCGATCGGCCTCTTTGCCGCCTTTGCCGCGGCCCACATTGCCGTGCGCATCTTGGCGCCCGGTGCCGACCCCGCCATCCTGCCCATCGTATTTATACTTTCGGGCATCGGCATCACGTTCGTGACGCGTCTCGCCCCCGCTCTCGCCATCTCACAGCTCATCATCCTGTTTGTCTCGGTGGCGCTCATGGTGGGAACGCTTGCACTAGTCAAAAACCTCGACGTGGTCATGCGCTACAAGTACACCTTTGGCATCATCGGCATCATTCTGCTGATGCTGCCTATCTTTATCGGCACCACGATCTCGGGCTCCAAGCTGTGGATTCGTATCGCGGGCTTTACCATCCAGCCCGGCGAGTTCGCCAAGGTCTTTATCGTGCTGTTCCTGGCCGGGTACCTGGCCGAGAACCGCGAGCTGCTCTCCATCTCCAACCGCAAGATCCTGGGCTTTAAGATCCCTCGCCTGCGACTGCTGCTGCCGCTGTTTGCCGTGTGGGGTGTGTGCCTGCTCGTCGTCGTCTTCGAACGCGACCTGGGTTCGGCCGTGCTGTTCTACACCATCTTCTTGCTGATGCTCTACGTTGCCACGGGGCGCTTTTCATATGTCGTTATCGGCCTTGCGCTCTTAGCCGTTGGAGCCGTGGGCGCCTACAAGTTCCTGTCTCACGTTCAGGTGCGTTTCCAGGTTTGGCTCGATCCGTTTAAGGACGCCCAGGGCCAGGGCTACCAGATCGTCCAGTCACTCTTCTCGCTTGCCGATGGCGGTCTGGTCGGTGTTGGCATCGGCAACGGCATGGCCAACAACATCCCTGTCGTCGAGTCCGACTTTATCTTCTCGGCTATCGGCGAGGAGATGGGCCTTTTGGGCGGCGGCGCCGTGCTCATCCTGTTTATGCTCTTTGCCGTGCGTGGCCTCACCACGGCTGCCCGCGCTAAATCCGACCTCGCCGCCTTTAGTGCCACAGGCCTTACGGCCGCCATCAGCTTCCAGGCCTTCTTGATCGTTGGCGGCGTAACCCGCCTGATCCCGCTGACCGGCGTCACCCTGCCCTTTATGAGCCAGGGCGGCTCCTCTCTGCTGGCGAGCTTTATCATCGTCGCGCTCCTGCTGCGCGCCGGTGACGAGGCGACCGGACGCGAGGCCGAGCTTACCGGCACCGGCACCATGGCCGCCATCACCGATGATCAGGTCGCATCTGCCGCCGCCCCGACGGGCACGCGCTTTGCCACCTCGTCTTCCTACGGCAGCGGCAGCCATTCCGTCGGCTCGCGCATGCGCCGTCGCCTGCTCGACACGCCTGAATCCGGTGTGCTCGGCCGCGTTGCTCTTGCCAACCGTCTAACCCGCGCGGTGCTCGCCTTTACGGCGCTGTTCGCCATCCTTATCGGCAACCTCACCTATGTCCAGGTCATTAAGGCCAAGGACTATCAGGACATGCCGACCAACAACCACACCATCGCCCGCTCCAAGTACATCCAGCGCGGCTCCATCATCACGTCCGACGGCGTGACGCTGGCCGAGTCGCTGCAGCAGGAGGACGGCACCTACGTACGCTCCTACCCCAACGGTAACCTGGCAGCTCACGTGGTTGGCTACGTGAGCCAGCAGTATGGCACCACCGCCATCGAGAGCGTCATGAACGACACGCTCACCGGTTCTAAGGACTACTCCAGCTGGAACAATGCCATCGCGTCGCTCGCGGGCCAGACCCAGCCGGGCAACACCGCCAAGCTCACCATCGACTCGCGTATCCAGACGGCGGCCGAGCAGGCACTCAAGGGCTTTAAGGGCGCTGTAGTGGTCATCGACCCGCGTACCGGCGCGGTGCTCGCATGTGCCAGCTCGCCCACCTACGACAACACCAACATCGATGCCCTGCTGCAGACGGGCGGCGGCGAGGACGGCTCCATGTACAATCGCGCCATGGACGCGCTGTACACGCCGGGCTCCACGTTTAAGGTCGTTACGCTTTCCGCGGCACTCGAGACCGGTACCGCCAGCCTGACCAGCACCTACCAGGCGCCCGGCTCCATGGATATCGGCAACGCACCGGTCACCAACTATGCCAACGAGAGCTACGGCACCATCAGCCTGCAGCAGGCCTTTGCCGTGTCCTCCAACGTCGTCTTTGGCCAGGTGGCAAACGAAGTTGGCGCAAACACGCTCGTGCAGTTTGCCAACGCCTTTGGCTACGGCCAAAAGCTCGGCCAGGACCTGACCTCCGCGGCCTCCATCATGGCCGACCCGTCGCTCATGACCGAGTGGGAGACCGCCTGGGCCGGCGCCGGCCAGCCTGTCGGCATGGACCACACGCCCGGCCCGCAGACCACCGTCATGCAAAACGCCGTGATTGCCGCCGCCATCGCTAACAGCGGCGTGGTCATGGACCCGTACTTTGTAGCCCAGGTACTCGCCCCGGACGGAACCGTGGTCAAGACCACGCAGTCCCGCTCGCTTGGTCAGGCCGTCAGCTCCGCCACGGCCGACCAGGTCAAGCAGGCCATGCTTGCCGTCGTCCAGTCCGGCACCGGCACCGATGCCCAAATCCCCGGCGTCAAGGTCGCCGGCAAGACCGGCTCGGCCGAGACCGGCGGCACCAACGTCAACTCGATGTTCGTTGGCTTTGCACCTTACGATTCACCCACGGTCGCCATCTCGGTGGCCTTGGAGGATTTCGACAAGCATGACGTCGAGGCCGCCAAGATCGCCGGTATCGTCCTGACCGCGGCGCTTGCCGCACAGGGAGCGTGATGCCCATGATCGAATCGGACACCCGAGGCGCGCCGCAGCCTAAGGGTTAGCGGCAACGCGCCACACGGCCCCAGCGGCCACATCATAGGTACTACACACATCGTTGAGCGAATAGTTATGTTAGGAGCAGGAATGGAACAGAGGGTCCTCGGGGGAAGATACCTCCTCAAGGATAAGGTGGGAACAGGCGGCATGGCGACCGTCTACCGTGCACAGGACCAGGTTCTCGACCGCACGGTAGCCGTCAAGATCATGCTGCCGCAGTATGCTGGCGACGCGACCTTCGCCGCACGCTTTAAGCAGGAGGCCCAGGCAGCAGCCGGCCTCTCCTCCCCCTATATCGTGGGCGTCTACGATTGGGGCAAGGACGGCGACACCTATTACATCGTCATGGAGTACTTGCGCGGCACCGACCTTAAGAGCGGCATCAAGAGCCACGGCGCCCTCGACCCCAAGAAGGTCGCCCAGATCGGCTCGCAGATCAGCTCCGCGCTTTCGGTCGCCCACAAGCACGAGATCATCCACCGCGACATTAAGCCGCAGAACATCATGGTGCTGCCCGACGGCAACATCAAGGTGATGGACTTTGGCATCGCGCGCGCCAAGAACAGCCACCTCACGCAAGACAACAACGTGCTGGGAACCGCCCACTACGTCAGCCCCGAGCAGACCCGTGGTCAGGACCTCGGCCCCACCTCGGATATCTACTCGCTGGGCGTCGTGATGTACGAGTGCGCCACCGGCCGCGTCCCCTTTGACGGTGACGACGCTATCTCGGTCGCACTCAAGCAGGTCAACGAGCTGCCTATTCCGCCGAGCCAGATCAACTCCGGTGTCGACGCCGACCTTGAGCGCATCATCCTCAAGTGCATGGAGAAGGACCCGGCAAACCGCTTCCAGACCGCCGACGAGCTGCGTCAGGTGCTCAACAGCTACCTGTCGGGCCGTGCCGTCAACGTCTCGGAGCCCACGCGCATCATCGGTGCCCCCGGTGAGCTGGGCGCCACCAAGACTCGCGAGCTTTCCGATCAGACGCGCGCCATGGTGCGTCCCGTCTCGGGCGTGAGCGGCCAAAATACCGCCCGTAGCTCGGTTTCGGGCTCCACCGGCTCCTACGAGGTCGAAAAGCCCAAATCCAACAAGAACAAGATCATCGCCGCCGTGGTGGCAGCCGTTGCCGTCATCGGCATCGTGGTGGCCTTTGCCACAGGACTCTTTGGCGGCGAGCAGGTCACCGTGCCCGATGTGCTGGGCAAGGACCAGCAGACTGCCGTCGAGCTGATCAAGGAAGCCGGCCTCGAGGTCGGCACCATCGACCAAAGCTACAACGACGATGTCGACGAGGGCAAGGTCGCCGAGCAGACGCCCAACGGCAACACCAAGAAGACCAAGGGCACCAAGGTGAACCTGGTAATCTCCAAGGGCCCCAAGCCCTCCGAAAAGGTTGAGGTTCCCAAACTTGTCGGCCTGACCAAGGACCAAGCAGAAGCCGCACTGGCAAGCGTTGGCCTGAAGGGCAACGCCTCCGAGGAGGCCAACGAGGGTGATGAGGGCCAGGTCTTTGAGCAGGGCACCGAAGCCGGTAAGGAAGTCGCGAAGGGCACGACCATCTCGTACAAGGTCTCGAGCGGCCCGGATACCACGTCCGTCCCCGACCTGACCGACATGACCGAGGCCCAGGCGCGCAACGCCCTCGATATGGCAGGCTTTGGCGTCGACGTGAGCTACCAGGAGAACGACTCGGTTACCGAGGGCACCGTGATCAGCTGGAACCCCAGCGGCAAGCAGAAGCCCGGCGCCACGATTACCGTCGTCATTGCCAAGAAGTCCGGCAAGGCCACCGTCCCGGGCAACCTGTACGGCAAGAGCATCACCGCCGCCGTTACCGCGCTCAACAACGCCGGTTTCTATAACATCGGCTTCTGTGACCAGAACGGCAATCCCGTAAGCGGTAACGAGGATGCCACCGTTACGGGCGTCTCCCCCACTGGCAAGCAGTCCACCGACAGCACGATTACGCTGACGGTCGCACTTTCTGGTTCGGGCTCGGGCTCGGGCACGAGCACGGGCGACGATTCCGGTACGACCAACTAGTCGCCACCCCACCGCTCATCGCGGCTTTCGCCGCAAACATATTCGCTCACAGGCGCCCGCTTGCTCCCCCAGCAAGCGGGCGCTTTCTTTATCTGAAGCAGCGAATACTACGGCATGCCTTAAACCAGAAGAGCCCGGCACCATAGCGGTACCGGGCTCGATATTCCTCTGGTGCCCCCGGGCGGATTCGAACCGTCGACACCCGCTTTAGGAGAGCGGTGCTCTATCCCCTGAGCTACGGAGGCATGTTGTACTAGTGTAGCAGATTTACTGCATCGCAATACGTCGCATGACTAGACTTCGAAGTTGCGGTGGAATAGTTCCTGTCTGAAGCATCTAAAGCCGTATTTAGGAACTATTTCACCGCAACTTATGAGGAGCTAGTTGCCTTTGTGGAAGAGGTTTTTGATAACGGAGGGGATGCTCTTGGCGCCCTTGGCCGTCACATCGATAAAGTCGGGCGAACGCACGAGTCTATCCTCGTCCACGTACTTGCGCACAGCGCGAAGCGTCTCTTTGTCGTCGCGCGTCGAAAACGTAAAGTGACCGTTGTCCTTGGTGAAGATGGCAAAACGCGTAATCTTCTTGGTGCCGCGCAAAACCTCGGCGGCAATATAGTCGACCTCGTCCCACGGGATTTGAATATAATCCTCGGGATTGCGCTCGTTATAGTACTCGAACGCCTTATTGCCCACCATCACGTTACCGTGGCTGGTAAGCCCCATCAGGCAGGTTGCCGGCGTTGCCAGATCGACCGTGCTGTTCTGAGATTGCGCCATACGCGCCTCGCCCTCCAATAAAAACAATCGGACCGCATCCAGTGTACCCACCGGGTGCGGTCCGTTTCAATGGCTCAAAAGCCCTTACCTAGCAACTCTCGGTCTTAAGCCGAAGCGTGCTTACATGAAGCCGCAGAAGCGACCGATGATGCCGACGGCGAAGAGAGCCAGGATGATGACGATCGGGCTGACCTTCTTCTTGAGGAGCTTGCAGACCAGCAGGGTCAGGCACACGGCGGCAAGGCCGGGGATGAGCTGATCGAGGTTGGCCTGAAGCGTGGTGACCTTCATCTGATCAAGGGCGGTAGCACCGACGGAGTTGTACATCGTCAGCGCTTCCTTGATACCTTCGGAACCGGAGGGCAGGCTAGCCCAGTCGATAAAGGCGCCAGCAGACTGCTTGACCGTGGAGACGATCGGGGTGAAGGAAATGGACACCCAGCGCTCGACCAGGGCGCCGATGATGAACATACCCAGGATGGAAGCGCCCTCGGTGACCTTGCCCATCAGACCACCGGAGAGGTCCTTGGCGATGGAGGAGCCGACCTTGTAGCCAAACTCCTGCGTGTACCACAGGAAAGCGTAACGGATGATGTTCCACGCGAAGAAGAACAGCAGCGGACCGACGATGCTGCCGGACATGGCCAGGGAAGCGCCCAGAGCGCCCAGAATCGGGCGAAGGGTGAACCAGAAGACGGGGTCGCCGACGCCGGCGAGCGGGCCCATCATACCGACCTTGACGCCCTGAATGGCGACGTCGTCAATCGGGGCACCGTTGGCGCGCTCCTCCTCGAGAGCGAGGGTAACGCCAATGACGGGGGCGGAAACATAGGGGTGGGTGTTATAGAACTCCAGGTGGCGCTTAAGAGCGGCAATCTGGTCATCCTTGCTGGTGTAGAGCTTCTTGATCGCAGGGATCATTGCGAAGCACCAGCCGCCGTTCTGCATACGCTCGTAGTTCCACGAGCCCTGAAGGAACTGATGACGGAAGCAAACCTTCTTGCGGTCAGCCTTGGTGAGCTGAATCTTGTTCTCTGCCATATGTATCACTCCCCTCCTACTCGTAATCGTTCAGAATGTCGCCGAGCGGGTCGCCGGAGCCACCGCCCATGCCGCCACCCTGCTTGGCCAGATCCTTAAGGCCAAGGTAGATGAGGGCAAGGGAGATGCCGATGAGACCAAGGGCGATCAGCGTGAGCTGAGGGATGGCAGCAAGGACAAAGCCGAGGACGAAGAACGGCCAGGTCTCCTTGGTGGCCATCATGTTGATGACCATGGCGTAACCGACGGAAGCGACCATGCCGCCGCCGACAGCCATGCCGCCGGACAGCCAGTCGGGCATAGCGTTAAGCGCGTTGGTAACGGCCTCGGCCGGGATGACGCACAGAAGCACTGCCGGGATGGCGATACGAAGGCCCTGCATGAGGATGGCAGCATACTGCCAGCGCTCGATGCCGGAGAAGTCGCCCTTCTCGGCGCAACCGTCCATGGCGTGAGCGATAGCGGTAGCAATGGTACGGCAGATCATGGTCAGGAACAGACCAGCGACCGACAGCGGGACGGCGACGGCGATAGCGGTGGTAACGGCCTTGGCCGAATCGGTGGCGCCACCGTTGAGGGCGAGCACCATGATGATCGAAGAAGCGACCGAGGCCAGAGCGGCGTCAGGCGCGACAGCGGCGCCGACGTTAGCCCAGCCAAGGGCCATCATCTGGAGCGAACCGCCCAGGAGGATGCCCTCCTGAAGGTGACCGGTTACGAGACCGATAAGCGTGCATGCCACGAGCGGCTGATGGAACTGGAACTCATCCAGAATGCCTTCCATACCGGCAAGCAACGCGACAATCGCAACAAGCAGAATAGTGATTGCAGACATGTATCGGACCCTCCTTTACTATGCTTGAGCGGCCAGTTCGGCCTTAGCTTTCTTCAACATGGCGTCGAGATCCTCGGAGGAATCCGAAGGAACCTTGCGGACCTCGAACTTGACGCCCTTGGCCTTGAGGGCCTCGAGAGTCTTGACGTCGTCATCGCCCATAGCGACGGCGTTGGTGACGACGACCTTGCCCTTGGAGTGAGCCATGGAACCGATGTTGACTTCCTTGATGTCGACGCCGGCCTCGATGGCCTTAAGCAGATCCTGCGGGTTCTCAAAGAGCAGCATGGCCTTGGTGTCACCAAAGCGCGTGTCCTTGACGACCTCGGCCATCTTCTTGATGGGCACGACGTTGGCATGGACTCCCGGAGGGGCAGCCTGCTCGATCATGGTCTTGCGGAGCTCGTCGTGAGCAACGCCGTCGGAAACCACGATGATGCGGTTGGGGTTGATCTGCTTGGTCCACGTGGTGGCCACCTGGCCATGAAGCAGACGGGTGTCGATACGGACGTGGGCGATCTTGATGTGCCCATCGCCGATGACCGTTCCCGGAGGGATGGCGCCTGCAGGAGCAGCGGCGGCCGCAGCCGGCTTCTTCTCCTCGGGCTCCAGAGACTCGGGCTTGACGCGCACGCCAGCCTTAGCCTCAGTCACGAGATGTTTTGCGATCGCATGTGCAGTGTTCTTTGCGTCAAAGCGCTGCGAATATGCCTCGATGAGCATAGGCAGGTTGACACCGGTGACGATAGCCCAGGAATCGTGGCCCTCGATGAGCCCGCTGATCTGGTTGAACGGCGTGCCGCCCCACAGATCAACGAGGAAGAGCACCTGCTCCTGGTCCTCGAAGGAAGCGATTGCTTCCTCGACCTTGGCACGGAAGTCGTCGGGGCCCATGCTCGGCTCGAGCGAGACCACGGCAACAGACGGCTGATCGCCAAAGACCATCGAGCCCGTCTGCTTGATTCCAGCTGCCAAGTCCCCGTGGCTAGCAAGAACAATACTTACCATCACATAACCTCCTTTTTGTCTACGTATTTCCTACACGACATGAAGGAAGTATACCTGTTTGGTTTGTGGAATTATAGCTAAATTCGCAAAAGGTTGGATTATTTGTTTAAACGTCTAAGTTTGTTACAAATTGATTACGTTGCCGGTTTACAGCTTATTGCCTGCTAAAACGTGATTTGCTGATTGCTTTCAAAGACATATAAAGGTGCACTGTTCGTTAAGACCGCTTTTAGGTGGATCCCAATGCGTCTGCGTGCCACCATTTTGTTTAAACAGACATGACTTGACTAACCGAAGCAAATATGTTTAGAACTCTAACCCATGTAGTCATTGGATGTTAGGCGATGTGGAGAGGGTTGGCGGCGTCGACGGCATCGGGGGCGTCGGAAGGACCGTCGGGGACAGCGTCTGCCGGATCCTCGTCGGGGGTCTCGATCTGTTTGATCATTACCTCTTGGCCCTGCAGCAAATAGGTCTCGCCGCTACCGCACTGGGGACAGGTCTTGCCGTGCTCGACCGTCGCGTAGTCGCAGCCGCACGCCTCGCAATGTGTCACGGCCTCGACGGGCTCCACGATAAGCTCCGCGCCCTGCGCGATAGGCTTTTTATCTGCTGCCCAGCGCCAAGCGTCGAGCAGCAAGTCGGGAACGACGCCCGAGACCTCGCCCAGTAGCAACGTCACGCTCGAAACGCGACGCACGCCATGAGCGCGCGCCACATTCTCGACATCGCGAATGATGTGATAGACGATTCCGAGCTCGTGCACTTTTAATTCCTTCCGTCGTTCCCGTTATGGCTGCTTACTTGCGACCAAACTTAATCTTGATGGCGCGCTTGAGCGCATACTTGCCGAGGCTTGGGAGCTTTTGCTCGTATTTGACCATCGTGGAGCACTCGGGGCGGTCGCGATCCAGATGGATGGCGTCGAACGCGCACTTGGTGGTGCACAGGCCGCAGCCGATGCACTTGTTGGGGTCGACGATCGAGGCGCCGCAGCCCAGGCAGCGGGCGGTCTCGGCGCGCACCTGCTCCTCGGTAAAGGTCTCAACATACTCGCTAAACGGTGCAGCCTTCTCGCGCTCGCGGTCCACGTGGGCAACCTCGCGGCTCGCGTTGTCGTAGCTTTCGATCACGACATCGTCGCGGTCGAGCGAGGTGTAGCGGCGCTGGTTGCGGCCGATGGTGAGCGTGGAGCCCGGCTGCACAAAGCGATGGATGGACACCGCGGCCTCGTGGCCGGCGGCGATGGCGTCGATGGCAAAGCTGGGGCCGGTGTAGACGTCGCCGCCCACAAAGATGTCGGGTTCGGCGGTCTGGTAGGTCTGGGGATCGGCAAGGACGCCCTGGCCGCGGCCGAGCTCCACCTTGGAGCCAGCTAGCAAGTCGCCCCACACAATGGACTGGCCAATCGACATGACCACGCGGTCGGCATCGACGCGGCGCAGGTCATTCTCGTCGTACTCGGGCGCAAACCGGCCCTTGTCGTCAAAGACACGCGTGCAGCGCTTGAAGGTGATACCACACACACGGCCGGTCTCGTCCAGATGGACCTCCTTGGGACCCCAACCGCAGCTGATGTGCGCGCCGTCCTCAATGGCCTCGCGACGCTCCTCCTCGCTGGCGGGCATCTGGGCCTCGCTCTCCAAGCAGAACATCTCAACATGCTCGGAGCCCAGACGGCAGGCGTTGCGGGCAACATCGATGGCCACGTTGCCGCCGCCCACCACGATAGTGCGGCCGGACAGGGTATCGATCTTGCCGCTGTTGACCTCGCGCAAAAAGTCGACGGCTACGGTCACGTCCTCGGCATCCTCGCCCGGAATACCGGCGAGGCGGCCACCCTGGCAGCCGATGGCAACATAAAAGGCCTTAAAGCCCTGCGCGCGCAGTTCGTCGAGCGTCACGTCGCGACCGACCTCCACGCCATAGCGGAACTCGGCACCCATCAGGCGAATGACCTCGACCTCGGCCTCGATAACATCCTTCTGCAGCTTAAAGCTGGGAATACCGTAAGTGAGCATACCGCCCGGGCGCTCGTTCTTCTCGAATACGACGGGCTTGTAGCCCTTCTCGGCCAGATAGAAAGCGCAGGACAGACCGGCCGGGCCGGCACCGATGATGGCGATCTTCTGGTCGAAGCCGCCGGCACGCGTCGGGGTCACCACAGGTGGGACATAGCGGGTCGCGGCATCCAGATCGCGCTGGGCGATAAACTTCTTGACCTCGTCGATAGCCACGGCGGCGTCCACACGGCCGCGGGTGCAGGCATCCTCACAGCGGCGGTTGCACACACGGCCGCAGATAGCGGGCAGCGGGTTCTCGCGCTTGATGAGCGCCAGCGCCTCGTCATAGCGACCCTGAGCCGCGAGCTTCAAATAGCCCTGAACGGCGACATGCGCGGGGCAGGCCGTCTTGCAGGGCGCGGTGCCGGACTCATGCGTCTCGATGCGGTTGTCGTTGCGGTAGTTGGGCGACCACTTGGTGTGGTCCCACTTGGTGGCATCGGGCAGCTCCTGGCGCGGATACTCGGGCACCTGTCCGCCCGCCTTTTTGCTGCAGAGCTTCTGGCCCAGCTTGGCGGCGCCGGCCGGACACACCTCAACGCAGCGACCGCAGGCCACGCACTTGTCCTTCTCGACCTTGGCGACATAGGCCGAGCGCGACAGGTTGGGCGTGTTGAACAGCTGCGAGGTGCGCAGGGCGTAGCACACGTTGACGTTGCAGTTGCAGATGGCGAAGATCTTGTTCTCGCCGTCAATGTTGGTGATCTGGTGCACAAAGCCGTTGTCCTCGGCCTGGCGCAGGATGTCGTAGACCTCGTCGCGGGTCACGTAATGGCCACGATCGGTCTCGACCACGTAGTCGGCCATATCGCCCACGGCGATGCACCAATCGGCCGGGTCGTCGGCACAGCCCTCACCCATCACGCGACGGCTCGCACGGCAGCTGCAGGTGCTGGCGGCATACTTACCCTCGTATTTGTCGAGCCAGTGCTCGATATGCTCAATAGGCACCGAGGTGCTCGCGGCATCGATGGCCTTCTCGACCGGAATGACGTGCATGCCGATGCCGGCGCCTCCGGGCGGCACCATCGGCGTGGCCTTGGACAGCGGACCCTTGGATGCCTGTTCAAAGAACTTGGCGTAAACCGGATGCTCATCGAGCTGGCTCACGCGCATGTTGAGGAACTCGGCAGAACCCGGCACCAGCATGGGCAGGACCCACTGCTTGGCGCGCTCGGGGTTTTCCCAGTTATACTCGAGCAGACCCGTGTAGCTCATGTCGTCGAGCATCTTTTCGATATCGGCCTCGGGCATGCCGGTGAGCTTGACCATCTCGGGCAGCGTATAGGGACGGCGCATCTTCATCTTGCAGAGTACCTCGGCCTGCTCGTCAGTCGCGGCCTCGGCAAACGACCAGTACTCGTAGCCCAGCAGCTCGTCGCGATGCAGCAGGCGGTTAGTGCAGTGCTCGCACAGTTTGACGATGGCCTCGCGCGGATGCTCCGGCAGCGGCGGCACAAACTCCGCACCGATATCGGGCTCGGTGTAGCTAATCCCCGGTCCGTTGAGAATCATAGTCGTCCCTTCTCTTGCCGCAGCCTGGCAGGCACGCAGCGCCCCTCTTTTTACGGGCTCGACATGCCCCCACGCCGTTCACCCGATATTGTTGACATTGTGTCAAAAACAGTATTGACGAACCGTCAACAATATTCAAGACTGTTAGGCGAACGGTCAGGCTCAAACGGATGAAAGGCGGCAAACGCATGGGCAACAACACAGCAGATACCTCTGCGGTCAATGCCGTCCCCGCATCCGACAGCGCGGCAAAGCGCTTGACGGGCGACGAACGCCGTCGCGAGATCCTCACCGCCGTGCGCACCGTAAGCTCCGAGCTGGGCGTGTCCCACCTATCGGTATCGGCCGTGACCAAGCGAGCCGGCTGCACGCGCTCGCTGTTCTACCACTACTTCGCCGACATGGACGCCGCCGTCACCGCCGTCATGGACGAGGCAATTGACGGTTTTATCTCCGAGCTCGAGCAGTGGAATGCCAACCGCATCGTCGGTGATATTGAGGGCGCGCTCGACACCGTCGCCCCGCTCTTTAAGCGCCTGGTCGCCAGCGGCCACGAGCTGCCGAGTACCCTGACCTCGAGCAGCGGCGCGCTCTACGGCGGCTTTCTGCACAACGTGGTTCAGCGCGTGGCTCAGTACATCTGCGACACCACCGTGGTTGATTTTGTCGCCCATCACGAGCTGCGCATCGACCATGTCTACGAAACGTTCTACACCCTCATCATGGGTCTTTTGATGTATATCCGCACGCACCCCGATGTGCCCGACGAGACGGTCAAGGAAATCATCGCCTCGACGCTCCACATCGAGGGCTATACCGCCAAGTATCCGGAGCGCAAGCCCCAGAACTGACGACATTTGGCCAAACTGTCCGCGATCAGAAGAGGGGCCGCGGGCGTGTGAAAGGAGAGCAGCATGCTGTTCGATGTTTGGGGTAGCGATACCCTTATCCACTGGGCCGGCTGGGCCATGGTCTTTATTGGCCTGATCGTGCTCAACGAGGTCGGCCGCCGCACCAAGCTCGGCGCGGCCATCATCTTTGGCGTGGCTCCGCTGGCCATGACCATCTACTGCGTCGCCATCGCCGTCGGCGTTTCGCAGGGTGCCGAGTGGGCGCTCACCAACCCCACCCATGTGTACCAGAACAGCTGGTTCCACTACGCCAAGGTGTACGCGGCGCTGGCCGGTTGCTGGGGCTTCATTGCCATTAAGTACCAGTGGGGCAAGATCGGCAAGGCGCATTGGTTCCGCGCGTGGCCGTTTGTGATCGTCGCCATCAACATCATGATCGCCGTCGTGTCTGACTTTGAGAGCGCCTATCACTTCTTTGTCCTGGGCGAGTCCACCTGGGTCACCTCCGAGGGCGCCACGCAGCTGGCCGGCTGGAACAACGTGTTCAACGGTATCGCGGGCATCATCAACATCTTCTGCATGACCGGTTGGTGGAGCGTCTACGCCTCCGAGGACAAGACCGACATGCTGTGGCCCGACATGACCTGGGTCTACATCATCGCCTACGATATCTGGAACTTCTGCTACACCTACAACTGCCTGCCCACCCACTCCTGGTTCTGCGGCTTTGCGCTGCTGCTGGCGCCCACCGTCGCCGCCTTTATCTGGAACAAGGGCGGCTGGATTCAGAACCGCGCCTTTACGCTGGCCATTTGGTGCATGTTTGCCCAGGTGTTCCCGTACTTCCAGGAGGAGTCCATCTTTGTGACGCACTCCACGCTCGATCCCGGCGCCGCCACCGCGGTCTCGGTCGCCGCGCTGGTCGCCAACGTCGCCGCGATCATCTACGTCGCCTACCGTGCCAAGAAGCTCGGCCGCAATCCCTACAAGCAGGATGTCTTTGAGGGCACCAGCGATTGGGAGAAGGCCACTGCCCGCCGCGCCAAGGTTGATTACGCGCACGCCGAGTAACGTGCCTGGCGCAGACATCGCTTGAGCGCGAAGCAGCATAGCCGGCTCCGCGCAATGCAACGTATTGCAGAGCCCCCGGAATGTGATTTGTCCGCTTTCCGGGGGCTTTTTGTTGTTGCGCGCATCCACGCACATATTCAAAACCTCTCGCACAGATAAAATCAGATTTCCGATCGCCTGACAGCTCTATATGACTCTGTTTTTGGGTACATTGTTGTCCCGATATTGAGCTTGGGGGATGTATGAATGATGAGACGATGGGCCAAGAGGATGCGGCCCAAGATGCAGAAGCTTGCGCTGAGGCCTTGGAGAGCTTAGACCGGATTTCACTCGATGAGATTGCGTTTGACGATTCGGGCGTTGATGTGCAGGATGAGCCGGAAACCGAGGCGCAGTCCGATGATCAGGATGCAGGCGACGTTGAGCCTGCCGAGGATGAGGCAGATCACGAAGACACCGAAAGCGAGGCCGGCAACCAGCCCGAATCCGACACGGGCGAGGAAACCGTCTTGCTCGACAGCTTGCCGGCCGAGGATTCGCTGACCCGCGAGCTTCCTGGCCTGGGTTCCGCACCAGCCGTGGACGAGACCATCGCCATGGGCGATATTCCCCTACCATCCGTTCCTTCGGCACGCGAAGCCGAGGTTCGCCATCGCAAGATGTCGCCCAAGCGCCGCAATCTGATGGTCGCCGGCATCGTGGCCGTCGCGCTCGTCGCCGGCGGTGCAGGCTATGCTGCCTGGAACGGATATCAGCAAGAGCAGGCTGCCGCTGTCGCCGCCAGTGCGCACACGATGATGTCGGTCCAGATTGGCGTGCATGCCGCGGGCCTCGACTGTTCCACCGGCTCCAAGATTCCCGTACAGGTGAGCGGGCAGGACTCCGACGGCTCATCCGTGAGCGAAACGCTCTACGTTGATGAGCACGGCCGCGGCATCAAACTGCTGCCCGGCGATTACACGCTCTCCATCGCCGCCTCCCCCATCGCGGCCGACGGCACCATCTATACCGTCCCGACCACCAAGGCGCAGGTCACCGTTAAGAGCGATGGACAGGATTTAAGTGCCCAGGCCACCTTTAAGCTCAAGGTGCCTTCGGCCGACACGGTGACCGGCGACCAGATCGATGCCGCCGCCAAATATGCCGAGGAGGGAGGCGCGAGCTCCGCCGCTACCGCCAAGGTGCTCCAGCAGGCGGCAACCGCGCGGCGCGACGCCGCCGTCAATGCCGTGAGCGCGCAAAAGGCACAGGCATCCCGTGATGCCGACGCCCGTCACAAGGCAACCGACCTCTACCAGCTCGATATCCCCGTCGAGTGGTACGGCAAGGTCGAGACTTGGCAAAATGGCAGCACGCTATGCATCTATCTTGCCGGCGACAGCGATACGCCGATTGTGACGCTCGTCGCGGTGCGCGAGGGCGAGAGCTTTACGCCCGATGAAGGCGATACGGTTTTGGGTGCGGCCAATCTAGGCAACGGTTACACCGTCTATGCTAGCGGTCCTGTCTATCCGTATGTGGTGCCCCAGACTATCAACGGGCGCACCCAGGATCCCGTGTCGACCTACCCCATGGACACGGCCATTGAGCTTGTCGAGCTGACGACCGGCAACCGCTATACATATAGCCAGATCAAGAACGACCTGGTTGGCAAAGACGGCAACGCAGACGCCGCGACCAAACTCGAGACCGACTACCTCGCGCAGATCCTGCTGCCGAGTATCAAAGCCCAGGACTAGCCTGGCGCAGCAACGTGCTCCCCAACCGTGATGAAGGAGCCAGGAGGTCCTGACCCCACAGGCCCATAGATGATTAGGCAAGGAGCCACTTCCATGCGGGCATAACGTGTACCACACCGTGCTCGCATGGAATATCGGTCTGTTCATCCATGGTAACGATTGCCGACTCGCCAAGATCAAACTGGGCCATCGAGGCATCAAGCGCGGCAATTTCGCGCTCGCGCGTTTTCTCACTTGCCATATCCGCACTCACCTGAATCAGGCTATAAGCCCGCATGAGAAGCGCGTCCCCAGCCACAAAGTCTACCTCATGGCTTTTGCTCTTCTCTTTGATTAGCAGGCGGCAGACCGAGCCGGTCCTCACCGCGGGAGTCCTTCTTCTTAGCGCATTGAACACTGCGGTCTCGAGCCTCTGGCCCTGGTCCAATGCCGATGCGGGAGAGAATGCTCCAAACATCGCAGGGTCGACAGCGTAGACCTTAGACGCAGACCGCATGTTATTTGCCAGTGAACGCGTGAACTCCGGCACAGAAAATAACAGGTAGGCGTCCTCATAATACTCAAGTAAATCGCTGAGCGAATTACGACTGACGGGTATCTGTCTGCTCTTGAACTCGTTGTACACTTTGTTCACTGACAGCTCTCGTCCCGAAGATGCCATACACCGCGTCAAGAACAGCGATGCCAGGCGAGGGTTCTTGACGTCGTAACGTTCAACGACGTCCATGGCGACCGTTCGCGAAGCATATTCCTGTAGCAGCTGAATCGCGTCTGCAGGCGTCTGCTCAAGTGTCGCGATGAATCCCCCTTGTTCAAGATACCCGATCAGATGATGTCGAAGCAGCGCTGCATCGCTCGGGGAAAAGGTCGCATCTGGCTCGGGAACGCTCCCCGTCTTATATCGAACGTATTCCGAAAAACTCAACGGAAAAAGCTCTCGCACAAGAGAACGACCCCTGAACTCGCTCTTAAGTTCTGAGGACAGCATCTTGGAAGAAGATCCCGTCACATAGACGGTCGCTTTCTCCGTATCGACTACACGCCGCAGAAACGCACCCCATTCGGGAATTTCCTGGATCTCGTCAAAGAAAATGTAAGCGCCCTCGGTTCGAGCAACAGGATACAGCGCATAGAACGTGTCGAGCACGTCCGCCAGCAGCGATGGCTCATACGGGCGCAAGCGCTCATCCTCAAAATTGAAGTAAAGCATCCGGTCAAGCTCGACGCCCCGGCTCTGAAGCCGCCGCATCTCCTGATACAGGCGATACGTCTTTCCACAACGGCGGGCCCCCACAATCACATTTACGATGTTGTCGCGCTTTGGCTCCTGTGGGTTTCCTAGATCAAGGTCTCGCTCAAAGACCTGCGGAACCCCCTGCTGTTCAAAGTCCTTTATTTTCTGGGCGATCAAGTCGTTGAATGCCATGATTCTCCAATCTTGCTCTCTAGCTAATCAAAATTATACCGATTCTTGATTAATTAGAGAGCAAGATTGTATGTAGCTTGATTAACACTTAAGCAAGTTTTATCACCGTTATTGCTCCGAAGGATATCGAGTGGCTGAGAGGACAACCGAGCTCGAATGCGACTCCCCGAGCAGTCAATTTGGGACGGGGATATTATGACCACCCTACAAAAGTTAGCGCCACGGGTCGGCTTCGAACAGCGGCTCGCGCTCGGGGCGGCGATCGCTGTAGGGATCGTAGCCGTCATCGTCCTCGTTCTCGGCACGGATGTAGGGGTCGCGCGGCTTGGGTGCCGGCTTAGGCACAGGCTTGGGTGCGGCGGGTGCGGCATCGGTCGCCGGCGCACTTGTCTTGATCTCGTCTTTCATCTGCATAGCTCCTTGCCATGTACTCATGCTCAACATCATCGATTGTCGCACGAAAAAGGGCGGCGGACCCGATTGGATCCGCCGCCCTTGGCGTTTTGCGATGAGGTGCGGTTAAAGCCGGCCCCATAATTTACTCTGCGTCGGGGACCTCGTAGGTGGCCGCCGGCGTGTTATCGCACACGACGGTAAAGCCACCGTCCTTGTCGACATCGACCGTCACCTGATCGCCCTCGCGCACCGTGCCGTCGATGATAGCGGCGGCGATGGCATCCACGACCTCGCGCTGAACCAGACGCTTGAGCGGACGGGCGCCAAAGACCGGGTCCAGGCCGCCCACGGCGAGCATCTGCTTGGCCGCCGGGGTGATGGCAAGCGTCATGCGCTCCTTGGCCAGACGCGCGCGGACGTCGGCGAGCTGGATGTCGACGATCTTCTCGATCTGCGCCATACCGAGCGGATGGAACACCACGATATCGTCGATACGGTTGAGGAACTCGGGGCGGAAGGTCTGAGCCATGGCAGCGTCGACCTGATGGCGCATCTCCTCCTCGTCCTTACCGGACAGATCGGCGATGGCCTTGGAGCCCACGTTGGACGTCATGATGATGATCGTGTTCTTGAAGGACACCTGGCGACCCTGGCCATCGGTCAGACGGCCGTCGTCGAGCACCTGCAACAGCACGTTAAAGACATCCGGATGGGCCTTCTCCATCTCGTCGAGCAAGATCACGGAGTAGGGACGACGGCGCACGGCCTCGGTGAGCTGGCCGCCCTCGTCGTAACCCACGTATCCCGGGGGCGCACCGATCAGACGCTGGACGCTGAACTTCTCCATGTACTCGGACATATCGATACGCACGAGCGCGCGCTCGTCGTCGAACAGGCACTCGGCAAGCGCCTTGGCGAGCTCGGTCTTACCCACGCCAGTGGGGCCCAGGAAGAAGAAGCTGCCGATGGGCTTGTCCGGATCGGAGAGGCCCGCACGGCTGCGGCGCACGGCCGCGGCAACGGCGGAGACGGCCTCATCCTGACCGATGACGCGCTTATGCAGCTCGCCCTCCAGGCCCTTGAGCTTGTCGAGCTCGCCCTGCATCATCTTGGACACGGGCACGCCGGTCCAGGCACTCACGACCTCGGCGATCTCGTCGGAGGTCACCTGCTCGTTGAGGCCCTCGCCGTCCTGCTGCTTTTGTGCCTCGAGCGCAGCCTCGGAATCCTGAATCTGCTGCTGCAGGCCCGGAATCACGGAGAAGCGCAGCTCGGACGCACGGCCCAGGTCGCCGTTGCGCGTTGCACGCTCCTCTTCGCTCTTGGCCTCGTCAAGCTGGCCCTTAAGCTCCTGCACGTGGTCGATGGCGTTCTTTTGGTTGAGCCAGCCGGCCTTTTGCACGTTGAGCTTTTCCTGGACCTCGGCGATCTCCTGACGTAGGGCCTCCAGACGCTCCTTGGAGGCGTCATCGGTCTCCTTCATGAGTGCCTGCTCCTCGATCTGCAGCTGGGTGAGCTGACGCGTGGTGGCGTCGATCTCGACCGGCATGCTGTCGAGCTCCATGCGCAGGCGGCTTGCGGCCTCATCGACCAGGTCGATGGCCTTGTCGGGCAGGAAACGGTCGGCGATGTAGCGATCGGAGAGGTCGGCAGCCGCCACGAGCGCGCTATCGGTGATATGCACGCCGTGGAAGATCTCGTACTTCTCCTTGAGGCCACGCAGGATCGAGATGGTGTCCTCGACGGTAGGCTCGCTCACCATAACGGTCTGGAAACGACGCGCGAGCGCCGCGTCCTTCTCGATGTACTTGCGGTACTCGTCAAGCGTGGTCGCGCCGATCGCGTGCAGGTCGCCACGGGCGAGTGCGGGCTTCAGGATGTTGCCGGCGTCCATGGAGCCCTCGGTGGCACCCGCGCCCACGATGGTGTGGAGCTCATCGATGAACAGGATGACCTTGCCCTC
>ERZ826613.837-NODE-837-length-42090-cov-5.425931_pt1 | contig 42090 bp, 24 predicted proteins | sample MGYA00519925_ERZ826613 | MGnify/ENA primary metagenome ERZ826613 (study PRJEB31778, sample SAMEA3449236) | human gut metagenome | biome: human gut; feature: human-associated habitat; material: faeces | place: United Kingdom | collected 2010/2012 ... | reverse complement strand
TGTGCTTGGTTATTGCAATGAGTGCCTGTACAGGAGGCGGTGGTTCTGTAACAAACAAGAGCTCGTCAAAGAACAGTCCCTCTGAATCATCAACATCAGAAAAGGCCATAGATAGCTCTGCTGAAAAAAACACAGAGCTAAGCTATGAGGACAAATATAATCAGTATATAAAAGATACTATTATACCTGAGATTGGCTTGTACACGGATTATGATATTAAAAAGGAATATTTCAGCAATGACGGTACATATTTAAATCCGGGTGCGTGGTGTACCAAAACAGGTATGATAAGTGCAAAGATAACCGATCTAAACGGTGACGATATTCCGGAGCTGATTGTCCCATATCTTAAAAGTGATTACATTTCAAAATTAAAATATAAAAAGGACAAAAACTGTTCTGTTCCGTATCTCCGTATTTATACTACTAAAAATAATAATATTGAAAAGCTTACAGATGTGCGAATGTCAGAAACGGTTGACTATAGCTGGCAGGATATGCAGCTATTTATTAATGAATATAACGGTACAAAATATCTTTGCTTTAATGACTGTGCTATGCATGCCGATTTCGGCAATGAGGATACATTGCTTTTTATAACCTATGACGGCAAAGAGGTTAGTGCGGATATGGTGTTTTCGCCTGTAAATAGTATAGGCTATACATTGGGAAAGTCTGAAAACTGTTTATTAAATGATTATGACTGTAATAAGCTGTACTCAGACCAGCCAAATTATGTATCTCTTGTAAAGCGTCAAATTTCTATGGAGGATCCAAGTGTTAATGACGGATATAAAGAGGAATATGATAACTGCTTTAAGGAGCAAATAGAAAAATACGGCTTGTCGTTTACAGGCTTTGGCGTAGGTGTGTTCAAAGGAGAACGCTATATTGATACCTCAAAAACGGATAACATTTTCTTTGTACACGCCGATGTTACCAGTGGTAAAAATCCACAGCAAATAGCCACTGTAACAGACTTTACCAATGTGTTAAAGAGCTTTGGAAACAGTGCTTTGAATGAAAGCAAAAAAGCAACGGAAAAGCCTACAGATAACAGTTCAAGCGACAGTAGTAATAATGAGGTACAAAATGCAGATGGCTGTGCACTGCAAAGCGTTGGCTGTGTAAACGGAAGGCTTTGTTACACACAAGATCATAAATTTGAGTATGTTGCAAATGATGTTGCAAGTCCTTTGCCGGATAATATAAAGGACAAGGTAGGCAAGTTTATGTTAATTGACGACTACATATACTATATTCCAATAGTAGTCGGCTCGGGCGGCTTTTCGGTAGAGCTTAGAAAAATGAAGCAGGACGGCAGTGATGATCAGCTTGTATCCGGTTATTTCAGCTATAGTCCATGCTGTTATTATACAAAGGGATATTTGCTGTATTGTTATTATAACGAAAGCACAAACGATTCCAAAAAGGTCATTCTCAACTTAAAAACGGGGGAGGAGAAAACTATTAGCGACTCCTACATTATATCGGCAGCCGCAGACGGTAAATTTTATGGTACCGCTAACAATTCTTTGTATGAGATTGATGCAAAAACAGCACAGGCAACGAATTTTGGATATATTTCAGGCAGCATTAAATGTATAGATAACGGTTATATATATTACAATGCTGATACAGGGGCTGTAAGCAGAATTAACCTAAGTAATGGTCAAAGTGATACCTTTAACATCAGCAGGGGAATGTTTGCGGTAATGAATAATATAATTTACTACACGCCGTATAAAACAAATTCAAGCTATTCACTGGCAGATACTTCCGATATACGCTCGTACAATATTGAAACAGGGGAGGATACTCTGCTTTCTACAGTTTCCGCTCCGAACGGAGGTATAAAAAGATTTGAGCTTGAAAACGGCTATTTAGTTTATACCGTTGCAAACGGAAATACAGGTAGCGGTGCATCCGACTATATATTTGATGTCAATACAAAAACAGCCACTCTTGTAAGCAATTATGCGGTTGCATCATTCTAAATTGCGGCAGGAAACATACTAAAGGATGAAGCTGGAAATAAATTAAGATATACAATAAATGAGCTAATATATAATCCTGTTGACAACCCAAATGGCGTATTAATTGAGGTAACAGAACAATTCAAGTGAGGAAGTGTGTCTTTTGATTCATCATTTAAAAAAGGTATTTGATAATTACAGATTAAAAGTTCGTGATTTTGAAGACAAAAAGGCTGTCATAATTTATGACAGCCACAATACCTATCCGGAGGATTGTGTGAAATTTGATTGGCAAAATGATGAATATATAATATATGAGGTTCATAGATCAAGGCAAATTATAATAGCTAAAGATACAGATGAAAAGACAGCGATAATAAAATTATATATTTTTTGTTTACGCTTTTTTGCTATAAAAATTTTTACACCATCCAACGTTGAATTTTTAACTAAAAGTCAAGAAAAAATTCAAAAATTATACAATGCCGATGAAATGAATAAAATTAAGGATTTCATTATTAATGCCTTTGGTGATATGGATATTTCTTTTGCTGAAAACAATTTAGAGGGTATTTCGCTGGTGAAGAATAACAATATATATTTTATTAATGTCAACGGGTATCCCTTATATAAAAGTAACAACCTTTGTCAAGCATACAGCCTTACATTTAATGTTTGTTTGAAAATTTCTATCCTTTGTAAAATGATAAGGGAGAAATTTGGTTTGAATAACTGTCCGTTATCACTAATGAATATTTATTTGTTCAGAACACAGTTTTCAGAGAACATACCCCGACCGCTATAAAGTTTTGATTGTATTCCAAAAAGTTTTACATTGGGATCCAAAGAAAAGCAATATCAGTATTCCCAACGGTAAAGAGGTTAGTGCAAATAATAATTGGTTGCCTGGTGGATATACATCGGGAGGGGTACCTGAAGGAGTAGTCCATAATGTTCCCAATAATAGTAGTTATATAAAAGTAACATTTTTGGATAATGCTTTAAATCAACTTAATTAAAAAATAAGAGGTAACATTATGATAAAAAATAATTACTATAAAAATCTTTTATTGGAGGCAATAAGTAAAGATGAATTATCAGCTTTTTTAGAAGGGAAAGGCAAATATCATATTAAATGTAATGTAGCTGATACTCCTACAGACTTTGGTTCTGTATTAGATACTGCTTTTTATTTGGCTGATACGAATCCCGAATTAAATATAGGCAGAAAATTTGAATGTGCAATAAAAAATATGTTGCAAGGAAATGAATGTGATATATATTGTTCAGTATTTTTGTTCTTTAGCTATATTATTCAATCTTGTCGTATATTGCCCATTAATTACAATGAAAAAGATATGTATTATCGTATAGCAAGTAGAAAAAAGTTAAATGCAACATTTTCATTACCGATTGATGAAATAAGCAAGGTCATGACAAATTCTCTACACAGAAATCAAGAAAGTCTGAAAAGTTGTAAAAAATGGACGGGTAAAAATAAAAGTGAGGGAATTTGGGAAGAGGTAGAAAGACTAAATAATATTATGAAAAAAGATTATAATATAGAAATTTTATAACATCATAATTAAAAACACACGAGGCGCTCTATGACTATAGGGTGTCTCATAGTTTGATTTAGCCAAATTAAATTCAAAAACATTTATTAAAAACGGTATCTCAAACGACACAATAAAAGCCTTTATTGAAAGCGGTGATGCTTTTTATATGCATAATGCACCGAATACAGATTTGACTACATTTAAAATAACGAACGATACATATTGGGTTGACGATCCTAATTTGGCTTATTACAATAAGCGTGTGGATGGTACCCAAAATAAGGATTGGAATTCGGCAGAGTATATGATAGATCATCCTACGGAATATGAGTATGGATTTGTAATTAATTATAATACTGACGCGGTATATAACGCCGGTTCTGCTATTTTCTTCCATGTCAGCAATAAACCAACAGCCGGCTGTATAGGCGCAAGCAGAGAATTTGTTTTGAAATATTTATCTAAACTGAATTCATCTTCAAACCCATATATATTAATAGTTTAAAGCTAACATTAAATTGCAATAACAAATACGACCATCAAATGGTTTAAAAAATCCTGCAAGAGGCTGAAAGAGGCCTCTTGCAGGATTTTTTATAGCGGCGGTTTTTATCGGACTACATTATCACATACAGAAATCTTATGTTACATTACCTATTGTATATAGAATTTTGTAAAATGGCTCTGAAGGTTATTTTAACAGGATTATAAAGGAAACACCTAAATATATGCGCAGAATGCAATAATGCCGAACAATAAATAATTCATTGGTAATGTGTGAATTAAATACAAAGTAAATAATAAATATGTGCATAACAACAGAAAAAGAGGGGCGAAAAGTAAAATTTACCGTATTTTAGCCTGCTTTGTACCGATGCCGCCTTTTCCAAGGATATAATAAAAATTTTTAAATTCCGATTTTCTCACGAAGGTTCTTTGATTCGTCGGTCAAATTGCCGTCATCGTTTAAAATAGGGGTATCAAGGACCGCCTTTATGCTGACGGCTAATGAAGCTGCGGCAGCGATTGCTTTCTTTGAGTCAAGCGAATATTGTGAGTAATCGTAACCCTCCAAATCAACAATTCTCTTCATCTGTTGGATTAACGGCATAAACCGTGCGTCCAGTAAAGCCAGCAGACTGTAAAACAGGTCGGTTCTTCTGCGAATCGCAATGCACAGTGCTGAACCGGCATCCATCTGTTCGCAAAATACGCTTGCTTCTGCTACGCTTGCTTCTGCTTTTTCCAGATTTTTTCCGGCCTTTGCACCAACGATGATACCCATAATCATCAAGGCCGGTCCGGCTACCAAGCCGCCGAGAATAGCCGTACCTCCGGCTACGCCCATTCCTCCGGCGGCAAGTGAACCACCGCCGAAGAAGGCTAAGGTTGCGTTGGACGCTGCCACTCCGCTAAGCGAGGAGATAGCAGTACCCGTTGAAGCGGTGGCAAAGGCAGCAGCAGTACTGTATGCACCAAACGCTGCTATTGCTCCGCCAGCCGCACCCGCAGCAGCTCCGTCAGCAACGGATAAAGCAAAATGGCGCATTTCGTCCAGCTCTTTAAATTCTTTTTTATCAATCGTCAGTTTGTTCAGCTCCGTCAAGCCGAGAGAGTCGGTAAGGACAACATTTTTTATCTTTGTAAATATATCAAGAAAATCTGCAATGTTTCCGTTAAGCACAAACAGCTTTTCATTTCCCAGAGCCTCCAGCGATGCCTCACACTGCCTGCGATAGGTATTCAGCCTTTTGGCGGCTTCTTCCATTCTTTCGTTAGAATTCTCGTTCAGCTTTGATGCTTTGTGCTGGTCAAAGCCTGCCATAGTTGTTTTTCCGATGCCTACGGCACCGGTCGCTACGGCGATTCCGATAAACAGCAATGGTAATGGCATAGTTCCTCCTCCTTATTCTTCTGTGAAATCCTTTTCTTTATTTGCGGCTTCTTCTTTTTTAGCGGCCTCTTTTTTGTTTTCGCCGAACCTCTTACCCATGCTCCCGAAAAAGCCTGTTACTGCGGCTCCTGCCTTTTTGGAGATAGGGGTGACAGTGTCTTTGATTTCTGCTGTGATATGCTCCGAGGCCTCTGAAATTTTTTCCGATAGGGTCGGATTTAGTTTTAGCTCCTCGACAGAAGGCTCGTTGACCTCGTCCTCAATCAGATTTTTGGCTGCTTCAGCCAGCTTTTCAATCAGCTGTTCGACTTCCTCTATAATCGGAGCAATTTCACGATATGAACGGTCAGACTGAGAGAGCAGGTCGTGTTCATGGGCTACTTCTATTGCCGAACACATCAGATGTTCCATTTCTAAAAAAATGTCCGTCGGGATATTGCATACTCTAACAATATGCTTTATAAGTCTGCGTTCGTTATGATGATAGGTTTCATCACTATATGCGAGTGTCAACAGATTCCACACAAGAAACCGTGAGGCGACTGCCTTGTCACCGTCTGCAACAGGAGCAAAAAGCACCTTATCGACGCCTTCTGCAATGACATCATAAAAGTCTTCTTCGTCGATAACTGAACGAAGCTGTTTCTGACACGCTTCCAGCATTTCGTTTTTGTAATCAGGAAAATGGGCTTTATCCAGCTCCAAGCCAATCTCATTAAGCTTTTCGAGTTCACTCTTTGTTATTTCCTCTCCATCTGCATAAAGCAGATAACAGAAAACCATAACGGCGTTTTTAATAGTAATATATTTCATACTTTGTCCTCCTTACAGTTTAAAGCTTTCATCGGAAAGTATCAAATCGTCAAACTCTTTCTGCGTACGGAACTGCGGCTTGCGTTTCAGTGCTGTTTGAATTTGCGTATTAGAACTGAGAAACCCGTTAATATCTCCCTCGAGCATTGCTGCGTCCATTGCATCAATGCCGTTACGAAAAACCTCGAGTTTTTCCGTGAAGTATTTCTCATATGCTGCGACTGTCTGTTCACGGTATTCTCTTATCATCACGACCGCTTCGGCACAATTAGCTTCAATAATCTTTCGTTCTTCTGCGGCAAGCTGATATTCAACCAGAGAAGTCCTTAATTCCTGATATATGGCAACAGCCGCCATATATCCTATTGTGCTTCCTGCTGCTCCCGCAACCACCACCAGAGCACGGCTGCCTGCACCTTTTGCCAATGAGGCAAAAGCGGTTGCGTGCATTGCCGCACCTAATTCGCCAAAGCCGTTTTCGCCAAGTTGGACTATGCATTCCGTACCGGTGATCTCACCACGGATAAACTGCAATATTACCTTGCCGACATTGACCGTTGTGCTGACCATTTGTGCCGGCACTGAGGTTTTGGAAAGACTGCGGACATACTCGGAAGAAGCGTTCTGCATGGTTCCTTTAATTACAGCTCCGGAGAAAGCAGTTGCATAGCTGCTTGCGGCTCCTTTGCCGGCGGCTTTGGCAACCTCTAAGGCCGCTTTTTGGGGGTCGATTTCGCCCTTTACACATGCAACAAAGTTTTTAACGAGAGAAAGTGAGGCTGACATTGCCGCACCGATACCTGCCTGACTTAAACCGGCTTTATTGGCAACATTGGCGACATCCTTTGCTGTTGACAGCTTTGGATGCTTACGGGCAAATATCGCTTCCTTTTCGGTGACGCTGCTTTGCTTCAAATTCTCACGAGTTTTAGTGATTTTCGCTTTCCGGTCTTCAAGCTTCCTGCATAATTCCGTGTCGCCGCTTTCTTTTGCGTGATCTATCCGCTTTTGGATGTTCTCCTCCTTTGACCTTAATTCCAGCTTGACTTTTTCATAAAAGTCCTTTGGTATCTCTATTGCAATATCGTTTTCACGGTATTTATCATATTTTTTGTTAAGCAGCCTTTGTGCACACTGCTCTGCGTTGCCGCCGACAAATTTCAGCTGCCTTGCCGTACCCTCCACTACGGTACCGTCCGAATAAACCTCCGCTAAGTCAAACAATTGATCGTTGGAGCCTCCGATTGCCCGTCCCTGAGAATCGGTCTGCGGAGCAACATCGTCGGTTCGTTTGACGAGCTTTTCCGAACCGTCAATTATTCTGTCTGCACTCTCCCTTGCGGCAGCCTTTACTTCTGCGGAAAAGCCCGCCTGCTGTTTTATATTTTGTTCTTTGTAAGCCTCATTAACCTTACTGTCGGCGATAGATTTCAATGAGCGTGTCGCTGTGGTGCCGGCTTCGTTATCCTTGCCCGAAAAGGCAACAAGGTGCTCTTTAACAGCACTGCCAAAACGGTTAACAGCCTCAACGGCGGCACCCTGCAGTGCCTTTTCTTCTAAGCTTTTCTTTTTCTTTTCATCCATTAAACTTAGTACCCATCATAAATAATTTTTTTCATACATCAAATAATTACTGACCTTTTAATGCCAATTATAGCACATAATTGTGCATAATACAACCGTTATTGATAATAGCTCAAAAGGGTTAACCGATGAGCTTACCCCACATAGCTGTCGTAGAACTTTTAGTACAAGATTATCTGCCTCAGGTGCAAGTGAAACGGACCTTATTGCCCTTATGGGACATACTTCTATAGAGGTTGACCGTAAGCATTACATCAATCAAGAAGTAAAGAATTCCTCGACAACGCTTCTGTTGTGTTTGATGACAAGCGTGAGGATAACCTCAAAGAAAAGCTTGCCGAATAACGCAAGGAAAAAGCGGAGTATGCCAAAAAGGTTGGTCAGTTAACCATGCAGGTTGACTGGCGCAAAAAAGTCTGAAGAAATTTGTGGACCTGACTACAAGAGTAAGTTTAGTCAAACCCCTTTTGACGGCTAAAGAAATACCAGCTTCTGTTGGTGCAAAACTGCTTGATATCAATCGTACAAGTATTTATTACAAAGGCTCTCCTGCATCTTAGCATAACAAGTTGATGAACACAGAAATGACCTGTTGACAATTCCCAAGCAAAAGAAATTGAAGCCAAAATAAAGCCTAAAGCACCGTCTAAGGTTAGGGCGCCAAAGCCCCTGTATAATCTTATTTTGGGAAGCACCCTGTCAAGCTTTGCAATCCGTTCGCTAATAAGCTCTGCAATTCCAATCACCAACAGTATGGCAGATATTATTTCAAAATAGCCTATTATAGACTTTGCACAACTCGACTGACCGATAAACAGTAAAATTAAGGAGATAATATATGCTATCCAGCCAAGGTTTGCAGGAATATCGTATGCAATCCAAAGTTTATCAGAGATTTTTGTTTCGTATAATTTCTCCATTTTGTTCCCTCCTTTTTGTTTGTTCTCCGGGGTGCACTATGTAGGTTAGCGAAAGCTAACTATATTTTAACACATAATTTTTAAAAATCAATTTTAAATTGCTGAGGGTTAGAGTGTGTTGTTAATGTAAAATATTAAAAATATCAGTAAATATATCATATGTTTTTATATTTAATACTGTTCTGAAAGATTTCTGCAAAAAAAATTTGTTTATCAAAATCTATTTATTGACAGCTTTTAGTATTATGTGCTATAATTAAAATGCTTGTTGTATTTTTTTGTTAAATTTTTATGGAGGGATATAAATGGTAGACAAACATTTGCGGTCAATTATCAGCTGGATGCTGGTAATTGTAATTGGCAGTTCCATTTGCAATATAACCGTTTTGGCAGATGATGCCAACGAGTCATATTTGCAGGGAAGTGTTCAGGATGATATACAAACAATACTGGACAACTCCTTTAATTGGATTAAACAGAAACGAGCCGATGACGGAAGTTTTGGGGATAATGCAACGATAAACGACACATGTTACGCTGTTGAGGCCCTGTCACTGAACAACTATGACATTAGTGATTCAGTACAATGGTTGGGTAAGGATATATCAACCCCAAATGCGGATACATTATCTCGAAAGTTTGTGGCGGCTAAGGATGATGTGTATGTTAATGAACTGGTAAAATTGCAAAATAATGACGGGGGATTTGGGTTAAACTCAAATTATTCAAGCGATAACTTTGATAGCTGTTTAGCTTTGGAAGCGTTAGTATTATTTAATAGCGACAAATACAATGAAGCAATTTATGGTGTAATAGATTACTTGTGTAAACAACAAAATGACGATGGCGGCTGGGGATACAATTCCCTTAATTCGTCAGAGCCTAATCTTACACTAAGGATTGCTTGTTCTGTACTAAGGTTTATGAATAATAATAATATAACATCAGATGTTGTAAATAATCATTTGGATAAAGCAAAAGAGTACTTATCTACAGTGCAATGTAATGATACATCTGAAACTTCTTTTGAAACATTTATGCTAAACAGCATACTGAACCTAGAGTACAATAAAATTTCAGATATACAAGAGTCTGTTAGTGAAATTAAGAAATTGCAAATGGGCGACGGCAGTTTTTATGATAACATATATAATACTAATTTGGTAATTAAGTATTTAAACGGCCTAATTTGCTCCGGAATTAAGCCGGATATAAAGGATTTTAAAATTTCTACGGATAAAAGTAAATTATACTGTAATAAAAGCGCCAAAGTTACAGGTAAATTTTCTATAACTTATAAAAATACTACAAGCCAAAAATGTAAACTTGTAACAACAGTAAGTGACGGCGGCAATATTAATTTTAGCAAAGAAAAGAATATTGTTTTTTCTGAGAATAACACACAGATGAGTGGCGAAGCATTTTCATTTAGTGTTATACCTGAAAAATCTAAGCCGATTACAGTTAAAACAGAGATATTTTATAACGATGAGTTAATAGGTCAGTATGAAAATCTTTTGGATGTAATTGACTCAACATCTAAAGCAGATGTACTTATAATACAAAACAGTCTTCCTTGGCGTTCTAATGCTGCGGAAACAGTATTAAACAATCTAAATATAGAGTACGACAAAATGACTGCACAGCAAGCAAAAGAAAACGATTTGTCAATATACAGAATGATTTATGTATCAAATGACCAAAATACTGCTTTTTATAACACAATGTATCAAATAAAGCCAAAGTTGGATTCATTTGTATCTAATGGAGGTACTTTGGTATATGGCGTTTGTGATTCCGGATGGGCAGAAGGTATAAGTGAAAAAATAATTCCGGGTGATGTTATGATAGGCGAGGTTGATTATATCTACAATAATTATATTGCCGATCCTACACATCCTATAGTTAATGCAGAGCTTAGTGACGGTATTCCGCTGACGAACGAGCAGCTATACAATCGTTATGCAAGCCATAGATATTTTGATGTAAGTACTTTGCCTGAAAATACTAAGGTTATATTAACAGCAGGTGAAAATAAGCCTACTCTTATTGAATATCCTATTGGAAAAGGTGTTGTAATAGGTTCCACTTTAACCTGGGAGCATAGTTATAACAATAGTTCAAACTGTTTTGGCGGAAGGGCATTTGATGATTTGCTGCTATATGCTTACAATATTGTGTTTGTTGATGAAGATATTAACTTTACTTCAGACATATACACAAACAAAAAGCAGTATTCAACTAACGAGGATGTAAATATCAATTTAAACTGTGGAGTATCGGCATACCAATGTCGAGCTAACGGTATTCTTGAAGTACGGGATAAAGATGGAAACCTTGTTGAAAAGATAGCCGATATTTTAGCTGTTGTATATAAAGAAAAACCGTGGAGCGGTACATACAAATGGAATACCGACAAATATGCATCCGGCGATTATGATGTATCTATTAAGTGGTATTCAACAGAGGACGAATTACTGTACGCCACAAAATCTACTATAAGTATATTACCTAACGGAAATGTAACAAACAATGTTAAAGTAGATAAAAATACCTACAAACCAGATGAAGATGTATATGTTACAGATGTAATTAAAAATTCAAGCACAAATACATTTTTAAATAACCTTTCATTGGAAATTCAAATATCCGATGTATCAAATAGTGGCGGAGTTACATTGTCAAAAATTTTCTCATTGTCACCTGAGGTTGAATATCAATTCTCTGATTATGTTCTTGCCCAAAAGCTGGAACCGGGTAATTATATTGTAAATTCTACGGTAAAGTCCGGAGATAACGCATTAAGCACCAGTCAAACTTCATTTGTAGTTGGAAATTATACCGAGCTTAGTGAAAAATACACAGGTAAAATATCTGTGTCAAAAAAGTCAGACAAAGAGCAGACATTTAATTTCTCAATTAAAAATAACGGAGATGACGGTCAAAACCTGACCTTAAAAGCAGTGGTTCTTGATGAAAACGGCCAACAAGTGGGCTGCATAGAAGAGGAAAAGTTTGATCTATCCAAAAAGGAAACAAAAGCCTTTTCTGAGTTATATAACACCGAAGCATTACCTTTGGGTAATTATCCTGTTGTACTTGTTCTGACCACGCAGGACGGAAAGGATATAATGCTTGATGTTAATGGTTTTGAAATTAACAAAATAAACGAGTACGATGTAAAATTTGTAAACGACGACGGAACAGTGCTAAGTGTTCAAAAAATAGCATATGGTAAGTCGGCAATTGCACCTAAGTCACCAAGTAAGGAAAACACTGCTCAATATACTTATAGCTTTAGCGGTTGGGATACTGACTTCAGCCGGGTAACATCGGATCTAACAGTAACCGCAGTATATAGTGCAAAGGTAAACAAATACACGGTAACCTTTGTAGACGACGACGGAACGGTGCTGGATACTCAAGAAGTGGAGTACGGCAAGGCAGCAGTTGCGCCAACCTCTTTTGGCAAGGAAAATACCGAGGAACACACATATATCTTTAGTGGTTGGGATACCGACTTTAGCTTGGTAACATCAGACCTAACAGTAACCGCAGTATATAGTGCAAAGGTAAATAAATACAAAGTAACTTTTGTAGACGATGACGGCACGGTGCTGGATACTCAAGAAGTGGAGTACGGCAAGGCGGCAATTGCCCCAACCTCTTTTGGCAAGGAAAATACAGAGGAGCACACATATACCTTCAGTGGTTGGGATACTGACTTTAGCCGAGTAACATCAGACCTAACAGTAACCGCAGTATATAGTGCGGAGGTAAACAAATACAAAGTAACCTTTGTAGACGATGATGGAACAGTGCTGAATACTCAGGAAGTAGAGTACGGTAAAGCAGCAGTTGCCCCTAAGGACCCTAGCAAAGAGAACACCCCGGACTATATATATACTTTCAGTAAGTGGGATGTTGATTTCCGCTGTGTAACATCAGACCTGACAGTAACCGCAGTATACGATATTGAAAAAGTTGTTAAACCTACAGAGCCTACCAATCAGGCTACAGAAAGCACAGAACCTGTAACAGCACCAACAGAAACACAGCAAAAAACTGAGCCTGTTACCCAACCGGCAGAAACAAATACGCAACCGACTGCACCTACATCGCCAAGTACAACTCCGGCTTCAACGCCTGCAGCGGTTAATGAGAATACAGTAGAATCTAATGGAAAATCGTTAATTCAAACAGGATTCAATAAAACCAATATTGTAATTCTTTTAAGTGTATTTATAGTAACAGGTTGTGTTATTCGCAATTTGAATAGACGAAAAAAGGATAGACAAAAAAGCGGAACAGGTAATGATTCGGAATAACAGAATAGAGAATGAGGTTAACAATGATTAAAAAATTATTGAAAAAATCCACAGCGCTAACATTGATTGTTACTTTAATGTCATCAACAATTAGTTTTTGCTTAAGCGGTTGCAATGCCAACAGCAGTGTAAATCTCAGCAATATATATACGCCAACATACAGTGATACACTACTGGAAGAGAATGGCAACAAATTAGTTGATGCATATAGTGATTTTAATAATGCATTGGGCAGTGGAAATGTAACAGAAATAAAAAAACTAGGTGCATCACTGAAAGAATCAGTAGAAGAGCTTGTTACAAGCATTAATGACTACAACAATGAAACTCGGCAAAACATTTCCGATGCTGATCAGACAATAGTTAAAAGACAAGATGATTTTACAACAAATTTAGAAAGTAAATCAAACGAACTTGTTGCGGCTGTTGACGCTGTATTAAAAAACGCTGACAACCCTAAAAGCGCTGAGTACAAAGAAAATGTAGAAATAATATCTAAAGCTTTTGCTCAAGATAATATATCAACTACAAGTAATGACTTTCAGTCAAATGCAATAAAAAGCGTAGAGCCAAAGAGCAAAGAAATAAATAGCTTTGAGGCATATACCAAAAACAGCATTGAGGCTGTGGGAACATCACAGCCTGATGACAGCTCTCTGGAATTTACAGATGAAACACAGCTTACCGATGAAATGAAAGCGTTGGCTGATGAGCTGAAAACACCGCTGAATGTGTATTCGTACATAAAAAACAAAGTAAATTACGAATGCTATTCAGGCTCACGAAAAGGCGCGGTAGCAACCTTTGAAAGTAATGCGGGTAATGATGTTGACCAGGCAAGCTTACTAATTGCGATGCTCAGATATTTAAAATATCCGGCAAAGTATGTTACAGGTAAGGCAGTTATAGACGCAAATCAGGCAATGAAGCTAACATCTGCCGATGATATAAAATCAGCAGGAACAATTTTAGCCTCATCCGGACGACCTGTAATGGCACTTATTACAGGCGGCAAAACTGTTGGATTTGTAGTGGAGCAAACTTGGGTAGAAGCATATGTACCATATACTGATTATAGAGGTGCAGGAAACAACTCCGGCGATAAGATGTGGGTTGCGCTTGATACCAGCGTAAAGGAATATACAAGAGTTAAGGGATTATATGACGATCTTGAAAAGTTTGGATTGTCAGAAGATGATTTATCAATTTCAGCAACTACAACCGATGCCGATGTTAATAAATTATATGACAAGCTTACTAAAATCGAAGAAGAACATTCAGGTGAAGGGGTTGTTTTAAATACAAGAAAAATTGTAGAAGAGTCCCTTACATATCTTCCTCTTTCTCTGCAATATTCTGTTGAATCAATTACAAAAGAGTACAACGCCATAGATGAAAACCAATGTGACAGCATTGAATTTATAATTGATGGTGAGAAAATCTCAAAGCTAAAAGCTCTGGACATATACAGCAAAAGGCTTGTAATTGAATATGCCCCTGAAACAAAAAGTGATGAAGAGATAATAGCAAAGTACGGTTCAATCTTTGAAGTGCCTGCATATTTGGTTAAGATGGTACCTCAGCTAAAGCTTGACGGTGAGGTTGTGGGAACAGGACCGGCAGTAACACTTGGTTCATCACAAACCTTTAAAATGAATGTATATTCTGAGGGCAAAACAAATGTTGTAACTAACCCAATAACAGCAGGCTCTGTTTATCAAATAACAGAGGATATGCAGAATATAACATCGGCCGAAATCACAAAGGCTATGGACGAGGCTAAAAGTATATCCGGCAGCGTAAATACAGATAATGTTTATTCGGATGAATATTTAGGAAAAATTCTTGACTTTGCAGGAAAGACATATTATGCTCAAATAGATATATCAAATTCTTTACTTGCCGAAAAAGAGAATATTTCTTCGACCCGTTCACTTAGTGTGGGAATGACAGGCTATAGTGTTAGAACAAGCAGTATGTTTAACACAACCGTGGGAATAAACGAGGGTAGTCTGTATATAGATATAGACCTAAATTTAGTGTCGGCTGTAAGCAGAAACGGTGAAAAAGACAGTGAGTACACATTCGTAAGTACTTCCGGAGTAATATCCTCATATTACGAAAGCCTCATCTGGGAAGAGGTAACCGGTGAAAAGGGTATATCAACAATTTCATTGTTAAATACCGCAATGCAGGAAAAACAGTCACTGTTAATGCTGTCATCTGCAAACTTTGAAAAAGAAAAATCAAAGTTAAATGCAGATAGCGATACAATGCGTGAAATTACCAATGCGGTAAATTCGGGTAAAATAGTAACCATACATTCTGATAAGCTGACAGTTGATGAATGGGAGGGTTACGGATACATAATAACCGACCCGAAAACAGGCGGAGCCGCATATATGATTTCCGGCGGACTTAGCGGTGGTTCAACCTCCGGCAAAGTTACGCTTGCATATCTTGTTGACATAGGCTTTGCAATAGCAGACCTTATACAGGTAATTAATATGATACCGACAATGCTTTCAGCTTTTGCAGTCGGAGGAGTAGTAGGTATTGTACTGGGCGTAATAGTAGCGTCAATAATGACAGCTTTGGTTATTGCGGCAATTAGTGACTATATTTCGTCCATTCAGCTTATGACAGCATATATGAATGGTGACGAAGAGGCCGGAAAGCAGTTAATAACAAATGCATACTTCAATGTTGGATTTGGAGTAGGCGGTGCGTTGCTTGGCGGTGTAGCTAAACGAGCAGTAAAGTTTGTAGCTAAAAACAAAGTGGTTAAAGCACTGGGTGAAGAGTTAGCTGAAAAGCTGTTAAAGAAAACCGCAGACCCAACAGATTTAACCAAGATGTTAAAGAAGTTGAAAAAAAGCGATATCTCAAACGACACAATAAAAGCCTTTATTGAAAGCAGTGACGACGCATACGAATGGTTAGCTAAAAAATCATCACTAGGCCTGTCAGACGAGCTGTTGACTAAATTTATGTCAATAGGCGATGAATATCTCTCTTATTCTGACGACCTAATAAAGGCAATGGGCAAGTCCAAAGGTAATGTGGACACTATGATTAAAATGGTGTCTGACTATGGCAGCACAGCAGAAAAGGCTATTGTAAAGTCGGGTGATTACGCTGTAGATATATACCAACGCTTTGGTCAAAAAGGTCTAAAGGCTGTGTCAAACTATGGTGGAGACGCCGTAATGCTTATCAACCGCCACGGCAGTGATGTAATAGATATAATCAACACCTACGGCAGTAGTGCTGTTAGAGCTGTCGAAAATCACGGTGATGACGCAATAAAGCTCATTAATCGCCATGGTAGTGATGTAATAGATATAATCAACACCCACGGCAAAGATGGAATAAAAGCTGTAAAGAATTACGGTGATGACGCAATAAAGGCGGTAAAAAAGGGTGTAGATCCAACCAATATTAATAAGCTTGCAGATGATTTGGGAATAAAACCGGATTCATACGGAAGACGAGGAATAAAGAATGATAAAGCCGCACAACAGGTTCTGAATTCTCAGTTTACCGCAAAGAAAATAGCATCTACAAAAAGTTTTACCGATACATATGGCAGTATAGCAAAAAGCAATGGCTTTAAAACAGCCGATGAATTTAAATCAGCTACTATGAAGACCTACGACGAGTTGGAGGCACTGGGTACATTAGATAATATAAAAGCTATGAGAAATGCTATACCTGACCCTACCAACACTACAGTTATGCAGAAGGTAGTTGCCCCTAAAATAGCTATGGAGTATCTGTCCGGCGAAAGAACAACTATTACCGGTTCGGTTGCAAAATTTTCGGATACTCAGGGCCTGAAGACATATACTGATGTATACAACGGTCTAAGGTTAGATTACACGGGCGAAAATCTATTTGACGATCTGGGAACGAAAGATGCCACAATGTATGCAATAAGATTTACTTCAGATGATACGACAGAAAAAATTGTAAAGTCAGTAAGGAGCAGTGAGCTTGGCAACCTAGGTTGGGAATACCCATATACAGGTACAGGCTTTATATCGTCAGCGTCAAAGCTGGATATTGGTACTAAAAAACCGTATAGTATACTAGAGCAGGGAAAAACCGTAATTCCTGAATATATTGCAAGAAGTATTGATGGCGGTATTGCACTAGAAATAGGCGCAGAGATGTACAAAATAACAGACAGTGGAGAAGAAATATTGTATGCGATATTTGATGATGGATTCTTCAAAATAATAGGAGATTGATAAATATGCTAAGAAAAGGCAAATTCTGCAAATATAATGGGAAAATTTATAGATGTGCTACTCGGTCACTTCAAGGCACTGTTTTGTTGCGTTCACATGATAAAGAGGATTTAGAAAAAAATGGATTTAAAATAAATCCGTCTTTTGGTAAAAACAAATTTAATGATTTGGGAAGGTACATTAAGGAAGTACCTAAAAAAGATGTTGAATGGTTTTGTAACATATATAATGTCGGAAAATATAAGGGACGGCAAGTTGGCGTAATTCGCGAAACAGATACAGAGTATGTTATAACTTCAGGATATGTTTCAGAGGGTGAGCAGTTGTTTACAAAGGAGAATGGATTTGAACAAATAGACAGATATTTGTTTGAGGGCAAGGTGCCTAAAAGCGAGGTAACCGATATGGTAGAAATAAAAGAACCTATAAACAAAGAATTAAAAGCTCCGGATGACTGGAACTTTTAAGTTACTTAACCCTTAATCCCAAAACTTAAAGTGTAACCACTTTAACAATGAAGCAGAGCATACCTTCGGAAGACAGTTAAAAGTCCGGAGTGTATACTCTGCTTTTGTTTTACACAAATATATTTAATAAATTAGTATATAGTGTGGAAATATTGCATAATAAATGTTATATTTATAATTACAGTATTTGACTATGCTTCAAAATGTTTTAAAAAATTAGGAGATTGATAAATATGATAAGAAAAGGATATTATTGTAAATATAAAAATAAAGTCTTCATGTGTGATTTAGATTATTCGACTGTTTTATTACGGTCACACGACATAGAGGATTTAGAAAAAAACGGTTTTGAAAAAAATCCTTATTATGGTAAAAACAAATTTAGTGATGTTGGGAAATACATTAAGGAGGTACTTAAAGAAGATGTTGAATGGTTTTGCAACATATATAATGTCGGAAAGTATAAGGGACGGCAAGTTGGCGTAATTCGTGAAACGGATACAGAGTATGTTATAACTTCAGGATTTGTTTCAGAGGGTGAGCAGTTGTTTACAAAGGAGAATGGATTTGAACAAGTAGACAGATATTTGTTTGAGGGCAAGGTGCCTAAAAGCGAGGTAACCGATGTCAAAGAGGGGAAAGAACCAATAAACAAAAAATTAAAAGCTCCGGATGACTGGAACTTTTAAGTTACTTAACCCTTAATCCGAATACCTAAAATGTAACCACCTTAACAATGAAGCAGAGCATACACTCCGGACTTTTAGCTGTCTGAAGTGTATGCTCTGCATTTTTTGTTGGTCTTAAGTATTATAAGAAATTTATATTTTTATCCAACCTTATCCGCCGAGCCTGTGTCTAATCATACCATATAAGAATCAAGATCTGCCTTTGAGCCTGTTATAATTCTTATACAGACCATCTCTTGTTTCAGAAATTGCAGTGGTACATTTTTCTGCCTCCGGTGTAAGGGACAAGCCTTCAACATTGACAATAATTATTACTACAATTTACTACAAAAAAGTCTAAATATACAGGCATATAATATTCACCGCAAGTGCGGCTATGCAGGCAAAGACCGCTACGGTAAGTAAGCTTTTTTCTCTGAATGCCAATACGCAGGCAACTATTAGTCCGGCAACAGCCGATGAATAATTTCCGGTAGAAAAAATTATAGCCGGAAAGGTCATTGCTCCCAGTACGGCATAGGGAATGTAGTAGAGAAAGCTTTTGATAAATGTATTGGTTATTTTACCTTTAAAAATTACAAACGGCAGCATTCTTATGAGGTATGTAACGCCGGCCATAATTATAAGGTAGATAAAAAAGCTTTTAATTTCCATCGGCTTTCTCCTCCTTAACAGGGAAGAATATTGCCCCTGCCACTGCGGCTATAACTGCACATATTATTATAACAAAGCCGCCTGAAACACTGTTTAAAAGAGGCAGCCACTTGAAGCAGCAGCTTAGCAAAACAGAAATAATTACCACAGCCATAATTGCTTTGTTTTTTCGTGCCGGCGGAAGTATTATAGCTATAAACATACCATATATTGCTATATTAAGTGCACTGCGTATAATTTCGGGCAGCAGCTGACCTGCCGCAGCGCCAAGCAGTGTACCGCTGCACCAGCCAAGCACCGGCAGGCTTATTAAGCCGTACATATATGTATTGCTTACATCATTTGGTGAGCCCATAGCTACTGCAAAAATTTCATCTGTTATGCCAAAGGCAATTAAAAATCTATGTATCCCTCTAATTGAGGGGTCGGTCTTTTGTGAAAGGGAGAGGGACATAAGGGAATAGCGTATATTGATTATAAATTGTGTGCATGCCATTTCAAACCAAAGTCCTGCCCCTGCCGTCATTATGTCAAGTCCTGCAAACTGACCTGCCGAGGTAACATTTGTAAGGGAAATTAATACAGCCTGCCACCAACTCATACCGCCGTTTACAGCCTGAAGTCCAAAGGTAAATGATACCGACAGGTACCCCAACGCAATGGGGATACCGTTTTTTAGTCCGTTTTTAAAATCTTCCATTTTATATTACTGTTAATATTCCTACTGATTTTAAGAAAAGCAACACAAGCATTGCCGGAGCAACAAATTTAATCATTACAGTGTAGAGCCTTTTCCTGCCCATTTTATTGCCGTTTTTTTCCACCTCGTCAATAACGGTTTTAGGCTTAACTATCCAACCGATTAATACGCAGGTGCCTATAGCTACTATTGGCATAAGAATGTTGTTGCTTACATAGTCCATTATATCCAACAGCTGACCGGTTGCTCCGTTTGGCAGCGACGCCTCAAAATACATTATATTGTAGCCTAAGCATACCAAAATTCCAACAACCAAGGCAATTATGCCCTCTATACTTGCCGACTTTACTCTGGACAGCTTAAAGTTATCCATTAGGCTTGACACTACAGCCTCCATAACAGATACAGCACTTGTTAGGGCTGCAAATAACACCATTGCAAAGAACAAACAGCCAATAATGTTGCCGACAAAGCCCATTGCGGCAAATACCTTTGGCAGAGATATAAACATCAGGCTTGGACCTGATGCGTCCATACCCTCAATGCCCGAGAATGTGTACACAGCAGGAATAATCATAACTCCGGCTAAAAATGCAACAACTGTGTCAAATATTTCTATTTGGTTAATTGATTTATTAAGGTTAGCATCGTCACGCACATATGAGCCGTAGGCAATCATAATACCCATAGCGACGCTTAAGCTAAAGAAAAGCTGTCCCATTGCGTCAAGCAGTGTTGAGAAAAAGCTTTTAACGGTAAGGCCCGAAAGGTTAGGAATAACATAAACCTTTAACCCCTCAAGACCTGTTCGTGTAGCACCGTTTGAATCAGTATGGCTAAGTGTAAGCGAGAATACAGCTATTGCCACTACCAATAGCAGCAAAGCCGGCATAATAACCTTTGAAAAAGATTCTATACCCTTGTTTACTCCACGGAATACTACAAAGGCAGACGCACCCAAAAATAATATTAACATTACTATAGGCTCAATATCGCTTGTAATAAACGAGGTAAAGTAGTTGTCGGCTGCCACTGCTGTGCCTTGGCCTGTTAAATACGCTAAGAAGTATTTCAGTACCCAACCGCCTATTACACAGTAATATGGCATTATAATAACAGGTACTAAGCAGGCGACTACGCCAAGCCATTTCCACTTTTTCTTGAGCTGACCATAAGCCGTAAGGGGACTTTGCTTAGTTTTTCTGCCTATTGCAATTTCAGTTGTCAGCAGTGTAAAGCCAAAGGTTAGTGCCAGTATAATATACAGCACCAGGAACAGACCTCCGCCGTCCTTAGACGCAAGATAAGGGAACCTCCATATATTTCCCAAGCCCACTGCACTGCCGGCCGCTGCCAAAACAAAGCCAAATGAGCCCTTAAAAGAGTTTCGTTTCAGATGTTTTTCCATTTTTTCCTCCTTGTGTTAGAGCATAAACCGACAAAAAGAATAGGAATTTGCTCATTAATTTTTTATAAATAGTTTCTTCATATCGTGTTAATATTACCATAAAAACATACATTGTACAACAATAAAAATAAATAATTTATTTAAATGGAAATAATTACCGGAGTTGATTTATTAGCATATAGTATGTGTATACACATACTGACAATTGGGCTGTAAATAATCCGCTTATTAAATAATTTTACCCATAAAGCACAGCCTAGGGAAATCCAATTGGTTGTGCCTGCCGATACACCCTTCTTTCTTTGAATCAAAGGGTATGGCATTCTGTGGGAAAAAACCTCTGCTGTTTTTTCTGTGAGGGAGGATGTCGAGAGAGGGAGCCAAAGCATTTGCGTTGTTTTTTCTTAAAACAGACGGCTCCCTTTGTGCAAATTTCCGCAGGCTTAGGCAGAGAGTGCCGACTAAGAGCAGTGCAGATAATACTATTTTTTTCTTATAAATAATGTAAGAAAAAACGCCTATTATTCTTTTAAGGTTCTAACAGCATATATTTAGAATAAAGAGAATCATTCTAAAAAAGGCAGCACCTCAACTGCACCATTTCTGCCTTTTCAAAAACGACAAAATGGTGCAGTATGAAAACCCTGATTTTTGGCTTGTTTATCGCAGAAATTAGGGCTAAAAAGAGCCTGAAAACCCCCGACCTATGGGAAAGTAGGGGGGAATGACCTTTGCTGACTAACGGAGGTAAAAATATTTTATGAATAATGACAACACAGGCAAGCACAGCCAAAAAGAAATAATTTACGACTACAGCAGGCCGGCTAAAAATGCCTATGACCAATAACTGTATTAGGCGGTGTTATGGTATTGTTAGCTTTAGCAGGAGGGGCGGCAGCTATTTATAGCCGGTGAGCTTTTTTGCTTATAAGGGCTTTCAGCCTTCCAAAAAATTATGTTCTCGGTCAGCTAGGTATATTCATAGACTTATCGCTGTTCAGCTATAAAAGCTTATATATACGGTGCAAAGAAGCAGCGGCAGCTCAACAAATTTTAAATATTGCAATATCTATGTATATTATAGACACAGACGGCTATTTGTGATAGAATACAAAATATATTGAATAATTAATTATTTGTTGTGCAGTAATGAGCAAAATACAGGTAAAATTATTTGGTGGGTATTTAATAAGGAGTTGAGACGATATGCAAAAAAGAAACCGAAGGCTGTTAAGCTCAAAGCTTAATAAATACATTGTCCCCGGAATAATGATGTCCCTTGCGTTGCAGCTTGGGAATATTGTTGATACTATTTTTGTAAGTAATTTTATCGGTGTTGACGCTATGTCGGCTATTACGGCAAGCCTGCCGGTTGAAACAATAATCCAGCTGGTGGGGTACTGCCTTGGCATAGGCGGTTCAATAGCTGTAGGCATAATGCTTGGCAAGCGAGATACAGAAAATGCGTCAAAGCTTTTTTCGGCAACTCTTGTTGTTACTGTTTTAGTTGGATTGATTTTTTCTGCCCTGTCGTTCTTCATTGCCGAGCCTGCAGCGAAAATGCTTGTTTCCGGCAGTGGTTTATTTTACTATACAAGGGACTATATTTTTATAAGCCTGCTTGGTGCTCCGGTTATTGGCGTGGGCTTAATGATGATAAGCTACCTTGGTGCAGAAAATCATCCCGAGCTTGCGTCTGCTTATTTAATAGCCGCCAATGTTATAAACCTTGTATTGGATTATATATTTCTTAATTTCACTCCAATGGGCATAGCCGGTGCGTCGCTTTCTACAGTTCTGGGCTTCCTTATTGCAATGGTTGTATTTGTTTTTTATGCTCGTTCAGATAAGCGAAATATTAGCTTTGTTCGGCTTAAGCTAAAGGATTTTGCAATTATAAAGGAGGCAGTTGTTACAGGCTTGCCAATGCTTGTTTTTATGGCGACTAACTTTGTAAAAGCACTGGGAATAAATATGATTATAATAAATCTTATTGGTGATGACGGTCTGGCGGTATTTACCGTTTGCGATAATGTTCTTATGATAGTGGAAATGTTTGTAGGAGGCATTATAGGTGTTATTCCGAATGTAGCCGGTGTACTTTATGGCGAAAAGGATTATGTGGGACTTTGTGTTTTGTGTAACAAGATGCTTAAATACAGCTACATAGTTCTTGCTGTGCTGTTTGTGCTTATGATGACATTTACAGAGCAGATAGCTATAATGTTTGGCAGTGACGGCGGCGAGCTTGGCGTACAAATGGTAAATTCACTGCGTATATTTGCGTTCTGTGTTGCTCCGTATCTTTGGAATAAATTTATAATCAGTTATTATGAGTCTATTGAAAAAACAACAATTGCAAGCCTTGTTACTTTTTTGGAGAATGCACTTGTGGTTTTGCCTGCAACACTTGTGGGAATACTTATATGGAAGCAGTTTGACGGAATCGGTATAGACGGTATTGCCGTTGGTTTTGTTGCTTCCGAAGCAATAACCGTACTTGCGGCCTATATTTTCAGAAAGATAAAATATAAACATTCATCCTTCTATATTGTCCCAAAGGAAAATCCGGGCATAAACCTTGATTTTTCAATTCAGAGTACAATGGACGAAGCACAAAGGGTGCATAAGGAAATTATAAGCTTCTGTGCAGAAAATAATATTCCTAACAGCAAGGCAAACCTTGCCGCTGTTTGTGCCGAAGAAATGACAGTGAATATTATTAAGTTTGGAGGTAAGTCCTCAAACTGGATTGATATCAGCCTTTGCCTAGAGGGTGATTTACTTCGTCTTAGAATAAGGGATAACGGTATCAACTTTAATCCGCTTGACTATGAAAATGACAGCAATGAATTTGATATACACGGTATAGAGCTTGTTAAGAAAATATCTAAATCTATGAGTTATATTCGTGCTATAGATATGAACAACACAATAATAACTTTTTAGGAGTGATTAAAAATGTCAGCAATAAATGATACACGGTTTGACTTTGATTTTCGACCGGTAACGAAGCTTTTTGAGGAGCAGGTAAGCCTTAATCCCCACAAAACTGCCGTTATATCCGGCGGCGAAAGCCTAACATATACACAGCTTAACGAAAGAGCAAACAGGATTGCAAATTCGTTGATTGAAAAGGGTGCAGGCCGTGAAAAGCTTGTAGGGGTTATGCTGGAACGCTGCTGCGATTTCTACTCTGTAAGACAGGGCATTTTAAAGTCCGGCAGTGCCTTTGTAGTAGCGGCTCCGGATTACCCTGATGACAGAGTGGAGTATATTTTTGAAGATTCGCAGGCAATGCTTGTTATTACAACAAGCGATATTGCAGAAAAACGCAAGGAGCTTTTTTCTAAGCTGAAATGTGAAGTGCTTCTTCTGGATAAGCTTCTTGAAAATAAGAACACGGCAAACCCGAATGTAGAAATAAAGGAGCATGACCTTTGCTATTGCATATATACATCAGGCTCAACAGGAAAGCCAAAGGGAGTTATTATTGAGCATATTAATCTTGCCAATTTTGTAAACCCAAACCCTAAAAACGGTGAGCTTTTAGGGTTTACAGAGCGAGGAACAGTGGTTCTTGCAATGGCGGCAATGACCTTTGATGTATCTATTATGGAGGAATTTATTCCGCTGACAAACGGTCTTACAGCAGTTATAGCAAGTGATGAAGAAATTCTAAACCCGCTTATGCTTGGCGAGCTTATTATAAAAAACAATGTGGATGTAATGGCAACAACCCCTACATATGTTTCAAACATAGTGGATTTGCCACAGCTAAGGGCTGCTATATCGCAAATAAAGGTGTTCGACTTTGGCGCAGAGGCATTTCCGCCGGCACTTTACGATAAGCTTCGTTCGGTAAACCCTAACGCCTATATTATGAACGGCTACGGCCCTACCGAAGCAACTATAAGCTGTACAATGAAGGTAATTGACAGCAATAGCAAAATCACTATAGGCGTGCCTAATTCAAATGTAAAGGTTTATATTGTTGATAAGGATAATAAGCTTTTGCCTGACGGCGAAAGCGGCGAGCTTGTTATTGCAGGTTTAGGCGTAGGCAGAGGATATGTTAATCTCCCTGAGAAAACCGCCGCCGTATTTATAGAGCTTAACGGAGAGAGAGCATATAAAACAGGCGACCTTGCAAAAATAAATGAAGACGGCGAAATAGAATTTTTTGGCAGAATAGACAACCAGATTAAGCTGCGTGGCCTTAGAATAGAATTAGGTGAAATTGAAGAGGTAATAAACAGCCTTGACGGCGTGCTGACAAGCGTTACAGTGCCTGTTGATAATAAATATCTTTGCTGTTATTTTACGGCTGACCGTAAAATCGGCACTGATGAAATTATTGATTACGCTTCAAAATCACTTGCACATTATATGGTGCCGGAGGTATTTATTCAGCTTGAAAAAATGCCAATGACGCAAAACGGAAAAATCGACAAAAAGGCGTTGCCAAAGCCTGTTGTACAGCCTGAAAATCTTAAAGAGCCAAAAACACAGATGCAGAAAAAGATTTTTGATATTGTTGCAAAGGTTGTGGGCAATGACTTTTTCGGAATTGATACCGAGCTTTACAGGGCAGGATTGTCCTCCGTAAGTGCAATGAAGCTTTGCATTGTTCTTTCCGATGAATTTGGTGTAACAATTAAAACAGGGGACATTCACGATAATAATACGGTTGAAAAGCTGGAGAATTACATAAAGCTTGCACCGAAAATCAGAACATATGAAAAACGAGATGTATATCCTCTTGCAGGCTCACAAAAGGGTATATTTGCAGAGTGCAGTAAAAATCCGGACAGCACCGTATACAATATTCCTTTCCTGTTTAAGCTGGATTCAAATATAGATACAGAAAAGCTTTCTAATGCTATTACCAATATAGTAAAGGCACACTCTTACCTGCTTACAAGGGTATTTTTAGATGATAACGGCGAAATGGTGCAAAGCCCTTGTAATGAGGAGTTTATACCGAAAATTATAAGGCTTACAAACGAAGAATTTAATTCTGTCAAAAATAATCTTGTTCGTCCGTTTAAGCTTGAAAAAAGCCGCCTGTTCCGTGCCGAGATTTATGTAACCGAGGACAAAAAATATCTTCTTACAGATTTCCATCATATTATTGCAGACGGAAATTCCTATGATATAATTTTTGCGGATATAAATAAATCCTATTTAGGAGAAGAGCTTGAAAAGGAAGCCTATACAGGCTTTGATGCCGCACTTGACGAGGAACAGCAGATTAAGGACGGCAAGTATAAAAAAGCCGAAAAATATTTTGACAGCATATTTGACGGGCTTGAAACGGAGTCGCTTCCGCTTCCCGACAATTCAGGGGATAAACCTGAAAAGGGTTATACAGAGAAGCATATAAGAATTTCGGAAAATAAAATTCTTTCCTACTGTGACAAGCTTGGGGTTACACCAAATACCCTGTTTACAGGTCTGTTTGGTATTCTTATGACCAAATATTCAAATTCCGACGACAGCCTTTTTGCTACAATTTATAACGGCAGAAATGATTCAAGGCTTGAAAATACAGTGTGTATGCTTGTTAAGACGCTTCCGGTTTATTGCTCGTTTGAGAATAAAACGACTATACAAGCATATATGAGCAAGCTATCCCAACAGCTTGTATCGTCAATGGCTAATGATATTTTCCCATTTTCAGATATTTGTGCTAAATACGGGCTTAATTCTGACCTTGTTTTTGCATATCAGGCAGAGCTTAGTGACGATTACCCAATAGGCGATACTGTAGCTAACGGCATTGACCTTTCACTGGATATGCCGAAAATGCCGCTGCTTATTCAGGTAAGGGATTATAACAACGAGTATGTACTTACAGCCGAATATCGCAGTGATATGTACAGCAAGGCTTTCGTAGACGAAATTCTTGAAGCATACGAGGCGGCAATGTCCTCAATGCTGAAATCAAAGTATATTTCAGAAATTTCAATTATTTCAGAAAATGCACTTAATAAAATAGCCCAATTCAACAGTACAGAAAGTGAGTACGACAGACAAAAGACAATATCAGATGCATTTGATGATATTGTTAAGGCAGAGCCTGACAATACAGCGGTTGTATTTAAAGACAGGAAATATACATATAAAGAGCTTGACGAAATAAGCGACAGGCTTGGAAAGCATATATTGTCAATGGGTATTGGTAGGGAAGATGTTGTAGCAATTCTTATTCCCAGGTGCGAGTTTATGGCTATTGCGCCTTTTGGCGTAATTAAAGCCGGGGCGGCATATCAGCCCCTTGACCCAACATACCCTAAGGACAGACTTATGTATATGCTTGAGGATTCCTCCGCAAAGCTTCTTATTGCAGACAGAGAGCTTTTGCCATTGGTTGACGGCTTTAAGGGCAAGGTGCTGTTTACTGATGAAATTATGCAGCTTGAGGACAAAAATATTGAGTTAAAAAAGCCCGGTCTGCACGATTTATTTATCCTTTTGTACACATCGGGTTCAACAGGCGTACCAAAGGGCTGTATGCTTGAATATGGCAATATTACGGCTTTCTGCCATTGGTATAAGAAATATTATGATGTAGATTACAATACCAAATTAGCGGCATATGCCTCCTTTGGCTTTGACGCATCTATGATGGATATTTACGGTGCTTTGGCAAACGGTGCAGAGCTTCATATTATTCCCGAGGAAATCCGTCTTGACCTTATTGCGCTTAATAATTATTTTGAATCCAACGGTATTACGCATGCCTTTATGACAACCCAGGTGGGCAGACAGTTTGCTATGGGAATTGACTGCAAGAGCCTTAAATATCTGTCAGTAGGCGGCGAAAAGCTTGTACCTTGCCAACCGCCGAAGAATTTTAAGCTTATAAACGGCTACGGCCCAACAGAAAATACAATCTTTACAACTGTTTTTGAGGTTGATAAATATTACAATAACATACCTATAGGCAAAGCACTTGACAATGTGAAGCTTTATGTAGCCGATAAATTCGGTCATATTCTGCCTTGCGGTGCTTGCGGAGAGCTGATGATAGCCGGTTATCAGGTTTCAAGAGGTTACTTGAATAAGCCTGAAAAAACCGCAGAGGTTTATACGAAAAATATTTATGATGATACAGAGGGCTATGAAACTATGTATCATTCGGGAGATATTGTAAGATACCTTACAGACGGCAATATTCAGATAATCGGCAGAAAAGACGCACAGGTTAAAATAAGGGGCTTTAGAATAGAGCTTTCTGAGGTTGAAGAGGTTATAAGAAGATATAAGGGCATAAAGGATGCAACGGTAGTTGCCTTCGATGAGCCGACAGGCGGAAAATACATTGCCGCATATATTGTGTCCGACAGCAGGGTAGATATAAATTCTCTTAATGATTTTATAAGAGAAACAAAACCGCCTTATATGGTGCCTGCCGTAACAATGCAAATTGACAAAATACCTCTTAACCAAAACCAAAAGGTAAATAAAAAAGAGCTTCCAAAGCCGGAGAAAAAGGCAGAGGAAATTATTAAGCCTGAAAATGAGGTTCAGCAAAAAATATTTGACTGTGTTGCCGACGCACTTGGTCACACGGAGTTTGGTATAACCTCGGATATTTACTGCTCGGGACTTACTTCAATCAGTGCAATCAGACTGAATATATTGCTTTCAAAGGCGTTTGATATAGTAATCAAAACCTCGGATATAAAGAATAATCCTACCGTTCAAAAGCTTGAAAGGTTTATTGCAGGTGCAGGAAAGAGCCAAAAGAGAGAGGTTCGTGAAATTTATCCGCTGACGAATACCCAGGAGGGTATTTTCATTGAGTGTACCGCAAATATGGGTACAACAATTTATAATATTCCATATCTGTTGAAGCTGGGCAAGGGTGTTGACCTTGAAAAACTTGCAGAGGCTATTGATAAAACAGTTGAGGCCCACCCATATTTGAAAACCCGTCTGTTTATGGACGACGACGGAAATGTTATGCAAAGACGGAACGACAGCCTTAGCTATAAAACTCCGATAATTGACGAAATGAACAGAGCAACCCTTGTTCGTCCGTATATGCTCTTTAATGAACAACTTTTCAGGTTTGAGCTTTACAGAACAGTCAGCGGAAATTATCTGTTCCTTGATATTCACCATATAATTGCCGACGGTACTTCCCTTGCAATTATTATCAACGATATAAACAGAGCCTACGCCGGCGAAAACCTAAAGGCAGAGGAATATACCTCCTATGACCTTGCCCTTGACAACAGCGACGCTCTAAAAAGTGATGTATATAAAAATGCAGAAAGCTATTATAAATCCGTATTTGAAAACGCAGGCGGCAGTAATAATTTCTATCCTGATAAAGAAGGCTCTGCCCCTGCGGCGGAAAATTTCAGAAAGGAAATTTCTGAAATTTCAGTTCAGGCAGTAAGGGCTTTCTGCAAAAAGAGCGGAATTACCGAAAATGTATTCTTTATTTCTGCCTTTGGTCTTACACTTGGTAAATACAATTTTAAGGATAAAGCTGTTTTCACTACAATTTATCACGGCAGAAATGATTCAAGACTTTCCGAAACGGTGGGTATGCTTGTAAAGACACTGCCTGTTTACTGTGATTTTTCCGGAAGTACAAAGGATTATCTTGCAGGCGTTCAGGAGCAGCTTATTGGCTCAATGAATAACGACATATACTCCTTTGCACAAATAAGCCGAGAATTTAATATTAAGGCTGACGCAATGGTTGTTTATCAGGGAGACAACTTTGAGTTCGATACAATAGGCGGAGAGTTTGCAAGTGAGGAGCCTGTTCAGCTTAATGCGGCAAAGGCACCTGTTTCTGTAAGTATTTCTATTGAAAGAAATAAATTTGTCTTTGAGATTGAATACAGAAGCGATATGTACCGTGAGGAAACTGTCAAATATCTTGCAGACAACCTTGTAACCTCAGCAAAGGGTCTTCTAAGTGCCGCTAAGCCAACGGATATAAGGCTTATGTTTGAAGAAGAAACAAAGATGATTGATAATCCTGAGCATATAGGCAAAACCTTTGTTGATTTGTTTAAAGAAACAGTGGCAAAATATCCTGACAGACCTGCTGTAAGAGATGAATTTGGAGAGCTTACCTACAAGGAGCTTGACAGAATGTCGGACTATGTTGCACAAAGGCTTACGGAAAAGGGCTTTGGCAGGGAAAAGGTAGCAGGTATTCTTTGCGGAAGAACAAAGGATTTCACTGTTGGATATATTGGTGCAATGAAGGCCGGCGGAGCATATGTTCCTCTTGATCCGGAATATCCGCAAAGCAGAATTGAATATATGCTTAAGGATTCCGGAGCAGAAAATCTTATTGTAGTAAGCAAGTACCGTGAGCTTGTAGACTTCTACGATAAAAATGTAATTTGTCTTGACGATGTAGCTAAGGAGTCAGAAAACTTTAAGCTTTCTGCTAAGCTTACGCCGCCTGCCCCTGAAAATCTTGCTTATATGATTTATACATCAGGCTCAACAGGCAAGCCAAAGGGAGTTATGCTTGAACACAGAAATTTAATGAATTTAATTGAGTATATTACTTCTGCAAGAAAATTAACCGCTGACGATGTTGCTTCTGAATTTGCAAGCTTCTGCTTCGATGCGTCTGTATTTGATTTATTTGCCCCGCTTACCGTTGGTGCGGTTCTGTATATATTCCCTGAAAATATAAGAAAGGATGCTGTGGCAGTTTGCAGGTGCATAAAGGACGAAAAGCTGACAACCGTTACATTCCCAACACAAATGGGCGAACTGGTGGCAGAATTGTTGGACGACGCTCCAAGCCTTAGATTTGCAACCCTTGGCGGCGAAAAGTTTAAATATTACCGTAACCGTACCTATCAAATGGTAAACGGATATGGCCCAACCGAAAATACAGTTTCGTCAACTGAATTTTTTGTTGATAAGCAGTATGATAATATACCAATAGGAAAATCACAGCTTAATGTTCGCAGCTATATTCTTGACAAAGAGCTAAACAGACTGCCTGTAGGGGCTTCCGGCGAGCTTTGCCATGCAGGCCGCCAGATTTCAAGAGGCTATCATAATTTACCTGAAAAAACAGCCGCTGTTTTTGTAGAAAATCCGTACTCTGTATGCAATGACGATAAGCGGCTTTACAGAACGGGCGATATGGTTCGTATGAAGGGCGACGGAAATATTGAGTATATCGGCAGAATTGATTCCCAGGTAAAAATCAGAGGCTATCGTATAGAGCTTGGTGAAATTGAGGGTGCAATGCTCAAAAATGAGCTTGTAAAAAGCTCGGCGGTTAAGGTTATTGAAAAGGGCGGAAATAAATATATTGCCGCTTACTATACAGGTGAAAGTATACCTGACGAAGAGTTTAAGAAATTCCTGGAGCCGTTAATTCCTGATTATATGATGCCGACATTCCTTATGCATATTGACAGTATGCCTATAACTCCGGGCGGCAAGATAGACAAAAAGGCTTTGCCGTCACCTGATGTAAATATAGTAGGCGATAATTACGAAGCACCTGTAACCGCTTTGCAGACAGAGCTTTGCAAAATTTTTGAAAAAGCCTTGGGCATTGAGGGTGTAGGCATAAACGACAGCTTCTTTGACTTAGGCGGCTCATCGTTAACAGCCTCAAAGGTTGCTGTAATGTGTCTTTCAAAGAATATTTCTGTTGTATATGCCGACATATTTAAGTACCCTACTGTAAGGGAGCTTGCAGAGCTTGCCGATGACAGCGAGCCGTCAGAGGAAGCAGCAGGCGATAACGAATTTTCAAGCTATAATTACAACAGAATACAGAGCGTTATAAGCGGCAACACCGTTGATAATGTGAATATGATAACAAAGGAGAGGCTCGGCGACATAATGCTTACAGGTGCAACAGGCTTTTTGGGAATACATATTCTTAAAGCATACCTTGACAATTATGATGGTAAGGTATATTGCCTTGTAAGAAAGGGAAGCTATGAATCCCCTGAAAAACGCATGATGAATATGCTGATGTATTACTTTGATAATCCTTGCAGGGAGATGTTCAAGGAGCGTATAGTATGTATAGACGGAGATATAACATCAAAAGAGCAGGTTGACTCTCTTGCCCAATATAAATTTGACGCCCTTATTAACTGTGCGGCCTGTGTTAAGCATTTTGCGGCTGATGATGTTCTTGAAAAAATAAATGTAAAGGGCGTTGAAAATCTTATAGAGCTTTGCAAAAATAACGGACGCAGATTAATTCAAATTTCTACTGTATCTGTGGGCGGAGAGGGCTCGGACGGAGTCCCGCCAATGTCAAGGCTTTTCTGTGAGAATGATTTGTACATTGGTCAGAGCATCACAAACGAATATATCCGAACAAAATTCCTTGCCGAAAGGGCAGTGCTTGAGGCTGTTTCAGGAGGTCTCGACGGAAAGATTATTCGTGTGGGCAACCTTATGAGCAGAAATTCTGACGGAGAATTCCAGATTAACTTTATTACAAACGGCTTCCTAAGAAGCCTAAGGGGCTACAAGGCTGTCGGTAAATTCCCAATGGGCAGTATGCACGAAAGCACGGAATTCTCGCCTATTGATTCTACAGCACTTTCGGTTTTGAAGCTTGCACAGACTGACAGAAGATTTACAGTATTCCATGCATGCAACAGCCACCGCATATTTATGTCGGATTTAATTTACGCAATGCGTGACTATGGCTTTAAAATTGATATTGTAAGAGATGAGGACTTTGAAGCCGCTGTGAAGAATTTTGCAAAGAGCAGTAACAATTCCGACGCTGTTTCAGGACTTATCGCTTATACATCTCATAATGAAAATGATATTTACATACTGGACTACAGCAACAGCTTTACTTCTCAGGCTCTTTATCGATTGGACTATAAGTGGCCTGTTACAGACGACAAATATCTTGCAAGTGCAATAGAAGCACTCGATAAGCTTGCATTTTTTGATTGATTTTTGGAGGTTATTAAAATGAATATTATTAATAAAACAGACGGAAATAAGGCGGAGCTGGAAATTATCGGCTGGCTGGATACGCAGACAGCACCTCAGCTCGAGGAGGCTCTATCTAAGCTGGGTGGTGACATTACAAGCCTTGTCTTTGATTTTGCAAAGCTTGAGTATATTTCCTCGGCAGGTTTGCGTCAGGTGGTTTCTGCCTATAAAAAAATGTCGGGCAAGGGTGAATTTAAAATTATAAATGTATCCGACGAGGTGTACGATGTTTTTAAATTAACAGGCTTTGACCAAAAAATTAATATAGAAAAATGAAAAATTCTTTGTTAAAGAGGATAGTTGTTTATATTTGTGCGGTGTTTTTGGCGGCTATTTTGGTCTTTGGTTCGCTTAGCTGTATTGACAACATTCAGCGAACCACAAGACTCACAACAAATATTGCCAAAAGTGCGTCGTATATTGTATCCCAAATTGCAAGTGACTATGATATGGAGAGTCTGCTAAATAATCCGTCATCCAAAAGGTATAGTTATCTACAGTCAAGCCTTAGAAGCATATGTATAGGCGAGGGCTTAGAGTATATATTTATATATATTCCGGATACGGAAAATAATCAAATAAAATATGTTATGTTGGTTGCAGCCGACGAGGAGAAAAACAGAGAGGTGTTGTCAGACAGAAAAGCCGGCACGATTGTAGAGCATAAGCTTTTTGATGCAGAGGTAAAAACATGGAACAGCGGAGAATCAACCGTATATGAGTACAGTAACGAAACATATGGAAGATTTTCATCATCGTTTAACTGTATTTACGACAAAAATAATAATCCCGCAGCCTTAGTGTGTGCGGATTATTCTCTGGAAAAAATCTACACTGAAATTATATCCCAAACAGCTTTGAAAATGTCCGTTGTTATTATTGTACTTTTTTTATTGTTTGCACTAATGGCATTATTTATCAAAAAGAAAGTATACAATCCTATAACTATGGTTTTTAACGGTATGAAGGATTACATAACCGATAAAAAAGTCGGCAAAAAGACCTTTCAGCCTATAGACCTGGGAACAAATGACGAAATTCAGCTTATAGCAAGCTTTTTTAATGAAATGGCTGCGGATATTGACAGCTATGTTGATAAAATAGAAGCACTCGCAGGGGAAAGGGCAAAAGCGGAAACAGAGCTGGAGGTTGCACGGCGGATACAGTACGGCATTATATCCAAGGAAAAAAACATCTGTATGTCCGACAGCTTTATGATATCGGCAAGAATGAAATCTGCCAGACAGGTTGGCGGAGATTTCTACGACAGCTTTCCTCTTAAAAACGGAAATGTATGTACCGTTATCGGAGATGTTTCCGGAAAAGGCGTAGCGGCGTCATTGTTTATGGTTTTTGTAAAAACCCTTATAAGGGAAAAGCTTACGGATATTTCAGATATTGCAAAAACCGTTAAATCAATAAATCTTGATATTTGCCGGTCTAATCCGGAGGAGATGTTTGTAACGGCGTTTATTGCGATTTTTGACAAAGCATCGGGCAAATTCTGTTATGTAAATGCCGGTCATAACAAGCCGGTTATAATCAGAAACGGAAAAGCGGAATTTCTTAATTGCCCTCCGTGTATGGCTTTGGGTGTATTTGATGATTCTGAATATAAGCAGTGCACCGCTGATTTTTCAAACGGAGATATTCTTTACCTTTATACTGACGGTGTAACCGAGGCTGTCAACGAGAATAAAGAGTTTTTCGGTGAAAAAAGACTTTTAGATGCCTGCACCGGTACACAACATACTGCCAAAGGCTTATGCCAAAGTATAAGCAGCTCATTGATAGAATTTATAAACACAGGTGAGCAATTTGACGATATAACAATGCTTGCAGTACAGCGCCAAGACAGCACTTTAAAGCTGAACTGCCGACTTTCGGAATTGGAAAAAATACGGGAGTATATTTTTAAGACGGATTTAGAGGATAAGCTGAAAAGGAAGATTTTTCTTGCCTGTGATGAGGTTTTCTCAAATATTGTAAATTATTCCGGTGCTGATTTAATATCGGTTTTGTACAATAAAAACGATGATAAGATAAGCATTATTTTCAAAGACAACGGTAAGAAATTTGATTGTCTTAAGGCTATGCTAAAAAAGGATTTTGACGATTTTGACAAGGGCGGAATGGGAATAATTATTGTAAAAAAGCTTTGCACCGACATAGTGTATAACTATATAAACGGTGAAAATGTTCTTGAGCTTATTTTTACTCTGTAATTAAAAAATCAAAAGCCGAAAAGCCTCTAAGAAACAGCAGCCTGTTTTTGAGGTTGCCACTCTTTTTTATTGGGCCACATCATTTTATTACATACCCGGCAGGAAAAATAAAGGCACATAAAGAAAAATTAACAGAAAAGCTTGACGGCGCAATGGCCGCAATTATGGCACTTGACCAAGCAATTAGCTGTGAAAATGATAATGGTGCGTCAGTTTATGATGATAGAGGGCTGTTGCTTATATGATACTTTAGCATATTTAACCTTTAATACTCTATAATATTAAGGGAATATTCTCTTAATATATTGACTATTCCCTTAAATTATACTATCATTAAAAGGAATAGTCGTGGAGGTGAGGTTATGAGGACCTTTAATTATTCTGAAATTAAAAACCAAAAATGGGACTCAGAAATTCTGGGATTAGTAGCTGCAATATATAAAGAGGCTGGAAAACAAGAATTATACCTTAAGCAACGACCGGAAGAATTAGAAAAATTAGTTGAAATTGCAAAAATACAAAGCACAGAAGCGTCTAATGCTATTGAAGGTATTGTAACAACTAACACTCGTATAAGACAGTTAGTAGAGGATAGGACAACTCCTAAAAATCGTGATGAGCAAGAAATTGCAGGCTATAGAGATGTACTAAATGTTATACATGATAGTTTCGATATAATTCCGGTTTCACAGAATTATATATTACAGCTTCATAAGATTTTATATAATCATATGAATAATCCTATGGCAGGCAAGACAAAAAGTGTACAAAACTATATTAGTGCATCATATCCTGATGGTCATGTTGAAACACTTTTCACTCCTCTTTCTCCCTTTGAAACACCTGAAGCACTTGATAAAATATGTGAAGAATATAATAGAGTAATAGGAAATTTTGAAGTAGAACCATTGATTGCCATTCCTATTTTTATACATGATTTTCTCTGTATTCACCCTTTTAATGATGGTAACGGTAGAATGAGCCGTTTACTTACAACTCTATTGTTATATAGAAATGGGTTTTATGTTGGTAAATACATTTCCTTGGAATCAAAAATTGCAAAAAATAAAGATTTGTATTATGACGCATTAAGGCAGTCACAGTACGGATGGCATGAGGGAAAAGAAGATGTTATTCCTTTTATCAAATACCTATTAAGTACAATTCTTTCTGCATACAAAGATTTTGAAGATAGATTTGCTCTTATAGAAGTAAAATTACCGGCTATTGAAATGGTAAGACAAGCAACTATGAATAAAATAGGGCGATTTACCAAACAAGATATTCATGAGCTTTGCCCTTCTTTAAGCATAAGTTCTATTGAAAGAGCATTGAGAAAATTAGTTGATTCAGAGGAATTAAAAAAAGAAGGTGCAGGTAAAAATACTTGCTATTATAGATTAAAGTAATTTCCTTAATATATTAACTATTCCTTTCAAAAAGACTATAATTAAGTGAAAGAATAAAAAATTATCTGAAGTATCTGTTTTGATGCTTACGAGGGAAGAAATAGTTTTTTCGGCAAACAACAAGCAAGGCGGCTTACAGCCGCCTTGTTTGTTTTAGAGAATGTATTAGTTATGGATATATTTACTCAATATAGAAGTAAGAAAAGGCTAAAAGTACGAAGCGGTGTTTTTTACACCTCTGTACCGTTTATTCTAAAGTGGCTTCGTTGCCCCTGTACATTGAGTGAAATTTTGTTTTCGGCAACTGTTCCCACAGCCTTAAAGGGGATATTTCTGATTAGCGTACAAAAAATGCCGCTGAGCTCCACTTTGCCGTCATTACTTAGCGTACCCTCGACAGGCTCTGTTTTGCCAAAAAGTGACATGGTACCCTTAATTGCCCCGTTGTTTTCGGTAAATGCAAGAGTACCGTACCTTTTGCCCAAGGGTACGCTCATAACAATCTTGTACTGCCTAGTAATCATAAGCGACTCCTTCCCGGATATCTGCGTATATCTTTAACTTGAATATAGTATACAGCAAAAATATTAATTATAAAACCAACAAATTGCTGTGGTTTGTGTGGATTAATTTCTTTTTTACGGCAAAAAGTTAGGTTTTACGGACAAATGTCCGTAAATGTCCGTTGTCAAGGGCAGGGTGTAAGTGTATAATTACTAAACAAAGGGGGATGGTTTATGAAGCATCGGGAGGCAACATTAAAAACAAAACAGGCTTTGGCGGCTTCGCTGAAAAAATTTATGATGAAAAAGCCTTTTGGAAAAATAACAGTCAGTGAGATTATAGAGGACTGCAAGCTGAACCGTAAAACCTTTTATTATCATTTTGAGGATATATATGCACTGCTTAAGTGGATGTTTGAGCAAGAGGCTATAGAGGTTGTAAAGCAGTTTGACCTGTTGGTTGATTATGAAGACGCAATTAACTTTGTAATAGATTATATTGACAAGAATACACATATTCTTAATTGTGCCTTTGACAGTCTGGGAATGGTTCAAATGAAACGATTTTTGGATGACGATTTTCTTGAAATTACACGCAGTCTTATAGACGGTGTGGAACAGGAGTACGGGCTAAGCGTAACAGACGATTTTAAGGACTTTTTAGCTAACCTGTATGCCGAGGCAATAGCAGGGGCTATAGTTGACTGGTTTGCAGAAAGGGATAAACGCCCAAGAGAAACATTTATTAATTACTTTATAATTATGATTCGTTCGTCACTGCCGGCAACACTTATGTCTGCCCCTAAAAAGCAATAAAGTAAAAACAGGTGAGGCTGTACGCCAACACCTGTTTTAGAAAGTAATGCACATAATGTGCTGTAAAATTTAACTTTTAACTTTTTAGTTCAAATTAAAATTCATTACCCGGGAATTTTGGAATACCATCAAAGCCAGGCTTAAGGTCATCATCAGTTGGAATATAGTCGGTCATAACGCCGTCGTTAAACTTTTCGTAAGCCAACATATCAAAGTAGCCTGTACCGGTTAGGCCAAACAGAATAGTTTTTTCTTCGCCTGTTTCCTTGCACTTTAGTGCTTCGTCAATAGCAACTCTTATTGCGTGGCTGCTTTCAGGTGCAGGTAAAATTCCCTCAACTCTTGCAAACTGCTCTGCTGCAGCAAATACTGAGGTTTGTTCAACCGAGGTTGCTTCCATTAGTCCATCATGGTAAAGCTGTGAAAGGGTAGAGCTCATACCGTGGTAGCGCAAGCCGCCGGCATGGTTAGCAGACGGAATAAAGCCGCTGCCTAGTGTATACATCTTTGCAAGAGGACACACCATACCTGTGTCGCAGAAATCGTAAGCAAACTTACCTCTTGTAAGGCTAGGGCAGGAGGCAGGCTCAACAGCTATAAATCTGTAGTCCTTTTCACCTCTCAGCTTTTCACCCATAAACGGAGAAATCAGACCGCCCAGGTTAGAACCGCCGCCGGCACAGCCTATAATAATATCAGGCTTAACGCCGTATTTTTCAAGTGCGGTCTTTGCTTCTATACCAATAACAGACTGGTGAAGAAGTACCTGGTTAAGTACACTGCCAAGTACATAACGGTAACCCGGTGTAGAGGTTGCCACTTCTACGGCCTCAGAAATTGCACAGCCAAGGCTGCCTGTTGTGCCCGGGTGCTCCTTAAGGATTTTTCTTCCCACAGCTGTTTCGGTTGACGGTGAAGGAGTTACGCTTGCACCATAGGTACGCATAACCTCACGCCTAAAAGGCTTTTGCTCGTAGGAAACCTTTACCATATAAACCTTGCAGTCCAGTCCGAAGTAAGAGCACGCCATAGAAAGTGCAGTACCCCACTGGCCGGCACCTGTTTCGGTTGTAACACCCTTTAAGCCCTGTTTTTTAGCGTAATAAGCCTGTGCAATAGCACTGTTTAGCTTGTGGCTTCCGCTGGTGTTGTTACCTTCAAACTTGTAGTAAATTTTTGCAGGTGTGCCAAGAGCCTTCTCCAAGAAATAAGCTCTTATTAGCGGTGACGGTCTGTACATTTTGTAGAAATTCTGAATTTCTTCAGGAATGTCAATGTATGGGTCAGTGTCGTTAAGCTCCTGCTGTACAAGCTCGTCGCAGAATACAGGACTTAATTCCTGTGCAGTCATCGGCTTTAGTGTAGCCGGATTTAGCAGTGGTGCCGGCTTATTTTTCATATCAGCACGCACATTGTACCACTGTGTAGGAATTTCGCTTTCATCAAGATAGATTTTGTAAGGGATTTTCTTTTCGTTCATTATATTATGCCTCCATAAATTATTTTGCACTGTTTATACACAATAAACCAACGGTTATTATTTTAGAACTATCAGCACTTGCACACATTATACCATATATTTTTCATTATGTCACCCTTTATTGTGCAATGTTTGATACGATGTGTGCAATAGTGCTGAAAAGTATCTAATTCACACCAAAAGGCACTGCTTTTTGTGTAGGGCATAGTTAATTATTTATAAAATATTAATATGTTTCATTTAGTTGAAAGGAGAAATATTATGAAAACATTAAAGAAAGTATTAGTGGCTATAATTATAGCCTCGGTAGCAGTAGCTGCTACTGCCTGCGGAAGCTCTGACAATGATTCATCCTCTTCAAGCAGCTCATCTTCAAGCTCAAGTCAGGTACAGCAAGCAAGCACCAAGGAACAGACTGACGATGAAAGCACCGAAAATGATATTTTTGAAATACTGAAGGAAAAGCTGAAGAATAAGGATGACAGCAAAAACAGCTTCCGAGAAGAGAGTAAGGACAAAAGCCAATCCGGCAGTTCGTCTAAAGCTGATAAAAACGACAATGAAAATAACAGCAAAAGCACCAATTCGCAAACCACCTACAGTTACTCATACAGCTCCTCAACAAGCAGCAGTCAAAGCAGTTCACAAAGCTCATCAAATTCAGGCACAGCCCTTGAAAATAGCCATGCAGGCAAAGCATGGCATAATGCAGAGTATAAGTATGTTAAGCACGACGCAGAAACAAAAAAGGTTTGGGTAGTAGACCAAGCCGGATTTACATACGAAAGGCCTATATACAGTATTAAAAAGGTTACAATATGCAGTGACTGCGGCAAAGATATTACCTTTGACCACGAGCACAGCAGCATAGAAATTTCCAAAGGCCATACAGGTAAATCTAGTATAGAAACAGAAAAGGTGCAGACAGGCACAAAAACAATAAAGGTTGAGGAAAAAGGTCACTTTGAGGTAAAGGTAGTTAAAAACGCATGGACAGAAAAGGTGCTTGTGCGTGAGGCCGGCTGGTATTAATAGGAATATCTGTGGTTTTCCTATTAAATAGAGTGACATATGTATGGTAAATATAATATGTGGCAAGCTATTTAAAACAGCAGTTGTTCAAACCTGCCATTAAGCAATAAAAGTGAATTATCGGAGGGAGAAATTATGTGTACGGCCGCAACCTATAAAACAAAGGATTTTTATTTTGGAAGAACCTTAGACTATGAAATTTCTTATGGAGATAAGATAGTAATTACGCCAAGAGGCTATGTGCTTAACCTGCGAAACGGCGGTCAGATAAAAAATCATTATGCAATGATTGGAGTGGCGTGTGTTATGCAGGACTATCCTTTATATTATGATGCAGTTAATGAGAAGGGACTTGGAATAGCAGGGCTAAATTTTGTGGGAAATGCCCATTACAAAAAGCCGACGGGGGAAAAGGACAATATTACCCAGTTTGAGCTGATTCCTTTAATTTTGGGAAAATGCTCCACAGTAAAGGAGGCACGGCAGATTTTAGAGCGTATCAATTTGATTGATACACCGTTTACGGAAAATCTGCCTACGGCTCAGCTTCATTGGATTATTGCAGACAAAAACGAATGCATTACTTTAGAATCGGTGGAGGAGGGGCTAAAAATCTATGATAACCCTATAGGGATTCTTACCAATAATCCACCCTTTAACTATCAAATGTTTAATCTGAACAACTATATGCAGCTTTCGGCAGAAAACAAAAGCAATACCTTCTCAAGGGACTTAGAGCTGAACCGGTACAGTCGTGGAATGGGTGCTATTGGTCTTCCCGGAGATCTGTCCTCCCAGTCTAGGTTTGTGCGTGCAGCCTTTGTAAAGATGAATTCTATTTCCGGAGATTCCGAGAAAGAAAGTGTAAGCCAGTTTTTCCATATTCTCGGCAGTGTAGACCAACAAAGGGGATGCTGCAAGCTTGAAAAAGACAAGTACGAGATTACTTTGTACACCTCCTGCTGCAATACAGACAAGGGAATTTATTATTACAATACCTATGAAAACCACCAAATCAGCGGAGTAGATATGCATAAGGAAGACCTAAACGGAGATAAGCTGATTGCCTATGCACCAATCAAGGGCGAGCAGATTAATATGCAGAATTAGGTTAAATTTATAAGGCTCTGTAATAAAAGTTGGGGTAAGGAAGAGAGCCTACAAAATAAATTATAAAAAAATAAAAAAATTAGCACAATTTAAATCCTTCAATAAAAAATAGGGCTTTCGCCCTATTCAAGAAAACTATTCATTTTATACCTTCACAGGCAAAAAAACAGTCACTTTCTTTATTAAAAAAAGTGACTGTTTTACTTGTGTGCTCGGCACGCGTAATAACTTGGCGGTGAAAGTCCGCTACAGGCTTGGCAGTAGGAACTGTTAGCCGAAGACAAG
>ERZ826613.829-NODE-829-length-42313-cov-3.694685_pt1 | contig 42313 bp, 22 predicted proteins | sample MGYA00519925_ERZ826613 | MGnify/ENA primary metagenome ERZ826613 (study PRJEB31778, sample SAMEA3449236) | human gut metagenome | biome: human gut; feature: human-associated habitat; material: faeces | place: United Kingdom | collected 2010/2012 ... | reverse complement strand
ATAATAAAAATACTTCCTTTCAGATCTTTTTCGCCTGCTTTTAGCTTTGTCTGATCGGAAGTATTTTATTCTTTTTACACAAAATTTTTCAGGGTCTCAAAACTGATTTCCTTTAGCTGAATTCTGTTATTTCCATGATATATCAGATAAACAGGGTGTATTCCGTCAGGAATCTCGGTTTTAGCGGTAAGTTTACACCAGTCATCACTGAAATTTTCCGGAATAATAATCTTTCCGACAGATTCTCCGTTTTCCTCAGTCAGAATATCAATATATGATACAGGTTCACTGCTGACTGTTTCAAGTGAAATACACCTTTCGGCTTCTTTTTCACATCGTTCATCACTTCGTACAGGACCATTATATACAACCCTGTTTTTATCGCTTTCACGTCTTGCAGTGATACTTACTGACAAAACATTTTTGAAATTAAAATATTTATATCCGATAAGTGTATCATTACCGATTTCGGCTATGAATCTTTCATCACCGCTATGCGTTACATTCGGGAAAGGAAATGTATATATACTGTTGGAACCGTAAGGCATATGACCATTTGTTATGTTGCAGGCTATGACAGCAGGATATGAACCTTCTGCTTTTAAAGGACCGTCATTAAGGCCACAGCTGGTAAGTTCCACCTGAGCAATACTGCCGTCAGAGGAAATTTCAATTTTTTCAGCACATGACTGTCTGCTGTAATCAGACTTGTGAGTGAGTCTGTGAAAAAATACATACCACTGATTATTTATTTCTATTATGCTTCCATGTGTTGTACCTGTCATATTGAGTTTGTTTTCAGCGGTTCTGCCTTTATATCCTATATCACCGTTTGAAACTATTGTTCCTCCGAATACGAAGTCACGGTCAGGATAATCGCTTGTTGCATAGCAAAGCTCATGATTCAGCCATGATGAATATACGAAGTAATATTTATCGCCGACTTTTCTCATCGAAGAGCCTTCAAAGAAAGGGTGTTCTTCAAAAGAAGTACCTTTTACCTTATACGGAATAATGTGCTTGGCTTCTTCCCTTACGGTCAGCATATCATCTTCCAGAACTACCATGGAAGGTCCCATGATACTGTCCGGATATGAAAGAATTTCTTCCTTTGTTCTACCAAACATTTCTATTTCCTTGTTTATGTATTCATCATTTTCAGCAAAATCCGGTTGTTCTTCATAGCCATACTGCGTTCCGTAATAAATACGGATTGTTCCGTTGTCATTGAGTGCTGCCGGATCGAAGCATATATATTTCATCATCGGAGTTCCGTCAGGATTTTTTACATATCCCAGAAACTCATATTTTCCGGCAGGAGTATCACAGACAGCAACACTTATCGGTCTTGTGTATCCGCCGTTTCCATAGTCACCGCCCATGCAGTAATAAAGATAATATCTGCCGTCATTTCCCTGAACAACGTCAGGAGCAAACATATACTTCAGATTCGGATAATAAGGATCCTGTGACGGGCTGTATATAACGCCCTCATATCTCCAGTCTGACAAGTCGTTTACCGGTGCTGAATATGTAACATAGTCCTGCATACAGAACGTATATCCGCCCTCTTTGTCATGTGAACCGTAAATATATACACGATCTCCGAAAATATGCGGTTCACCGTCAGGAATGTATTCATCAAGCGGAAGATAAGGATTGAAAACCTGTTTTTTCTGCATTTATTTACCTTCTTTCTCGGTGTGATTTTTCTTTTGATTATAATATCACATCTTTTTCAAAAAGTAAATAGGTACAGATATATATTATTGCTTTAACAATCTGCGTTCAGAATTCCCGAGATATCTTCGATAATATTTTTCAGATTGTTTTCGTCAACGAAGAAATGACCGCCCCTGTATTCCTTTCCACTGAAGGAACTCTCAGTGAAATCCGCCCATTTTCTTACTTCGTCTGCTCTTGTTTTTTCGTCTTCATTTCCGTAAACGGCAAGTATAGGACACTCACATTTTTCAGAAGGGTCTGGGATATAATCCTCAACGAGTGTATAATCAGCCTTCAATACAGGCATGAAAAAGTCAAGGTAAATTTTATTATTCCTTGAGGATTCAGGCATGTATCCGATATCAATAAATAAATCTGCTATTTTTTCGATACTTGAATTTTTAAGAGATATTTCCATATCGGATTTTCTTGGCGATTCGGAACTTGCTGCAACAATCAGAACAGGAGAACAGTTTTCTTTTTTCAGTATCAGGGAAACTTCATAAGCAACAAGTGCTCCGAAGCAGTGCCCGAAAAAGATAGATGGTTTTGATTTAAATAAATCAATATTTTCTTCTGCGATATTTTTAGCAAGTTTCTGTATTGTTGACGGAACTTCTTCATTTCGTCTGTTTTCACGCATAGGATACAGCACAGGATAATAGCTGTAATCATCAGGAATTATTTTCCCCCATGAAGCATAAAGGCTTGCACCTGCACCTGCGTGAGGAAAACAGAAAAAATTATACTTGGCTGAATCTTTTTCATTTTCAAAACTAAACCATTTATATTTACTTGCCATAATCAAACTCCCTTATTTTATTGATTCCTTTACGAATTCTGACATTTCAGCAATAGTATTATATGAATAAATATCCATAAGCTGCATTTCACAGTTATAAATATCGTTGATTCCTTCAATCAGCACGGAAGCCAGCATTGAATTTCCGCCAAGCTCAAAGAAAGTTTCATTAACATCAATATCTTCTTCTGTTTCCAGAATTTCCTGCCAGATTTTTTTGATTTGTTCCTGTATGTCAGAAACATCTGCCGACTGTTCTTTTACCTCTTCTTCAGCTGTTGTCTGCACAGAATACACTTGTTTTTCAAGCGGCCAGTTGTAGACCTTATCAAACTGATATGAAACAACCGGAACTTTATGGAATTGTGAAGAACTGTAATATGAATGAAAGTCAAATGAATATCCGTTGTTTATAAGTATTTCTGCAATCTGTGCATTATTTTCGGCATTCTTAATCATTTCTGAGGCTTCATCAGGAATATTATTTATGTCTGCTTTCTTTTCTGAATCGTCATCAGATGAAAACGCTGTAACGTTTTCAAGTTTCGCAAGGAGTTCTTCCTTATTTGTGAAATATACGACGGCTCTGAATTTAAAATCATCACGTCCCGTATTAAGGGTATATATAATATCATTCAGATTAAACTTACTGTTTTCGATTTCACATCTGACAGCCCGAACATTGCTTTCAAATGATTTCTGAGTTCTTGCACTTATTCTCAGCACATAGTTTAAAGGAGATATTTCTTCTTCCTGTGTAGTCTTGTTCTGATAATTTTCTACAATAGCATGAACGTTTAGTGCGTTAAGACCGTAGCTGTCAATACCTGCAACACGCTTACTGCCCTTATCAAATGTGACAATACTGTCAGCCGGTTTAAGATGTGCCGATTTAAAATCAATTGTACTTTTTGGTTCGGTAAAGTTTGCGATAGGGTAGGCTTCATTGTTTTCAAAACCAAGTAAAACTTTTATAAGTCCGCTTATCCCTGCGGTTTGTGAAGTGTGACCTACATTTGATTTTACGCAGCTTAAAACAACTTCGTCAGTATTCTGTCTGTCTTTCAGCATAATGCTGAGCCCCTTGACTTCTTCCGCATCTCCAAGCTCAGTAGCAGAACCATGTGCTTCGATTTCTGTTATGTCATCAGCTGTGATTCCAGCCTGCTGCCACGCTCTTTTAATGGCGATGCTTTCAGATATACCGTCAGGTGCATAAGGGGATACTCTGTCGCCACGTCTTGTTCCGCTTACTCCTGTACCTGTTATTACTCCGTAAATGTAGTCATTGTCCCTTACCGCATCTTCATAACGCTTTAATAATACAAATCCGATTCCTTCGCCTGACAGCAATCCGGATGCCTTTTCATCAAATGGAATGTATGTATCTGTATATTTTCCGCCGGAAAGGAGAGCGTATGCTCTGTCAGCGTTAGGTGGAATGAAAAGCTGTACACCGCCTGCAAGCATCATATCAGCCTGATGATTTTCAAGAATACTGCAAGCCTGTGATACTCCAAGAAGGGAAGACGAACAGGTTGAATCAATACCGTATACAGGGCCTCTCAGGTCGAGATAATACGAAAGCTTTTCCCCTGCGGTTGCTTCTCTTGCACTTAATGCGGCAACAGAACTTCTTTTGTTCAAAACAGAAAGATAGTCACATGATTGAGATGAACTTGCAATTACCAGTCCGCAGTCTGTTCCTCTCATTTGTTCTATGGAATATCCCGCATCATATATTGCCTGTACTGAAAATGAAAGTGTCATTTTCATTTCCGGGGTGAGTTCTACTGCCTCTTTTTTTATTATGCCGAAAAATTTATTATCAAAGTATTCAATTCCGTCAATAAGAGGGAAATCGCCTTCCATGACCTTGTTGTATTCCGGTATATTCATCAAAGCACCACGTTCAACCCAGCCGTCCGTAGGTACAAATTTTCCGTTTCGCAAATAATCTGTAAATTCTTTTTTTGAGCTGATGTTCGGATATTTAAAGCTCATTCCGATAACCGCTGTTTTATTTTCCATAATTTCTGCAGCTTGTGCTGCCCTCCTTAAAAATTTATAGTTCTGTATTTATACTGATTCCAATACCTGTAACTTTTTGCATGGAATTTTCTATCTGCTGTCTGTAATTTCTTCCTGACTGAATTGTCGGGATAAAAACAGATTCGTCCAGCTGAGAGAGATTGCTTTTTGCCATTCCAAGCAAAACAGGGGATATTCCCACATCAAGAACAAGTCCTGTATCTTCGGGAAGCCTTTCTATTGCCTGCCTAAATCTTACAGGTTTGTATATATGTTCAGCCCAGTATTCCGAATTGAAATTCAAATCACTGTTTCTGTCAGGATAAACTGTGGAAATCATATTTTTCACAGGCTTTCTGAAATTTATTTTCTTTGCTGATTCAAGAAACACTTCAGAATATGGTTTTAATCCCGGATAGTGTGCACCATTGAATTTGTTAATGACACCAAATCGGATATGATTGTCTCTGCATATTTTCACAAGCTGATTTATCTCATCTTTCATTCCGCATACTGTAACGGATTCGGGAGTATTATATGAAATGATATATATACTGAATCCGTATTCATCGGCAATTTCAAGAATTTTATCAGCTGACGATTCCGAAAATGCCGTACAGTGAGGTTCATCTTCATGAAAAGACAAAACACGTTCCTTCAGAAGATATATTCCGTCCTCCTGTGACATAATGCCTGAAATTACCGCCGCAGCATATTCACCCATACTGTGTCCGATAAGGTGATCAATTTTCAGTCCGGAATTTTCCCACATCTCAGCAATAACTATTTCAGATGCAAAAACACGGATAGCCTTAATAACATCATCTTCCTTTTCCTCATCGAGAAGACCGATATGATAAATTCCGGAAGTTATTTTATCAATAGCTGAAATACGCTCATGAAGAAATGAACTTGCTTCTGAAAGTATCCCCATCATATTTTTCTGATATATTCCATATCCGGGAAACAGCAGAACATTTTTATTCCCGCTTTTCATGATATGCCCCCTTAATATTTATTTAAGTATATATTAGCCTTATATTAGCCTTATATACAAGTTAGAAAGCGCTAACTGTTAATTGCAAAATTTTAGAAAAAAGTTTACTATAATTTAAGTCTAACACACCAAAACGGAAGTGTCAATATAGCGAATAGTAAAAGAAAAATAACAAACTACAAATTATTTTATGCGAAATTAACGAAAATCTTTAGGATTTTATTTCACTAAAAAGTTGCATATTGACAGGATTTTCCTGCTGTGTTATAATCATAAACGGTTAGTTGCTGCTAATTGAAGTTAGCTTTTGCTAATTAATATGCAGATTTATAAATTTTACGGAGGAAAAAATGAATATTCTGGAAATCAAAAATCTCAGAAAAAAATTTAAGGACGTACAAGCTCTTGACGGAATTGAGATATCAATTGAAAAAGGTGATATCCATGGCATACTCGGCCCGAACGGCGCAGGTAAGAGTACAACCATGAACTGTATTCTCGGACTGATAAAGCCGGAATCGGGAGAAATCAAATTTGAAGGCGGATATGATCTTAAAGCATGGAAGCAGAACATTGGTTATGTTCCGCAGGATCTTGCACTTTATGAAGAGCTGTCTGCCGAAGAAAATGTAAGCTTTTTCTGCTCTTTGTATAAATTAAAGAATATAAGGGAAAAGGTTGACAATGCACTTGAATTTGTAGGACTTTCAGATGTAAGAAAAAAGAAAGTCAGCGAGTTTTCCGGCGGTATGAAAAGACGTCTTAATCTTGCCTGCGGAATAGTTCATGAACCTAAGCTTATTATCATGGACGAACCGACAGTCGGAATCGACCCGCAGTCACGAAACAAGATTATGGAAAATGTAAAGAAGCTGAATGAGTCCGGTGCAACAATTATCTATACTACCCACTATATGCCGGAAGTAGAGGAAATCTGTAACAAGATTACTATTGTTGACCACGGAAAGGTTATAACATCCGGAACAAAACATGATATTCAGGCAAAGCTTGGAAATGACTCAGTTACAACAATTACATTTGCAGAGGACGAAAGTGTTGAAGCTTTTGCTGCAAGAATCAAGAGTTATGATTTCGTTGCAAGTGTAAGGTTAGAAAAAAATGAAGTTACAGTTAGATATAACAGTGACTCTAATTTCATTGAAGTGCTGATAAAAGAGGCTGTTTCTGCCGGTCTTACAATAAAAAATATCAAAACAGAAGAACCATCTCTTGAAGATATATTCCTTATACTGACAGGTAAGGAACTCAGAGATAGCGTATGAGAGAGGTGGCACAGAATGTTTGGTGGATTATTTAAAAAAGACTTCAAACTTATGCTAAAGTCTTCTTCAACTATTGTAATGGTCGTTGTTATTCCTCTTCTGATAATTCTTATCTTCGGATTTACAATGAAAAATTACATGAACTGCAACTTCGGAACTTTCGATGACAGTAAAGTCCTTTACTTTACAGATAACGCATCTGTGGAGATGATGGATAAATTTGCAGATATTTCTGCAAAAATCGGTGAAAAGACGGGTGCTGAATTTGAAGAGGTTACTGATTATGACAAAGCAAAAAAATCAGTAAACAAAAGTGATGCAGTCGGACTTGTTAAGATATCAGGCGATTCATTTGATTACTATCGTTCGCCATATAATGAAACATACGGCGGCAAGATAATCAGATCTCTGTTTACTGAAATTGCTGATGGTTCTCTGACATCATCAGAAGGAAATGGCATAGCGGTTGTTCAGACTGTTCTTGATGTAAAAAGTCCTTCATCTTATGTTTACTATACTCTGATTGGTATGGTTCTTTCTATTCTGTTCATAGGAACGCTTATGGCAAGTTCTTACGGAAAAGATTATGAAAGTGGAACGCTTAAAAGATTCTATATTTCCAAAACAAATACTGTTAATATGTGGCTTAGCAAAACAGTTTGTGTAATTATTTTCGGAATTGTGCAGATTGCTTTCGGAATGGCGATATCTACAATTATATTCAAAATTAAATGGCCTGATGAAACAGGACGTATCCTTTTGGTTTTCCTTTCTGTACTGGTATTTGCGATAAGTTTCGGATCGGTAATAGGTATCTTTATTAAAAACGTTACAATGTCATATACATCATATTGTGTTATTGTAATGATATTCAGCTATCTGGGCGGAGCAATAACACCTGTTTATATGCTTGAAAGAATTCCTGTTCTGAAATGGATAATCAGAATCAGTCCTGTTTACTGGACAAACCAGAGTATTACAAAACTCTATAACGGAATTGTAGACAGTACAACAACAAAATGTATTGCAATGCTTCTGATATTGTCAGTAGTGTGTCTGGCTGTTCACTTTATATGTTCACGCAAGATGCTTTTCGGAATTGATGCCAAAGAAGCAGACGACAAGAAAACAAAGAAAGAGAAGGTGGCTGCATAATGAAAAATATAATCAGTATTACTTTCAAGCTTCTGGTCAAAAGAAAAGGTTTTATTGCAAGCATAACAATTCTGCCACTTATCCTCTTTTTACTTATGTCAGTATTTCTCTCATACAGCGACCAGCATTCAATTGCTGTGATAAACAATACTGATGATACGGTTATTGAGAACACTCTGAAAGACATGGAGGGTATATCAATTCAGGATGTCAAGGAAAATAAAATTACAGAATCGCTTATCGGCGGAAATATCGAACTTGCCGTATTTATTGATTATGATCAGAATAGTCAGCCTGTTGCAAATATAATCAGTACCGGAAAAACCGAAATTTCAGATGCTGTTGAACTTGCCATAACAAGTGCTTCTGAAAAAAGCAATGACGCTGTGACAACTGTTAATAAAGCTAAAGAGTACAAATTTAATTTAAGCAATACTCTTCCGTTCATGCTCTTTAAGTTTATTGAAGGAGGAAGCGTTCTTGCGGCTCTTATCATACTGGACAGAAAAAGACGTGTCAAAGACAGGATCATGCTCAGCAGCGTCAAGCCGCTTACATATATCGGAGGAATGACAATAGTTTACCTTATTCTTTCGTCAATAGGCGTATTCCTGTATTATCTGCTTGCTATGATAATGAAGTTTAACATTCAGATGGAACACAGTATTTATCTGTTTATCATGCTCGTTCTGGCAAACGTATTTTCTGCTTCGATTTTCGTTTGTGCAAGTTCGTTTATCAGTACGGAAGAGGGTGTCAATTCCGGAGTAACTACTCTGCTCGAGCTTCTGGCGTTCTTCTCAGGTATGCTTCTGCCGTATAAATATATGCCGAAAGCATTTAAGGTAGTAAGCTGGTTCAGTCCGCAGAGATGGATAGCAGACGGTATCGAACAGATTCAGACTACAGGAAGTTTTTCGGGAGCGGCAAAAGACATTGCTCTTATTTTAGGACTTTCAGTAATATTGTTTGCAATAGGTGTTGCCAATACAAGACGAATGACATCAAAATCTTAATCTTAAAATTAAACAGTGCGGTGGTTATCATTTGCAAAGTGATAACCGCTGCAATAAAATAGTCAGGAGAAAAAGATGACAGAGTATAAATTTTTAAAAGATGAGAGTGGAAATGAAGAATTCCCGCTGAGCTTTATGCAGGAATATATGATAAAGCAGAGCGAAATGGGATTTGAAAAAACAGGAAAGCGTGAAGGCTATACAAATGCCGGAAATGCTGTGAGAATATCAATGAAACTTGATATTGACAGATTTGAAAAAAGTATAGGCCGTTTTATAAACGAGAATGAAATGCTCAGAAGTATTGCCGTAAAAAGAAACGGAGAATATACACAGAAAATTATAGAGAACTACGATTATAAACTTAAACTTATAATGTCAGAAGGTAATACCAAAGACGAAAGATATAATTTTGCTGTTGATATAGCTGCTAAAGAAGTTCAGGTGCCTTTTGATTATTTTAATGATATCAGCTTTAACCCTCTGCTGATAAAAATAGATGAGGATGATTATATTTTTGTTATTATTGCAGATCACTGGATAAGTGACGGAGCGTCAATGTCCGTTCTCCTTGGCGGGATATTTAATTACTATTTTAATCCGGACGCAAAGAAAGCTGCCGGAAATTCATATCTTCAGTATATTAAGGATGAACGTGAATTCCAGACAAGTGAAAAAGGAAAAAAACAGGCTGAATACTGGAACAAGGAACTATCCGGTTACGAGCTTGTTGATATAGAAAAAGCGGCTGTGGGAAAGAAATCAAGCGGCATAGACCATTTTTATAAGTTTGATATTGCCAAACTTGCAGCTGTTTCAGCCAGATTCAAAACAAATAATTTTTATGTTATGCTTCTTGCATTTCATATGGCATTATCATTCTATTTTGAGAAAGATGATATTGTTATTGCGGCAACGAGTGCTAACAGAACTATGAAATATATGCATACATTCGGTTTGTTTGCACACTCAGTTGCGAACAGAATGTCGGTAAAAGATGATGATAAGCTTGCAGACCTGCTGAAATTCGCCATGAAAAAGCATTCGGAAAATATGATGAATTTACAGGCATGTTATAGATTTGATATACTTCAGTTTTGTATGGCATATCAGAATTTTATTCCGAATTCTTCAAAGAATGCTCTTCCTGTGGAAATGGCAGAGTTAAAGCTTCCGTCCAAAAGAAAGTTTGACAGATTCTATATAGGTGCTTACGAAAGCGAAAAAGAAATGATTCTTGTTATGCTTGGCGACGGTGAAAGGTACAGCGAGGATTTTATGAACTGTATAAGAATCGGAATAGAAAGTACTATTGATGCTTTTGCAGATGAAGAATCAACGGTGAAAACAGCAATAAATCTTTATAATGACAGAATAAAGTAATAAGCTTTAAGAATTGAGGAAATCAGAAGATTAAAAAGAGAAAGACGGGAGGATAAGTAATGAGTGACATTTATCTGGAATTTCAGAATAAAGTCTATACGGAAGAAAAATTTAAAAGTCTGACAGAATCATATAAAACAAATGATGATTGTACTGATATTGCAAATATGCCATATGATACAGATTATATTGTTTCAGTTTTATCGGCTGTTGAGAACAATAAGCCATTAGTGTCAGGAGGAATCGGTCTGTCAGCCGCTGCAATTAATAAATGGCTGGAATTCAATTGTAAGGTACTGGAAAAGAAGAATATAGATAAAGTATACATAGAAGATTCCGAAAAACTGCTGAATTCTCTTGCGTGGATTACAGGTATCAGAATCGGCAGACACATTGTATTTTCAGAAACACCAACTGATGCGGATATGGCGGTTGTTTCACTTGATTCGCTTATAAACGGAAAGATAAATCTTTCGGAATATAAAGCAGTAATTTCTGTCGGTACTGAAAAATCAGATTTTAGCAGAATAAAAAAAGATTCAGCAGATACTTTATGGATGAATTATTATGCATTCCCGTATTGTTTCTGTGTATCATATGCACAGAGCGCAGTTATCGGCGGACGTGAGGAAATCTTTCATCAGCTCAAGCCGGTTGCAGGATTTGATACAAAAATCACCGATAAAAACGTAAAGAGCGTTTCTGCAAACGTAAGCGGATTTTTAAATCAGCAAATCGGGGAAGAAAGTGTAAATAACGGAGTTTGCTGTACTTTCACGTCAGATGGTAAGATTTATGCTGACGGATTCAGTGCAGATAGAGTATATACAGATAATATGCTTTTCAGAAAAAGCAATATAGAAGACGTTCTGCTCAGAAGTGACCTTATAAATGACTGTGCAGTCAGGGAAAACATAGTTTACTTTTCACAGCAGTTTTCATACAGTGAATATCAGCTGAAATCGGTACTGAGTAAAAGCAGTGTGAATAAAGCAAAGTCGCTTGAGTTTATTGAAGTTCCGTTTATTCCGTATAAAAATGGGACAGCTGATTTTGAAAAGCTGAACGAACTGACTTATGCGGTTTATAAAAAGAAAAATGAAATTGCTGACAAACTCAAAGCCGAATATGATGGGGACAGTTTTGTAATTGTAGATTATGAAAATAACAGTGACAGTATTCTCAGTGCTAAAAACGACCTGAATGCAGATGCCATTTCAGATGATATCAAAATTATTGATGAGCCGGCACTTATAGAAAGACCGCCTATTGACTATTCCCAGAAAACCTGTCGCAACCTTCCGGATATTTTAAAACAGGCATCGCTGACAGACCAGAAAATAGTTTATATCTCAAAGCTTGGTCAGAGAGAACAGACATATAAGGAACTTTATCATGAGAGCCTTTGCATGGCTGAAAAGCTGCGTTCTTTCGGAGTGAAAAAGGGTGAGTGTGTAGTATTTCAGATTCCTGAAAACAGGGATTTCATTGTAGCTTTCTGGGCGTGTGTCATGATAGGTGCTATTGTTGCACCGCTTGGCGTACTCGATGATTACGGCGGAAATAATCTTAATACAGAAAAACTTTATAATATTTTTAATCTCGTTGAAAATTCATATGTTCTTGCAGATGACAAAATTTCTGCACAGATTGCAACACTTCTTAAAACAGACCGGGTTATTTCCTATGGTGATGCGGCAGGAGACAGCAAGGAAACAGAAGATATTTATGAATGGACAGATGATCAGATAATACTTATGCTGTTCACATCAGGAAGTACCGGACTGCCGAAAGGCGTAGGACTTTCACAGAAAAATGTTTTTGCCCGTACTCTTGCGGAAATTGAAATGTATGGTTTTGACAGCAGTCTTTCAGATTTCAACTGGATGACACTCACACATGCAGCGGGAATTATCTGGTCGCATATCAGAGATACATATCTGAAAGCATTTCAGATTCAGGCTGATACAAATACTATTCTGAAGAATCCTCTGTCCGTTCTGGGTTATATGTCACAGTATAAGTCAACAACAATGTGGGCACCTAATTTCGCCTATGCACTTATTGCTGACAATATTGATGAAAATCATGATTACGGCTGGGATCTGCGTAATGCAAGATATCTTTTTACAGGCGGTGAAACCAATGTCAGCAAAAATTTAAGAGATTTCCTTAAAAAGCTGGCTAAATACGGACTTCCGGAAAATGCGGTTATCCCTTCATTCGGAATGACTGAAACATCGTCATGCATGACTTATTACAATGATTTTTCACTGGAAAATTCCAGTGATTCCGACAGATTTATTCCGATTGGTATTCCGTCAAATGGTCATTCTGTCAGAATCACAGATGATAATGGTAATATCTGCAAAAAAGGTGAAGTTGGTAAAATCGAATATATCGGTGATACCATAACAAAAGAATATTACCGTAATCCTGAGGCAAATGCTGAATCATTTACAGATGACGGTTTCTTTATTACAGGGGATCTCGGATATATCACAGGCGAAGATGTTGTTCTTACAGGACGAATCAAGGAAATGATTATCGTCAATGGTCTTAATTATTATGTTCAGGACGTTGAGGCAGTTGTAGACGAAATGGATGAGGTTTCAACTTCATACACTGCTGCACTGTCAGTCAAGAATGCTTCGGGAACGGAAGACATTCTGATTGTATTTACTCCTGTTAATACAGAGCTTGGCGATGAGGAACTCAGAGAGCTTACAGAAAAAATAAGAAAAAATCTCATGGATAAATCCGGCCTTTATGCAAAATACGTTGTGCCGGACTTTAAAGAAAAATCTATCCGTACAGAGATAGGAAAGAAGCAGAGAAGCAAGTACAGAAAGAATTTTGAAGAGGGAAGATATGATGAAACTCTCCGCAAACTCGGTGTACTGAAAGAAGACCCTTATCTTATGGAGGAATGCTGGGTACGCAGGGATATTTCGGGTAATATTTCAGATATGGACGTTACTGTAATATCAGAAGTTTCTGAGGAAAATCCAAGCGGTTGTATTATTGATAAATATGTTCTGGAAAATTCAGCTCTGCCGTCAGATGAATTCATGAACGGACTTCTGGAACATGGAAAAATGTGGTGCAAAGTCAAATCCGGAAGCAAGATCATTATCCCGACAACAGGCGGTATTCCTTTTAAGGATGATTCGCAGTTTAATGTCAATGCGTCACTGGTAAGCGGATTTGTAAACAGTTTCAATCTTGAAAATCCTGAAATTACCTGCATACAGGTAGACATGGACGGATATGATGAATCACTTGTCAGAAAGGAACTCTTTTCCGCACATAAAAATACAACTGTCCTGTACAGAAACGGAATAAGACTTGTAAGAGAATTCCGTACAATTACGGGAGAAAATGCTGCTGAAACAAATGATATTCTTAGTGGAAAATCCATATTGATTGCCGGAGGAATGGGCGGAATAGGAATGAATCTCAGCCGTCATCTCCTCAGCAAATATAATTCATCACTTCTGATTACCGGCAGAAGCAATCCGGATAAGAATAAACTTGATGAACTGATAAAAAATGCTGAAAACCCGAATGATGTTATTTATGTAAAAGCAGATGCATCTGACGAAAAACAGATAATTGATGCGATAGATTCATATAAAAGCCATACAGGCAAAGATATAGACGTAATCATAAATCTTGCCGGTGTTATGAAGTGCAGGGACGGCAGTTTACTTTATGATGATATTGAATCACATAAAATAGTTTCGGAAAAAGCTGACGATTTTGAATACATTGCAGATTCAAAACTTGATACAACCATTGCACTGAAAAATGCGGCAGAAGATAAAGGAATCAGGGAATTTATAATCTTCGGTTCAGTAAACGGAATTCAGGGCGGTACCGGACTTTCAGCATATGCTTCTGCAAACAGCTTCCAGAATCATTTTACAAATTACATAAATGCAAATACAGATATAAATGCTTACTGCATTAACTGGAGCGGCTGGTACAGCACAGGTATGAGTGCTGATATTCCGGACTATGTTGTAAATGTATCGCAGATGAGTGGTTTCAGATTCACAAATGCTGACGAGAATCTGGTTTATTTTGATGAAGCAATAAAGAATAATCTGAAAAATGTTATTGTAGGACTTGAAAGAAATAATCTTAAAAACAGAGTTGAAATCAATGACAGATATTCTCCTGAAATAGATGCTTTCTATACGGGTCATGATACAGATGTGACATCACTGGTAAAGGGAATGTGTACAGATTTCAGAGTCAAGTTCCTCAAATCAGATAAAATTTTCAGAAATTCAGATGATGCTGATGATGTGAATATTACAGAGCTCAGAAGAAGCGTAGTAAGCGTAAAGGCATCTTCAACTGAAATGAATGAATCTGAAAAGAAAATGGCTGAGGTATGGAAAAAAGTTCTGCATCTTTCATCAGTCGGCCCTGATGATAATTTCTTTGAACTCGGCGGAAATTCACTGCTCCTTACAAAGCTTACATATGAAATAGAACATAAGCTTGGTATAAGCGTTTCAATACAGGATCTTATGTTCCTTGGTACTGTAAGAAAACTTGTGGCAGCTTATGAAAATAATTCTCAGGACATAGAGAAAATATTTGCTGAAAGAAAAGCACAGATATCCAATGATATTGTTCCTGACTTCAGCATATCGGAAAATCTTAAAACTTGTACGGACAATTCCGGCAATTCAATTGCTGTTATAGGAAAACCTGATTTAAGATGCCTTTATGTAACTGAGGAACTTAATAAAAAGTATCCTGAAAGAAAAATTTATTTTATAAGCAATCTTAATGATGCTGATGCAGTATCTGATACAGTTCATGAACAGATTAAAAAGTATAACCTCAGAGAGCTTTCGGATAAGGTGATTTTTATTGCCGCAGATTTTACAAAGAAAAACTTCGGACTTGATTTATCTGTTTATGACGAACTTGCTGAAGATATATCAATTGTGTATCATTTCGGACTTAATATGAATCTTGTATCATCGTATGATATTCTGAGAAATGAAAACATCACCGGTACGAACAGGGTAATTGAATTCTGCACATATAAAACAGCCAAAAGACTTGCATACATTTCATCTCTTGCGGTTTTGAAAGCAATTTCAGAAGATGTTATGCCTGAATGCGATGAAAATTCTGTTCCGGGAACTGACATGATAAGAAATATGTCAAATAAGGATTATCTCTACTCTGTTTATGCTGCAGATATGCTTGTTCAGAATGCCGCAGAAAACGGACTTGATGCAGTAATTATCAGATGCCCGAGACTTATTGGTGATACCTCTACCGGTGCTATTGAATCCGATGATATAATATGGCAGATAATGGGATATATGCTGAAAAATAAAAAGCTTATCCGCTTTACCAATATAGAAGAATTTTTCTCACCGGTTGATATTCTTGCAAGACATATTGCATGGCTTGCTGAAATTGATAATACAAAACAGTATATCTATCATCTGAAAGGTATTGAAACTGCATATGACGGAATGGCTCAGTGGCTTTTGAAAACTGATAACACGCTCGAAGATACTGAACTTGACAAGTGGATGGAATCACTTAAACAGAGCAGTAATCCAGAAGATGAATTCATGCTTTCAATGGTAGGAAACTTTACTGTTTCAGAAGATGAAAACGAAAAGACAGCATATATAAAAGATGAGATAACAAGAAAAGTTATGATGAAAAACGATATTCCGCTTATTTACGGATATACACTTTCGGATATGTTTGACATAACTTTCAGATATTTAAATGAAACGGGTTTCTTTAATTAAAAATATGGAATGGGGAGAATTATGTCTGAACTGAAAAGGAAAATTGCTGTTATCGGCATGGCGGGAAGATTTCCGATGGCAGAGAATACGGAGCAGTTCTGGGAAAATCTCAAAAATGAAAAAGATTGTATCACAAGGAATCCTGAGTCTGACCGGAAGAATTTTATTTCAGCCTATGGACAGATTCCGTATTTAAAGGAATTTGATGCAGAGTTTTTTGAGATATATCCTAAAAAGGCACGAAATATGGATCCCGGTTCAAAAATCATGATGGAACTTACAAAAGAAGTTCTTGATAATGCCGGAATCAGAAACGAATCGGGTCAGGACAGAATTGGCTTGTATCTGAGCTTTGATGATGCTGTTTATGTATGGAATAATATAATGCAGTCCGGCGAAAACTGGTACAGAAAATATCACCAACTTAAATTATACCTTGCATCAAGATGTGAAGATATTGCATATTACTTTAAATTTAAAGGTCCGGCAGTAATAAGCGAATATGCTTATGCCTCTGCAATAACATCCATACATCAGGCGTGTCTTGCCATAAGAAACGGTGACTGCGAAATTGCACTTGCAGGTGCTGTTTCAGTTGACCCTGAACAGGAAGGATATAATTACATAACAACAATGTCATCATGTGGCATTACAAGACCATATGACAAAAATGCAGACGGATTTGTTCCCTCATCAGCTGCCGGAATAGTGGCATTAAAAGATTTTGAAAAAGCAATTGTTGAACATGATAATATACTGGCTGTTATTGACGGTACATTTATAAACAATGACGGACGTGGCACCGAAGAAAATTTTGCGGCACCGTCTGTTGAAGGAAGAGTTGACTGCATAGAAAATCTTATTCGTGTTTCCGGAAAAAGTCCCGATGATATAAACTATTTTGAAGGACATGGAACAGCTACGAAAGTCGGCGATGAAGTTGAGATAAATGCACTCAGACGGGTTTTTGATACCGAAACAAGAAAAAAGAATCTGCTGATTGGTTCAGTAAAATCTAATATAGGTCATTCCGGTGTGGCATCGGGCATATGCAATTTTATTAAAACAGTTCTGATGCTGAAAAACAGGACATTTTTGCCAACTATAAATTTCAGCAGTCCGAATAGCTGTCTGGAAAACAGCAAAATTAAGGTTTGTGACCGCATATCAGAATACAGTCAGCATGAACCTTTTACGGTAATTACATCTTCAGTAGGGCTTGGCGGTGCAAATGCTATGGCACTTCTTGAAGAATATGCTGAACCTGATAAAACAACAGAAAATGAGAACCGTTTTTACATTCTGCCTATAAGTACAAAAACAGCTGATGCAGCAAAGCGAATTTTGGACAGTCTTGAAAATCTGGTTAATGAGAAAAAGTATGACCTCAGCGATGTAGCATTCACCTTGCAGACAGGTCGGGAGGAATATGATTTCCGCACTTATCTGGTTGCAGGCGGCGGTGATTTTACTGTACAGAAAAGAAGAATTATAGAATCAGACTGTTCAGACAGAAAAAAAGTGTTTGTATTTTCGGGCTCTACCAATGTAGACAGAACAGTCGGCAAAGAATTATATATGACTGAACCTGTTTTCAGGGAGTATATGAATGAATGCTTTGAATGTGCAGAAAAAACTGGTATAAATGGAATGAAAAAATTCTTCACTGATTTTTCAGCGGAAAGTTATGATACGGTAAATGACAGCAAAAAGCTTCTTATTCTCATGTTGTCAATCGGCTATTCCATGACAAGAACACTTATTCATTTTGGAATCAGACCGGATATTCTCATGGGGCACAGCGGCGGTGAATACTGTGCGGCTGTTGTAAGCGGTATTATGACACTGGAACAGGCTATGAAAATGCTGAGTTTCCGTCATGAACTCTTTTATAAACTGCCGGAAGGCGGAATGATAAATGTTTTTGCAGGTGAAGAAAAGATAAGAACGCTTCTTTCCGATGGTCTTGAAATTGGTGCAGTGAATGCTCCGGGAAGAATCATGCTGACAGGAAGAAAAGATGCCTGTGACAGATTTGAAAATGCTCTTCGGGAAAATAACATAGTTTACAGCAGAATGCAGACATCATTTACGGGGCATAGCAGCCTGATTGATAATATAAAGGATGAATATTATGATTACATAAAAGATTTTCGCTTTAATAAAGGTAACATAAAAGTTGTTTCTTCCTGCATGACTAAAGCGTCAGGGAATAATGAAGATATGTCCTCTCCGGAGTACTGGGTTCGTCAGATGCGTCTTCCGGTAATGTTCAGCAGTGCTGTTGATACGGTCATAAATTCAGAAAAGAGTATGTTCATTGAGGTCGGTGTCAGTGATACTCTTACAAGCATGATAAGGAAGCATAAATCGGAAGGTATGCATATTCCTTCATTTGCGGTGTTTGATTCTCCTGTACAAAAAAATTCATCTGCCGGATTTATGGGATTTCTCGGTGAGATATGGAGTAATAAAATTGAAGTTAAGTGGGAAAAAATGTACACTGAAAAGCCGTATAAAGTACCGCTTGTAAGCTACCCGTTTGAACGAAAGGAATACTGGAGTTACAAACCTGATATTGCCTTTGGCAGAACTGAAAAAGATGACAGGGAAGATAAAATTTATGAAAAGGAAACATCTGAAAATCAGTATACAGCTACTGGAAAATATCTGACAGAACTCTTTGAAAATATTCTTGGTTCTGAAATTAAACTCAATGATGATCTTTATCTGTATGGTCTTGATTCGTTGGGTCTTATGAACGCTGTTTCACATATAAATGAAGATCTTAATTTAAAAATCAGACAGTCTGAATTAAATGATTTCAGAACAACAGAGGAAATTGAGAAGTTTCTTTCAAGTCTGTATCTGGCAGAAAATGCAGAAAAAAATCAATCTGTTCTGAAACCGCTTAAACCTCTTGAAGAATTCTTTAAAGACTTTTAAGCAGAAAGTGATTTTATTCAAATGAATGTTAGGGAAAAGATAGATTCTTTAAATAAAGAAAAAAGAAAAAAATCAGCTGAAAAAATCAGTGATTGCGGAGCTGAATACGGAATCTACCCTCTGAATCCGAATCAGTATTCGCTCTGGTGCAAGTACAGAATAACTCAGAATCTGAACCAGTTTACAAATCCATGCATATCTGTTTCATTTGAAAATGTTGCTGTGAAGCAGATAACCGATGCAGTACAGACGGTTTTTGAAATTCAGGATGTTCTGAGATACAGATTTTTTGAACTGGAAAACTGGGCATATCAGTATATTGACAGCGAAGCAGTTTTGCCGCTTGAAATAAAGGATATTTCATCATCTGATAATGCTGCTGATGAATTGAAAAAACTCGAACATGATTTTTATGTTCAGCCTTTTGACCTGATAAGCGGACTTGCTGACAGATTTCTGCTTGTGAAAAAATCTGAAACGGAATATGACCTTATGATGGCTTTTCATCATGTTATATGTGACGGCGGTTCAGCAGGGGTAATAATAAATGATATCCGTAATATTATCATCGGAAAAATTCCTGAAAAAAAAGCAAGATTCGGCACATATGCACTTGAAAAGTTCAGCAGTGCAGGTACTTCTGACCAGATGAAAAGTGAAAAATACTGGAATGAAAAAATCAGAAATACTGATAAGTTTGCTGATTTTCCGCTTGATTTCAAGCGAACTGACAGTGAGCATCACTATGCTGGTATTGAGGAATTTGAGATAAAAGGGGAAGTGCTGGAAAAGCTTGAGAAAATCAAAACTGAACTGAACTGCAATATGTACGTTTTAATGGCATCATTGTTTTCACTGATTCTTCAGAAATTTGCTCTTAAAAAAGAAATAATTATGGCAACAACATTTTTTAACAGAAATAGTCATAATTATTCTGATATTGCCGGTGATTTTGCGTCAATATGTCCGTTTCTGTTTTCATCGTCTGATGATATGACGATGTCAGAATATATTAGAAAGAATATGAGTGAATTTCTTGATGCTATGGATAACAGTGATATCGTTTTCAGCAGGATAGCTGATGAATTCAGTGAAAGTCATAAAGATAATGTAAATCCTGTTTATCAGACGGCAATGGTATATCATAGTCAGGGACTTCTTGGAATGAAAGCTGATGCAGGGAATTTCAGAATGAAGTTTAAAGACCTGGCATATGAGGGAAATGTCGATGATTTTCTTGTCGATCTTTATGCCAAAGTTACAGAGGAAAGTGACAAAATAGTTTTTTCTCTGATTTATAACAAAATGCTGTTCAGAAAGGAAACCGCTGAAAATATTATTGATATATATGGCAAACTGCTTGAAAATGCTGACAGTATGCTGAATATGCAGCTGAAAGATATATCGCTTGATACTCATAAAAGCATAGATGTTTTTTCAGAAACAGAATTAAATGCGGTTGAAGAAATTGATATGCAGAACCGAAATATTTCCGTTTATTCCCTTAACGTAGAAAGAATATCAGTTATTGATGATTATCTTAATTCACTTCCACCTGATTTCTTTGGGGATGTAATTATTCAGAAAGATGAAAAATGGTATCTGACAGGCAAATGCGGAAGAATCAGAAACAGCGGAGAACTTGAAATAAACAGGAAAAGGTCATGGATTACTGATATTGCCGGGAATGTCATAAATGTAAAGGAAGCATCAGCGGATTTGTCCGAGAAGTACGGCAATCTTAATATAAGTTTTGTGTCGCCTGATGACAGCCATATTATCATGGAATATAATGCTGATTCAAATCCGGAATTATCTGATGTCAGACATATAACGGGACTTGATATTTCAATGATATACAGGCTCTGTAAACTCAGAGAAACTCAGCTTGAACAGCATCAGAAAAATATTCTGGAAGTAAAACAGAAACTTATACATATGGGATTTGATGTATCAGTATTTCAGAGAAGCGGGAGCGATGTATTTGACATTGTTATTTCCGGTTCAAAGGCACTGTCATCGGATACGGCAGATGATATTTATTCTGAAATCAGAGATGACAGAATATTCATAAGATTTACTGAAAAAAATCTTTCAGAAATTACATCTGAGGAAACAAATAATCTGTTTGTTTATCAGAAAAAGAATAAGAGTCTGACAGAAGAAAAAGTGTGTGATATCTGGGAAAAAGTGCTTGAAACAAATGATTTTGGTATTTATGACAGGTTTTATGAGGCAGGAGGAAATTCAGTCAGAATATATCTTCTTGCAAATCTGCTGGAACAGGAATTTGATATTAAAATAAACATTTCAGACCTGTTTATATACAATACAATTGCCGATTTGTCATCGTTTATAGACAAGGGAAAAAATATTACCGATTCAGCGGTATCAGATATAAGCATATTAAGTTTTTAGAAAGGAGATGGAGTAATGAACAATTCAGAAAAAATCGCAATTATAGGAATGAATGCAACATTTCCGAATGCTCAGACTCCGGAAGATTTTGACCGCATTTTTTCTTCTCATACCGATTGTGTGAGTGACATTTCAGAGAAAAGATTTGCTCTTAACGGACTGAATGCAGATAAAAAATATGTTCAAGCTGGTTATCTTACCGATGTTGATTACTTTGATTATCAGTTTTTCGGCATATCCAGAAAAGAAGCCTCATGCATGGATCCGCAGCAGAGATTTGCTCTTGAATCTGCCTGCCGTACAATTGAAAGTGCAGGGTATTCACTTGATTCTCTGAGGGGAACAAATACGGGAGTGTTTGTTGGTGCAACGTACAGCAACTATCAGAAACTCTTTGACGATGAAAGCGGATTTTCGACAATGAGTACCATGACTGATGCAATAGCAGGAAGAATAAGCTATCTTCTTGATCTGCATGGCGAAGCTTCGGTAATGTCCACAGCCTGCTCATCATCGCTGTATTCTGTGTATGATGCATACATGAAACTCATGGCCAAAAGCTGCGATATGGCACTTGCCGGCGGTGTAAATATTTCATTTGATATATATGAAAGAGATGAAGACAGTGAGATAAGTTCAGCAATGGGACTTATTTCAAAAAGTGAACGCTGTAATGCTTTTGATGATTCAGCTGACGGAATAACAACCTGTGAAGGTGTCGGATTTGTACTTATGAAACGCCTTGATGACGCCATCAGGGATAACGATAACATTCTTGCGGTAATAACCGGTGCAGGCGCAAATCAGGACGGTGCAAGGTCAAACAGCATAACAGCTCCGAGCGTTACTGCTCAGGCTGAACTGTTTGAAAAAGTATGGCGACAAGCTGAACTGAATCCGGAAGATATAGGCTATATAGAAGCACATGGAACAGGAACAAAACTCGGTGACCCTATTGAAGTTTCATCAATTACGGCGGCATTCAGAAAATTTACCGATAAAAAGCAGATATGCCCGATTGGAAGTCTGAAAACCAATTTTGCACATTCTCTTTATGCATCAGGAATAATCGGAATTATCAAAGCAGTTCTGTCACTGAATCTCAGAAAAAAATATCCGCTTCGTGAACTTAAAAAACCGAACGCTCTGATAGATTTTGAAAATTCTGCTGTTTATCCGATATCAGAAGAGGAAAAATGGAACGATGAAAAGCGGATTTTCGCTCTTAACAGTTTCGGACTCAGCGGAACTAATGTGCATATGGTTTTTGAAAATTATAATACGTATTCTGAAAACAGCGTCGTGGAGGATAATACACCGTATATCGTTAAAGTAAGCACGAAAAGTAGTGAAAATCTTTTTGAATACAAGCAAAAAATTGCCGACAGTATAAATAGCTGTTATTCACTCAGAGATATATCCGCTGTGCTTGACTGCGGCAGGGATAATTATGATTATCGTGACAGTGCGGTAGTAAATTCAGCCGAGGAACTGGCAAACTTCCTGAATCGTGATGTTACACATCATAGCGAAAAGAAATATAAACTGGTATTTCTGTGTTCGGGAGACCATAATTATTCTGAGAAAGATATAGCGGTTCTTTCTAAAAATTATCCGGAATTTGCAGAAAAATTTGAAGAATTTAAAAATAAGGCGGGTTCAGAAGAATCACTGAACGCTGTTGCGGATATGGCAGTGCTGAAACAGTTTTCTGCTCTGGGGATTAAACCCGATGTGCTGATAGGAACAAAAAGGGGCAATGCGGCAATACACTTAGCTAACGGTAACGTCGGAAATGATTTTGAAACACTTTGTCAGAAACTTTGCGGCAGTAGCTTTGAAAAGGAAAAGTTTGTTTCCTATATGAAGACCCTTAGTGATTCGGAAAATCAAAACATTATATGTATTGATATTTCATCTGAGGGTATATTGAATAAAAGTCTTATGGAAGAAGGCGCATTCAGTAATGTAAAGCTTTTGTATGCGGTCAAGGATAATTCTTTGCTGTACTGCATATCTGAACTTTATAATGCAGGATTTGGTGTCAATTTTGGTGAACTCTATCGAAACAGAAAATACAAAAAGGTGTTTTTAGCGTCGTATCCGTTTTTAAAGACTTCAGCATGGCAGGAGAATCTGAAAAAGCAGAAATCTGAAAAAGCAGCTGAAAAGCCGGTACCTGAGGAAGCGGATTTAAAGGATTTTCTTCGTAACCTCTGGATTGAATCGCTTGCGATAGAGTCGCTTGATGATGACGATGATGTTTTTGATTACGGACTTAATTCACTCATTTCAGCATCAGTTTTAAGGAAAATTTACAAGAGAACTGACCTTGACCTTGAATTTGACGATCTTTATGATTATTGTACAGTAAACAAGCTTTATGATTATATAATGGAGAATTCAGATTCTGAAAGGGTAAAGCAGGAAAAAGCCGATTCCGAAAACATTCCTGTTGTAAAGAGAACTGACAAAATGGTTCTTTCCGGGAATCAGAAAAGAATGCTCTATACTTCTTTGGAAAGTGCAAATAAGGCAATGTATAATATGGCAGGTCTTTATAAGCTGGAAGGGGAACTTGATACAGAAATTTTCAGAGGAACGATTGAGGAAATAGTAAAGCGTCATGAAGCTCTGCATACCGTCTATAAACAGGAAAATGGAGAATATTATCAGTACATACATGATGAGTATACAATTGAATTTCAGATTATTGACGACAGCAGTCTGACTGAAAAAGATATTGTCAGAAAGGTGAAAGAGGAAAATCAGAGAGAATTTGATTTGTTCAGTGAGATACCGATAAGATTCATGCTCTTTGTGATTTCAGACAAACTTCATTATTTCGCTACAAGTACTCAGCATATAGCGTGTGACGGCTGGTCGCTGGGAGTATTCTTTAATGAAATAAGTGAAATTTACAATAACAGAAAAAAGAATATTTCATATAAGATGACTCCTCTGAAAATTCAGTATGCAGATTATGCTGCTGCGGATTCAGAATATCTCAGCAGTGAAAAAGCCAGAAACGAACTTGAATATTGGAAAAATAATCTTGATGGTGTTAAGGGAATTCTTGACTTCCCGATTGACAAACTTCGTCCGGAAGTGCAGATGTATAGAGGGGAAACACTTTCATTTACTATCGGAACAGAACTGAAAAATAAAATTGATAAGTTTACCAAGTCAAATAGTATTTCCATTTTTGAGTTTCTTGAAAGTGTATATGCTCTCATGCTGTATAAGTATTCCGGAGATAACGATATCTGTGTAGGTGTTCCGGTTGCGAACAGAACAAGCGATGAAGTTGAAAAGCTTATCGGATTCTTTGCAAATACGGTGGTTGTAAGGAGTATATTTGATGACAACAAAACAGTAAATGAGATGCTCTGTTCCAACAGCCAGGTTATAAGAAACGCACTCAGCCATTCGGGAGCGCTCCTGAATGATGTGGCGGCACAGATAAAATTTGAAAGAAAGCCGTCACATTCCATGCTTTATCAGTATTCGTTTGTATATGAAAATTTCAGCTATGATAATATTCATATTGACGGAATAAAGATTAAGGAAATACAGGTGGAAAGTCCGTCAGCCAAATTTGATTTAAATTTCATTTTGTATAATACAGGAAATGGAATACTTATAAATGCTGAATATGACAAAGACCTGTTTTCAGCAGAATACATAGGCAGAATTACAGATAACTATATTTACCTTATCGAAAATATAATTGATAATGCTGAATATAAAACAGGGGATATTTCTTTGAAATCCGAAGAAATAAATATATCATCTGACAGTATAGATGACTGCCTGTTCTGAGGTGTGATATGAGTAACAATTATTATAAGTTTGAAAGAGAATCGGAAAATTCACAGGCGAAATTGTTTTGTTTTCACTATGCCGGAGGAAGCCCGTTTGCATATGTAACATGGCCGAAATATATTTCAGAGAATATTGATGTATACCCTATGATGCTCGCAGGAAGAAACCTCAGGGCAGATGAGAAATTTTTGGACACACTGGAAAACGCTGCATCGGAATTTGCAGAAATGATAGCAAAATCAGGCGGCAAAAGAATATTTCTTACGGGTCACAGCATGGGAGGTATGATTGCCTATTATACCGCATATCTGCTTCGTACCCGATACAATATGCCTGTTGAAAAAGTATTTATCACAGCTTCACTTCCAAATCTCGGGCAACCGCTTCTCGAAGAATTCGGAAGTATACATGATATGAATGATGAAACATTCTGCAATATGCTTATGGAATTTGGTGCAATAGATGAAAGAATTCTTAAAATACAGGAATTTAGAACACAGTTTATACCGATTATAAGAGCAGATTTTGCAATTATAGAAAAGTATAAACCCGATCCGCTGAAAAAGCTTGATGTGCCGATTGCTGTTTATTTCGGCAGTGAGGACAGAATTGTCAGAAAGGATAATATCATTCTGTGGAGGGATTATACAAGCGGAGAAGTAACTGTAAAGGAATGCAGCGGCGGACATTTCTTTATAAATAACTGTGTAGAAGAAATATGCAGTGATATAAACCGCTGTATATAAAAAAGCAAGTAATAAAAGTATTGATGAGATGAAAGGAAAGGTTATAAAAATGAACAGACTGGAAAAAATTATCGAAATTATCAAGAGTGTAGGTTTTGATGTCGCTGAAAACGATATTGAAATAACAGCTGATACAAATATTGCAGCAGACCTTGGTCAGGATTCCCTTGACATGGTTCTTATAATAGGACAGCTTGAAGAAGAATTCGGTGTTGAAATCGGCAATGACGCAGTTCAGGATATAAGAACAGTAGGGGATATCGACAAGATGCTGGGCGGACTTCTCGTCGAGTAAGTAAGAGGGTATTATGATAAAGAAAACTAATAAACTTTATGATGTCGGAACACTGCCGGAACTCGGTGTTGTTCCGGAGAAGATGCACGCATGGACAATCCGTACTGAAAGGCTCGGCGAACCGAAGGACGCATTCAGGGAAGAAATTATAAAAGTTCCTGATATTAAGGAAAATGAAGTTCTTATTGCCAACCTTTGTGCTTCGATAAGCTATAACGGAATATGGGCGGCACTTGGAAAGCCTAAAAATGTAATTGCCCAGAATGGAAATTATGATGACGAAAAGGAAGATTTTCATATACTCGGTTCTGAAGTTTCTGGTATTGTTTATGCGGTCGGGGACGCTGTAACGAACGTAAAAGTCGGCGATAAGATTATAGTAAACGGTGCACAGTATGACCAGAACTGCCCTGTAATAAAATCAGGCGGAGACCCTGTAAACAGTCCTTCATACAGAATATGGGGATATGAGGCTAACTGGGGAGCATTTGCACAGTTCAGCAAAATCAAGGATTATCAGTGTATAAAAATTCCTGAAAATATGTCAGTTGAACAGGCTTCCGCATTTACAAGTTCTGGTGTTGTTACATACAGAATGCTTACACACTGGAAAGGAAATGAGCTGAAAAAGGGCGATATTGTTCTTGTTTACGGCGGCAGCGGAGGAATCGGAAGTATTGCGATAACTCTTACAAGAGCCCTTGGCGGAATACCGATAGCAGTTGTTTCATCTGAAGAACGAGGAGAACTTTGCCTGAAAATGGGTGCAGAAGGCTATATTAACAGGACAAAATTCCATCACTGGGGTATGCCTGCTGATTATCTTGACCCGACAGCTCAGAAAAAGTGGACTCTGGAAGCAATGAAATTTAAAAAGGAAATCTGGAAGATTGCCGGTAAAAAACAGTCGCCGGCGATAGTTATTGAACATCCGGGAAGAGATACCATGCCGACTTCTCTGTTTGTATGCGATAATAACGGTATGGTGGTTCTCTGCGGAGCAACTTCTTCGTATTATGCCGGAATCGACCTGCGATATCTGTGGCTCGGACAGAAAAGAATCCAGGGTTGTCATGCCGGTTCTGAAAAGGATTTCAGAGAATATATTGAATTTGTTTCCAGAAATAATATTCAGCAGCCGATAGGTCATATTTTTGAATGGTCTGAACTTGCAGAGGCTCATCAGATGGAATATGAAAACCGTATGTACCACGGCAAAAACATTATTCGTATTGCTGACTGTAATCAGCATACAGAAAGGATATAGTGATTATGAGAAGGGTAGTTATAACCGGTATGTCTCCGGCGTGTTCGCTGGGTTCTGACCATGAGGAACTGTTCAGCAATCTCTGTGATAAAAAACAGGTTCTGAAAAAAATTGAAAAGGATACACCTTGTAAAAGCAAGATAAGAGCAAGTTACTGTGTTCCGTTTCCTGACCTTGAAGTAAATAACAAGTTTGCAGATAAGCTCAGACAGGTAAAGACAAAAGGTTCCAAAAACTCATATGCAGCGGCAAAGTGTGCACTTATGGCGGCTGATGATGCGGGACTTGAAAATGTCGATGACAACACGACAGTTTTTGTTGGCTCAGATACCTGTAGTATGGAAGAACTTACTGACCAGATAACCAGTTTTGACAGGGAACAGAAAATGAACATAATGATGATACCTGTTACAAATCAGAGTTCAATAGCCGGCTGGGTAACGATTGCACTCGGAGCACATGGCATGAGTTCTATTGTTAATATGGCATGTGCATCATCAACAGCAGCAATAGGACTTGGTTATGAAAGCATTCTTTACGGTAAAACAGATATGTCAGTATGCGGCGGTTCATCGCTTGTTGCAGATAAAAACCTTACACTTGTAAAAGGTCTTGAATATCTCAAGTGTGCATCAACTGATAAGGAAGGTCGTGTATATCCTTTCTCAGAAGAAAGAAACGGATTCCTTTTCTGTGAAGGTGCGGCATCCATGGTCGTGCTTGAGGAACTTGAACACGCAAAGGCAAGAAATGCCCGCATATATGCAGAAATAACAGGATTTGAAAGTTCAAGCGATGCCTATGGTATAGTATCAATGAATCCTGACGGTCATATTATTGAGGATATGCTCAGAAAACTTATCGGTGATAAAAAGGTTGATTATTACAATGCCCATGGTACAGCAACAGCTCTTAATGATAAGGTTGAAGCGGACATTCTGAGAAGAATATTCGGTGATAAGGAAAACCAGCCTGCAATAAATACAACAAAGGCTATTTTAGGTCATTCCCTTGCGGCAAGCGGTGCACTTGAAACTCTTGTGTGTGTTGATTCAATAAGACATAGCAAAATACATGGAAATATATGCGGAACTCTTTTTGAAAACCTTAATATAACACCTGAAACAAGAGAAATGGAAGTTAATTGTGCTGTGTCTGCATCATTCGGATTCGGCGGACATAATGCGGCACTTATGTTTGAAAAATATGAGGGTTGATGAGATGAATAAAGTTGCAGTTATAACGGGAGCATCAAAGGGAATCGGAAAAAGTATTGCAATAAGTCTGGCAAAGGAAAACTATTCTGTTGTAATAAATTACCGGAATGAGGCACGTTCTGACCTTGCTGAAAGCGTTGCAGAGGAATGCAGGAAATATGGTGCTGAGGCTGAAATATTCAGAGCCGATGTTTCTTCGGAAAATGACTGTGCCGCACTTGCTGCATTTGCAAAAGAAAGATTCGGAAGAATAGATGTTCTGGTTAATAATGCTGGTGTGGCAAATTATACACTGCTCACCAGAATAAAAGAAGACGAATACCATAATACGGTCGGCAGCAATCAGGACAGTGTTTTGTTCATGATGAAACACGTATGCAAAATAATGAAGAAACAGAAATCCGGAAGGATAATTAATATTGCCTCAATGGCAGGGGTTTCGGGATTTGCCGGAGGTACGCTTTATTCTGCGACAAAGGGAGCAGTTATAGCCCTTACCAAAGCGGCTTCAAAGGAACTGGCATATCTGAATATCACAGTAAATGCTGTTGCTCCCGGAATGATAGATACCGGAATGGACAAGGTTATAGATGCAAGCCAGTCGGATAAAATAATCAGTCATATCGGTATGAGAAGATACGGAACGCCGGAAGAAGTGGCAGGGGCTGTTGTCTACCTTGCGTCAGACATTGCCTCATATGTTACCGGAACGGTTATTGAAATACATGGTGCACTGGAAAATTAAATTAAAGGAGATAAGGTTATGAAAGCAGATAAGGAATTTTTAAGAGAAGCTATTGCAGATGTTATATGCTGTGAACCGGAAGAACTCACAGATGATGTGAATTTTCAGGACGATATGGGCGTAAGCTCTGTCCAGATGCTTGAAATTATAGCAAGCATAGAAGATGAATATGATATTGATATTGCGGCGACAAATATGAAAAAATTCAATACTATAAATAAAATTGTTGCTGAACTTGAGAATATGGAGTAACAATGGAAAAAGATAAGAAAAAACGTGTTGTTATTACCGGAACAGGAATACTTTCTCCGATTGGCAGTGAACCGGGAAACTACTGGAAAAATCTGCTTGACGGTAAAAACGGTATCAGTGATCTTGAACTGGAACATCTGTCCACCTGCTATACAAAAAAATATGGTCTTCTGAATCAGGAAGAAGTTTGCAGTCTTGCGGAAAAGTATCTGTCTGATAAAGAAAAGAAGATGACAAATACCACAAAATATGCCATGATTTCAGCAATAATGGCGGCAGATGATGCAGGAATAAATTTTGATACATTTGAAGATAGGATGAATACAGGCGTCTTTATCGGAACAAATCAGTCGGATTCGTATCTCCTCAGTGAAGATGAGCATAACAGCAGTGAGGATTTGTTTACTGTCGTTCCAGCTGTTGCAGAGCATTTCGGAATTCATGGAAGTTCACTGCTTCTGTCTAATGCGTGTGCTTCCGGAAATCATGCAATCGGAATTGCCCTTGAAACGATAAAAAGCGGAAAACTTGATTCAGCAATTGTCGGCGGTTCGGAATCGTTTGCAGAATATTCTTATGCAGGATTTGTAAGACTGAAGGGGCTTTCGCATGACAGCATAAAACCTTTTGACAAGAACCGTAACGGCACAATACTGAGCGAAGGTTCGGCTGCTCTCATTATGGAAAGCCTTGAACACGCAGAAAAAAGAAATGCAGGAATATATGCTGAAGTTCTCGGATATGGACTCAGCAATGACGCTTACAGTATCGTAGCCCCTGACCCGTCAGTGGCAGAAGTTATTTCGGCAATGGAACAGGCGATAAGCAAATCCGGTATAAAATATACAGATGTTGATGTCCTTTCGCTTCATGGAACGGGTACAGCGGCAAACGATGCAGGTGAAATAAATGCTGTGGGAACGGTTTTTAAGGAACACGCACCGAAAATATACGCAACTTCAATAAAAAGTACGCTCGGTCATCAGATAGGAGCCGCATCAGCTGTTTCCATGGCAACATCAGTGCTTATGCTCAGGGACGGTATAGTTCCTCCGACTATGAATGTGGCTGATCCGGAGGATACCGGATTTCATCTTGTAAAGGATAAGGCAGAAAAAGCAGATATAAATGTTATAATGAATAATGCCTATGCATTCGGCGGCAGTAACTGCTGTGTTGTAATAAGAAAGTGGAATGAAGAAAATGAGTAAGATAAAGATAATCAGTAAAAGCTATTATCTCTGTGATAATGAAAATAACTCCTGGTTTGAAGAAAATATCGGCAGTAAATATGCTGTCAGTGAAGATGATTCGACAAGATACGGAACAGACAGGAAATTTGCAAAGAACGAGCCGATGGCAAGTCATCTGCTTTATACAGTGTCAGGAACGCTTGAATCATCAGGAAAGGAAGACAGTATCAGACCGGAAATTACCGGTATAACATACGGTACAAGATACGGCTGTATGTCAGAAGTGGAAGAAGCTGAAAAGAAAATACGTTCAAAGGGTGAACGAGGTATTACTCCGAAGGTGTTTTCAAATACGATTCCATGCGGTGCGGCATCAAAGGTAGCGATAAAAAAGAAGTTCAGGGCATTTAATGTAAATAATTACAACGGCAATACAGGCGGACTGGATTCTCTTATCATATCATGTGAAATACTGCGTGAAGAAAGAGGAGTATTTGCTGTTGCCACCTGTGGCGATGATGAATGCGGAGTTTATGCATCTGTTCTTCTGGAACGTTCAGATGAAGATGATGGTTCTGTTTTGGTTTCGGGATATTCAAACGGTATGATTTATGGTGAAGATTCCGCTGAACAGATGAAATATATTATAGATAAAGCTGTTAAGGTATCCGGAGCAGATTCAGAGAAAATTGAAAATGTATTTTTTATTGCTGAAACTGATTCGGATAAAGAGAATCTTGAAACAGTTTGCAAAGAAACTTTCAAAGCACATCAGGATAAGGTGTTTCCGTTTGAATCTGATAATATCATTTATTCCGCAAAGGGAATGCTTGCTGTTATGTATGCGGAAAATCACATAAAGGAAAATTGCGGAAAAAATGCCGCTGTAATACAGCTTGGACAGAACAATTATTTTTCATGTGTAATTCTTGAAAAACAGGACATTTGAATTTTCAGAAAGGCTGACTTATGAAACCAGAAACAAAATATATAGAATATTCAGGCGACATAACCACAAACGGCTATAAGCTTGTGTGTTTTTCGTTTGCAGGCGGAGGTGCTTCGCATTATGCAAAATGGAATGAGCATATGCCGGCAATTGAAGTGCTTCCTGTACAACTTCCGGGACGGGAAAACCGTATCAAGGACGAGCCTTACAGAAAGAGTGAGGAACTTACCGAAAAGATAGTAAATGAAATAGCACCGTATCTTCAGTCCCGAAATTTTTCTGTTTTCGGACACAGCATGGGTGGAGTTCTTGCATTTGAGGTTGTAAAAAAGCTTGAAAAAAGAAATCTTTTTCCGGATATCTGCTTTATTTCGGGTACTTCAATATGCGAATATGTAAAAATAAGATATGCTGAAAAAAAGACAGATGATATGAATGATGACGAATTTATTGATATGGTTTCACAGTTCGGAGCCATTGATGAAAACAATGTACTGCTTAAATATCCGGAAATCCGTGAAATTTATATGCGTGTACTCAGAGCGGATTTCAATGTCATTGAATCGTATGAACAGACAGATGAAAAAATAAATTGTCCTGTTGCGGCAATGTGCGGTACTGATGACCCTTCCGAAACTATTGAAACAATGCACGACTGGGAAAAGTACACAAACGCAAAGGTTTACTATAAGGAATATTCCGGAGATCATTTCTATCTTGATGATAATTTAGATGAAATATGCCATGATATCATGGAAAGAACAGGGAAGCTTTAATCTGCTTTAGGGTTAGCCGATGCGAACTATATGGTACAGAGAAGAAAGAGAAAGATGAGGTTTGAGAAGTATGAAAGGTATATATGAAAAACTGCTTGAAAACGCCGGGCAGTATCCCGATAAAACAGCTGTCATATCTTTAAACGGCAGTTATACATACAGTCAGTTCCTTAAAAAGGTTGAGGAAAAATCAGAGGAACTGAAACAGAAAAATATAACAATGAACAATACTGTTGCTGTATATATGGACAAGTCAGAAGAATATCTGATAACTATATATGCTCTTATTAAAAATCACATTGTCTATGTTCCTGTCGAGAGCGATTACCCGAAGGACAGACTTCTTCAGATTGCTGAAATTGCAGGCTGTGACAGAATCATAAACAATTTTAATATGAGCAGTCTGGACTATGAAAGAAAAGAATACAGCGATGCAATATATATTCTGTTTACATCAGGTTCAAGCGGAAATCCAAAGGGAGTTATTGTAAGGGAAGAATCTATACTTATGTACATTGACAGTGCAGTCAGATTTATGGATATGCATGACAGTTATACATCAATCCTGAAAACTCCTATAAACTTTGCTCTTGCACTTCATGAAACATTTTTGATTTTCAATTCTGCCGGTACTATTGTAATTCCGGAAAATCACAGTGAAAAAAATCCGTCACTGCTTGCTGAATGCATCTGCAAAAATAAAGTTGATTTCCTTGATGTTGTTCCGGCGGTACTGAGAAAACTTGCCGAACAGAAAAATGCTGATGAAATTTTTTCAAATATCAGAAAAATATTCTGTGCCGGAGAAGTTCTTGATAAGAAATTTGCTGATGAATTCCGTGAAAGATTTGATTCTGTTCTGTTCAATGCATACGGTATGACAGAAACAAACGGAGCATCATTCATGTTCGATTTCAAAAAGGAATATGATGACGATTCCGTTCCGATAGGCGAACCAATTGACTGCATCAGATCATATACAATTATTGATGAAAATGCAAATGAAGTTCCGGATGGAACTGTCGGGGAACTTTGTTATGGTGAATCACCTCTCCTCAGCAGATACTGCGGAAATGACGGAGTAAACTATATTACACTTTCATCAGGAGAAAAGGTCATGAAAACGGGTGACCTTGTAAGACGTGTAAACGGACTTCTTTTCTACTGCGGAAGATGTGATAATCAGGTAAAGATAAACGGCAACAGAGTAGAGCTTGAAGAAATTGAAAAGCATAGTGAAAAGATAGATTTCATAAGTGCAGCCATTGCCGGAGTTTACAGAAGAAATGACAGAAACAAGATAGTTCTTTTTGCTGAAATGACAAAGGATATTGAAAATGCAGAAGTAAAAGTAAGAAGATTTTTAAGGGAAAATGTTCCTACTTATATGATTCCGGCAAAGATTTGCTTTACCGATAAGCTTATGCGTCTTCCTAACGGTAAAAAAGACAGAAAATCACAGATAGCAGATTTTCTTGAAAACAGGAAACTGAGCAGAGAGGTATCCGTTCAGAATCTGCCTCCGCTTCAGAGAATGCTTTGTATAAGCTATGCTGATATAATAAAAAACAGAATTTTGCCTGATGTTGATTTCTTTGAAATGGGCGGAGATTCATTCGGTATGATTACTCTTCTCGAAAATATATATGAAGTGTACGGCGTTAAAATATCCACAGCTGAGTTCCTTAACGATTCTACTGTTATAAACATGGAAAAGCTGATTCTTGAAAAGAGAAAGAATACTGAATCAAGAGCAAAAACAGCTGCAAATATTTCTGATACCTATGAACTTACAGATATACAGCTTTCATACTTCTTTGACCGTAAATATAATGAAAACGGTGAAACGCTCTGTACATCATCTTACAGGGAACTTGTTTGCAATGATTTTAATATTGACAGGTTCAGAAAAGTTATAAACAAGATTATAAAAAGACATGATATTTTAAGAACTGTATTCAATGAGGACGGAACACAGACCGTTCTTAAAAATGCGGAAGCAGAGATTGAAGAAGTAACTATTTCTGATATTTCTGAAGCAGATATCAAACGCAGGGAATATGCGGACAAAAAGCTTGATATAACCAAAGCGCCTGTTCTGGGAATCTGCGTTCAGTATCTTTCTGAGAAAAATGCGATTGTCGGAATACATACAGACGGTCTTGTCATGGACGGAAGAAGTCTCATGATTCTTACAGATGAGATAAATATTCTTTATGCCGATATTGACGCTCTTTCCGATGAAGCTGAAACAAGATATGCAGATTATGTTGAATACAGAAAAGCATTGAAAGATTCTGATGAGTATAAAAAGGATAAGGAATACTGGGACGAAAGGCGAAAAAACCTTGCTCCGAATATCGAACTGCCTTTAAATAAATACAGCGGCATAGTTTCCGGTGCAAGCAGTCATATTGAATTTTCTGAAAGCAAATGGTCTGCACTCGAAAAGTATGCGGAGAAAAACGGCGTTACAACTTTTGTAACACTGCTGACAATTCTCGGACTTTCTCTTAAAATACTGACAAAGGAAAATAAATATCTGATATGTATTCCGGAGGATTCACGCCCTGAAACAGGTGAGTATAAAAAAGAAATGGGAGTATTTTCAAATTTCATGTTCTTTGAATTTGACGGTGCAGACGGCAGATTTACTGACAAGGTAAAAGCTAATCAGAAACAGCTTCTGGAACTGAAGAAACACCATCTGTTTTCCGGAACTGAAAATCTTCGTGAAGCCGGTGCTGAAACAGGAGAAGTCGGAAACGGTATTGTTCCGGTCGTGTTTACATCAATAATATTTGATGAATCAGGTGAACAGTTGTTTGAAAAGCGTTACTTTGAATCACATTCCTCAAACATACCGCTTGAATTCGTTCTTGATAAAATTTCAGGCAAAGTGTGGCTGACTGTAAACTATGTCAGAGAGCTGCTGAATGTTGACATAATCAGACAGATAGAAGAAAATATCAGAAACATCACAGACAAGCTTGTTTCCGGAAGTGCTGAATGGGAAAATGTTATTCATGCAGATATATCTGAACATGACAAAAAGGTATGGGAAGAAGTAAACAGCACAGATACTGATATGCAGTATCAGAGTATTGCCGGAATGATAAATAACAGCATTTCAGCATACGGGGACAGTATTGCAATTGAAAACGAAAAGGAAAAGATTACATATTCCGAGCTCAGAAACAAAGTGGCCGGATATTGCAGGGTGATTTCTGAGAAAGCACCTGACCGCAAGCCTGTATGCATATTCATGGAAAAGAGTCCAGAACAGATTCTTGCTGTAACAGCTTGTATATTTCTTGGTGTCCCATACATGCCGTTGGAGGAAGATATCCCTCTGAAAAGACTTGAAATGTGTATCAGCAATACAAAATGCGAAACAATTATCTGCAACGGAAAAAGGGCAGATGAGCTGAAATCAATATGCAGGAATGTCATTATTGCGGAGAATGTGGAAGAATGCAGTAATGAACTGATTCCGGCGAAAACAAAAGAAGATGACCTTTTTGTAATTATACATACTTCCGGTTCAACAGGTGTTCCTAAGGCTGTTATGATAATGAACAAATCTGTATATAACAATGTTATGTATGTTGTGGACAGATACAATATCGGTAACGGCGATGCGGCAATAGCACTTACAAATCTTGCACATGATATGTCTGTATTTGATATTGTGGGAATGCTGGCAACAGGCGGAAAGATAGTAGTTCCGGTATATGAAAAAAGGAAAGACCCTCTGCATTGGCTTGAAATCATAAAGAAATGCGGAGTCAATATCTGGAATTCCGTCCCTGCAATGCAGGAAATGTACATCACAACGCTTAACAACAATATGATAACTCCTAATTATAAGATGAAACTGTTCATTCATGGCGGTGATTATTTCAGACCGGAGGTAGCACAGTTCCTTTACAGCAATTTCCATGATGCCGGAATAGTAAGCGTAGGCGGCCCTACTGAAACGTCAGTATGGAATATTTATCATGAAGTTGAATCTGAAGATTTTGCAAAGGGATTTATACCATATGGCAGACCAATGGCGAATAACAGATATTATGTTCTCGATAAAAACCTCCGACCTGTTTCATTCGGTGTTACTGGTTATATGTACGCTTCCGGTATCGGCGTTTCAAAGGGATATATGAGCAATCCGGAAAAGACAAAGGAAGTGTTTATTGAACATCCTGACTTTAATGTACTTATGTACAATACAGATGATCTCGGAAGATATCTTGATAACGGCGAAATCGAGTTTATGGGACGTGAGGACTTTCAGGTTAAAATAAACGGAAAGAGAATTGAAACAGAAGAGATTGCCAAAGCTGTTACGAAGTGTGACGGTGTAAAGTCAGCATATGCTGTGGCAGATACTGAAAAGAAAACAATTTACGCTTTCTATATTGCCGGTTCGGAAATAGAAAAGGATTCATTTATAAAGGTACTTCTTTCATATCTTCCGGAATATATGATACCATCAAAGTTTATAAGACTTGATGCTTTCCCTCTTACTGCAAACGGCAAAACAGACAGGGCAAAGCTTATTGAAATTTCCAGAACGTATACTGTAGCGACAGAATCAGCCTTTAATGACCTTTCAGCAGACGAACTGGAAATGAAGGAACTTTATGATTCTATAATAGATAATGATTCATATTCTCCTGATGACCCTTTCCTGATAGCAGGAGGAAATTCCCTTAAAGCCGTACAGATGATATATGCTCTCAAGGAAAAATATAAAATTGAGATAGGTATGGCAGGATTTTTTGAAAATTCTTCACTCAGAAAACTTACAGTCTATGTGAAAAAATTGCAGGAAGAGCAAAGAGGTACTGCTGAAAGCAGCACAGAGATAGTGTCTGAATCAGAAGCTGACGAATCATCAAAGTGGGAACCTTTTGGACTCAGCGAGCTTCAGCAGGCTTATATTGTCGGCAGAGAGAATAAGATGACTCTGGATATCGTAACCCATGTATTTGTTGAATATGAGTGCAACTGTTATGACAATGAGAAGTTTTTAAGGGTTGTTGACAAACTGGTAAAGCGTCATGAAGTATTCCGTATGAAGCTTTCAGCGGACGGAACACAGAGATTTGTAAAAGATGTTCCGAAAATGAAGATACCTGTAACAGACCTTTCAGGATATTCAGAAAGAAAGCAGAAGAAATATATCGGATATATAAGAGAAAAAATGATTCGTTACAGACTTGATCTGAACGATGTTCCTCTTGCAAGAATCCATGTAAATATTCTTGGTGAAAACCGTGCAGTTATTCAGTTCTATTTTGATGCACTTATCTGCGACGGATTCAGCTATGGAATTCTGTACAATGAATTTGAAGCTTTGTATGAGAATGAAAATGCTCAGCTGGCTTCTCATGATTTCACTTTCAAGGATTATATTGAGTGCCTTGAAAATCAGAAAAAGAGCAGGGAATATGAAAAGGCAAAGAATTACTGGCTGAAGCGGATTGAGAATTTTGCCGACCCTGTAACACTTCCTTTCAAGACTGAACCTGAAAATCTTACTTCACTTCAGTGTGATATAAACGAATGCAATATAAGTATCGCAAACTGGATGAAAATAAAGAATATTGCAGAAAAAAGAGGCATTACCGGATTTGTTGTTCTGTATACGGCATTCTCAGAAGTCATAGCAAGATGGAACTTCAAAAAGAAATTTATTCTTAATGTTCCGATATCAAACCGTCCGACCTTCCATAAGGATATAGTGAATATGGTTGGTGAAACAGCAACATTTATCCTTACAGAAGTTGAAAGCAGATCGGAAGAAACATTCTTTGAAACCTGCCTGCGTAATCAGAAACAGATATGGGACGCAACAGACAATAACCTGTTTACCGGTGTTGAACTGCTTCGTGAAATATACAAATCCAACGATTCATACGGAAACAATATTGCACCAATTGTATTTTCAACTCTTGTTGACACTCCTCAGGGAGTAAGAAAAGCCCTTAAAGCTGATTTCTGGGAAACAAATACAAGTCAGGTGTGGATAGATATAGATGCCGGCATAATCAATGATATAATGGCATTTAACTGGAACACAACAAAAGGTCTTTTTGACAAGGACATGATAAGAGATATGACAAATCTCCAGATGGAACTTTTAAACAAGCTTGCAGATGATGAAAGCCAGTGGGATAAGCGACAGGAACTGGAACTTCCTGAAAGGGACAGAAATTTCATCAATAAGGCTGTTATAGATGAAATGGAGATTTCCGCCGAAAGTATTCAGGAGAAAATAAAGAATTCATTTAAAAAGTATGCGGACAAGGTTTTCGTTTCCGAAGAAGGAAAGGAATATACATATGCTCAGACAGAAAAGTCTGTTAATGCCAAAATAAATGAACTCAGAAAAGCCGGAATGCAGAAAGACGACCATGTTGCAGTTGTAATCGGAAAATCATATGAACAGATTGTATGCACACTTGCTGTAATCTGTGCAGGTGGCGTGTATGTTCCGTTTGAGGAGGACATTCCGCAGAAAAGACTGAAATACTGCGTTGACAATACCGACTGCAAATTTATTATTTCTGATGCATCAAGGGTTACGAAAAATATTAAAGCTGTAAATATTCCGTATACTCTGAATTCTGAATCAGATGATACAGAGTATGTATATAAAAATGATGAAGATGTACAGGCTATAATCCATACATCAGGTTCAACAGGAAAGCCGAAGGCTGTTATGGTTTGCCAGAAGGGAATAAAGAATTCTGTTGAGTATACTTTGAAAAAATTTGAGATAGGTTCTGATGATGCCGCAATTGCACTTACAAATCTTTCACATGATATGTCAATGTTTGATTTGTTCGGAATGGCTTTTGCGGGAGGAAAAATAGTTGTCATAAACGAAAAGCATATAAAAGACCCTGTATACTGGATAAAATATATCATCTCTGAAAATGTAACGATATGGAATTCCGTACCGGCTATGCTGAATATGCTCAGTCAGGTTATGGAGCAGGAAGGCTTGGAAAAACTTGAAAGCATAAGGAGAATCTTTACAGGCGGAGATTATATTTCCGTTCCTTTGATGAACAGACTTAGAAAATCCATGCCGTCTGCAATGCTGGTATCAGTAGGTGGCCCGACAGAAACAACCCTATGGAATATTTACCATATTATAACTGATGAAGATATGTCAAGAGATAAGATCCCATACGGACACCCGATAGCAAACAACAGATATACCATTCGTGACGAAAACGGAAGAATCGCTCCTTACGGCGTAACAGGACTTATGTACTGCACAGGTGTGGGCGTTACAAAGGGATATTATAACGACCCTGAATCAACTGCTGAAAAATACACAACAGATGAAAACGGAAACAGAATGTACTGCACAGGCGACCTTGGAAAATATCTTCCGGACGGTGAAATTGAATTCATGGGACGAAATGACTTCCAGGTTAAGATAAACGGAAAGAGAATTGAACTCAGTGAAATTGAAAATGGTCTGAGACAGTGCAGCGGAGTAATTGATGCCACCGCAAAGGTTTCGCATGACGGAAAGCAGATATGGGCATACTATATCGCTGACAGTGAGCTGAATGAATCGGAAATTGTTGATAAGCTTCTTGAGTCACTTTCTGTGTACATGATTCCGAAATCATTTACGAGAATGGAAAAATTCCCTCTCAGCCGTACAAATAAAATTGAGCGTAAACTCCTTCCTGACCCGACTGTCAGAACATCTTCCGGTGAAACAGAAACCTCGGAAGAAGCTGGAAAACTTGTTGCCATTGCCCGTGATACATTAAGCAATGAAAATATAACCTTGTCGGATAACTTCTTTATTTCCGGCGGCGATTCACTTCTTGCAATTGTGTTCTGTAAAAAAATTGAGGAGGAATTCAGCGTTTCGTTCGGGCTTACCGACCTTTTTGAAGCACCTGAATTCAGCTCAATGATGGAGAAAATAGAAGCTCAGAAATAAATATATATAATAAAAACTTCCTCTGACATGTTCCGGAGGAAGTTTTTTGTGCTTTTATAATTGATTTTTCAGGAATAAAGGCGAACCTTTCTGCTTTCCGTACATGGAACGGTTTCCGTTGCAAAGTCTTGCGACAGTACATACCACGACAAAATAAGGCACTGATGAAAACCCGAATACTTCCGCACCGATGAAGACAGGTGCAAGCAGTGTATTTGACGCACTTCCGAAAACCGCCGCATAGCAAAGTGCCGCACCGGCAACAGACGGAATACCGAATAATGGTGCTGTAAATGCTCCCAGACAAGCCCCTGTTGCAAACAGCGGAGTGACTTCTCCTCCCTGAAATCCTATTGACAAAGTGAAAACCGTAAACAGCAGTTTCAATATGAAATCAAAAGAATATACGTGTCCGCCAGAACAGGCAAGTGAAATGAGGTCTGTTCCAAGCCCTGTATATCTTCCATGACCGCATATGTACAGCAGGGTTGCAAGTACGATACCTCCTGCACTGACTCGTATGACCGGATTTTTTATCAGTTCAGCTGAGTATTTTTTCCCCTGTTTCATAAGGAATGTAAACAGACCTCCTGTCAGTCCCGATAATATTCCCAGAGCCATAACTGAAAGGGACAACGGACTGAAATCCGGTTCCGGAAAAGTAACGCTGAATGTTCCGAGTCCCAGAGCCGAAGAAACAAGATTTGCCGTAACAGCGGCAACAGAGGCGGGAAGAAGTGAATAATATTCAAGTTTTCCGACAGCCAGTACTTCCAGTGAAAAGCATACAGCGGCAATCGGTGCATGAAAAAGACCGCTGAAACCTGCCGCCATACCCGAAATGGTGAGTATACGAACAGCATCGGGGATTTCTCTGAACATTCTGATACGCTTTCCGATATTGTCTGAAACTGCCGCACCAAGCTGAACCGCAACTCCCTCACGTCCCGCACTTCCTCCACAAAGATGCGTGATCCATGTGCTTATTGTCAGAATCGGAATAAGCCTGAGCGGTATATGCCTGTCATTCTGTGAAGCGGATTCAAAGATAAGTCCCATTCCCCCTGAGCTTTCTCCGCCATACTTTTTGTATACCCATACTATCAGCATTCCCGACAGTGGCAACAGCGGCAGAAACCACAGTAGATGCTCTGTGCGGACTGTTCCGATTTTAAGAAGCACCCGTCCGAATCCGGCGGTCAAAGCACCTGTTATTGCTCCGGAAATAACAGCAAAAATGCATAGCATAATTGTGGGTAATATGTTTTGCGTGAATATTTTTTTCATCTGAATTCCTCCTGAAAATAAAAAAGCCAACAACTTCTGCGTAAAAATGCAGACGTCATCAGCTGGATAAGCGGTTTGGGTTGACCCAGGGAGAACATCATTCCCATATTTATTTTAAATTATTATAACATAAATTTCTGCGGAATGTCAAGCATGGATTTACCGTAAAATTATTTTAAGTTTCCCCAAAATTCACATACAAAAGTTGAAAAAGCGGCGTAGATACGCA
>ERZ826613.812-NODE-812-length-42984-cov-10.509702_pt1 | contig 42984 bp, 47 predicted proteins | sample MGYA00519925_ERZ826613 | MGnify/ENA primary metagenome ERZ826613 (study PRJEB31778, sample SAMEA3449236) | human gut metagenome | biome: human gut; feature: human-associated habitat; material: faeces | place: United Kingdom | collected 2010/2012 ... | reverse complement strand
CCGTTTTTATTTTCAACCATTGATGGTAAAATAGCTCGACAAATATTCCATGCTCCTTTTACATTAACATCTAAATGAAAATTATAATCATTCTCATCTGTGTCTAAAAAGTTTTTTAAACGACATACTCCTGCATTAGATACTAAAATATCAATCTTACCAAAAGTCTCAATTCCTTTATTTACAGCATTTTTACAATCATCCATTTTTGTAACATCAGTTTTTACAAAAATACTTTTAATTCCATATTGTTTTTCTAACTGATTACAAAATTCTTGTGTTGAATCACTACGTGCACATAAAATTAAATTTGCACCTTGTCTTGCATATACTTTTGCAATTCCTTCACCAATTCCTTTACTTGCACCAGTAATAAGTGCCACTTTACCTTCTAATTTCCCCATCTTTTTTCCTCCATTTTATTTAAAAGCTACTATATATTTTAAATATTCAATCGTATCTTTCGATAAAAATAATCTCGATTCTAAATTATGATCAATTACAATTGCATTAACATTTAATTTTTTCATTAACTTTAAATAATCAATAAGCTTTAACTCTAAGCAATATTTTGAAACTTTTTTAGAAAAAATAGAAAAATATAACTTGACATTCTATTAATATAAGAATATAATACGATATATTCCGAAAAAAATAGAAAGAGGGGAAAAAATGCTTACACAACAAAAATATTTATTGACACTTACAATTTCACATATCGTCAGTGCTTTGATGGTAATAAATGAAGTACATAGTAAGTTAGCGTTTCAAATGTATATTTATATTTTTCTACCTATAGCAATTTTAATTGTAGCTAAAATAGCATACAAATATATACAGTCGATGCTAATATTTGTGGTCTCTTTTGCTATCCTTTTCATTTGCTGCTGTATGTTTTTGTTAAATGAAAACATCATAAAAGAAGTTTTTTTGCATAGACCTTCATATGTATGTATTATTTATTTAGTTATAATGATTATTGGTGCAATAGCTATGCCTTTTACAAGTCCTAATGCTTTTTTTGGTATTAGAATTCAACAAACGGAGGATTATCCTGAAGTTTGGGATAGAACGCATATATTTACTTCTTTGTTATTAAGTTTCATGATATTACCAACGGTTATTGTCATATTTTACATGGAATCTAATGTAAGTTTCTTTTTATGTAATATTTTTTTATTAGCTCCATTGGTAGTAGGAACTATTTATGCAGTTATTATTACGATTCCGATTGAGACAGCAGAAAAAAAGCAAATTGCTAAAGAACTTGAAGAACAAATTAAAAAGGAACAAGGGTATCGTTAGAACTTAACTGACAATAAATATTTTAATATATGCAATTGTAATAAAGGATATTAATTTACCACAAATGTTGGGAGAAAGGAAGAAATTCAATTATTTTTTGAGGATAATTGGGGATATACGTATAAAATGAGAATATGTATTTATGCAGATAATTCATGTAACTATGTAAGAACACTTTTATCAATTTGGGAAAACGGTGATTGTGCTGTTTTAATTGATCCAAGAATACCACTTAAGAGTGCTATAGAACAAATGATGTTATGTAATGTTGTGAAGTGTTATACAGATTATAATTTTGATGAGATATCTGATTTGTATAGTAATGATTTTGCAATTCAATTTATAACAATAGAAAAAGAAGAAATGAAATTTTTTGATAATAAATTAGAATATCCATTATTTTCAAAGGAAAATTTAGATCGAGAAGCTTTGATTTTATTTAGTTCAGGTACAACAGGAAAATCAAAAGGAGTAATTCATAGCTATTATAATATTCAAAAAAATGCAGAAATGATTATCGAATATATGCGTCCTCTTGCAGATGATAGAATATTTATTGTTAAATCGCTTGCACATTCGTCAACAGTTGTAGGAGAATTATTAGTTGCACTTAAAACGAATACTTCATTTATGTTGGGCAAAACTACTCAACATATGGGTAGTTTGTGGAAAAGCATAATAAGTAACAAAATTACTATTCTATGCCTTAATCCGACATTGTTACATATGCTTTGTCAGTATTTATTACATATAGTTCCCGATATTAGTAGTTGTAATGTGAAAAAAATATACACAAGCGGAGCCGTTTTAAATAAAGAAGATGTTGAGCAGATAAAATTAATTTTGAATTTTACTAAAATTTTCAATGTATATGGTTTGACCGAAGCAGGACCGCGTGTTTCAGCACAAATAGAAGAAGAACCACTTGGATCCGTTGGAAAACCAATAGGTGATGTAAAAGTAATTGTAACAGATGAAAAAGGAAAACCATTACAGGCGGGGCAAAAGGGGATTATTAATGTGAACACAAGATGTTTATTTCGAGGATATGTATCATCAGATTCCGTAGAAAGAGAAGCAGTATATAATGATTGGTTAAATACTGGTGATATTGGATACTTCGATTCACATGATAATTTATATGTAATCGGAAGAAGAGATAGAATGGTTATTTGTGGAGGTCATAATGTTTATCCAGAATATATCGAAGCAATCATAATGAAATTGAATGGGATAAAAGATTGTTATGTTTATGGGATAAAAGATGATATTTGGGGAGAAAAGTTGGTTTGTACATATGATAGTAATGTTGAACTTAATAGGGAATTATTTTTTCATTGCAAAAAGTATCTAGCTCAGTATGAGATACCAAAAACATTTATAAAGGGAACAATTTACAAAACGCCAAATGGAAAAAAAAGGATAAATAATTTGTTTGAGTGATGTAGATAAAGTGAGTAAAATAATGTAAACCAATCAAAAACATTCATTTTTAACAGTTTATTTTCTACACATTTTTTAACGAGATAAATTAACAGTTTTATAAACGATATTATACCCTGGGGAGTCAAGCCCTGGGGTGTTTTATATTTGTCGTTATTATTGAAATTTAATTTAAGTGAAGTAGTAATAGGCATAAGAGGAAAGAGAACCATCGGTATAGTAAATGAGAATAAATGATTATTGTTTAACAAATAAAGATTATATAATATTAAGATAATAAATTTAATAAAACATGGTTGAAAGTTATTGGATATTTACGAAATATTTTATAAATATGTTTTTGATAATTCTATTTTAACGTAAACTGTTGAAATTATATTATGCTTATAAAAATATAGTATTTATAAAGAAGGTTATTTCGGAAAATCTATTACAAATTGTACATTAAAGAACAAAATGCAAGTTGCAATTTGTGACGCTGATAAAATATGTTGTAAAAATCTAATAAAGTGGTTAAAAGAATATATTGAAAGAGAAAAAATAATAAATGTTGAAAAATATTATAGTGCAGAAAGCTTGCTGAATCGTTGGCAACACTTGACGATGATGAAAAGAAAGGTGCAGCGATTATTCTTAAAGACCTTGAAGCACCACGTTATACAATTTCAGAGAATGCCAGCATTGAGGGTTCAGTAATCGTAAACAAAGTTTGCAAATCAGAACCGGGAACAGGATTTGACGCATTATATGGTGAATATGTTCAGAAGGTAAAAGCAGATATTATTGCTCCTGTCAGGGTTACAAGAAGTGCATTACAGAATGCTACATATGTTGCGAGTACATTACTTACTACAGAATTAGTAGTTGCAAATATCAAAGAAGATGTTTCGGATAGGTCTGCTACTTTAGATATGGAAATTTGATTATGTAGATACAAGGATTACAATGGTAATTTGTATTGTATATAAACTTACATCGGAAGAATACTTTTATAATATAGTGAATGTTGTTCACGTTAAAATGATTAGAACTAAATAAATATTTATTACATATCTGAAGGAAAAGAATGTTAACTGAAAAGTATTATTATAGTAATTGAAAAATGTTAATTCATTGAATCATTTAATTGACACATTTGTAAGACGATAGGTGAAGGTTAATGGAGAAAGAAAAATATATGCATTGTACTAACATGAATAATTCAATAAATATAAAAGAATTTGATGATCATAAAAAGGACATCATTTCTAAGGAAATTATTAATATAATTACAGAAATAGGAGAATTATCTGAAAGTATTGGTCTAAATACTAGATTTGATGAAATTGAATTAGATTCATTGAAATTTATTGCTATTGTTGTCGAAATCGAACTATTCTACAAATTTGAATTTGAAGATGAAAATATGTTACTTAAGAACTATCAGAATATTAGTGATTTTGTAGAATATGTAACAAAGAAAATAGAAGAAGTTTAATATAATTAGGCAAAGATATGGGTGCATTAAAAAATTATATATCGATGAGATAGGAAATATATAAAAATGATTTGCAAGTAGTTACATATAACAATAAATATTATAAAGAGTAATATTAACTTGCTATTTGTTAATATCTTCACGATTGTAATAACTATTTGAAGGTAAAATGGAAAACGGCATTGGTAGAACATTTCTTGCAAGTTAGATAATTTGATTGATATTTAGGGTAAGCATTATAAATAATTAGCTAAAACTCTTTCATGAGTAAGGGAATTAATATATGGAAAGAAAAAGAAGTAAAGCATTTAAATTACCTTTTAAGGTTACTAAATATAAGACATATTCATTAAATACTGCTATAAATGGTATTTTAGAAGCTTATGGAGATAACGAGATTTGGCTATACAATAATTATATTTCATTATGGATATATGCAAAAAGGCGAAGAAAAGAGTACATGGTAGACTTTAAGTATGATATGGATGTTAACTATTATGAACTATGCCCTTTATTAAAACTAGGATTTATAAAGGTAAGAAAGAATCATAATATTATTGAAATTATAAGAGAGAATATAACAAAAAGAAAATATATATATTTAACAGTAGATACATTTTATATAGATTTGTGGTGGCATAATGTCGGACAAAAAATACATAGTGAACATGAGATGCTCATTTTAGGATATAACGATGAGAAAAAAGTTGTTTTTGCAGCAGATTTTTTTAAACGAGTTTATTCAATACAGGAAATTTCTTATTCGGATTTTAGGAAGGCATTTGATGCACACATGGGATATATAAGAGAAAGAGATAATGTAGATATAGTAGAAATCAGAACGTTTAAATATTTTAAAAATAAAGAATATAAATTGTGCATAGAGAGAATTCAAAATATGATTACAGATTTTTTGAATTCAAATGAAAATACAGTTAGTGATGATTCAGATTTATTTACAGTGCATGAGGATGTTTTATATGGGATTGAATGCTTGAATCATATTTTAGATTATTTTAAGGAATGTATATGCAAAAATGAACAATTAGATTATAGAATAATTCATTTGATTTATATATTTAATGAAATAATGGATTGTAGAATTGACTATATGATTCAAAATAAGTACATATCAGATAATGTGTTTATAAGAAATATACAGAAGAATTTTCGTGATTTGGCTCATAAAAATGAAATGCTAAGGAGTCTTGTTATGAAATATAATATAAAAAAAGAGAAAAGATATGGTAAATTAATAATTGAAAAAGTAAAAAAAATGTTTTGGCAACTAGAAAATGGTCTGAAAGATATAAATATTTATTTTGAAAATAATGTAGTAAAGTAAATAAAGGTTAAATAATAAGTTGAAAGGAAGACATAATACTCAAAGCTATTAAAATTGAGATATACAAGAAAAATAGATTTTGTTTGGGTTGAGACTATCATTTTAAAACAAAATCTATTTTTTATATAACAAAAAGGTCAATTAAGTATGGAAAATATTTTCATAATATGGATATATTTACGTGAGAAAAACAAATGTAGTAATATATGTTAAAATAAAAATTTCAGAAAATTGTTAAAATGACGAACGTGGATGATAAATTATTAAAAATAATTGTTTGTATATTTAAATTAAAAAGAGGAGAATAGTTTATGCGTAAAGTTTCAGTTATTGTTACAGTGTATAATACAGAAAAATATATAGAAGAATGTATTGTTTCGTTAATTAATCAAACATATAAGAATATTGAAATTATTTTAGTTGATGGGGAATCTACTGATAAAACTTCGGAGATATGCCTTATGTATGAAAGTCAATATGAAAATATAAGATTAATCAGTAAAGAAAATGAAGGAGTGTCTGCTGCAAGAAATAGAGGTGTTGCAGAGGCAACTGGTGATTATATACTGTTCGTTGATGGGGATGATTGGATAGAAAATAATACAATAGAAGTTTTAGTCTGGCTAGAAGAGGAGAATAATGCAGATGTAGCTTTTATTATTAAGGAAGGTCATACGGATGCGACAGGTGAAGTACGAATTGGTGATGGAAAGAAAATGCTTTTGTATGTTTTGCATATATCAGCTGTTGAAATTTGGGGGAAATTATTTAAAAAGAGTTTATTTGATGATATAAGATTTCCTGAGGGGAAATTGCATGAAGATTTATATATAATGCCATCTATTTTTTTAAAATGTGAAAAAGTAGTTGGATATCATAAAGGGCTATACCACTATCGAATAAGAGAAGATGGGCTTATGGGTAGTGAATTAAAAGGAAATTTGCAAGATTTATATGAATGCTGGATGGATGGTATATATAAATGTCAATTGCTAAGTACGGATAAAAAATTCGTGAAAGAACTGCAGAAAAGATATCTCTATGAGGCTTTGTGGTATTTTTATAATATAGTATGCCTTATGGAAGATAAACAATTTAAAACATCAGTAGTAAACATTTCATTATTTTATAAGAAAACTAGATTAATATATATGATTAATTCAGCAGTTAAAATTAGTGATAGAATAAGATTCCTTTTGATATCAATATGTCCAATGACTGTCAGGAACTTTAATATACTACGATATGGCCGTGGATAAAAATAAGAGGAGTGAATATGAACAAAAGAGTTACTCAAGTTGTCATTCTTGCTGGTGGACTTGGCACACGTCTTAAACCATTTACAAATACTGCACCAAAACCGATGTATCCGATTAATAACATTCCATTTATTGATTATCTAATACGCCAGATGAAAAGTTTCGGAATGGAAGAGGCATTGCTCCTTTTAGGGTATTTACCTAAGAAAATTATGGACTATCTTGGAGATGGCTCACGTTATGGATTAACCATAAATTATGATATAACGCCAGTAGACTACGACACAGGTATGCGAATAAAACATGCTGCTCCACAGATCGCAGATAAATTTTTACTTTTATATTGTGATAACTATTGTCCGATTAACTATTCAAAATTGTTCGCAGACTTTTGTAATAATAAAGCAAAGATTCAAATTACTGCTTATAGCAATCGTGACAACTATACAAAAAGCAATCTACATATTACTGATGATGGATTGATCACAACTTATGACAAAAAACGTATTATACCAAATTTACAGGGAGTTGATATTGGTTATGCGTTAGTCGATAAGAGCGTCATTTCGTTAATATCAGAGGAAAATTGTAATTTTGAGGAAGAGGTTTATCCACAATTAGTTGCACAAAACAAGTTGTTTGCCACAATGACTGAGCATCAATATTACTCTGTTGGTTCTTTTGAGCGAATCAAATTTACGGAAGAATTTTTTAAACCGAAACGTGTTGTGTTTCTCGATCGTGATGGTACCATAAACAAACGCCCAGCACGAGCTTGTTACATAGAAAAGCCAGAAGACTTTGTTTGGCTTGCGGGAGCAATAGAAGCAATTAATATACTGAAAAAAAATGGATTTCTTGTAATTATCATTACCAATCAACCAGGAATTGCACGAGGTAATCTCACAGAAGAAATGTTGCATTGCATACACGAAAAAATGCGTGCAGATCTTTTGAAGGAAAGAACAGAAATTGACGATATATTTTACTGTCCTCATAATTGGGACGATGGTTGTTTTTGTAGAAAACCAAATCCAGGTATGATTTTTGAAGCTCAGAAAAAATATTCATTAAACCTCTCCGAATGCTATCTTATCGGGGATGATGAACGTGATATTGCAGCGGGAGAGGCTGCCGGTTGTATATGTAAGATGGTTGATGAAAAATACACAGTTTTGGATGTTGCCAAAGAAATAGTTTCATTAGAGAAAAAGGAGAAGATACATGATTATTTCAAAGACACCCCTTAGAGCATCATTTTTTGGTGGGGGGACAGATTTTTCCACTTACTATGAAAACAGTAAGGTGGGTTATGGTACGGTTGTTAGCACAGCATTAGATATGTATGTTTATATTATTGTGAACAGAAAGTTTGATGATAATATTCGTATAGTTTATTCTGGCAATGAATTAGTTAGTCGTGTGGATGAAGTGAAACATAATATTATTCGGGAAGCACTAAAAATTGTTGGCATAGAAAAAGGAATTGAAATTATTTATATGGCAGACATTCCATTAAGTAATGCCGGTATAGGACTTGCATCTTCCAGTGCACTTGCAGTTGGTGTTTTAAATGCATTACATGCATATAAAGGTGAATTTGTGTCACAAGGAGTTTTAGCACGCGAAGCATGCGAGATTGAAATTAATCGTCTTGGACAACGCATTGGGATTCAGGATCAGTTTGCTGTTGCACATGGAGGATTTAGTCAATATAAATTTTTTAATGATGGTAGCGTAAGTATTACACCTGTTGTCTGTAAAAAAGAAGCAATGGTTCAACTGAGAAATAATTTGATGTTATTCTATACTGGAACAACTAGAGATTCTAGAAAAATTCTTAATGAGCAATCTGATACTATTTTAGATAAAACAGTTATGCTTGATGAACTGGTAAATACTACAGACCGTGCTGTTCAAGCACTTTATGATGGCAATCTAGACTTTTGGGGAACCGAACTTGATAGAACATGGGAGATTAAAAAGAAGTTTGCAAACGGTGTGTCTAATCCGCAGATTGATAGTATGTATGCTAAGGCTAAAAGTGCAGGTGCACTTGGTGGTAAGATTCTAGGTGCGGGTGGAGGCGGATTTATGATGCTTTATGTACCACCACAGAGACAGAATTTAGTACAAGAAGCACTTTCTGAATTTACATATATCCCATTTAGTTATTGCCATGAGGGAAGTCGAATTGTTTTTAGTGATTAAGGGGGAACGGATATTATGGATTATAATGAATTAATTGAGACATATCTTGAGCAAGAAATTGATATTCTGAAAAGAATTGATGTGAGCGCAGTGAACGAAGTGTTAAATTTATTAGAAGCAGGTATGAAAAGGGAGGCTACAATTTATGTTTTTGGAAATGGGGGAAGTGCTGCAACGGCGTCTCATTTTCAAAATGATTTTAATAAGGGAGTTTCCGAGCATATAGATAAAAAGTTTCGCTTTTTATGCTTAAATGACAATATTGCTACTATAATGGCAGTAGCTAATGACATTGGATATGAAGAAGTATTTCGTTTTCAGCTTCAAGGAAAAATAAAAAAAGGGGACATTTTAATGGCTATCTCTGGTAGTGGAAATTCTCCTAATGTGATTAATGCTGTAGAGTATGGTAAAAAACAAGGTTGCAAAGTTGTTGGTTTGACTGGATATTCAGGTGGAAGGTTAAAAGAACTATCAGACATTTCTCTTCATGTGCCTATTAATAGTATGCAAATCACGGAGGATGTACATATGATTTTTAATCATTTAATGATGAGTGTTTTTTATAAGAGCATGTGTGGTATTGATTATATTAAAAACTAAGGAGTTTACTTATGCGTAAAATATTTATTACAGGAGCAGCAGGTTTTATTGGTTCTCAGCTTGCATATTATTTTTGGAAAAAAGGAGACCAAGTGACGTTGCTTGATAATTTTTCTTATGGTTCGGAGGACAACCTCGTATTTTCCAACCATGATTTTAGAAATGAAATTATCAGAGGAGATATAAGAGATAGAGAATTGATCAATCAAATTTTTGAAAAACATCAATTCGACTATGTTTATCATATTGCTGCAATTACTCCGCTTCCTGATTGTCAGATGAACCCTTCAGAAGCATCGGACGTAAATGTGACAGGAACCGTAACTATTCTTGAAGCAAGTCGTATTTATGGGGTGAAAAAAGTTGTATTTGCCAGTACATCCGCGGTGTATGAAAATAATACAGATTTTCCTTCGATTGAAACTAATGTTATGCCACCAAGTCTGATATATCCATCTACTAAATATACAGCTGAACAGTTTTGCCGTAGTTATGTGGATGTTTATAATATGAATGTTACCTGTTTACGATTTGCAAATGTTTATGGACCACATTTAGATTGTTTAAGAACACAACCACCAGTAGTAGGATACATGATTCGAGAATTATTTTATGATAGACATCCGGTATTACATGGGACAGGCGAGCAACGAAGGGATTTTGTTTATGTTGAAGATTTAATTCGACTTTGTGAATTAGTGTTGCAAGATAAAGGATTTAATATTGTAAATGTTTCTACAGGTACGACACTGTCCATAAATGAGTTGATGAAGATTGTTACTAAACTTATGCATAAAGAAGAATTATTACCGGAATATAGTGATTCTAAGAATTTTTGGAACAACTATCCGAATCTATATGAAGGTGCTTATCCTATTTCTGAAGAGGCACTTGATCATGAAGTTACAAAGTGTACGGAACTTTGTAATGATTACGCATTTGAGCGGTATGATTGGAAGCCGGAAGTTTCTATTGAAGAAGGGATTCAAAACACCATCGATTTTTTTTGTGAGATTCTGAAAAAAATTGAACATTGAAATTTGTTGCTACATATAATTTTTTTGGGAAAATTGGATGTTAATAATTAATAAATTTCATTAAAACATATACTATGCAAAAATACAAATAAATATAGGAGTTTATTATGGATGAATTAAAGGAATTAAAAATATTATCGTTGGAAATAGGACAAGAATGCAATTTAGCACATATTCATAAAAAGTGTCCAATTAATGTGAGAACAAGTGATAATAAATTTGGTAATTTAACGAAGCAACGAATTATAAGTTTAATTGATGAAGCAAATTCTTTAGGATTTAGTGGACATATAGCATTTCATTATTATAATGAGCCATTATTATATATAGATTTGATTAAAGAAATAATAAATGAGAGATCAGAAAATAAATATCTTCTTTGGACGAATGGCGAATTATTAAGCGAAACTGTAGAAGAAAATAATATACTTAACTTATTTGATAATGTTATTATTACGTGTTATGACTATGATAAGATTAATTTTTATAAAAAATTACAGAATTTTTATAAAAATATACAAATTGCTGTATGGGAATTAGATGATAGAATTAATGTTTATGAAAATAAAAGTGAAAGTATATATGGTTGTGACAGAATAAATTGTGAAATGCCAATAGATTACTATGGAAATGTGCATTTGTGTTGTCAGGATTGGAATAATGAATATAAAATCGGTAATGTTTTAAACAGTACATTAAAATCAATTGTACAGGGGGATAAATATAGAAAGTTAAGAAATTTGAGTACAGATAATTTACTAAAAAGAGATTGCCCCGCTATATGCAGAAAGTGTAATAAACAAGAGGTTAGACAAGGTTTTGATGTAGAAAACATGAAGGGGTGTATATAAGTGTAGAATATAAAAAATGAGGCAATATGTAATAAAAATATATTAATTTCCTACGTATAGATATTTATAATTTAGATAAATATATTTAATTATTATAAAGAGATATTGATAATAATGAGGTAGTTTTATGAAAACAGTATCAATTATTATTCCAGTATACAATATAGTTCATTATATAGAGCGCTGTGTTGATTCTGTAATAAATCAAACATTTAATAATTGTGAAATAATCATAGTTGATGATGGTTCAACAGATGGTGGATATGAAAAATGCGACAATCTCGCTAAAAAAGATAAAAGAATAAAAATATTACATAAAATTAATGGTGGAATTTCCGAAGCAAGAAATAGAGGGATTGAAATAGCTACTGGTGATTATCTTTTTTTTCTAGATGGAGATGATTACATAGAAAAAAATACAATAGAAACTTTAGTAAATCTATTGGAAATAAATAAAGCAGATGTATCAGTTGTTTTTAAGACAGACCATAATGATAGAACTGAAAAAATATTTATTGGAAATGGCGAAAATGCATTTATACATCTATTAGATTATTCAGCAATCGAAATGTGGGGAAAACTATTTAAAACTGAATTGTTTAAAAATATTAGATTCCCAATAGGAAAACAACATGAAGATATGTATACTTTACCTTCAGTTTTGTTAAGTTCAAATAAAATTGTAGTTTTTCATAAGGGATATTATCATTATGAACAAAGGGACAAGAGTATAATGGGGGAAATCAGAAAAGGTAAAATAAAAGAATTGGTAGAATGTTATATCTTTTGTGTTAGTAATATAAAAAGAATAAGCAATAAGAGGATATTTGTTAAAGAGGTTCAGAAAAGATATTTTTATCAAATTCTTTGGTACTATTATAATGTAATAGGTATTATAAAGGATAAGCAGGCAAAGAAGCAGGCAAATAAGCAAATTTCAAAATTTTATAGAAGTACCATATTGTTTTTTTGGAGAAATTCAAATATAAGTTTAAAAGATAAATTATTATTTACTAGATTTTCTCTTAAATGTTAAAAACTTACATAAGGATAAAAAAATTTAAGGTTAAGCAAAAGGAGTTAAAGAATGAAAAGTACAATTTTTACATCAGAATCAGTGACGGAAGGACATCCAGATAAAATTTGTGATCAAATATCAGATGCAATTTTAGATAAGTTAATGGAAAAAGATCCTAACAGTCATGTCGCATGTGAGACAGCGATTACAACAAATCTTGTTTTGATTATGGGAGAAGTAACAACAAATGCACATGTAGATATTGATAAAATTGTTAGAGATACAATAAGAGAGATCGGATATGATAAAAAGGAATATGGTTTTGACTGTGATGATTGCAATGTCATAATTACATTAGACGAACAATCAAAAGATATTGCGCTTGGAGTAAATCAGGCTTTAGAAATAAAAGAAAATAAGAGCGATAATAATGAGTTGGATAAAATAGGTGCAGGAGATCAAGGTATGATGTTTGGTTATGCAACCAATGAGACACAGGAATATATGCCATATTCTATTTCATTAGCTCATAAGCTTACAAGAAAACTTACAGAAGTAAGAAAGAATGGAACTCTACCATATCTTAGACCAGATGGGAAAAGTCAGGTTACTGTAGAATATAATGAAGAGGGAGAACCATCAAGGCTGGGTGCAGTGGTTTTATCTACACAGCATGATGCCAATGTGACACAGGAGCAGATCCATGAAGATATAAAGAATTATGTATTTGATGAGGTGCTTCCACAGGAAATGATTGATGAAAATACGAAATTCTTTATTAACCCAACAGGACGTTTTGTAATTGGAGGACCGAATGGTGACAGTGGTCTTACAGGACGTAAAATTATTGTAGATACATATGGTGGATATGCACGTCACGGAGGTGGTGCATTTTCAGGAAAAGACTGTACAAAGGTAGATCGTTCTGCAGCATATGCAGCAAGATATGTTGCAAAGAATATCGTTGCGGCAGGGTTGGCAGACAAATGTGAAATTCAGTTATCTTATGCGATTGGTGTGGCGCAGCCAACGTCCATTATGGTGGATACATTTGGAACAGGAAAAATCGAGGATGACAAGTTAGTAGACATCATAAGAGAAGACTTCGACTTAAGACCAGCAGCAATCATTAAAATGCTAAATCTTAGAAGACCGATTTATCAACAAACAGCTGCATATGGACATTTCGGAAGAACAGATATTGAACTTCCATGGGAAAGAATAGATAGAGTGGAACAATTAAAGAAATATATGTAAAGCAAAATCAATACCAATTGTATTTTGAAATACTCCTAACGAATACCAAGGTGATGTAATAAGCATCTTGGTATTTTTGGTTGCAAAAGTTAGGCAAGAGATAGTGTGTTTGCACAAACTATTATTTGTCGGCTGTAAGAACATCTAAAAGCTATGATTTAATATGTACACATCCGTTAATACGAGTGAACTTACTTGATATGGAACATCGATAGTGAATTATAGTTCGATAAAGTGTGAACTATAGTTGGTTCACCAAGATGTATTTTTATTTTATAGTAATAATAACACAAAAGATAGGGGAGAAACATTACTATGGAAAAATGTGCAAATGCTGGTACAAGGGTAAGGTACGCTAGAGAATTAAATCATTTTACACGAGAAGAACTTGCTGAGTATGCAGGAATATCTGCAAAGTTTTTGTATGAAATAGAAAACAATCTCAAGGGAATGTCAGCTCATACATTATTAAATATCTGTAAAGCATTAGATGTTTCTTGTGATTATATTATGACAGGTGGAGGTGATTACACTTGTGATCAGGAAGTAATTACAATTATAGAATCTTTTGATGCATCACAAATTCCAAATGTAAAAAAAATTCTTACAGAATTATTAGAACTAAGCAAATACTAATAATATATGGTTTTTCAACCTCCTCTAAGCTGCCTGAAAAGGCAGCTTTTTTTGAAAGCAAATTAGAATACTAAAATATTGGAAAAGATGGTTTTAAAAATGTTATTTAATTACAGATAAAAGTAATGTTTTTTGTGATAAATCATATAAATGATTAATTTAACACATAATAAATTCGTGTTCGTTAAAATATATGTTGCATTGGTGATACTGTGTATAATAATAGATAGTAGAATAAGGGGATAAGATATGAATTATATGCACTCAAGTGAAAAAATAAAAGGTCTCAGAATACACCAAGGTTATACGGTTGAACAATTGGCGGAAGAGGCAAATATTTCAACTAAATTCTTATATGAAATTGAAGCAGGTAGGAAAGGGTTTTCAGCAAATGTGTTATATAAAATTTCTAAAGCACTAAACGTTAGTTGTGATTACATATTAAATGACAGTAATCAACAAACGGTTCCTGATTTTATTATCGAATTAGTGAAAAAATTAGATAGTAAAGAACAGGTCGCAGTGGAGCACATTTTGGTGGAAATAATCAGACTGAGAGAAGAATAAGTTTAATACCTGGAGATAAATATAATGAAATACGATTATTTAGATTATGAGCAAATTAAAAAAATGGGAGAGAGGATAAAAATAAGTAGAAAAAGCAATAATATGACACAAAGCGAATTGGCTGATATTTTGGGAATATCAGCAGATCAGGTTTCAAATATTGAATTAGGAAAAAGTGCCTGCAAAATAGATCATATATACTTGTTGATGCAGGTATTGGATATATCAGCTGATTATTTATTTGGAAATTATGTAAATACAAATGTAGTGCGGGTAACTGACGAGCAAATAATAAATATGGCGACGAAAACAAATAAAAAGATGAAAATGATAATATATGAGTTACTTATGCTTATGGCATAGTACTCATATATTTTTTTATAAGTGGCATAAATATACTATGAACGCATATGACATAAAGTAGCGTGTGACGTGCTACCTTGTGCAATGGTGAATACATGAAAAAGAATTTAAAATCATTTAGTGAAAAAAGCGGGAGTGGTATAGTTATATGGACAAGAAAATGATATCAAGAAAAGACAGGCAGAAAGCAAAAAGATTAAAAAGTGTAAGAGATAGGCATCATTTAACACAGGAGAAAATGGCGGAAAGATTAGATATATCGTATTCAACATATCAAAGAATGGAAAGTGGACGAAACAATATTACTATCGAACATTTGGAAAAGTTGCATAAAGAGTTTGGAGTATCATCGGATTATATTTTATTTGGTACAGTCAACGACGAAAAACATTATGAACTGGAACTCGAATATATGAATGATGAAACAAAATTTTTAATGGTTACTAGGCTGATAGCGTGTTTATGCAGATTGGATGAAAATAAATACAAAGAACTTATGATAAAATTAGAGAAAGATTTAAAAGAAATACAATAGGTGGCAGGTAATGCGTATGAATACTTCAGATAAACAAATTTTAATAGTAGAAGATAATAACAAAAATATGGAGAAGCTATGTGAGGTACTGAAAGATATTAAAGATGTCTATATACATAAGGCAAAGAATAGTGAACAGGCATATAGATATGCATTGGAGTATAATATAGACCTATTTATTGTAGATATTATATTGAATACCAAAGTGTTTGCTGATATATCAGGGCTAAAATTCATAGAAAGCATTCGCTCAATTAATGGTTATAAATTCACACCAATTATAGTAACAACGTCTCTAGAAGATCCTAAATTTCATGCTTATTCTAATCTACATTGTTTCAGATATTATGAAAAGCCTTATGATTATGCAGAATTTAAGAAATCAGTAGTTGAAGCATTAGAATATACAACACCCAAAAAAGCTAAAGATTTTTATTATTACAAAGATGATGGAGTCATTTATTCTATCAAAACAAAAAATATTGTATATTTTCAAACAAATAACAGAATCACATACATACAATGTAAGAATGGAAAGGTAATGCCAACACCTTATAAATCTAACAAAAAGATATTATTAGAGCTGAATTCAAAAAAGTTTCTCAGATGTAGTAATAATACAATAGTGAATGCTGAGTATATAGAAGGGATAGATAAGTCCAATAGATATGTTATGTTGGTAGATGGGTTTGGAACATTGGAAATAGGACCAAAGTTGAAGAAAAAATTTTTAGAGGACTTTTTCAAATGTTAGAAAGAATATATTGGTTATTAGAAATTATTTCCTTGGTAATATGTATAAGTAGTATTTATGGTGTGAAAATTAAGACAGATATTAAAACAGTTGTATGGATTGCTATAGAAGTTACGTTTATGGGAATGTTTAAAAGAAATTTAATTACAATGCAAACATATTTTATCATATATGTGTTGTATATTTTGTATGTATATATTGAATTTAGAATGTCTTTAAAAATAGCAACTTTTACAGCAATATTAAGTATGATATTTACAGGATTGATTCAGATGATAATTGCACTTCCGGTGTATTACATAGGAGATTACTGTAAAACAAGCGAAAACATAATGGTCTTAGTAATTAATGCTGGTGTTTTAATGGCTGTTGTACTCATAAGTAAAACAAAATTTCTACACGGTGTTTACAAATTTTTAGCAAGAAAAGAGTTGATTTTGAATATAACGTTTATACTGGTAATGTTCATATATGGATATTGCATGTATAGAATAAAGTATAGTAACAAAATACAATCTGACTTGTATGTAATTATTGTAACGTTTGCATCAATAATAGCTTGTATTTTATTAAGATGGAAAGCAATGGAAAGGGAGACAGAATATCAACAGGAGCAGATAAAATTGTCAAATCGTTATAGTGAAGAGTACAATGCTTTAGTTGAAATATCAAGAAAAAAGCAACATGATTTCAAAAATCAGATTAATGCATTATATGGTTTGTCAGATATAAAAGCAGAAAAGGAACAAAGAAAATATATAGACAAATTGTTAGACGAAAATAAATTTGTCAAAATATTGCATTCTGTAGAACAGCCTGTATTAGCTGGATTCTTATATCGAAAAGTGAATGAGATTATGGCAGCAGGAATAAATATAGAATTTAATTTAGCTGTTCCAGACGCAGAGTTAGCGATAGAAGTGCTTGACTGTATTGAAATAGTAGGAATACTTTTGGATAATGCAGTGGAAGCATTGAATAAAGAAAAAGATAAAAGTATTATTCTAGAAATGTTCACAATGGAACAAAAGGTTGAAATAAGGGTTAAAAATGTAAGCCCTTATTATGAGAATGATGAGATTTCAAAGTTCTTTCAGTATAATTATTCTACAAAAGGCAAAAATAGAGGAATAGGTTTAGCTAAGATAAAAGATTTACAGAAAAAGTATAAATTTGATATTTTAGTTGAAATGCAGGAAATACATAATAAAAACTGGATAAGTTTTTCAGTAATTAAATAAAGAATAGTAAAAGCCCCCCTAAAGTTACCATTTTGATAACTTTAGGGGGTTTTTAGCATTAGTGTTCTATTGGTGTAGGGAATTTTCTTTCACCAAAAAGTAGAAAACTAATTCCAGAAAAATGAATAAATGACATTAAAGCCAGACATGAACCACAAATTTTGTTCATGCATGATAAACTTAATTTTTTACGAAACATTTTTTAGACCTCCTTTGATTATTAGAATTTTAGCAAACATCATTTGACATGTGTGTAATATGATAGTCCAAAAGCCAATAATTAAATATGGATATATTATGCTATGGCTATTGAAAATGCTAACTATTATAAAAAAAGCAAATATAATAAGAAAACTATTGTTCTGACAGTGTTTTAACAATACGCTATTTGGAGATGGTCTAAGAGGTGAAACTATTGGACCAATGTAATAGTTAATTAGGATACAGACAATAGTAAAAAATTGAATAAATAAGATATCCGGAGTTATTAATTGTGGAAGGATAACTACTGCCAGATAAGATATCACGAAAGTTAACAGCAAACAGGTTGTATAATGTTTACAATGAAAGCCACCACTGTTAAATCTAATTAATGATAATAAAAGTATAAATACGGTAAAACTTAAAACTTTACCAATAATAATGTAAAAAATATATAGCAATAGTATCTTGCTAAATTCAGATGCAATGGAAAGTAATGTATACTTTACTAATTCCAATTCATAATCTGAATAGTTATATGTTGTTTTTAAGGCTTGTCTGATTTTATCCATAGTAAATAGTCCTTTGTAAGTTGTTGACTATATCATATATGGTGTAGCGGATAATATTAGATTTTTTTCAGAAAGTTGATTTTTTTACAAAAAAAGAAGAAATATATATAGTTACAGAGAGGATAAAAGACTTTGTGCAGAGAAAATGTATAATATGAAAAATAATCAAAATGAGAGATAAAAATGGATGAGATTAAGTTTTAATTTAATTATAATAATACAAGAGGATATGGATTAGTGTATAGATAGAAGTAACAATTAAAGTGGTTACTGTACACAAAAAGAAAGAATAAATGTTGAATAAAATATGAGAAAAAAGCTGAATTAGATTCATATTTGAATATCATTAACACACGTCAAACAGGTGGTTTGCTTGTTAACTACAAGTGACAGATAACGGACAGTACCTAAAGACGCAGATTTTCACTTTATTTAAATCTTAATGCCCTTTTCTGTTCCTGTATGCATTTTCTTGTCGTTACATCATTTAATCTTACAGTACTTAAGTAAATTCTTCTGCCTAAATGTGTTTGTTCCCCCATACTTATATTTTAAATTTGCAAACTTAAATATAAAAGATGTGTGTTAAATAATATGTAGAATTAAAAATTAACAAATAGGAGATAGCGAATTTTTGAAAATTTTGTAACATAGTTTACAAATTAGGGAGGATTATTGTTATAATAAATTATTATATACAAAGGAGAAAGTGAGAAAGATGTTTTTCTTTTTTTATGAAAAGAGTATTGATAATGATTGGGTTATAAAAAGAGCTTTTGAGCGTATAATAGCTAAAAAAATAGTGGCAGATAATTACTGTGATTTAAGGGAATTTATCCATCCAAAAAGAAAAAAAGAAGATATAAAATTAATGCTATCACAAATAAATAGTCCGTTTGTAGAATTGTTTAATCATGCATACCCATCTATTACTAAAGCAGCTGATATATGGAGTGAATATAAGAAAGATAGATTAACGAACGATATGGTTTTAAAATATGAGGAGGCGTGGAGTATAGTTTATTGGATTTATAGATGTTATGGGAAGATAGACGAACGAAAAAAAGCAACTAAGGAAGCGCTAAATGAAATTGAAGAAATCTATCAAATATGCAAAAACGGGAGTATATATGAAAAAAATAGTGGCGTTAAATTAGAGAAAAGTAATAAGGAGGGGAAATTTGAAAAACTAAAATTTTGTGATAGCTATATTTATAATGAGGAAAAAGTTCATATTAATATAATACGATCAGTAACAGAATACTGTAAGAAATTGAAAAATATAACAGAGGAGAAAAATTTAGTTTTTTTTAGAGGACATGCTGACACTACATATCGGTTATTGCCATCTATTATGAGATGCGATGAATGGTATAAACATGAAAGAGACATTTATAATGAGGTTATAATTGAATGTCCAGAAGAATTTAGAGAATGTTCTACACATCTTGAGCATTTAGTACTTATGCAACATTATGGAGTGCCAACAAGACTGCTAGATATTACCAAAAATCCACTCGTTGCCTTATATTTTGCATGTGAGAGTCATAATGAGAAAAATGGTGAGATAATTGTATTCAGCACACCGAAAAGTGAAATAAAATATGCAAAGAGTGATACGGTATCTGTTCTAGCTAGTTTAGCCAATTTTGCTGAAGATGAAAAAAATGTCTTTGAAGAAACAGCTAAAAAGGCTATGAGTAGAGAAAATTTCAATGAGAAAATAAAAAGATTGATTCATGAAATAAGATTAGAAAAACCAGCTTTTTTAAGTGAAGTTGAAAAAAGTGATATTACAAATGCATTTTTTGTTTTGCCAGAGAAAAAGAATAGAAGAATTGTGAAACAAGATGGAGCATTTATTATATATGGATTAATTAACGAAAATAATGATGTGATTAACAAGTATAGGTATAAGGAAAAAAATAAACTTCAGATATTTATAGTTAAAAGTGGAAAAAAAGAAGAAATTTTAAAAGAATTAGATGCTTTATCCATAAATAAAGCAACTCTTTTTCCTGAAATAGAAGACGTAGCTGAATACATAAAGAAAAAGTATTAAATTATAGAAGTAAGAATTTTTGTTTTAATGTATTAAAAAAAGAGAATGAAATAAGTGAAGTATTATTGTATAATATATTTGATGGATAATACAAGGTTATCCTTTACTTTTTTTGATGGGAGAGTGCAAGTATGTTATCAACAGTAAAATATATTACCCCTAATATTAACAACCAGCCATGGAATATAGGCAATGATATAGGGCATAATTTTGAAGATCATATTTATAAAAGTATTGTAAAAATACTTAATGCAAGTTTTTCAAATGATATTAGAATTTTTATGACGCCTGCGACAAGGGATGATGGTCGCGATGTAGTTATTGAATCTAATAAAGATATAGAGCTATTTGGAAATTACTTTTCACTAAAAGGAAAAAATAAAATAGTAATATATATTGAATGCAAAAGTTCGTCAAAAAATTTAATTAGTTATGAAAAAGTTGCAAAAAACACAATAATCGCTGGTCAAGATAAAGTTGATTATTTGGTGTTAGTAACTAATCAAACAATTGCACCATATACTTATTACTCTATATGTGAAAATTCCGAAATGTATGGATATGAATTTATTCTAGTTGATCAATATATTTTGTATCAATATCTGCATCAAAATAATTTAAATATATGGAGTTATAAAAAGGTTGAGAATATCCCCTCTAATATATCATTATCATATCAGATATGTAAGGGAAATTATCATAGAAAGCCTTATTTTGATTTGTATTTATTTTGTCGCAATTATTCAAGTGAAATTGCTGAATGTAAATTAAATCTTGTAACAGATAGAAATTGGCATCTTTCCGAAGATAATTTATGCTTCATATTGGATAAAAATAAAGGAAAGTGTATATCGCTCAGAGTTTACAAAGAATTTTCCGATGGATTAGATGACGTCATATTACGTCTTACCTGTAATAATAATTTAAATATCATACAACTTGAAGGAACATCTCTATCATATAATTTTGAACTACCATTGACTGGGTATAATCATAAACAAATCATTCATGATATTAGCAATCAAATACTAGAAAATCCCAATTTTTCTTGGGTTAATCTTTATGGAGAGGCTGGTATTGGTAAAACAAGAATAATTGATGAACTAAGTAAAAATTTTTCGGAAAGAAGCATTAGGATTCTTAATACTATTTGTATAAAAAACTCTAAAAAATCAACATTTGACAGTATAAAAATGGATATTTCAAAAAATTTAAGAAAAAATATTTCGGCTTCAAACTTGTATGAACTGATTTGTGAAATACAAGATGAATTTATATGGACTGTTTTATTTGTTGAAGATATACATAATGCTGATAGTGACTTTTTAAATATGCTAAAGGATTTAATTAAACAAAGGCATATCAAAGGAGCTTTCCTTCTGGTTACAGCAGGAAGAGATGATTATACTGTATATAATACAGAGTTTTTTGCTGTTCTTGAATGTTTACAAAATACATCAAATAAAGCAATTAAAAATTATAGAGTTGAACCATTTAAAGATGAAGAATGTCTTAATTTAATTAAACGAATAATTAAAGATATTCCACTCCATGCATTAACAAAAATACATGAAATGTCTAGAAATAATCCATTTTATTTGATTCAGTTTATAGAATATTTATTAGAAATTAGACTTGTTAATTTGCTAAATAGAAATACTGTTGGCATACCTAATATACTAACGTTTTCTGAAAAAATTTATATACCTAGAGAAATAGAGAAATTAATAAAACTACGATATGAAATATTAGGATTAATGCATATTGGTAATAAACTTCAAAAATTTCTTCTTGTTGCTGCATTATATGGATTAAAATTTCCAAAAAAATTAATGTTAAATTTTTTTGATAATGATGAGTACAATGCTGTAGAAATATTATTTTCAAATCATTTTTTAGTTGAGATTGATGAAGATACTTTAAAATTTGATCACGAAACGATATATTTGTTTATAAAAAAAATGTGGACGACAATTCCTAAAAAGCAACTTTTTGAAGTTTGTAGTGATTTAGAATCAAATTCCCAATTAATGTATTTGTTCAATAAACAAAAACAAGGTATAGTGTTGTTTTATTTGAAGCAATATGCGGAAGCAAAAAATAAATTTGAAGAACCTATTAATGAAATACAAAAAATGGATAATGTTTCTTCTGAAAACATATCAGATAAATATTTTGAGTATTATAATTTTATATATGAAATTGCAAAACATGATAAAAATACTCAATTAATGGAAAAAACAATTTTTGCTAAAATATATGTTGCTATGCATAATTTATCATTAGGGCAGGCTACTAAGACATTTGACGAAACATTTATGCTATTAGAAAGTTACCATAAACTTGATGAAAAAAAGATGTTAGAGGTAAAGCAACTTCAGGCATCCTTTTATCTTCATGTTGGAATGATTTCTAAAGCAAGAGGTATAATGAATGATTTACTTTCCAAAGAAAGAATTGACCCTACTAAATTTGACGAAAATATTAGATTTAATTTGTTTGAACGAGCTGCTAGTTTGTATATTCATACAAATCATGTTGCTCCTGCAATACAATATAATAAACTTTCTTTTGATATTGCTAGCAGTATGCATAACAATAAATTAAAAGCACTAGCGAAAATAAATGAGGCAAAATTATACTTTTTTACAAATACTATAAAATCTTATAAATTGATGCTTGAAGCAGATTCGTATTTAAAAAAAGATATGGTTGATAGAATTAATTGTCACAATAAAATGGGATTATTAACTGCAGATATCGTTTTATCTAATTCATTAGATATGGATATGCCTAATTACATTTCAAGGGCAGAGAAACTATTGGATGAAGCAATTAAAGTTAACTATCCATTAGATATTATACGTGGACATTTTTTGCTTGCACTTCTATACTTTATGGACACTAGTGAAGAAACATATAGTAAATGTAAAACTCATTTAGAGTATGGCATAGATACAAGTATTAGATATGGAATATTAAAATTAATGGGAAATTATTATAACCTTAAAGCTTTAATTGCGATAAAAGAAAAACAAAATGTCGATTATATCACAAGTCTATATGATACTATGGTTGATTATTTAAGGCAGGAAGATCTACTTTTTTTGGGAAATTTAGATTTTTCATATTCTAATATCATTTTGTTAACAAATTATTTAATTTATTTAGATGAATATGGTTTAGAAAATAAAATGTATGAATTTTTAAGTAAACTTACATATTATGGTTATAATTCAGACTGCGATTATCAATGTGACAACCATTTAAATTGTCATTATACTTGTTTAAAAAATAGAGATATTTTCAAAAAAAATTTTCAAAAAGTAAAAGAAGGGTCCCTTTTATTAGTTGACCCTAAATTTACATTTTCATTGAAATTTGATGACTATTTTATTCCAATTTATTTATAAATAATATAATTTTCTAATACTAATACATCAATTTCTGTAGATAGAAATGTTTTGATTGCATCTGAAGGAGTTTCTACAATTGGTTCACCGTTATCATTAAATGATGTGTTTAATAATACAGGTGTTCCGGATAATTTGTAGAACTCCTTTATGATATGATATATAAAAGCATTATCGTTCTGTGTAACAGATTGAACTCTTGCTGTTTTATCTACATGTACTACAGAAGGTATTTTATTCTGATAATTTTCATTTATAAAAGGAGCCAACAACATATATGGAGATGTTTGCCTTAATTTAAAATATTCTAACTCAAACTCCTTTAAAATAACTGGTGCAAAAGGTCTGAAATTTTCTCGATGTTTTACTTTATTATTTATGTAATCTTTCATTCCATCCCATGTTGCATTAGCTAAAATACTTCGATGGCAGAGTGCTCTAGGACCAATTTCACTTCTTCCTGTAAGTATGCCGACAATTTTATTATCATATATTTCTTTCGCTATAATTTTACATTGCAGTGTTGTATTTTCGAAATATTTGTAATTTAGATTATGACTTTTTAATGCCTTTTCAATCTGTGAATTGGTATAGGACAATCCTAAATAAGGAATTGTTTTCTTTCTAGTTGCTAATTTAGTATCATTGAAATATTGGTATGCTATATAAGCCGCACCAATAGATTGTCCATCATCTCCAGCAGCTGGACATATATGTAACTTGATATCATTGAATCTATCTAATATTTTATGATTTAACAAACAGTTTAGGAAAAGACCTCCAGCTACACAAATATTTTTTATGCCATATTTATTAATGGCGTACGAAAATATTGATATTATTAATTGTTCTGTAAAATTCTGAATGGTTTTAGCTATATCTGCTCTATTTTTGGTTATATATTCTTGATATCGTATACCTGATGCTAAATATAATTCATATATATCTTTGACTAAGAAATCTAAAGATAAATTGAAATTTAAATTAGTTATGGGAGGAATATCTAAGTTAAGAAGCTCTTTTCCATATGATGCTAGTCCCATAGTTTTACCTGCTTGATTCCATGCAAATCCTAACATATACGTGATTTGTTCATACTTTTTTGCTATGCTTACTTGGTATTGTTTGTATTTATCGTTCATAAACGGATATAAATGGAATTGTTCCCTTGTAAGAGTATGTATAACATTACTTTGACATCGTTGTTCTGCTAAATATAAGATATTATTTTTGGCAATATATATACTCTCAGATTCTTCTTCACCATTAATCAAATCGCCACCACCATCTGCCACAAAAACTAAAGCATCATTAAATTGTGAAGTGTAATATGTAGATGCAGCGTGCGCTAAATGATGCGAAACAGGAATTATTTTAAAATTCCAATTAGGATAATAGTCTTTTAATTGATCTTCATAATATTTTGTGAGATTATTTATTTCAACAGATACATAAGTAATTCCAACATATTTTATTGTATGGACATCAATGTTAAGATAACCCAATAAAGTATCAATAGTTTTAAAGGGAATTACAGATGATTTTGAATGCTTTATTCTATCAATACGTTCCGTTGCCAGACATCCAACTAGATTTCCATCAACAACTACAGAAACGGATCTATCATGTCCCATATGTATACCTAAACTAATATTACTCATAATAATTCCTTTCTAATTATTTTATATGATATGTAAAGTAATGGATAACCTTGTATTATCTATTGAATACGAAAATTTAGATATTTTTTAAATATGAAACATATTCCTAGGATGCTTATTACTTAAAATATTTTTTTGTTTTGCCGTTGCAACATGTGTGTATATTTCTGTAATGTTTATAGAACTATGCCCGAGCATTTCCTGAATATATCTGATGTCAACATCTGCATCAAGAAGACTTGTTGCAAATGTATGGCGAAACATATGTGGTGTTATGTGTAGATTTACTGATGCAAGTTCAGTATATTTATTTATCATTCTTCGAACGGTTTGGTCAGAGAGTTGGTTACCTGATTGATTGGCAAAAAAGTATCCACAGTTTTCACATTCACGCAAAAAATCTGAGTGATATTGTTTTAAAATATTAATAACTTCAACATTTCCTATTTGTAACATTCGTTCTTTAGAGCCTTTTCCAAAAATTAAAATTGTCCCGTTATCTAAGTTAATGTCATTAATACCAAGATAGCAGAGTTCAGATATTCTCATACCTGTAGCAAATAGGAGTTCAATGACAGCTGCATCACGTAAGGCATTTCTTTGCTGAAATTTAGTTTTTGCAGAACCTTTGTAATCATATATAGTAGATAAAATTGCTTCGATATAGTTCAAGGGAATTATTTTTGGTAGTGTTATTGATTCTCTAAATTTAATCTGAAGTTTATTGAATGGATTTTTCTCGATTAAATCACGATATTCGAAATAATGAAATAATGCCTTGATAGATGCAATTTTGCGTTTGACGGTTTTAGGTTTATATTGTGTGTGTAGATTAGCTATGAAATTCTCAAGCATAGAAGGTGTAATATCGATAAAATTTTCAGTATTAATTTCTCTCATAAATTGTGCTAAATCTATTTTATAAGCCTTTAGCGTTTTTGCATCTAGTCTTTTTTGAATTTTACAATATTTTAAATATTCTTCAATGCGTGTCTGTAAATTGTTCATAATAATAAGTCTCCTTTGTAAATTAAATTTAGTAATATACATCTTATATCTTTTATAAAGTGATTTCTATTTTTCTGTTTCTTCAATGCGAAAAATGTGTAATATACAAATAATACAATTTTAGATGGTTATACATTCCTAAATATGAGTTCGAAAAAAATCGCTATTTCATAATTACGTTAGGAAGAAAATATATAAGAAATAATATAAAATTATTAAAGAAAAATATTTGGACAGCAAAATAATAGATGTGTGACATTAAAAGCACTTGCATAATTATATAGATAATATTTTTTTGAATATGTCTTGTGATAAAGGAATAAAAATGGAATATACTAAAAATTATGATGTGAAAGAGTTGGGAAAAAGAATTCGTATTATTAGAAAAAAGAATCATATGACCCAGGAGCAGTTAGCTGAAAAATTAATGGTTTCAGTAGATAGTGTTTCTAATTACGAAAATGGAAGAACTACATGTATGCATGACCATTTAATGCATATGAGTGAACTATTTAATATACCGGTGGACTATTTTTTTAGTGGGAAAATTGTGACTAGTGACAACAATTCCAATTTAAATAAAATAATGGAATTGCTTAATTGTTTAGATGATGATAAATGTGAGAAAATATATAGAATTACAAATATATTATATGGGGACAAATTATAAAGGGTTTGTTTATTTAGATTATTTAGTATTATGAGCACTTTAACATAAAATATAAATTAAAATATAGTTCCGGCAATGTGGTTGTCATAGTAAATTGGTTTACAAAAAAGTTCAATGTTGTATAATAAAGAGAGATTTTTGTCTTCAGTTGGAGGATTGTGATTATGAGAAAAAATGAGAGAGATGTACAATTTAATGTTGATGCATATACAGCAAGATTAATTGGTAGGGAAAATGTTTCAAAGTTAGAAGGAGCGGTACTGGAAATAGTAAAAAATGCTTATGATGCGGACGCAAAGAACTTTGTTTTGTATTATAGTGAATCTCATGAATGCATATATGTTATTGATAACGGAACTGGTATGGAAGAATCAATATTAAGAAATCATTGGATGACAATTGGAAATTCTTCCAAAAAGGAAACATATAAGACAAAAAGCAATAGAACTCAAACTGGTGCAAAAGGGATAGGGAGATTTGCATTAGATCGTATGTCGGATAGGTGCGAGATGTTAACAATTTCTGAAGCAGGAGGGTTAGAATGGCTTGTTAATTGGTCAGACTTCGATGGTAAAAAGAATTTGTCAGATGTTAAGGCTAAACTTTATGATTCAGATGAAAGTTTGATTGAATATGCTAATGTTAATGAATGGAAAAATAAAGAATTAGCATCAGAAATAAAAAAATTAGAATTCAATGGTACAGGAACTGTATTTCGTTTGTATGGACTACATGATGAGTGGAATGAAAGAACAAGAAAAAAGTTAAAAAATCATTTAGAAAATTTGTTGCCACCAGATGTGATTAATGATTTTTCTATATATTTTTTTGATGATGAAAGCAGTGCAGAAGAAGCAAAAATTGTAAGTGCAAATATTGATTCGTTTGATTACAAGATAAGTTTTGAAGTTAAACAGGAATGGTTAACAATTAATATATTAAGAAATGAATTTGAATTTGGGAAAAATGAAAAAGAAATTCTTAATGAGGCATGTATTGATGAAAAAGAAATTCCTTATTTTCACGGGAAAATAAAGAACATAAATTTATCTTTTGAAGAATTGAATGAGAAAAGAAATCTTATCGGTAATTACGATGGTGTTATGTATTTTAATAAGATTACAACTACTAAAAAGGATTGCGAAAAATTTTATTATAAAGATGTGAAAGGGAGAAAAAATTTAACAAAGGAATTTGGTGGAATAAAGTTATATAGAGATCATTTCAGGGTAAGACCATATGGAGAATATGGTGATAATGATTTTGATTGGCTGGAATTATCGGCTAGGAGAAACAGATCCCCATCAGGATTAGGACATGATAGTGGAAATTGGAGAGTAGGTTCAGAACAACTTGTAGGAACAATCAATATATCTAGAGAGAATGAAAATTTAGAAGATGCTGCTAATAGAAATGGGATTCAGGAAGGGGAAGGTTTCGAACAATTAAAACGAGTTATAATTGATGTAATTGCAGAGTTTGAAAGGGATAGACAAGATATTGGTAGAAAACTTGCTAAGTATGCAAAAGACAAAGATGAATTGCAAAAAGAATTAGAAAGCTTACGTCAAAAATCGGAAGAACGAAAGCGCTGGGAAGAAGAACAGGCAAAAAATAAGAATAAAAATGAATCATCTGATGAAGCAACTAATGAAGCACCAACTGTAGATCCTCAGAAAGTTCAGAAAGTAATAACATCATTAGAAAATCAAAAAGAACAAGAATTACAGGAACTTCAGGATGAAATAAGAATGTTGCAAACGCTTGCAACAACAGGAATTGTAACAAATATGTTTATGCATGAAATAAGGACATTAACAAATAACATAGGACTAGAGTTAGATTCAGCTTATGAGGCAATAAAATATGATAATTGTCTAGAAGATGCTCTTGACAATATTAAGCAAGCGATTGTTTTTAAGCGACATTTTGCATCTTGGTTTAAAGTAACTATTGAATCTGTTAGAAAAGATAAAAGAAAAAGAAGGTTGTGTGATATTAAAAACATGCTTGAAGATTATATCGAAACATGGAAGACAATTCTTGCAAAGGATGGTATAGAATTAAAGTTAGAATGTGATGAAGATATTCAATTTAAATGTTTTCCGTTTGATATTGAAAATGTTATTAGTAATTTAATATCAAACAGTTTAGCATCATTTGAGCGAGAAACGGAAAGATTGCTAGATAAAAAGAAAATCATTATAATTATTGAAAAAGAGGAAAATGGTTTTGTTATAAACTATGAAGACACTGGTTGGGGTTTAATACCTAAGTATAAGAAGCGACCAGAAATTATTACAGAAGCCTTTGAAAGTGGCAAGGATGAGTACAAAGATAATGATGAAGGTACTGGAATGGGTATGTGGATTATAAAGAAAACGGCATTGGAATATGGCGGAGGTATTGATTTATCAGAGAATAAAACTCTTGAAATAGGGTTTAAGACAAGAATAAGTTTCGGAGGAGAATATGTATAGAATAGGATATATAGATGATCAGGCAACACAGTTTAGAATATACAAGAAAAAAATTGATAGAAGATTTCCAGATGTAGAGTTAATCTTTTTAGAAAATTGTACTACAAAAGAACAATTTTTGGACAAAATATATGAGGAACGAATAGAGGTTCTTTTGGTGGATTATAAGATGGCAGCAACATTTGGATTCAATGGTTCAACATTAATTAACTACATTAATGATCAGATGAGAGATTTGGAGTGCTTTATTATGACAGCAGTTGATCAGGATAGTATTAGTGATGGATTGATTGCAACTAGGAATATAAAGAGTAAGACAATTTTTGACACAGAGGCAGATGATGAGCAACGAGTAAAAGAATTGAATGAATTTATAGATGTACTGAGAGAAAGTGCAAGGGTTTTTAAAACACGAAGCGAACAAAAAAAGAAGGAATATATTAAATTATTTGAAAAAAGACAAAAAGGGCAGCTTACAATGAACGAAGAAGAAGAGTATAGAAGATTGTATAAGGTCTTATCTTCTTATGGTTTGATTGAAAAACTGCCAGATGAAGTTTTGACATACAAATTTGAACAGGATTTAAATGAACTGATAAAATGTGGTGAAAGGATTCTGGAAGAACATAAAAAGTAGCAGGAGAAATTATAGTGAGAGTACATGGTGAAAAGATAATTAAAAGAAGAGATGTAGTGGAACAGTTTAAAAACTATAGAGATGCTAAAGAAATATTGATGGAAGATTTCGAAAATATGTGTGGATATTGTGGGAAAAATAGCACTATAATGAATCAAAAATTTCACATTGATCATTTTGTACCCAAAAGCATAGCACCAGAACTTGAAACAGAATATAGCAATTTAGTTTTAGCATGTCCAAAGTGTAATCTTACAAAATCTAACAAGTGGCCTACAGGGGATAAATCTGTTGCAAATGATGGGACTGTTGGGTTTGTGGATCCGACCACACCGGAATACGATATACATATGCAACGAGATGAAGATGGTTATATAAAGGGAGTTACAAAGTTAGGAGAAAATATTTGTAAAGCACTTAATTTTCATATTAGAAGAACAGATTTGTATTGGAAAATTCAGCAATTGTACAGGATTCAAGACGAGCTGGAAAAAATATCGGATCAGCTTAATAAAAAGGAATTTAAATATTATATGGCGACAAATAAGCTTTTGAAAAAATACATAAAGGAAGCTTTTGAAAAAGGTGAGTAAATGGATAGTAATAAAGAAACAGGAAGTTATTATACACCATATGAGTTGATTGAGTTTATGGTGAGATACTTGAAAGAAAAGAAGCAAGATTTAAGTAATGTGTTGGAGCCTTCCGCTGGTGACGGAAGGTTTCTTTCGGCGTTATTATCAGATTGTAAAAAAATTAAAGCTATAGAATTGTTTGATGAAAAAGTAAGGGCTATTAAAGAAAAATATAATGAAAAAAAATTAGTTGTGGAGCAATACGACTTCTTAGATTATGCAATGGAATCAGAGGAAAAATATAGTTTAATTATTGGAAATCCACCATATATTAATCCTAAAATAATGAAAAAGGAAGAGATAAAGAAAGCAAAAAAATTATGTAAGTCAGAGGAAGTTGATGCTTCAGCAATGCAAAATATGTGGTTAGCATTTGTTGTAGGAGCAAGCAAACTATTAGAGAAAGACGGAGCAATTTTTTTTGTATTACCGATGGAATTTCTGCAGGTTCAGTATGCTGAAAAATTAAGAGCACATCTTGAAAGTAAATTTAATACTATTCATATTATTACTTTTGAAAATTCTATTTTTCCAGACATTGAACAAGATATTTGTTTAGTGTATATAAAAAATAAAGAAAAGAAACAGGCATATATATCATATGAAAAATATAGGGATACTTCTAGTAAAGAACCTATATTTAGTAATGTAATAAAAAAGAACAAACCACTGAAGAAATGGTCTAATGCTATTTTATCAGATTATGAGATTCTGCTATTAAAAGAAAAATCAGAAAAATATTCTAAAATTGAAAGTATGGGAGTTAGTGCTCCGGGAATTGTAACAGGCGGAAATAAATATTTTATTTTAACAGAAGATAAAGTTAAAGAATATAAATGCGAAGAATTTGTATTGCCTATACTTCAAAAAAGTTCTTATATTACTAAAAATACAATAGTAATTGATGATGAATTAATGAATAATATAAGAAATGATAAGCCAATGTACGTATTGAATTTATCAAAAGAAAAAGAAGAAAATATTCCATCCAAATTGTTGAGTTATCTTGATTGGGCAAAAGATCAAGAGATAGGTGGGGTAAAATTAAATGATAGATTCAAATGTAAAAACAGAACACCGTGGTATGGCGTACCTATTGTTAATAAAGGCGATGTCGTTTTTTTCAAAAGATATCATTTGATACCAAGAGTGTATATAAATAGAGCTAGTATACATACTACTGATGCAGGATATCATATAAGACTAAGAGAAGAAATAAACAAAGATAGTTTTGTGTTTTGTTTTTATAATTCATTAACATTAGCTCAATGTGAATTTGAGGGACGATATTATGGAGGAGGAGTGAGTGAATTAGTTCCAGGTGAATTTAAACAACTCAATATTCCGTATCGAGAAATCGAAAAAACAGACATTGAAATGCTTAATGAAATGTTTAAGAGTAAAAAAAGCATTGAAGAAATTGTTTCATTTGTAAATGAGAGGACTATAGGAGAGGATATGGAGGATGATATAGTTAAAAATATTGAAAAAATTCGTGTAAAATTGGTAGAAAGACGCATAAAAAACTAGAGTAAAAAATAGATATTGATTATGAAAAACATAATTAGTAATACCACCCAGTATAATTCAGAGTTTAAACCATAAGCCTAAGCGGTATTCCCTTAAAGGGAGTATCGTTTTTTTTTATTATTTTATATGTAGTACATAGTTATATGTATGAAAACACTGATTAAGAAACGTGCACATTTGTTAGTCGAAATACTTATGAAAGAAGGAAATATTTATGTTAAAGATTTTTAATCGTAAAGAAGCCGTTAATGGAGTGATATTCATTAAGTCAATAAAAGATTTAAACACAGTAATTAATGTAGCTAAAGATATTGGTAAGGAATGCAAAAGGAGAGGCTTAAATGTAGAGTATTGTTTTTGGGATACAAGTGAAGATAATGTAATCGAAAGAAAAGCAATTAAGCAGTTTTTAGATGAAATGCAGGATAAAAACATTAATCTGGTGGTGTTAAGAACTCTGGATGATATAAGTAATAATACTATTGAAAGAGAAGCATTTCTTACAGTCATGAATGATAATGGAGTAGGAATATATCTTTTTGAAGAGGGATGTTTCGCTATGGTTAATTATAATTTTGAATAATAAATCTTATGTTAGGCAGACATATTATGGTCTGTCTAACATAACAGGATGAATATGAACGTATGGAGGAGGCAACATATTGAAATATGAAGGATGGAATGTTGGTTCAACTATTCGAAGATTGAGAAAAGAAAAAAATATGACGATAGAAGAGTTAAGTGAGGCTGTAGGCAAAAGTCCTTCACATATAGCACAAATAGAGCAGGGATCTAGAAGGTTAGGCATTAATCTGCTTTACGAATTAATAACGGTATTAGAAACTGATGCAAATACAATTTTGGTTGTCCATAGAAAGAATTCGGAGTTATCAATTGATAAAGAATTAATGAAGTTGACACCGAAAGTAAGAATATATTTTCAAAAGCAGTTTCTTAATATGATAGAAGAGTTTCCGATTAAGTAAGAAAGGTAAAAGGTATGGGAAAGAAAAATAGAACAATTAAGGTAATTGCATATTTGTCAGTTGTAAATGCAACAGAAAAGAATGTGGAATGGAAGGAAGACAAGCAACTGAGATACATAAGAGAGTATGCAAAAGCACATTGCATTAGAATAGTAAAGATATTACGTAGAAACATATTAGGTAAAAATGTACGTGATGCACAATTTAGAAAAATGATTGGAGCCATAGAATGCGGGATGGTTGATGGTATTATAGTATGTAAAATGGCTTTAATATCTGACACGGTTGATGATGCGTATAAGAAAGTTGGAGACGTGGTGCAGGCAGGTGGACATATGATAACTGTAGATGAAGGAGAGTTAAATCTTCCTCTAAAAATGTAAAGGAGATATAACTATATGAGACAGATTATGAGGGGAGATGTGATATATGTGGATTTGGGACAACATCCAAATAGTTCCATTCAGTCAGGCATTCGTCCCTGTGTAGTAATAAGTAATAACCAAAATAACAAATATTCAAAAGTAATTTCAGTTTGTCCCTGTACAGGAAGAGTAACGAAGAAGAAAGTGATAACACATATCTTAGTTACTACGAAAGATGTAAATGGATATTTTCAAAAGAACTCAATATTATTAATTGAACAAATTACCGTGGTTGAAAAGAAACAAATAATAAGTAAGGTAGGTCATATTCCACGAGATTCAGAGATTATGAAAAAAGTTAATTGTTTAATTAAAAAGCAATTGGGAGTTGACTAAATAATAGAATTAATAAAAGTAAAGATTCAAAATGAGGTGGAGGAAGAAAAAGTGAATGAAAACACTAATGTTATCGAACCAGCATTACTAACATTGGAGCAGGCTTGCAAATATTTGTGTATTGGAAAGACATCTTGCAGAAAATTGTTTAAAGAGCATGAACATGAATTTGTTGTACGAATTGGGAATAGGCTATATGCAAATAAATCACTATTGGATAAATGGATTGATGATCAAACCAGGGCTTAAAAGAGGAATAACTAAATAGTAATGCTTGAGAAAAAGGAGAAAAGAAAATTTAGAAATATAAAGCGATTATTGTATTGAAAAAGAGAGCAAACTTGGCTATAATACGAACAGAACGTTTGTTCTCTGGATTACATTTCGCAGAAAGGAGAACAAATGGGCAAAAAAACATTAGTAAAAACTAAAAAAGAGCCAAATATAAGAAGGCGTTCAAATGGTTTATGGGAAGCGAGAAAGCAGATTAATGGAATTCCAATTCGTGTTACCGGGCATGATAAGAAACAGGTATTAGCTGAATTTGACAAAAAAGTTGAAGAAGCTGAAAATCCAGCACTTATTAGTAGTGATATTACGGTTGATGCGTTTAGAGACAAATGGTTTAATACATTTAAGGTTCCTAAAATTAAAACTACAAGCATATATCCTATGACTAGAAGATATGAAAGAACTTTTGGTAATAGAATTGGTAAAAGAAAGTTGAATAGCTTAACTTGCTTTGACATACAGGTAGCTATTAATGGAATGTTAAGTGATGGAATAGGTATCACCACAATAAAAGATGCTCTTGGAAGTTTCAGAGAATGTCTTGAATCAGCTAAGAATAATGGATTGATTGCTATAAATCCTTGCTTTGAAATTATTCTTCCTGAAAAGACAAATAGTAAGCAAAGGCGTTTTTTAACTGTAGATGAGCAAAAGAGGTTTTTGGAAACAGCAGAAACAGAATATGGTTGGTATTACCCTATGCTGAAAGTTATGTTGCTTACAGGAATGCGTATTAGTGAAGTGGGCGGATTATGTTGGTCAGATATTGATTATGATAATGATGTAATTCATATTAGAAGAGCATTATTTAGTCAATATGAATATGGCAAAAAGAAATTACATTTTACAACAACAAAGACTATTAATTCGGTAAGAGATATTCCAATGATGGCAGATTGTAAAAAAATGTTGAAACTTCAAAAAAAGAATCAGAATAAGATAAAAAAGGAATTAGGAAAAAGATATAGAAGTGAAAATGAAGAAGGATTATCTGATTTAGTATTTACATCTTCTATGGGCTCAGCAGCAACAAGATATAATGTTGCACCAATTATAAATAAGATTGTAAAATCAATTAATTTGAGAGAAGATTATGAGTCTGTAAAAGAAAATCGTAAACCGATATATATGGAGCCGGTTTCACCCCATGCTCTTAGAAGAACATTTTGTACAAGATGTTTTGAAGCAGGTATGAACATAAAGGTTGTTCAGAAAATTATGGGACATAGTAACTATGCAGTTACAGCGAATATATATACAGAAGTAATGCCGGATAAAATGAATGAAGAAGTTGAACTTTTTAATTCTAAGTTATTGACAATGTAAAGAATTTGGTCCAACTTTTGCAATGGACCAAATTTTCATAAACTTGAAAATGGTAGAGAAAATAGTTTTGCTAATGTGAAGAGAGAGTCGTTCAACTTAAAAGTTGGACCAGAAAAAATTATATATAGTATTTCTTACTACATTGAAGGAGAATAATAAAAAAAGTTATCACTTCAGATGAAATAATTATCGCGAAGCTTTGAGCAAAGCGACGTAACATAAAAAGAGATAGGATTCTCATATGCTTGCATAATTGAGGACCTATCTCTTTTTATGTTATGCGCCATTCTGCGAATGACGCGTGCTAATTGATTTGCGAAGCAAATCAATTAGAGGAGCTTGGTGTGGAGTTGAAGAATATTACGAACCATGTTTACATGGGCGAGAGGGTGTTCTTCTTTTTATTTATGGGGCGCAGCCCTCTACTGAGAAGAAGCGACCGCAGGGAGCGGATTCGAAGTAGAGCACGGCTTAAATGGAAGTACATGAGGAGAGATTTAACAAAGACTGTGGAGTCGTTTCGTTATATCAATCTCTCATACGAAGAATGCTATCACGATGAAGTGATGGATAAGAAACATATGAGAAAGTAAAATCCAAATTTAGGAGGTAAATTTCTTGGATAGAGTAATATTGAACGACCTTAATTTTGAAAACAGAAATGAGGCTCTAAATTTTTTGAAAAGTTTATGGAAATATGAAAAGTCGGAATGCCCAATATGTGGCAGTAAACTGGAGTTACTGCATAAAAAGGCTAAAAAGAATAATTGTGACTGGCAGTGTAAGAATTGTAATAAGATATATAAAACAATTTATTTATTGGATGAAATTAATGATCAGATGCCGGATTGATAACTTTAAATTTGAATAAATTATTTTATGGAGAAAAAATATGGATAAAGCTATTATATATATTCATGGAAAAGGTGGTAGTTCAAAAGACACTTCACATTATATTACTATTTTCAAAGATTGTGACGTAATAGGCTTTGATTATATGTCAAATAATCCTTGGGAAGCTGTTTTTATACTTTACAAACAAAATAGAAAGTTATATAATGACATTACAGCAGAAATCGAACACACATTCGATTAAAGCTGGCTTCTATCCGGAATGAAGTAAGAGACATGAAAACTTATACATAAGGGAGATGAACCAGATGTCTACAGAAGCTTTGAGCAGAAGACAGTCACAGATATATGACAGCATTGTAGCTCATGTTAATGAATACGGTTTTGCACCCACCGTCAGAGAGTTGTGCAAATTAACAGGTTTAGCTTCCACATCATCTATAGTTATGCATTTAAAGGCTTTAGAGACAAAGGGATACATAAAAAGATATCCAACGCAGCCTAGAGCAATCACAATATTACAGTAGATGTGTGTGATGGAAATTACCGAAGTATAAGATCAGCTGAATAACCAGTCAGGTGCGTGAAGCTAAACAGGCGCAGTTGACAGTTACATAAGGCTTACAAGGAATAGTTTCCCATCCTTTGTGAGTACAAAATTTATTAATTAAATATTTGTATAACAAGGAGAAACACAATTGAATAGAATAGATAGAAAAAAGAATGAATTTAATGTTGACGATGAAGTCTACATCATAGAAAACAATCGCAACGTTAGAAAGGTTACAATCATAAAGACAAGCAGAGATTTCTGCACAGTAAGATTTAATGATACAGCTGGAGCAATAACATTAAGAGTCAGCAGATTGTACGGTACCCGCAATCAGGCAGAACAGTCACTGCCGAATAAACCAACATTCTCAAACAGACAGGAAGGACCTCGTCCTCCACATAACGTATGGATGTAGTGGGGGTGAGTTGATGATAGAATTTGAATATGACAAAACCGAGGTTGGTAAGCGAATGGAATTGTTGAGAAGTAAGGCTAAAAGTACCAGAGAAAAGGTGGCAGAGGACCTTGACATATCAAAGGATTCCTTATATGCCTACGAAAAAGGAAAGAGTATCATGAGTGCAGAAGTACTGGCAAAGGTTTGCATTTTATACAATACTTCAATGGAATACTTACTGGTTGTGAACCTGAGGACAATGTTATAATTCCTGAGATAATGATATCACTTGGGAAATATAATACAGAACAGCAGAAACACATGTATGCAGCACTTAGTCATATGATGAAAGTGTTTGCGTAGGAAGATATTAGGATAAAGAACACGTCTATGATGAAAAATCATAGGCGTGGGCTACTTTTGAGAGATTATGTTATGAATATAGAAATTTTCGAGATATAAAAAATTTTTATTATATATTAGAAAATATGATATACTAAAAATAAAGAAGGTCGATTATAATGCGAGGAGGGTAAAATGAAAAAGAAATATTATGCAGTAAAAAAAGGAAAAGTTCCTGGAATATATGAAACATGGAATGAAGCTAAAGCACAGGTTGATGGATTTTCTGGTGCAGTATACAAATCATTTTCAACATTAGAAGAAGCAGATAAATATATTGCAAGTCAAAATAGTGTTGAAGAAGATATATTTGATAGTGAAAGTTTGAATCAAGAAGTAGAGAAGAGGATAGGCGAATTGCAAGAGGATGAGGCAATTGCGTTTGTGGATGGTAGTTATGATGTAGAATTAGAAAATTCAGGATTTGGAGCAATATTAATTAGTAGTGGTGGAAGTAGAGAATTTAATTATAAGTCTTTTAATAAGAGAAGTGGTGAAGAATTTATTGCGTTGAGAAATGTTGCAGCTGAATTGGAAGGTGTAAAAGAAGCAGTAAAGTGGGCAATAGCTAGTAACAAGAAGAAAATAACAATTTATTATGATTATCAAGGCATTGAGAAGTGGGCGAATGGTGAGTGGAAAGCAAAAAAAAGGCTTACTAAAGAATATGTTGAGTTTATAAAAGATAAAAAAAGGTTATTGAGTATAAAGTTTGTTAAAGTACCAGCACATAGCGGGATAAAATTGAATGAAGAAGTAGATGCATTAGCTAAAAGTTCTTTATTGATAAAAGGACATAAAACATATGAGGACGGATCTATATATTTTGTAGGATATAAGACTGAAGACTGGGAAGCAATTATTGAATTTATAAATCAAGAAAATGAAGGATTGGTTGATGATGAGAATGTGGATAAAATAAGTTATAGATTAGAAGATTTAGGAACAAGGAAAAAAATTGTTTGTACATATGCAGATTACAAGGTTACAATTAATTGTTATAGGGGATTAAAATCATATGTTCAAGGAAAACAGTCAGTATTGTTTCAAAAGATGATTAGTACTGGAATTAGTTTTTTGTCATCGGAGGATAATGCTTTAGAAACGTTGAACACTTATTATGCATTAAATATTAGTAAAGATGAAGCAGAAAGATATTTTGAAAAATATCTTCCTTATTATGATGGAACTAATAAGGAAAAAATATATTTAAATTTATTATCAGCAATATATAATACGATGCTAACAGGATATATGCCCGATTATACATGTTTACTTATGCCGATTTTTAGAGCATATGAGTATTGTTTACATAAAATATTAGGTGAAAGTATGGGATTAGATACAGAAAATGAAAAAGGAAATAATAAGTTCAACTATTTTTCTAAAAATCCAAATGGCTCATATTATTGTAATAGTACAAATATATCTAGGATAACAGCTGAACAAAAAGATTTATTAAACAAGCTATATACGACATATAATGGAGTAAGACATGTTTATTCACATTGGTCAGCAGAAGATTTAGATGTATCTATGATTTCTGATATTACACAAGCTCGAGAATATATAATAGAGGGCTTGACAATAGTGAATGAATATTATAAACTGTTTTAGCTTAAAATATTTATTATAAGGAGGGAGATATAAATGAATAAGTTGCTAATAAATTATTTAAATGACTCAAACTATTATGGAATTATTACTATTTTAGATTATGAATTTAGATTAAGCAATTGTTTGAAAGAATTATCATTTGCTCCTTCAGGTAATAGTTCTAGAAAGATATTAGTTGATTTGGCTTTAAAAACTGGAATGAATTCATTTCGTTTTGTAGAGTTTGAGTTAGATAATAATGGAAAAATAAGATTAAGTAGTAGCAAATATGTTATAGTTGAGGCTAATTTGGAAAAAATTGCAAATGGATTTTTACAACTAAGAGAAGAGAATGTAAAAAATTCAATATTAACGGAATCGAAAAAAAAAGAGATTTTGTTGAGTGCAATATGAATTTAGTGGGACTAAAGGTATATTAATTTTAGTAATTATTGGGAATCTGACAAATGATTAATGTGTTTGCGTATAAAAAATCACACTTGCAACAGATTATTGTTACAAGTGTGATTTTTATTTTTCTAAACGATTAGAGAACAAATGTTTTAGAACAGATGTTAAGCTATATGTAGCTTCCAAAATTGCTAGTATTGCCACAATAAGAGTTGCAATTGATATTTTATCAAAACAACACACTCTAATAATTATTAAAGATATAATGGATACAGCAAATTTAATAAGATCCATAAATAAAATCAGTACATTCAGAGTGGAAAGTTGTCCTCTTCTTTTTATAATTAAACAAATAAACAATATTAGTATAAAAGCCAATGTGAGGCAAAGCTATTAAGCATAACAGGGATGCTTTGGAGCAATTGAAACAGCAATTAGACGAATATACAGATATTCTTTATCGAGAAAGAACGATTATGTTTAACGATAAGGATGACGACGAGTTAATCAAAGAATATAAAGAACAACGTCATCATGAGGCTGAGTATTGGGCTAAGCAGGGATTATATTATAAAGAAGATGATGGAATGCTTTCTTATCATTACAGTCCGGATAAAAGAAAATTTAAAGGAATGCTAACTAATATTATCTCGGTGGGTTGTAAACCAAAGGACACTGAAATTGCTGAAAAGATAAACGAATTAAATGGATTGGTAAAAAATATTATTGAGTTAGGTAAACATGAATAGGAAAAACGAGTGCAGGAGGTGGAACGGCATGAGTATTTTTGATTTAGAAGATGGCGATTTTATTTTTGGAAGCGGAGATACTGGATTTGATTCAGATGGTCATATGATGAGCAGAATGTCTGATAATATGGCTCTTGATCTGGACACAGGAGAAATACATATGGTGTCAGGCTGGGATGATGACGATGAAGATGATTGGTAAAAGAAAACTAACGTATGGTTAGGGGGCTGTAAAAAAAGTCCTTAATTAGCAGAGATGCATTGGCCGTTGCCAATGCATCTCTGTTTCTCATATTAATTTATAATTATCGTTGATTTTTAGGGTACTTTAATAAGCACTATGTTAATAAGAGCTTTTTTCGATATATTCAGTTACCGATAGTCAGGCAATAAGCTTCAATCTATTACGTTTATTATGATATTTATAAAGATTAAAAGCATAGGCAATCAGCGTTAATTCCAAATTTACGTTTTCCATGCCTCTTCTGAATAGTCTTTTATAATATCTGTCCCATTTAATAACACCAAATGTCCGCACCCTCCTCTCGTTTTGATAATTCGGTGGTATCCTCTTTGTGGATTTCAGAATTTGTTTCTCAGCTTTCGGTATTCTCTCGGTGAATATCCTTTCAGCTTGTGAAAAAGCCGACTGAAATATAGCTGGTTATCATATCCGACGATTTTAGAGATTTCATTGATGGAATAGGTTGTTGCATCAAGTAGCATCTGAGCATTGTTGATCCGGGTTCCTACGATGAATTGCATTGGTGTGGAACCGGTGTATTTTTTGAAATTCCGAATAAACCAGCTGACACTCATTCCTCGTGAGGCTGCGTAATCCTCTATGTTGATGTTCTGATTATAATTTTCGCTGAAATAGGTCACTGCAGTGTTCATTTCCTGATCCAGGCATTCGCTTTTCAGAATATGTTCCCGTGTCAGTTCTCGGTGGAAATTGATTAGCAGATGACGAAGCAGAAGAACAAGCATTTCCTCATAGTCGTTTTGACAGTGTTGAAGCTCTATGATAATACTCTTGAAAATCCGTTCATATTCCATAGATGTGCCGACTTGGAAAACTCGTTCTTTATCCGGAAATCCATACTGACGCAAGATATTTTTTACATTGCTACCTGTAAAATGAATCCAGTATACTTCTGTCTTATCTTCTCCATAATATTCATATTTCTGAAGTTCCTTCGGTCTGTACAGCACAATATTACCGGCGGGAACAATCGTTTCGTTATCTACATTGTCAAAATGAAAATGCCCACAACCAGCAGTGATATAGATGATCTGATAATCCAGGCGTCCCTTTGGACGGTAGGTTGGCAATTTTGGATAGCTGGAAAGGCGATAAGTGCCACAGCTTCCTACAATCAGTGGACGACTTTTGTTTTTGAAATCCATGTGGGAGTGATTCAGATAACCAGTATTCATATACATAGAGCAGCACCTCTTTTCACACTTTTTATTATTGTATCATTTAGTGCATATTTTATCCAATCAAATTCATAGACATATTTTGCAGAATAAGATAAGCTATATATAACATAACAAAGGAATGCAAGCATATAAGTAAAGTATTAAGGTTTATTTTAAAAAAGCAAAAAACAAAAAAGTATATGTATTGAAGGAGAGCTATTTATGATTGTACCACGTTATTATGAAAACTTAAACGTACTGCACGAAAACACAATGCCAGCCAGAGCCTATTATATTCCAGCATCCAAAAGAATGGATAATTTGGTGGAACACAGGGAAGAATCAGACCGTATGCAGTTATTAAACGGAACTTGGAAATTCCAGTATTTTACCAGCATCTATAATATTAAGGATTCTTTCTTTGAGAAGAATTATGATACAGAAAATTTTGATGAGATTCAGGT